>Ga0194055_10000018_pt1 | contig 103556 bp, 105 predicted proteins | sample SepL449m_MetaG_FD_155482 | JGI IMG/M metagenome (GOLD analysis project Ga0194055, IMG submission 155482) | Anoxic zone freshwater microbial communities from boreal shield lake in IISD Experimental Lakes Area, Ontario, Canada - Sep2016-L442-9m | ecosystem: Environmental > Aquatic > Freshwater... | reverse complement strand
TTAACTCTCCATTTGAAGTTCTCTCTAGTCGCAGATCTCTATTGACAATGGCCAATTGTTCAAATTGCTCCGGAGTAACTTGCAACTTGAGTGTATCGGGTACTTCAAGAGAATGTATTTCTAGTTTTGTTGGAGAGCCTGCCATATTGTTTGGGCGTTTTAAACTAACAGCATAACCTTAAGTTTTGCCTACAATTTATTAAGGTGACACAATATAAATATTATGACACTTCATAAAAACAATAGCAGATATGAAATTACGTGTCGGTGAGCAAGGAATAATGGTAATTTCTTTAGACCTTAAAGAAGTTTTGAATCGTTTCAAGGGGGGAGAATGCGGGGATATTTAATAATGATGCTTAAGCAAAATGTGGTATCAGGGGATTATTTGCTAGCAAAGGTTTGCTCAATCCATTCCCACTCAATATCAACTAAATAATCTACTGCCCAATTAGAATAGCACAGAAGAGGGATACTTCACGAGAGCTAAGCAGCAACGAATTATTTACAGATAGATTGACTTTGTGCTGTCTATTAGTCTAAATTCAAGTTATGAAAAAATTAAATTTTTAATTACTATACTCTTGAACATAAGAATATGGCAAAGCTAAATTCTAAACAAAAAAATTGGTTAGTTTCATTGCACGTTATTTCAGGAAGTCTCTGGCTTGGAGTAGCAGTAGCAATGTTGGTAATGACAATAGCCAATTTACAAACTATTAATGGTAATGAACTATACACTATAAATGCAATGGTGAAGTTATTAGATGATTTTGTTGTTATTCCTATGGCAATAGCTTCTGCTTTAACAGGAACATTACTTTGTTGGTTAACTGTTTGGGGATTTACCAAGTTTTATTGGATTATTTGTAAATGGTGCATAACAACTATTTTAATTATTTTTGGTACATTTTGGTTAGGTCCTTGGACAAATTCAATGACAGCAATTTCAGATACTGAAAGAGTTAAAGCTTTAAACAATCCTCTATTTATGTTTGATACTCAAGGAGTTATTGCAGGAGGTTCAATTCAGGTACTTTGTTTACTATTGGTTATTTGTATCTCAATTATCAAGCCTTGGGGTAGACGCAATCTATCTAAAAAAAATATTGCTAGTGAAGTTAAAACTTAAGGATTCAGATGATGAGGTTGATTATGGAAGAGGGATACTTGGATTATCATTGGCAGACCATGCTTCTTGATTCTGAGGGGGAGAATGCGGGGATATTTAATAATGATGCATAAGCAAAATGTGGTATCAGGTGATTATTTGCTAGCAAAGGTTTGCTCAATCCATTCCCACTCAATATCAACTAAATAATCTACTGCCCAGTTAGAATAGCGTTGCATAAAATGAAAAGGATAGGTATGGGCAACACCTACAACCTGCATACCCGCTCTTTTAGCAGATTCAATTCCAAAAGGAGTATCCTCAATGGCCAGACATTGCTCTGGAGAGATGTTTTGAAATTTAGCAGTTGCTACAAGATAAGATTGAGGATCTGGTTTAGCTTTTTCTACTTCGTCTTCACCTACAATGACATCAAAATATTTTATTAACTGCAGATGTTCTAAGATAAATTTGGCTTGGGAATTGGGAGCCCCTGAAACCAATCCAATCTGTAAACCTCTGAGCTTAATCTCGAACAATACCTGTTCTATATCTTTATAAATAGGAATTGATTCTAGAGTTTTAACATACTCTTGATAGGCTTGATTTTTTTGCTCTATCAGTTTTTGTAGATAAGTTTCAGTTACCAAACGCCCGCGCTCTTGCAGAAGATCTGCTATGCCGCGATCTCCTCTGCCTAGACAAAACTTTTTATATTCTTGTTGCGTAGCAATGATATTTTCATCTATTAACAAATCCCTGGTGAGTTTGGAATTAATATCCTCATCATTGATAATGACTCCACTGAGATTGAAAATAATTGCCTTAAGTTTCATCTAGTTAAATTAACCAGGTTTAACAGCTCTGGTAATTTGGTGAATTAACCAAATATCATCAGTTTTAATCTCCCCAAAGCCAACCGAAACTAACCAAGAATCTAGGTTTCCTTGAGCATATTCTTTGATATATGGCTCCTCAAAAACATTCGCAAGCCAACTTGCCCGGTTTATGACTTTCTGGTTACCATCGAGAATTAAAACCTGCCCACCTGGAGTTAGTAGCCGAAATACTTCATCTAGAACTGATTTGATGATTTTAGTCGGTAGCTCATGAAAAAGCAGAGAGATTGTCACCAAATTCACTGAATTGTTGGCTAAAGTTGTGCTTTCGGCAATACCATGGCGCCAATCGATGATTAAGTGTTGCTCTTTAGCTTTGTAGCGAGCAAGAGCCAACATATAGGGGGAAAGATCAATGCCCATAACTTGACTATCGGGAAAAAGTTTTTTCAGAGCTAATGTGCCACTGCCAGTGCCACAACCTAGATCGATAATTTTTTTAGGATAGCCAACTATCTTATCTAAAAAAGCTTGACGCACAATAGTTTCATTAGGGGGCAGGACATATTGCGTGATCGGATCATAGGTTACCGCTGCAGCTGAAGTTAAATAGCCACCTGCTATGCCGTGGAAGTTTTGGCTTTTGTAATATTGCGGATAGCTGATTGAGGGATCTTTGAGCTCTTGGGTCTCTTCCTCCCAATCTATTGCCTTTTGAGTTTGCTCTATTTGTTCTTTGTTTAATAAAAAAGTACTAAAAAGTGGCTTGAGAAAACGATCCCAGATAGTATCTTTGCTCATTATTTATTAGCTTACGTTGATTCTGGTGACCCAATCTTGATATTTGGGTTCTTGATCTTGAGTGATTGCATTGAGAGTTAGTTTTAATTTTTCAGTGAAGGGCCGGGTTTTGGGTAGATGGAAGTTTTCAATCTTGTGGATTGGGGTGATTTTGGCCGCAGTTCCACATAAAAAAGCCTCATCTGCAATAAAAAGCTCTGATTTATCGACTGTCCGCTCTTGCAATGGTATTGCCAAATCTTTAGCTATAGTCATAATACTATCTCTAGTGATGCCCTCAAGAATATCTTGATCCAGACTAGGTGTGATTAATGTTCCATTTCTAACTATAAAAATATTCATCCCAGTTGCTTCACAGATCTTGCCTTGTGTATTGAGCATGATCGCTTCATCAAAGCCAGATTCTTTGGCTTCAGTTTTGGCTAGAGCCGAGGTGATATAGCCGGCTGATATTTTACCTCTTAAGGGAAAGGAGCGATCTTCTTGCCTTGTCCAGGAACTGATCCTGCAAGATACACCTTCATCTGAGAGATATTCTCCCATTATCAATCCATAGAGCAAGAAGCTCTTTTCTATATCGTGTAGACGTGGGGCTATTCCCAAACCTGAGCTATAGACCAGCGGTCTTATATAGAAAGACTTCTCTGGCTTATTGAGTTTAACAAAATCCACAATTGTCTGATAAATCTTATCAGCGGGCAAATCATAGTGAAGAAATTTCGCGCTCTGGCTCAGACGCTGACAATGGCGATCTAATCTAAAAAGGAGGATTTCTTGAGAATTTTGGGGATTTCTGATCCCTCTTAGTCCACCAAATGCGGCAGTTCCGTAGTGCAGAGCATGTGTAGCAATGGAAACATTCGCCTGTTCAAAAGGCACAAATTCATTCTTAAAGTGGGCAATGGGGAGAAAATCTTCCATATTTTAGATTCGCTTTGTCTTTGATATTTAATAAATCCAGCCTTGTAAGTTCTGCTTTTGTCCCTGTGAGGGAGACTGAATTTCTACTAATTCGTAGCCACTGGGGCGAGGCTGTCCTAATTGGACGCCAAGAGTTCTCAATTCATCTTGGTGAAAGAGGGTGATTTCAATCATATCATCCCCCTGGTATTCTTTGAGTCGCTCTGACAATTGTTCTGCTGTTACTTTAATCCCATCAATTGCCAATAGTTCATCTTCTGGGTTGATGCCAGCAAGCTGAGCGGGCGAACCAATTTCTACAAATTTAACTACAGATCTTCCTAATTGGTTCTCCAGCTTAATCCCGAGATAATTTTCCATTTTTTGGGGTTTGAGCAGCAGACCAAATGGCTCAAGATATTCATTAAAAGGAATTTCAGTAACCCCATCAAGATAAAGTTCAAAGAATTTAGATAAATCCTGACCACTAACTTGCTCTATGATCTGCTGGAGCTGATCTTCGCTAAAACCAACCTCAGTTTGTCCAAATTCTCTCCAAAGCCTTTTTAGAACATCATTGAGGGACTTTTTGTTTTGATGAAGATTGCGAATCAACAAATCCAAAACCAAACAAATCATCTCTCCTTTGAGATAATATGAGATTTGGCTATTGTCACTATTGGCATCTCTGCGGTAGAGCTTGATCCAAGCATCAAAACTGGATTCACGAACCGATTGAATCATCCTGCCGGGAGTATTGAGATAGCGGTTGATATCTTTAGCTAATTTTTGCAGGCAAATTTCTCTACTATAGATTTTCGACCAGCAGGGGATTAAAATATCATAATAACTGGTAGCGCCTTCACTAAACCAAAGTGAAGTTGTATAGTTTTCAGATTCATAGTTAAATTTTTCTAGCGCTTTTGGTCTGATTCTTTTAACATTCCAAAGATGAAAAAATTCATGAGCGACCAACTGTATTAAATTTTGATATTTTTCTGGATTGCTCAAGTTATTGCGACTATAGAGTAAAGAGCAGCAATCTCTATGCTCTAGTCCACCATAACCATTGGCACAGAGATGGAGCAAAAACATATATTGCTGATATGGTAGTCCATCAAACAACTGAGCCTGTGTTTCAATAATCTTGCTAATATCTAAGAGAAATTGTTCTATTTTGAGATTGCTTTTACCCCAAATAACCAGCTGATGAGGTTTATCTAAAACTTGGAATTCATAAACCTTTTGGGTGCCAATTTCAACTGGACTATCTACTAAGGTATCAAAATCTCTAGCAATAAATATATTTTTATGCCCAGCCAAAGGGGCAAGAGTGGTGCTAATGTGCCAGTCATTTTGTGGTGGTACAATTTTCAGGGTAATAGGCTCACTCTCAAGACCAGCAATGAAGAAAAACAGAGCCGCGCCATTAAAATAGCCATGACTATCATCTAGATGATTAGTTCTAACCGAGAGTTCATTGGCATAAATTTGGTAAGAAATAATAATTTTTGGTTGCTTGAGAGTTTGAATTTGCCAATGGTTTTTAGTGATCTTTACAAATGGAAGTTTTTCTCCCTTGTTGGTGTGAGCTTGAAAATTTTGCAGATGTTTACTATATTCACGCACCAAATAAGATCCTGGCGTCCAGACTGGAAATTTAAGATCTAAAGTATCTTTCTGCCAGTTTTCTAGCTCTAAAGTTACTTCAAATAAATGGGAACTAGGATCTGATATTTTGACTTGGTAGACTATCATTTTTGAACTCACTTGCTTTTGGAGTTGGCAGGTGCTAGCCAGTAGTAATAATACAGCAGCCATCCCAGTAAGGCCAATAGTGACAAAATGCTGATGATTTGTCCTGTTTTTTCTGCTTGAGATGTTTCCAATTTTAGTCGCACTTGGGAGCTACCTGAAGGCACCTTTAACTCCAATAATCCCTCATTTTTTGTGGGATGAGTAGGTTCTTTAGTGATTTTATTCTGATTGACAATAGAAGCAACCCAATTTGGATAGTAAAGTTGATTGACCTTAATTAGTGAATCTTTTTGCGCATCTACTTGTAAAACTATATTGCCAGGCTTCCAAACTTTGGTAATAACTGAACCGCTTCCAGCAATTACTTCAGCTTTATTTTGTCTGTTGAGATAAGCTCTAGTTAAAGATTTAGGTGATGTCCAACGAGGACGATAGTTAGGAGCTAGGCTTAGTTGTTGTTTGATATTATTGTTGGGCTTGTTAGAGATGACTTGGGCAATGGCGGGGAAATTTGAAAGTATAAGAGAGAAGATCAAAAGCATCTCTACAACCAAAACTTTATAGTGAGAAAAGTCTATAATTTCTTTGATATAAACAATTGCCGTTAACAACAAAAGCACTAGCATGATTGCCAGTACTGTATTGTTAATCAAATTTCCAGTCAAAGGCAAAACCTCTAGTAAAACTAAAAGAAAAATAGTAGATAAAAAAACAATAATTTTAATTGGCTTATCAATAAATACGCTCAGAGGATTGCCAGTTAGAAAAATTGCCAAAGCGGTTAAAGCTGTTGTTGCAACTACTAGAAGGATATTGAAAGTCCAAGGTAAAAATATAGAATGCAATGGTGGGAAAATAATCCAAATCAGTTGACCTAAGGGAGTAGACATAACAACAGAAATTATTGCCAAACTAAACCAATAGTAACTTTCAATGCTATATTTTTTTTGAGGATTAAACCGGGCAATTGCCCAAGCACACCCTGCCACTACTAAGGTCAAAATGGTAGTAACTTCTAGATATTTCCATAGCTGAGTATCTAGTATATTTGGGGGTATTTTAAAAAGAAAGTTATTTGCATAATTTAAAGCCTTATCATTCTTAAGGGCAATATTATTTTGCATTAATAGGGCAGGATACCAATATATTGCCGAAAGTCCCAGTCCAAGTATTGTAGATGCTAGTAATTGCAAAAGTATCGCTTTCCATTTGTTTAAGCTCAAAATAAAAGCATAACCAAATGCTACTAGTCCAAAGATCAAGGCAATTGAAGGCTCAGTCAGGACTAAAGCAGCGTAGCACAAGCTATAGCGAATCAGAGAAAAAGCATTTTGCTTCAAGATACCCAATACTAAATATAAAAGCAGGGGAATCCAGACAAATGACCAAATCTCAGCTAAGTTGAAACGATAATATGTATCTACTGCCAAATGGTAGGGTAGAAGCATATAGATCAGTGAGGCAAATATAGCAATTGATCTATTGGTAGATTCCTTGAGCCAGAGAAAAGCTGTCAGCCCAGAAAGAATATAGGCCAAGCCCGAACTCAGAACCAGGGGTAGCCAACCTGAGCTATCTTTAAAAATCAGGGCAAAAAAACTGTTTATATAGAAAGGGAAAGGACCTTGAAAGAAAAAAGTAGGACTTCCTAAACCTCCATTAGCATCAATTAGCCAGCGTGGATAAAGATCTCCTGAATAGAACTGCTTAGCAAATTGTGGCGCTGCTTCAAGATAAAAAGAAAGCAAATCTCTAGCTGAGAAGATCCCATTTATTAAAAGAGGTAATAAAGATAATACAAAACCAACCCCAACAATAATAGTAAAGGGAAGTAAGTCTCTAGACTCTTTGGGTTTCGCTCTTGAAGTCATAAAAGCAAGCTCTTTTCTGCACCTGTTTTATCTAATTAGTGTACGCCCAATCAGATGAGATAATTTACGAATTTTGTTCTTGTGTTTCATTGGGAAGCTCTAGGCAGTAACCAGCTCCATAAACTGTCTTAATATAACAAGGATGTCTTGGATCTGGTTCTAATTTTGTTCTCAGGTGCCTTATGTGCACTCTGATAGTTTCGATATCATCATTTGGATCATACCCCCAGACCTCTCTGAGTATACTACTAGGAGCCACAGTCTGACCATGTCTTTGTAGCAAACAGTGAAGAAGTTCAAATTCTAAGTGTGTTAACTTGATGCTGCGCCCAAACCAGATAGCCTCAAAACGCTCGGGTACCAAGGTTAAAGGTCCATAATTGAGTATTTCAGCATGTTTGGCAGCTTGAGGTATTCGGTCAGTTCTTCTAAGTAATGCCCTGACTCTAGCTAACATCTCTTCAATTTCAAAAGGCTTACTTAGATAATCATCTGCCCCTGCATTGAAGCCATCTACTTTATCTTGAGTACAACCAAGTGCGCTCAATATCATAACTGGGATATCAGCAGTGCGTTCATCTCTTCTTAGTCTTTGACAAACTGTATATCCATCAACTTTAGGTAACATCAGATCGAGGATTATCAAATCTGGCTGGATTTGTACGGCCAAAGCCTGCCCCTTGACACCGTCTTCAGCATAATTGACATCATAACCGGCCATCTCTAAGTTAATTGAGACCAATTCGGCAATTGTAGGATCATCGTCTATCACCAATATACGCGGCATTAGTTTTGAAAATAGATTTTTAAATAATATAAATACACTAATAATGTATTTATTAACGGTTTGCTTGTTCAATTATAAGCATATTTGGCAACTTGGCCCAATGACTCAGAGCAAAGGCTTCAGAGTTCAATATTAATGATCAAATTATTTAGGTCTTGCCTTGATTATGAACTGAAGAGTGTCAATCTCTCTATCTGTCTGTAGCTTTTTAAGTAAAGTTGGATCAATTGAGTCCCAATCTAAAGAGGGCAACAGAGATGAATTAGAAAACATAGAAAGTAAAGTGCGGTCAATCGATTCAATTGTATAGCCGCTAGTCTCAAAAAGTTCAATTACACTTTTATAGGTGAAAAACCTTAAATGAGTATTATCTAAGATACCCATTTGCTGATAGTCAAAATTGCCAGCAAGCAGAGCAAGTCTTATAGCTCCATGGGCAATATTGGGGATTGAAGCTATCACATAGCCTTGGGAATTTAGAAGTCCAAGAGTCTCTCTTAGTATTGTCCAAGGATTACGTAAATGCTCTAAAACATCTCCAAAAACAGCTACATCAAATAATTGTTCCTCATTGAACAGATGAGATAATGGCTGATGATCAAGATCTGCTACAATTACTCGCCTACAAAATCTCTGAGCCAGTTTGACTGCTTTTTCATTGATATCTATCCCAGTAACTGAGCAATCTTTCTCAAGAAGAAACTCGGCTAAATAACCACTAGCACAGCCAAAATCAACCACATTTTTTTTAAGCCCAACCAAGTCAATAATTTTTTGCAGGCTTTGGTGCTCATCTAAATTAACTTTGCCAGTCTCTAGAAAGTGTGGATAATCTTTTTGCCAGTTTCCATCTAACATTTTTAAATTTATGTAAAAAAATATACAGGGATAATTTAACTCCCTGTATATAGCAAAGTGAAAAAACTATCTGATTTTTGAATTTGTTTTCTTCTTTACAAAAGCGCCAAGACCCAAAGCTACAAATGCACCAATGTAGTTAATTGGTTCGGGAGTAACTACATAAACAAACTGTATACCTGCTTGTACTGGGCCGCGATCAGCGAAGAAAACATCTAAGGTATGTTCGCCAACAGTAAGCTCTTTTTTGCCTACGGCTGGAGCTACAGAAATAGCATGAGTACCACCATCATCTGTTAGAAGTTGACCATCAAGAAATCCCAAGGCATCATCATCAGCCTGTATAGCCAAACTTAAAAAGTTTTCATTGGGGTTTGTAACATTGAACTTTATCTGCCAGTGATCCGCGGCCATATGTGGATTGTCACTGCTGCTGCCAGTGGGAAATAAATCTTGAGCAATATCAACCCCTAATCCTGTAATACCAGCTACAGTAACACTTGTTAAGGGAGTATTGAGAGGACCTACTTCATCTTTCCACCACAGAAGTTGTTGAGTAACTTGATCGTACTGAGTTATAGGACCAGAAGGACCACTGTAGGTTTTGCCATAATCAGAAACCATGGGAAGACCATTGGGACCCAATATATTTTGGAATAATCCGGGCACTACTTTGTCATCATCGTAATTTTTGAAATCTGGGCCACTGGCAAAGTTGATATACTCTATTCCCTTTATGGTGTCAGCAAGTACAGAACTGGCTTGGCTCAACATTCCCATACTGCTAGCCAAAAGGCATAAGGCGAGTATGCCTGTGTTTTTATTTGTTTCTATCATGATTACTATTTGCGCTCCTCATTATTTAGTAACAATGTACTATCAAAAAAATACCTACCATACTTGGAAAGATATCTTGTTTATTCTGAAATGTCAAGTAATATTTCGATTCGTTGTGTAAAGTAAACTAGATTTAAACAATTTATTCATTGATAGGATCGATGGAAAAGATGCAATATTTAAGCTAGAATCGTAAACCTGATTAGATCGCTCATCATAGGAGAGAGCTTGTGATCTGGACATTGGAGGTTTTTCTGAGATTTTTAAATTTGTGTAAAAAAATATACAGGGATAATTTAACTCACTGTATATAGCAAATTGAAAAAAACTATCTGATTTTTGAATTTGTTTTCTTCTTTACAAAAGCACCAAGACCCAAAGCTAAAAATGCACCAACGCAGTTAATTGGTTCAGGAGTCACTACATAAGAAAACTCTATACCCGCTTGAACTGGATAACGATCAGCAAAGAAAATATCTAATTTATGTTCGCCAACACTAAGGTCTTTTTGTCCTATAGCTGCAGGAACTGACATAGCATGAGTACCACCATCATCAATAAAAAGTTCACCATCAACATATGCCAAGGCATCATCATCTGCGTGCATAGCAAAGATCAAATGGTTTTTATTGAGATTATGAATATCTAGATCTATCTGCCAGTGAGCTGCCGCCATTTCAGTACTATCGTTGTTGCTGCCAGTTGGATAAAAATTTTCAGGAAAAGAAATCCCTAATCCTTCAATACCAGCTACAGTAACCTTTGTTAAAGGAGTATTGAGAGGACCTACTTCATTTTCCCACCATAGGACTTCTTCAGTGGATGGATTGTATTGAGTTATCGGACCAGAAGAACCATTGTAGGTTTTACCAAAGGCAGAAACCATAGGAAGACCATTGGGACTTAATAAATTTTGAAATAAACCAGGGACTACTTGGTCATCATCGTAATTTTTAAAATCTGGGCTGCTGGCAGAATTTTTGTATTCTGTTGCTGCTGTTAATGAGGAATGAGCTAGTACGGAACTAGTTTGGCTCAATATTCCCATGCTGCTAGCTAAAAGACTAAGAGCCCCTATCTTTAGATATTTATTTGTTCTCAACATAATTGCTATTCACGCCTCCTTGATATTGTAAGAAATAATATTTATTTCTTTAATTATATCAAGTAATATTTCGATTCGTTGTGTAAAGTAAACTAGATTTAAACAATTTATTCATTGATGGGATCGATGGAAAAGATGCAATATTTAAGCTACAATCGTAAACCTGACTAGATCGCTCATCATAGGAGAGAGCTTGTGATCCGAATCCTCAAACTGTCACAATTGTCCGCCGCAGAATTGTCCACCCTAAAAAAAAGGGCAGAGTTAGATATTGAGAATGCTCTTGCCGTTGCCCAAGAAGTAATTACTCAAATTAAATCTAGAGGTGATGATGGTGTAGTTGAATATGTGAGAAAGTTTGACAATCCTGAAGCTTCAAGAGAAAACTTAAAAGTCACTGCCAAAGAATTTGAACAAGCCGAACAAGAGATAGATCCCGAGCTCAAAAAAGCGATTGAGCTTGCCTATAACAACATATTGGAAGTCCATCAAAGACAGATGCCAGAGGAGATGCATTTTGCTGAAATCTCTCCTGGGGTATTTGCCGGTGAAAAAGTTACCCCAATTGCCAGTGCTGGGCTTTATGTTCCTAGAGGAAAAGGAGCATTTCCCTCAGTAATGCTCATGCTAGCTGTCCCGACTCAGGTTACCAAAGTGCCACATGTGATAGTATGTACCCCCCCAGATAAACAGGGTAAGGTTGAGCCAGCTTCTCTAGTTGCAGCCAGAATGGCTGGAGTAGAGAATGTATATAAATTAGGGGGAATTCAGGCTATTGCATCTATGGCTATAGGGACCGAAACTATCCCCAAGGTTGATAAAATCACTGGACCTTGTAATGTATATGGTTCAGCGGCCAAAAGATTACTCTATGGCTTAGTAGATGTTGGATTGCCAGCTGGACCTAGTGAATCAATTATTCTTGCTGATGAAACAACAGATCCTCGTATAGCAGCCCTTGATCTATTAGTAGAGGCTGAACATGGACCAGAATCGGCAGCTCTTTTAGTAACCCATAGCGAATCTTTAGCCAAAGCAGCATCTCAACATGTCATGGAATATTTAGAGACTTTACCTGCTTGGCGCAAGGAGTTTTGCCTCAAGGGATTATCTAGCTATGGGGGTATTATTTTGACCGACAGCTTGGAAGAATCACTTGATTTTATTAACCAATATGCCCCTGAGCACCTGGAAGTGTTAGTAAATGACCCAATCAGTGTTTTAGGAAAAATTAAAAACGCTGGTGAGATTCTCCTGGGCCCTTATACCCCAATTCCAACTGCCAATTACTGCATTGGAGTTAATGCGATTTTGCCAACTGGTGGTTTTGCTCGCTCCTATTCAGCGGTTTCTGTTTTTGATTTTCTCAAGCGGACCGGCATTGGTTATCTGACCAAAGAGGGTTTTGATAGTCTCAAAGGTGCAACTCAACTACTGGCTGAGTATGAGGGCTTTCCTGCTCATGCCATGTCTATCAGAGAACGCAATAACCTGTTAAAGTGAGGCCATTTTGTCAGACCAGATCCTACAGGAGATCCAGTCACTCCAGTTCCACAATATCCAACAGGCCAACCAAAAGCTAAAGGACTTTTTTAGCTCTTTTGTTCCTTTTGATATAGCTACAGTTCAGGTGAGACCTCTGGCAGTCTCTTTAAACTCTATCAATGGTTTTTTAACTACTCAAGATGGTCGTAAACTCTTTTTCAAAACACATATAGAGCCAGAGAGTATCATCAATGAGTACTATAATTCTGGCATACTAGCTGAAGTGGGTTATCCAGTAATTCAGCCAATTTATCGCTCTAGTCAATGGGGAAAACAGCTTTTAATCTATGATTATTTTGAATCTCCCTCGCTTTTTAACATCGTTTGGGAACTAGAAAACCAGCCAAATCAAAAAAACCAACAAGATAAGATAGCTAAGGTTCAAAACAAGGCAGACCAGCAGCTTTGGCAACTTTACCAAAAAAGCTTACAAGTTATCTCAGCCCAAGAGCATAGCAAAGCGCCAATTCATCAATTGTTTTATCATCGTCTAACTGGTGGAAGGTTCCAGCAATTTTATCAAAATATTGATATTAAACTACCTGGAGTGATCATGAACTATGATGATTTATGTCAATTTAAATGGACAATCAATGGTCGAAAATATATTGATACTTTAGAAGATTTAGTCAATAGAGCAACAGAGATGTTAAATCCTGCAAACAATTCTACAGCCTCGATCATAGGTCATGGAGATGCGCACAATGGCAATGTATTTTATGAGCAAAAGGAAAATCAATTAATCTATTTTGATCCAGCCTTTGCTGGAAGACATTCTCCCTTTTTGGATCTGACTAAACCCCTATTTCACAACATTTTTGCTATCTGGATGTATTATCCTAATGAGGTTGCTAAAAATCTGACTATAAATTGGCAAATTCAAGGAGATACTATTGAGGTTGAACATAATTTCATACCATCTCCTTTAAGATTAGATTTTTTAAAATCTAAAGTTAACAACGTTCTCAAACCATTAGTTGAGCAATTGCAACAACACCAACAACTAGAGCCTAACTGGCAAGAATATTTAAAATTGGCTTTATTTTGTTGTCCTTTTTTGACGATGAATTTAGGCGATAGTAAAAGATTTACACCAGAAATTTCTTTACTAGGACTATCTATGGCCATGGAGATGGGAAGCTTTAGCCCTATAGAAAATCAAAGCCTCTTAGACGATACGCTAGAGCTAGGTTATTAAAATTCCTAATTCGCTCAAGTTGAGAACATGGCCTGCTGTGACAAGATAAACTGAATCACAAAGCGGAGCTACTTTTTGTACCAGCTCACCTAGCCTGTCTCTAAATAATCTCCCGATTGGATAAGCTGGCACCACACCCCAGCCAGTTTCTTCAGCCACTAAAATCAGATTAATTTGGCAATCTTGAAGAGTTTGCAAAAATCTAGAGACATGTTCTTGCCAATTTTGATCATCTTGCTCTATTAAATTGGCTACCCAAGAGCCTAGTGAATCTAATAAAAGACAAGTCGAAGGCTCACAAGAGAGGATCACTGGGCAAATATCTATCATCTCTTCTGTAGTACTCCACAGACTAGAGCGGCGCTGTTGGTGGATAGAGATCCTTTCACACCATTGGGGATCTTGAGGATCTTTATAACCAGTAGCTAAATAGAGTACTTTATCGTTTGTTTTACTGGCTAAATTTTCAGCCCATTGACTTTTGCCACTGCGAGCAGGGCCAGTTACCAAAATAATTTTGCGATTCATGGCACATTTTGTATATACAGAACACTTACTAGCTATCATAGAAACTAATCTCTTAGCAAGAATTTGGAGATTTTCTCTATATGGTTATTCCAAATCAAAAACGTCTACTAAACCAGTTTGTCCAGCAGAATAAAACAGAGCTGAGCCACTTAGCTCTAGCACTGAGAAAAGAATGGGGAGAATCCAATGATTGTCTAGGTATAGATCTTCTGCCAAGGCCACATTTTGTTCGCTGTAATAGAGAAGCAATAGAAACACTTAACTTGAAGGTTGATTCTAAAATTCAAGAAATTCTAGGAATTTTAGATGGCTACAACCCAGATGAAGAAATCGTTATAATTGCAATTGGCAAGAGTGAAATTGAGCTAATTTACTACAAAATCGAAAATTTCAGTGAACCATCAGAAAATAGCATAGATAATCTTATTCAACTTTTAGAAGCCCGCATGAGCGAAATATTTTGAATTTTTCACCTTCTTCTATTAGCTATTTACAATGAGAATCAAGCCCTGCTGGCCTAAAGAAGACATTGCAGAACTAAAAAGAGTATGGAGCCAACTTGATAAAGATAGTTGTCCCAAGTTCTACAATTTTCATATGCATACCAACTGCTCCGATGGAAAATTAGAGCCTTTGGCTTTGATTGAGCAAGCAATTGAGATAGGACTTAAGGGACTAGCTATTACAGATCACCATAGTATAAAAGCCTGCCAAGTTGTACAGAACTATTTGCAAAAGCAAAATAACCCTGATTTACCTTGTTTCTGGAGCGGCTTGGAAATAACAGCCCAATTAATTGATATAGAAGTTCATATCCTAGCTTATGGCTTTTCAATCGGCGATGAGTCCTTGATACCTTATTTGCAAGGAGATAGAGCCTCTGGGGATATGGCATTAGCTGGTAGGGTAATTGAGAATATCCATAATGCTGGTGGCTTAGCTGTGCTTGCTCACCCAGTTCGCTATAACCATCTGCCAGAAGAACTCATTGCCAGATGCCATGATTTGGGAATCGATGGGGTAGAAACCTTCTATGCCTATGGCAATCCCAAACCTTGGCAACCAAGTAGCAAGGAAACTGAATTAGTAATGCAACTAACTCAAAAATATAATCTGTTCAACACCTGTGGTACTGATTCACATGGCTTAAGTTTGCTTCAGCGCATCTAATCTAAAACCTTTTCAACTATTGCCCAACAGGAAAAGACTCAATAGCGTTCCACTATTCCAAAGGCTGTGGAGCAGCATAGAAGCAAGTAAGTTACGATTGCGCTGATAGACAAAGCCCAAAATTATACCCAATACACTCAAGGGCAATACTTCTGAAAGATTAAGATGAGCTAAAGCAAAGATTAAAGCGCTGAGCAATATTGCCTTCCAAGTTGACATATAGGCAGTTAAAGAAGGCAAAAGAAAACCCCGAAAAAGAATTTCTTCATAGAAAGGTGCCGCCAGAGCAGCGGTAATAAAAAATATAAAAATTACCCAGCCATTTTGCGCTTCAATTGCCAAAAATAACAGGGGGTTACTGCCACCTTGACCTTGCCAAATTTGTTGATTGAGCAGAGAAACCAAGACAACTAAAGGCAAAGCTACTAAATAACCAGCTATTGCTTGCCCAATCCAATTACTCTTTAGGTCAAATTTAAACCATTGACTATCTAGAGGTAAATAAGGCTTTAGAGAAAAATACAGAAAGCCTAAGCCAACTGTTGCCATCAAAAAATAAGTAATCAAAACCCTGATAGATTGTAAGAGCAAATCATTTTCTGGAGCTATCAGGCTAAATGCTTTTAAAAGTAAAGGAGAAAAGGCTAAGACAACTCCTTGGCTCAGCAAGAAAAAGCCAATTACAAAGACCTGCAAAATTATTTCCCAATTCCAGGATACTTGCCAATTAGAGAAACTAGGGGGGCCATTTCTAACCCATCCTAAAATCATAGTAGCCAAAATCCCAATACCTAAGATTATTCCCGCTATAGGTGCTATGGAAATTACTATCAGCTTGAATAGGGCATTTTGAGCATCATTCTGCTGTTGAATTTCTAACAAATTAAGATCTTCAAGGCGGTTTTGCTGTTTATATAATGACTTGAGAGCTGAATAGCGAAACCATCCTTTAAGATTTTGATTGATTTTTTGTTCAAGATCTACTGACTTATCTGTATTTTTTAAATCAGAAAAACTCCTAGCTAAATTGGAATACTTTTTACTATCTTTGATTTTACTCCAATTCTCTATAGCCTCTTTATTTTGTCCTTGTTGGGATTCTAATATTCCTAAAGAAAGATAAAGCTTATCTGTAGCTTGAATATTTTCATTTTTATTTTCAGCTTTATTTCTAGCTTTAATATTGCTGTCTATAGCTTGTTGATATTGTTTTATCGTAGTCTTATAAAGATCTTTACCAAAAAGAGATTGACGCAAATAAGAGACCCCTTCAGGTTTAAAATCTTTAAATTTATACTCTGATGCCTGCAGCAGAAGATTGGATTGATATAGTTCTAAATCACCTTGGATTTGCTCTTGTTGGAAACTACCAAACAAAATAACAATAAATATAAAACCAACAACAGCAGAAAGAATTATAAGAATTTGACGCGGTATTTTCATTTAGTTTTCCATAATATAAAACCCTCAGCAGCTCCTAACTTGATACCTTTTTGCAAGTTGAGCTCTTTTAAAATTGAGGGACTGACCAAAAGATAATTAATTTTATCATCTTCAACTATCTTTTTGAGCTTAGAAATCTCTTTAATCTCTACCTTGCGCTCACTATAAAAATCTAGACTAGGTCTATTGTAGGCAAAAGAGCTATAGATTATTTCTTTATTAGGAGTATTGTGCAAGATTAACTGAGCTACAGGTTTAACTGGAAAAGCTTCTTTGAGTTCCCATAACCATGATGGTGAGCACATTAAAAGAACTAGGCTCAAATACATCCCACCAGCTAAAAATGCAAGCGATTGGCTTGGGTAATGTTTTAATCTATTGCCTGCTAAGCCACAAGATAATGATAGTACGATAGCGAGCGTAATCAAAGGAATCTGTGGCTGCTTGATCAACAAATAAACTAATCCAGCAGAAATTAAAATGCTCAGCAAATAAAGAAAAAAGGATATTATTTGATTAGCTTTTTTAGATAAATTACCAAAACATGCGCCAACAATAATAGCAACAAACGGGTAAAGTGGAATGATATACCAAGGCAATTTACTCTGCATCAAAGAGATCATAGATAGATACAAAATCAAACCAACTAAAGCTAATTTAGCCCAGCTTTTAGGCAAAGACTTTTTAGCATATAACAGACCAGATGGCAAAAATAGCAACCAAGGAGAGCTATATTTAATTAATTCTAAAAAATAATACCAAATAGGCTTCTGATGCCCTTCAAAATTTTTAGTTACCCTATCTACTACTTGAGAAGCAAAATGTACATCAATGAAAGTCTGACCGTAGTGAAGATATTGCAATATATACCAAATACATGCAGGGGTAAATCCTATGATTATTCCAGTTATAAAATAGGGATGAAGTAGTATTTTTAGCTGCTTATCCCAAATTAAAAAAACTAGTAAAATTAACAAAAACAATAAAACAAGAACTCCCTTGGTTAAAGCAATTAGCCCTAAACCTAGACCAACTCCAAGTAAATAGGGCTTTTTTGATCTGGCTTTAAATAGAGAATATAGAGAGAAAATCAAAAAAGTATTAGTGATTCCATCAAGCATTGCCAATCTATTATGTCGCACTACTGGCAAAAGGGTCAGATAAACTAATGAACTGGCAAGAGCCATTTTTGGTTGAGCAAAGATTGCCTTAGCTAGTAGATAGAGTAAAGGTACGCCAATTGCACTGAGCAAGGCGCCAGGCAATCGACTGGTAAACTCATTAACTCCAGCTAAATGGTAGCTGATATTAATCAACCAAAACAATAGAGGAGGTTTGAGCAAAAAAGGCTCACCCAAATAGCTCGGATAGAGCCAATTATTTGACCAATACATGTCCCTGCTAACAGTGGCATAGTATCCTTCATCCCAATCCCTCAGTGCAACATTACCCAAATTAAAAAGATAAAGAAATAACGCTGCAACAGTTAACCAAACTTCTGGTTTATTGATTATTTTTTTCATTCTTTATTGAGTATAAATAATATTGTTCATTGGATATTAAAGAATTAGTAAATTTTTCGATTGGCTCAATTTGAATATCTTTTTGAGTTATATTAGGAGCAATAGCATGATTGAGAATCAACAAAATATTATCTTGTTTAGTTTTGATTAAATTTTTAATCTGTTGAAGAATTTCTAAATCATTGACTTCTTTTCTGTTGCCATTAAAAAGTACATAACTACCATAGCCTTTGATTTCAGGATAGTAAATTTTTTTACCAAGATAGCCAGAAATAGGAGATACTGCAAAATCTTCACTCCCAACTAGGGTAGAATTTTCCAGTTTATGCTCTTTAATATAATGAGCAGTTTCTCTACTGGCAGAAAAAGGTAGTGATAAATCTCTTACATAGGCAACAACGCCTGCCAGGACTTGGGCAATTAAAATAGCCAAGATGAAGCTGCGCTGATAGCGTATTGGTTTATAGTCAAATCTTTTCCCACTTTGAGCCAACCAGAGTGAGCTTATCAGTATAATATAGAGCATTCCATAGTGGCGAGGTGAGCCTAGAAACTTCAGATAGGTAAACAATAGGATTTCCCAGCTGGCAAAAATATAGAAAAATAGAACATAGGGTTTTTTGTAGAGAATCTTTATAGTAAAAGCCAATAGCCCTAAAGATAAAAGAGAAAAACCAGTTACATCCCAAATCTTTCCATCACCTGGCACCAAAATCATCACATAGGCATTCCAAATTCTAGTAATACTCTGGGCTAGGCGATACCCATCAAAGTGCCAAAACCACTGGCTAGCTCCGCCTTGCAATCTACTATCACTAGGTGGAAGCAATGTATAAAGCGAAATAGCCAGCCCCACCAAATATAACATTAAACTTTTGAAGGCTTGTTGTTTTTGCTTACTTTCTAGAATTACAAATATAGCCAAAGCCAAACTAATCAATAGGCAATAGGCATTGGTGTTAGCCAAAATTGCCAAAATGAGCATTTGTGTTCCATAGTCATTTTTTCTTGAGCTATATATTACTAAAAAGATTAGCAAAAATAATATTCCTATCATATAGTTTCGGCTGATTAGGGAATATTCATAAATTGGCAAATAGCCAAAGATAAATAAAACCCTTTCTAACTTTTTAAACGGTGCATATTTTAAAAATAAATATATACTAGTAACCGAAAGAAATAGATGAAATATTTTCATCAAAATAGGATCGTGGCTCAATTTATTCAATAGAGCAAGAGCAATATACCAAAGCAGAGGATGACCTTCATATTTAACAGCATTAAAAAATTCTGTCCAAGATTGCGTATCTCTAGCAATAAGCCAACCATTTAGCTCGTCTCTCCACATGGCATGGTTAAAAATTCCCCAAGCAACTAAAGCAGAAAATATTACAAAATAAAGAAATAGATCTTGAAATATTTTTGCCTTAAATATCGTATTGTTGATCTTTGTCATGATTGTGAGAGTAAAGTATTGATAGCTTGACAACTGTAACCAAATTTTAAGATGATTAGAGTGCATTTTCTTAAATTCTTAAATAAAGTCAAACAATGAAGAAAGCTGTCATTTGTGGATATTATGGTAAGGGCAATGCAGGGGATGAGGCACTCTTAACGACCTTACTGCAAATGCTGCCATCACAAATAGAGCCCATTGTTCTTTCCAATGATCCCCAAGAGACTGCCAAGCGCCATCACGTTGAAACCTGCCATAGTCGATCTGCTCTTAAAGTCTTAGCTACGCTTAAAAAAGCTGATCTTTTTATCTGGGGCGGTGGCAGTCTACTTCAAGATGTCAGTAGTTTAGCTAGCCCCCTTTACTACTGCGCGCTCATGAGCTTAAGCGCCCAATTAGGCCTTAAGACTATTGCCTGGGCCCAGGGTATTGGCCCGCTCGATCATTCTTTAACCCGTTTTGTCAGCAAATCGGTTCTCAAAAAAGTCTCAGCTATTAGTGTCAGAGACGATGCTTCAGCTAAACTTTTATCCAATTGGGATATCGATTCTTTTATCGCTCCTGATCCAGTTTGGGCCTTAGAAAGCGCAAAGATAGAAAATATTTCATCTTTAGCTCGTTGCAAAGTTGCAGTTAATCTTCGTCCGCACGAGCAAATGAGCCAACAGACACTGATAAATTTAGCCAAAGCTCTGAATTTGTTTAGTCAAACTAGCGAAACCGACATTCTACTGGTTCCTTTTCAAGCTTCAAAGGATCTATCAATTGCCCAAAGCCTTTCTGCTTTACTTGATGTTCCACATGAAATCATACAAAAGGAAGATCCCAGAGAACTTAAAGCAATATTTAAACAAATAAATATGCTCATTGGAATGCGATACCATAGTTTGATTATGGCTGCATCGGAAGGAGCTCTTACCTTTGCCCTAAGCTATGATCCCAAAGTCGATCAGCTAATGCAACAGGCCCAAATTCCTGGCTGGAAAGTTTCCGAAATTCCCTCATCTGCTGAGCAAATTGCCCAGAGCTGGTTAGAGTGCTATAGTAATAATCAACCCCTTAGCAAACAACAGAGAGAATCATTTTGCCAGCGGGCGTATTTACATAGAGAACTGCTTTTTCGCTTTTTGTAACTTTTAAAATATATAAATATGTCTGAGCAAGAAGAAAATATTCATCCAGAGCAGGAAAATAAGTGGTTCGCTTTAGCCAATGAACTTCGTCAACAAAACCAAGAATTAATCAAGACTATAGTTGATTTAGAAAATACCCTAGAAAGTAAACAACAATCTCCAGCAGAACAAGAGGTTCTCGTTTTGAGAGAACAACTAAGCCTAAGTCAATCTAAAGTAGCTGAATTAAATAAAGAGTTAAACCAGCTAAGAAACCAGCTTCTTAGAGAACAACAGTTCGTACTTAGTAGCAATCTACGCAACTCAGAGCGCTCTAGAAAAATACAGCCTTGGGGAAACCCACAACAGACAAATATTCAAAAGTCTAAAAACCTTGATTTGCCAAATTTTCTCAAGGGAGATAATTAAATTAAACTGCTTTTTGGCTGAGCTTTTTTTCTAATTCTTCAGCAGATGAGTAAATCTCAAATACCTTGTCCATACTGGTAAGCTCAAGCAGCATTTTGATCTGTTCATTCACAGAGCATACGTAGAGTTCAGCTCCTGCAGTTCGCACCGATTTCAGGCATAGAACTAAAGTACCCAAGCCAGAGCTGTCCATAAAGGTTACATCTTGAAAGTCGATCAGTATTGATTTATTGCTATTACTATCTTCAAGTAAGCTAGAAATCTCATGCCGGAACTGGCTGGACTGGGTTCCATCCATAATGCCGTAGGGTTTGACAACTTTTATTGAAGATTGCATAACAAAAATAAAGTCTAAATCATCGATTCAAATTAATTCACTATATTATAAATAGTTATCTTGCAAATAGATAGCTCTCAAGAAAAAAAAATTTTTAGCAGCTCTAAGATCTAGGAGAAGACCTTTTAGGAGCGCTGCTGGTTTTGCGAAAGCGCTCCTGCTGCTGGGGATTTTCATGAATTTCCAAGCTGAGAGATTGACCTGCAATTTTAGCTGCAGTTTTTAAAAGCGTGCGGATCGACTGAATATTGCGACCACCTCTTCCATAAACTTTGCCACGCTCTTGCGTATTAAAATCAAGGCGCAGCCAAACTTTACGACCTTCGTTATACTCTTCACAGTCTACACTTAGAGTATCAGGAGATTCCAAAAGAGGCGCAATCAAGAATCTAACTAGTTCAGTATAATTAGGTTTAATTTGACGGGAAATTTGCGACATTCTAGGCGTCGACTTGCTCGTAGACTTTAGATTTTCTCAAAATGCTACGTACTGTTTCAGTAGGTTGAGCACCTTCTTTTAATCTTTTGACAATAGCTGGAACATCTAATTTAGTCTCATCCGTTCTAGGATTATAGAAGCCCAACTCTTCAATGGGACGACCATCGCGGCGACTAGTAGAAACCATAGCTACAATGCGATAGCTAGCTTCTCTTTTTTTACCGAATTTCTTTAAGCGCAGTTTAATCATTATCTATACCGAAAAAATTCACCTTTACCATATTGCCACAATTTTAACTTCTTGGGAAGAGTCTATGCCAGAATTGATGATATGATGGTTTTCTTGTGGGTCACATTGCCAATTCATGAGTAGTATTTTTGGTCAACTGTTTCGTATTTCTACTTTCGGAGAGTCGCATGGCGGCGGTGTTGGTGTTGTAATTGATGGTTGTCCTCCTAATTTATCAATTTCGCAGCAAGAGATTCAATTGGAATTAGATCGCCGCAAGCCCGGCCAAAGTAGAATCACCACTCCTAGAAAAGAAAGTGACACTTGTGAGATTATTTCAGGGGTATTTGAGGGCAAAACTTTAGGTACCCCCATTGCTATATTGGTACGTAATGAAGACGCGCGCTCCCAAGACTACGATGAAATGGCGCAAAAATTTCGCCCCTCGCATGCTGATGCAACTTATCAAGATAAATATGGCATTCGCAACTGGCGTGGGGGAGGCAGATCATCTGCTAGAGAGACCATTGGTAGAGTTGCAGCAGGCGCTATTGCCAAAAAAATTCTTAAACTTTGGGCCAATGTTGAGATAGTCGCCTATGTTAAACAAATTAAAGACATAGTAGCCCAAGTAGATCAATCCAATGTAACCCTAGAGCAAGTAGAAAGTAATATTGTACGCTGCCCTGATCCTGTTTCTGCTGCCAAAATGATCGAATTGATCGATCAAATCAGGGTAGAGAAGGATTCCCTAGGTGGAATTGTAGAATGTGTAGCCAGGTCAGTTCCTTTGGGCTTGGGCGAACCTGTATTTGATAAGCTAGAAGCAGATCTAGCCAAGGCGCTGATGTCTCTGCCTGCTAGTAAAGGTTTTGAGATTGGTTCTGGTTTTGCAGGAACTCTTTTAAAAGGTAGCCAACACAATGATAGCTACTTCCTTGAAGGTGACCGGCTTCGCACCGATACTAACCGTTCTGGTGGAATCCAAGGTGGAATCAGCAATGGCGAAGATATTATAATGCGGGTAGCTTTTAAACCAACAGCTACTATAGGCAAGGAGCAAAAAACAGTAACATCAACTGGCCAGCAGACTACTCTAGCGGCCAAAGGTAGACATGATCCTTGTGTTTTACCACGGGCTGTTCCTATGGTAGATTCAATGGTAGCCCTAGTTCTTTGTGATCATTTGCTGCGGCAAAGAGCGCAATGCGGGTTAGATTTACCTGGATATGGAACACCCTCTTAGCTGAGCATGTCTAGGACTATTGACCAAAAAAATTACATTTTAGTTTTATGAAAATGAACAATATCCTTAAAAATTGTCTGGGTTTAACTATTCTAGGATTGAGTAGTTGTCAGACTATTCCATCTGCTTTATCTGAGCCATCTCGTTTTAGTGAGCTTCCACTTAATCAATCCAAGGTGATTGCCATTGCCAGCCCCTATGGTGAGAATAAATATAACCTTTTGGTTGTAGAGCAAATCAGCTCAAAAAAACAATGCTGGGCTGAAAAAGGACAAGACCCTATTGAAGTCGTTCCTCTATTAACAAAATTTGACTTTACTGGTATTTGTAGCCGCGCTACCGACAGTAACGGCTATTCAATTCGCATTGCCGGAGAGGACTACGGCTTGGATGTTCTTCTAAAGGTTGTCCATGCAGAGAATGAATTGGTTCTAGTTGGGGTCAATCGCAAAACCGGCGAAGAGATAATAGTTGGACGCACCAAAGGATACTCTCCCGGTGGCTTTTTTAAAATCCAACTTGAGCCGGGTTGGCATTTTACTAAGCGCGCTTTTAAAGGGAAAAAACTAGGGCATTTTTACTTTAGCAAAAATAGCAATCTGGAATTTTCCAATGTTGAGTCCTCACCAGCTCCTACGACCCCAGCTAAACCTAAAACAACTAAGAAAACCAAATCTAAAAATTAGATTTCCATTTTCTTTTTGAGAAATATCTTGATAAAGAGTTTTTCTAGTTCAATCCAGAAAAGCATCGAAAAACTAAACAGGACACAGATCCCAAATTCTCTTCTATTGAGAACTTCAGTTCCAAAAAAGTGCTGCAGGCTAGGTACATAGATCAACATCAACTGTAGAGCTATAGTACCAACTACTGCTGCTAGGAGATACTTGTTGGAAAAGGGATTAATCTGCCAGATCTGTAGGGTATTGGAGCGAATAGCTAAGGCATGTCCCATCTGAGCCAGACACAGGGTTGTAAAAACCATGGTTTTCCAAGTTTTAGGATGATTGGTATGAGCATAGATCATCAGAATTATACTAAAGACGGCAAAAACTACACCAATTCTTAGAATATAAGACCCCATCCCTCTGGCAAATATACTCTCTTTTGGACTAAAAGGAGGATAGCTCATAATTCCCGGTTCTGGTGGTTCTAACGCTAAAGCTAAAGCTGGCAGTCCATCGGTTACCAAATTCATCCAGAGTATTTGCAGTGGGGTTAAAGGTACTCCAGAAAACCCTAAAAGCGCAGAAGCTCCCAAAGTCAAAACTTCTCCAACATTACTGCCAAGAATATATTTAATAAATCTTCTGATGTTGCTATAGACTACTCTTCCTTCTTCAGTTGCCGCAACTATTGTGGCAAAATTATCATCGAGTAGTACCATATCACTGGCACCTTTACTGACATCAGTACCAGTAATCCCCATGGCAATGCCAATATCGGCTCTTTTTAAAGCCGGAGCGTCATTGACCCCATCTCCTGTCATTGCTACAAATTTATTCTTTTTCTGCAAAGCTTCGACAATACGAAGTTTGTGTTCTGGAGATACCCTGGCATAGATTGCAGTATTTTCAACTCGGTTTTCTAGATCTTCTTGAGAAAGACGTTCTAGTTCAGCTCCAGTTAATAGCTGAGATCCCGCTCTAGAAAGACCTAATTCCTCTGCTATGGCTTTGGCGGTTAAAGGATGATCCCCAGTAATCATTACTGGACGCATTCCCGCTTCTAAACACTTTTGCATGGCTATTTTTACTTCAGGTCTTGGCGCATCCAGCATACCTACTAAACCTAACCAAACTAAATTGGATTCGGCTTGTTGCTCATTAACTGGTAGTTCACTGACAATCTTATAGCCAAAGCCCAATACTCTCAAGCCAGCTAAGGCCATTTTATTAGTAGTTGCAAGTACCGTTTCTTTCTCAAACTGGGTAATTTTTTTAATTTGTCTTTCTGTTTGATAGCTAGAACAATTCTCCAAAATTAACTCGGCTGAACCTTTGACCATGACGAAAAAAGACTGAGAATCTTCTGAATTTCGAGTGACTACACTCATCCTTTTACGTTCAGAAGAAAAGGGAAATTCAGAAACACGCTCATATAGCTCGTTAAATTTGGATTGTTCAAGGCCAGCTTTAGCCGCCAAGGAAATCAAAGCTCCTTCAGTAGGATCTCCCAAGATGGTCCATTTATCAGTTTCATTGTACTGCAAGGTAGCATCATTACAGAGCATACAGCAGGACAATAATAGCTCTAAGGCTGGATATCGGGAAACTTCCACTTTTACTCCATTGGGATCGCTAAATTCTCCTACTGGAGTATAGCCATCTCCAGTAATAGTGAAAGACTCTTCTATTAATTCAATTTTCTGAACAATCATTTTGTTCTGGGTCAAGGTTCCAGTTTTATCTGAGCAGATAGTATTGACTGAACCTAAAGTTTCAACCGCTGAAAGTTTTCTGATTAAGGCATTGCGCTTGATCATTCTCTGGGTTCCCAGAGCAAGTGTGACAGTGATGACTGCAGGCAAGCCTTCTGGAACTACCGCAACTGCCATACTCAAAGAAATTTCTACTAATTCTTTGAGCGCTCCGGTGCCATGTCTAAGAAGTCCGACTATAATCACCAAAGCTGTCATTAATAGAGAACCGCTCACTAAGACATTACCAAGTTGCTGCATCCTTTGCTGAAGAGGAGTTGGTTCATTTGGGACCGCTTGGATCATTGCGGCGATCTTCCCTAGCTCAGTGTCCATAGCAGTACCTGTTACAAGTACTTTACCTCTACCATTGATGATCTCTGTACCTGCATAAACCATATTGAGCCGATCAGCTAAAGGAGTATCTAGAGATAATCCAGAAGGTGTGACACTTTTATTTACAGCTTGAGCTTCTCCTGTGAGAGCTGATTCTTTGACCTGGAAATTAAATCCTTCTAGTAAAAGACCATCGGCGCAAAGACTATCTCCAGATTCCAGCAACATTAAATCGCCCGGGACTACCTCTTTTGCTGTGATATTTTGTCTTTGTCCATCTCTGATTACATCAACTTGGGGGGAAGAAAGTTGTTTTAATGCCTCTAATGCTTTTTCTGCGCGGCTTTCTTGAACATAGCCTAGAATTCCATTGAGAATAACGATTGAGAGAATAGCAATAGTATCTTTGAAAGGAATTGCCCCCTCGCTTTGGCTGTGATTACGAAGATCTATATAATCAACTACACCAGAAATGACTGCTACGGCAATTAACATCAGCAGCATTATATTAGTGAATTGATCTTTTAAGATACTCAAGTTGCTTCTTTTGGCAATTTCTTTGATTTCATTTAATCCGTAAATTGCCCTACGCTGGCTGATCTGGTTACTATCAAGTCCTCTAATAGAATCACATTGAAGTAGCCTAAGAGACTCATCAAGTGAAAGGTTATACCACTTTTGTTCTGACATGGACAATAAAGCTATACTATTGTGAAAAAAACAATTAACTAGATTCTAACCTAGCTAATTGAGAACAGTTGGAAGTGCTAAAATCGATTTTCTGCTTTTTTCAAGATGGAGGAAATTATGAATTTGCAGATATCTTTAGTTGGCACCTTACTTTTTCTGACAACAATGCTTCCTGCTCAAGCCTATAGTGTGTGCGGGCTAAGCAAATCACAAGCATCTTTTAGAACCAAGAACCATTTGATCACAATCTGCTCTGGCGAGGCAAGTTTCCAGATGATTATGACCTATATTGATGGTACTGGTTATGAGAAAATTCCAGTTGAGCGCAGCCAAAATAAATACCAAGGCTCTTGGGAAGATAAAGACTATAAGATCGATTCTAAATTTCTAGTTATCAAGAGTAAGGGAGAAGCCCCAATCACTGAAAAGGTTTTGGAGCACCATTAGCGTAATAGGTTTAAACCAAAACCACATAAAGCTCTATACTCTAAAAGAGTGTTAGTAAAGTTACAGAGACTCATGAGTCAACTGCAAGATGCCTTCTCACTTTTTTTGAGTTTATTGGTGGAGGCCCTGCCCTTTCTTCTGTTGGGAGTAATTTTTTCTAGTGCTTTATTGGTTCTTATCAAGGAAGACCAACTCCTCAAGCACTTTCCGACTAATCCTATAGCAGGCGCGCTGTTGGGCAGTTTTATTGGGTTTTTAATGCCAGTGTGTGAATGTGGCAATGTTCCAGTTGCCCGTCGTCTTTTGATCAAGGGTGTACCTCCAGCAGTGACTGTGGGCTTTTTGTTAGCAGCTCCAACAGTCAATCCTATAGTCATATGGTCTACTTGGACAGCATTTAAAGATCAGCCAGAAATTGTAATATTTCGTGTTCTGTTTTCTTTGCTAATTGCAACAATTGTAGCTTCAATTTTTAGTACTCAAAAAGACATAAGCGTACTGCTAAGCCCTCTTCTCTCTCGCAAGATAGCTTATAGTAAAAAAACAGTTACTGCCAAATATAGTACTGATTCTTTTTTGCAGTCTGGTACTTTTCTTTTGAGCACCCCGGGCAATCCAATCAAACTTGATTCTGAGGCAATCACTCTAGTCCCATCACGTTGGGATACTTTTGTTGATAACCTCACCCAAGAGTTGCGAGAATTAGGGGGAATGTTGGTCTTAGGCAGTGCTATTGCTGCTTGTATTCAAGTATTTGTCCCTCGTGATATTATCCTGCATCTAGGAAGTGGTGTTTTGACCTCAATCATCTCTATGATGATACTGGGCTCAATTGTTTCTATCTGTTCTACTGTAGATGCCTTCTTTGCCCTCTCTTTTGCTTCAACTTTCACAACGAGCTCTTTAATCGCCTTTTTGGTGATTGGGCCAATGGTCGATCTTAAAAGTATTAGCCTACTTTTGTCAGTATTCAAGCCGAGAATTATTTTTTATATGTTGGGGTTAGCTGTCCAGCTGACTTTTATTTTGGCTATCTGTCACAGTTTTTTCTTCTAAAGAAAGATATCATGAATGTTCTGGAAAACCTCAAAAGAAGTGGACTGCAAAAGACCCTAGATGCTTTGGTGTTGATCGCCTTGGGAGCTCTATTGCTTAAGTACACAATTACCGGGCAGCTGAAATTATTAATAAATCCTAACTATATTGGCTTGGTTTGGTTCACAGCCATTGTTCTGTTAGTTGCAGGCTATCTTAAGGCCAGAGAATGTCTACAAGGTAAAAGAGCTTCTGAAATACAACATCTTTCTGTCATACCATCTCTTTGGAGTAGTTGGATTTTGATAGCAGCGGTGATTTTGGGTTTTTTAATCTCACCAAAGGTTCTCACTAGTCAAACTGCACTTTCTCGCGGAGTCAGTGACTCATCATTACTAACTCGCAGTCAGCCTGAGCTTTTTCGCAGTTTTAGTAAACCAGAAAATCGTTCACTTTTAGATTGGGTCAGAACGATCAATGCCTACCCAGAGCCCAATGCTTACAAAGGACAAAAAGCTAAGATCACCGGCTTTGTAATTCACTCGCCCCAATTACCGGAAAATTATCTTTTACTGAGTCGTTTTGTGATTACTTGTTGCGCTGTGGATGCTTATCCTGTAGGCATTCCAGTCAAACTACCTGTTGGCAATAAAATCTATCCAACCGATAGTTGGCTAGAGGTAGAAGGAAAGATGCAGCCAGAAGTAGTTAGTGGCAAAAGACAACTGGTTCTTTTAAGCCAATCTATTAAAACAATTCCCACCCCAAGCGATCCATATAACTTCAGCGGCAGCTGATTTGTCTGTAAACAAACAAAATGCTCAGCATGTGAATTAAATGTTAGAATCATTAAGAAAAGTTTAATTATTAAACTTAATTTAAAGGTTTTTGTTATGTCCCTGCCCATCCGCAATGTTGCTATCATTGCTCACGTTGACCATGGTAAGACCACTTTAGTTGATGCTCTATTAAGACAGTCGGGTATCTTTCGAGAAGGAGAGGAAGTTCCAGAATGTGTAATGGACTCCAACGACCTAGAAAGAGAGCGAGGCATCACCATTCTCTCTAAAAATACCGCTGTTCGTTATAAAGATACTCTGATCAATATTGTAGATACTCCTGGACACGCTGACTTTGGCGGTGAGGTAGAGCGAGTACTTGGTATGGTCGATGGTTGTATCTTGATTGTAGATGCCAACGAAGGCCCAATGCCTCAGACTCGTTTTGTCTTGAAAAAAGCCCTAGAAAAAGGGCTACGACCTATTTTGGTCATTAATAAAATTGATCGCCCCAGGGCCAATCCCAATGATGCTGTAACCAAGGTATTTGACCTGTTTGTGGAATTGGGCGCCGATGATGATCAGTGTGATTTTACTACTTTATTTGCCTCGGGTATCTCTGGCTATGCCAAGGCTAATTTAGAAGATGAACCTGCTGATATGCAGCCGCTATTTGAAGCCATCTTACAGCATGTTCCACCCCCAGTTGGTGATGTTAATAAGGCCTTGCAACTACAGGTAACCAGTCTTGACTACTCAGATTATTTAGGTAGGATCATTATTGGCAGAATCCATAATGGTATTCTTAAATCTGGACAACAAGCAGCTCTAGTCAAAGAAGATGGCTCAATAGTCAAAGGGAAAATCACTAAACTTTTAGGTTTTGAAGGATTAAAAAGGGTTGAATTAGAACAGGCTTCAGCTGGCTATATAGTAGCTGTAGCAGGTTTTGCCGATGCCAATATTGGTGAAACTGTCACTTCAGCCGATAATCCACAACCATTACCTTTAATCAAAGTTGATGAGCCTACTTTGCAGATGACTTTCTCTGTAAATGACTCTCCCTTTGCTGGTCAAGAGGGTAATTTTGTAACCTCAAGGCAAATCAGAGATCGTCTAATGCGCGAGTTAGAAACTAATGTAGCTTTGCGTGTGGAAGAGACAGATTCTTCTGATAAGTTCCTAGTCTCAGGCCGAGGTGAACTACATCTAGGGATTTTGATTGAGACCATGCGCCGCGAAGGTTATGAATTCCAGGTATCTCAGCCTCAAGTAATCTATCGTCAGGTCAATGGTCAGCCAAATGAACCATTTGAATATTTGGTTCTAGATGTTCCCGAAGAAGCAGTTGGCTCTTGTATTGAAAGACTAGGCCAGCGCAAAGGGGAAATGCAGGATATGCAAAATGGCGGTAACGGTCGTACCCAACTCGAATTTGTGATCCCAGCTCGTGGCTTGATTGGCTTTAGGGGGGATTTTATTCGCCTCACTCGCGGTGAAGGTATTATGAACCATAGCTTTCATGAATACCGCCCATATTGCGGCGATCTTGAAACCCGCTACAATGGCGTGATGATTGCCTTTGAAGAAGGAGTTGCTACTTTCTATGCTCTTAAAAATGCTGAAGATCGCGGGGTTTTCTTTATCAGCCCCAGTACTAAAGTTTACAAGGGCATGATCGTAGGAGAGCATAATCGTCCCCAAGATGTGGAGTTGAATGTTTGCAAGACTAAACAGTTGACCAACCACCGCTCAGCTACCGGCGATGAATTAGTTCAATTGCAAACTCCTTTAGATATGAGCCTAGAGAGAGCCTTGGAATATATTGGTCCAGACGAATTAGTTGAGGTAACCCCCAAATCAATCCGTCTGCGTAAACTAGCTAGCAAGAAATTAGCCAAACGCTAAATTATTTTATTTTTGCTTAGATAGCTAGCCCAATTAGGATAATTAGCTGACCAAACTGATTCAAGAAGTTGGTCGGCTTTTTCATTATCAGCATTTTCAACTGGGGTAGATAGTTTGACCCAAATACAACGATCATCTTGCAGAAGAGTTTGACCTAGAAGCCAAGGTACTATTTTGTTAAATGCAAAGTAAGAGTTCTGATGATTTTGGTTAAATTGCTCTTGGGTTACAGTGCTACTGCCATCAGCATTGAGACAGCTGATTAAATTAGCTTGCTTTTGATCATTAGTCAAAAGATAATAACCATCTCTATTTTGATGAATATTCTTTTGAATATCTTTACTGAAATTTGTTAAATAATTTAGCCAATTACTCATTTGATTTTGGCCAGTATTTACTACATAGTAGCGTTCTACATCAAGATTCTCTTGGCCTTGAACATAATGTGCTCTCTGACCAGAGAGCATAGCCTCAAAATGCGGAGTAATATCTAGTTTTGGAGTCTCTATATTTTTGGTGCTGACTAATTGCCAATTATTGACGGGTAAATCACCTAATTTTGCTGCATCTGCCTTGAGCCCTTGAATTGGAGCTGAAACAAAAAACATATACAGTGTTGAGAGCAAAATAAGACCTGTAGCTACAATCAGACTTTGTAGCCTGTTTTTACTAGCTTTAGCTTGCCCAAAAACTGAAGATATAAGAGAAGTTGATTTTTGATTCTCTTCTAAGGGAATTAGCCAACTACAAATTAAAACAAAGCCTAAAGTTGCCGCTGATAGAAAAAATTGTCCTCCTTGAGAGCCATGCCAATAGTGAAAAACCTTAGAATTGTTAACTACTGTCGCTAAAAAAGCTACACGTAAAAAACCCAGCCCAAAACCTACAGCTATAGCTCCTAAGGCCAATGATATTTTTCTTCTCAAAGTCAAAGGGTATATTAAGGTCATCAGCAATGTAACCTTGAGAAGAATTAATGTCAGTGGGCCCCCAGCACATATATAGCTAACCCTCACACTTCCAGTAGGTAGAGTTAAATTGGCCCCGCTAAAAGCAACTTCTTTTCCCAAATAATGCAGTATGAAAGCAGCAACTGCCGCAGTAATTTTATCAATATGGATCCACTCATTAAACAGAGGAGAATTGGTGGGTATCACCATAAAAATCAAGTAAAGGGCATAGATCCAATATGAAGGAAGTTTTTGCCATTCCACTGAAAGCAAGGCAAAAACAAAAGCCAACAAATAAGCTCCCAATATAAAAAAATCTACATCTAGCCAACTGATAGACAGAAATCTAACTAGTATAAAAGCTAAAAGTCCCAAAGCTATATAGGTTTGCCAAATACTGTTTTTGGAAAAAGCCAGATTACGACTTTGCCAGCAGACCAAAATTATTGTAGCCCAGAAAGGAAGCTCAAATGATACCAAATCGGTAGGCAATAGACGATTAGTCTTAATATCAACTCTAGAGAACTTCCAAGCTACAAGAAGATGTAATATAGCTAGACAAACAGCAATCAATAAAAGATAAAATTTTTGATTTGTCAGTAGCCCAAGGTATTCTTTAGAAACTTTAGATTGCTCTAATGAGCTTTTAAGCTTAATCATCATTTTTGCTAGGATTCTTTTTGAATAAAACTCTAACCCATCTGGTCGATCTCCAAATAAGACCCAAGCCAAAGCCACTAATAACGGTTCCCAATGCTGCCCTAACGGAAGATTTACCTAACTGGATTGATTTAGCCCTTGTTTGGCTATTAGTAATACTGGCAAAATCCTTCTTGGCAATATCTAATTCTTTATTGGCTTGTTCTTTGAGTTGCTGTAGGTTTGGTTGGTCTATTAATAACTTTTGAGGATTAAGTGCTTGGATAAAAGAGGCAATCTGCTGAGGAGAATTAGAAAGGTTTATTCGAGCTCTTATTTGCTCAGCTTTAGCTTGAGATGATGCAATGGCAATAGTACTATCGGTTTTATATCTATTAAGTATCTTAAAACCATCAAATAGGGTTAAAGGAAAAAGTAAAAAATAAAAAATAGATAAAATCAAAGAGGCCCAAGACAGGTAGTAAATCACTCTCAAAAAACCACGCTTAAGTTGAGTATCTATCTTATAGAAAAAGATCAGACCAAACCCCAGCAAGGCAAGCCAAGACTTATCTACTAATGAGTTGACTATTCCAAGCTCCCATATGGGATCAAATAAATGTGGTGGAATCAATGTACCTAAAAAATCCACCAAAAATAGTCCCAGCAAGATATAGCCTATGTTGCGAAGTAGCTCAACCCCCCTTCTCTCAATCCCTTCTGATAGAACAAAGCCCTTGTAACGAGTGATTCCTGGCAGTTTTGATGATTCTGATTCTTGTGGCATATTATGAAATTTGTTTTTTGTCTAAAAATAAGATTGCCTAATATTCTACACAAATTTCTATTAAAAACTATTGTGTTTGAATTTTAGAGGTATTTGTTGTCTCTTGTCTAGAAGAATAATTGTTAGAGAGAAAATACAAACACCCAGCCCCTAATAATACAAAAGCCCCAACAAGCCAGATCAAGCGATGAATTTTATTATTAGTTTTTTTGTTTGCTGGCGCTGTTATTGGCTTGGTTCTATTTTGCCTTGGTTGATCATTCTGCTGCAAGATTGAATGTTCAATTGTGGGAATAGTCAAGCTAAAGTCTTTAAGATCTTGATTTTGAGTTAGCCTGCAGAGAATTAAAGCAATAGTAGTATTATCATGTCCATTTTTTTGATTAGCTAGGCTTATTAGATTCTGTCCAACTTGGGCTAGTTCTTTTTCAGCTCTGAGCAAAGGTAACAATTCAGATTGCCAATACTGTTCGATTCTATCATAGTCACTTAAACCATCGGAGGTCAAAAGAATCACACAGTCTTGATTCGGAAGTTGCCGTTGAAGATTTGGGTAAAGTTCAGATGAGGCAGTTGTGCCTAAAGCTTGAGTTAATGCGCCAGAATTTACAACATCTAAAGCTTCTCTATAGAGAGAGATGCCAAGTTTGACTGAGCGAGAAGCTACATCATCATCTACGCTGAGCCTTAAGCAACTATCTTGAGTAATCCAATAAACCCTGGAATCTCCTACATTGGCTAGATAAATATTATTTGATTTGACCAGACCCATCATCAAAGTAGTTCCCATACGCTGTCTTTGGGAGCGCATCTCTCGATCATTACGCTGGCAGATTAAATCGTTAGCTCTAAAAATAGCTTTCTTGGTAGCCTGATAAATATTATCTGTTGGAGTCAGAGATTCAGGTAAAGTCTTCAAAGAGTCTATAGCCATTTGGGATGCTATCTCCCCTGAATCTTGCCCGCCGATACCATCGCAAACTAAAGCTAATAAGTCCTCTGTTGGGTTCAAGAGAGTTCCACTTGGAGGATAACAGCAATCCTCATTTTGCTCACGACTTGGCCCTTGATCACTCAAAATATGGAGACTATAAGACCAGTGATAGAAATTGGAAATCTCCCTTTGGGCATTTTCGAGTATGGGTAGCAAATTTGCTATCTGGGTAATCTCTTTATTTTCAAGTTTTTGACAGAGGTCATAGAGAAATGTCTTGATTGATAAAGATGCTCCATCTACCCAGCCAAGCCAAACCTTGCCAAGATCTTCCAAGCTAACGATCTCTGTATGGTCATAATTGAGCTCTAGAAACTGGACAAAATCACCATTGACCCTCAAAAGACTTGGGCGGAGCAATGTAGATAATACTCCTTGGCTATTTAGAGGCTCCCATAATCTAGTTAACTGTAGTAACCAAGATATCTGCTGCAAAGGCGATGATTGGCTCCATAGCTGCTCTATGGTAGGTAAAAGCTCCAAGTATACTGGCTCACCATCAGATCCAATTGGGACTGTTCCATATTCCAAGAGCCAAATATCTTCATCATTGCTTAGCTTGCCAAATACTTGGGGTATATGCGGAAGAATATGGGAAAGCTTCAAATAAGGCTGTATAGAGCGTGGTAAGTTTTCTACGGGCTCTGGTAACATTTTGGGCATCGTATCTAAAAATACGTTAGACCCCCAAGAAAGGTACCTTTGGGCTATTAACTCTCCAGGATTAAATACAAACTTGGAGTTATTAGTAGCCCAAAGATAACGTTTAACTAATGGCAAGCCACAGCGATGACAAATTTTGCAACTCAAGTGGTTAAATGCTTGACACACCTCAGAAAAACATTGGAGCGTGCCAGAAAAATTCTCCATTAAACCTTTTTAAATCTTGAAATCACTCATCTGTACTTGCCTTCGGTCTCAGGACTCTCAAGCTTGGGTAATCCCATACTATAGTTAAGAACTCTTGAACCCAAATTGTAAGAGATAGCCCCATTTTCCAAAAGAGAGCGGATCATATGCTCGAGATCAGAGCCTATTTTCCTCAAGTTATACTCTGTCAAATCTTCACCATCATATGATTCCACCAGCTCATCAAATTTTCTGTAGACCTTCTGGAGAGATTCATCAGACCAGTTAAATTCATTGTCAGGATCGATATCCAAGGTCAACATTTTCTCACTGGGGACAAATTCATTATTGCTAATCTCTGCGGTGAATATATGCACATGACGAGTGGTCGATTTTAAAAGCATAGGAGTTCTCCTTTAGTTACTATTTGTAAGCTTTAATACATTGCTCAACTAAGGGCAAAACGGCATCTACATCGCGCCAACCTAGAATCTCAGTAACTTTTTTCTCAAGATTTTTATAGGTTTTGAAAAACTCAGAAATTTCATCTAAGCGATGCGGGGCTATATCTTTGAGAGATTTAACATGACTATAGCGGGGATCTTTATCTGGAACACAGAGAATTTTTTCATCTCTATCTCCCCCATCTACCATTTCCAACATTCCCACAGGGCGAGCAGCTATAACACAGCCAGGAAAAGTCGGCTGATCCATTATTACCACTCCATCTAGAGGATCTCCATCATCAGCTAAGGTATTGGGAATAAAACCATAGTCATAAGGATAATTTACAGATGAATAAAGTACACGATCAAGTGCAAAAGCATTGATATCCTTGTCAAACTCATATTTATTGCGACTACCTGCTGGAATCTCAATTAATACATTAATTAATCCAGGCTTTGGCTGTGCTGGAATACGTGATAGATCCACAAAATTTCTCCCCAATGGTTTTTAAGGTTTTCCCAAAATCATACCATTTGAGCTATCCCCTAAAATCATTACCTTGTTGGAAGTTTCTCTAAGTTCAGAAGATGAATAACAGGAGATGGCCACTACAGGTAACACCAAAGTCAACATTGCAACGAACGTTCCTAGAAAACTTGCCCATCTGCCGATAGGGGGATTGCTCTCTCGCTCAGGTACTTCCATAAATTCAGTAGTCAATCAACCTCTCGAGGTTATATCGCTCTATTAAGCACAATTGTAGCTACTTTTTTTAAAATTAACCAAAAAACAATATTCTCTTAATTTTGGCTAATTTGTAGAAGATTCTAGAGGTTCTTTAACTATGCGAATATAAAGGTGTTTAAAAGTAGAGCGCAATACCCGAGGCAAGCCAAAATCTATAGGTATCATGGCAGTGGGTAATTGCCAATCGCTAACATAAAGCTCTCGAGGATGACTCAAGGGAAATTCAATTTGGGCAATATCACCAATTAAACCTAGTTGCTTTTGGGCAACTATTGTAGGGACTAAATCAGGATTGACTGCCAAAATTTCGGCCATGGTTAAATCAAGCGCAAAAACATCTCTAGAGGCTGCCAGAACGCCGAGAAATCTAGGTTCACCGTTACTAGGCCCGTTGCCTTGATGACCAATAATTCCATCTATAATGGTCAAATCTGGAGCAATCGCCTTTGCAGTTTCTACCAACATTTTGCCAAAGCGCTCGCTGTCTTTGCCAGCTTCCATATGCCACCAGGCTTTCATTTTTCCAGGAACACAGCCAAAAAGGTTTTTAACTCCCAAAGTTATTGTCAGTTGCATATGCGATTTTACTTTGGGCAAATTAATCACTACATCTGCCTCCATGGCTTCTTTAGAAAGTCTCAGATTATTGAAATCTTTATTGTCTATGCCATAGCTTTTTCCATGGAATTCAACTATTGGTATATTCAGCTCTTCTAAAATAGGGAGATAACCATTGGCTTTAGCCACTCCTTTTGCGCTGCCAAAAGCTGGGCTATCCCCCAAAAAGGGTTTGCCGCCAGCTTCTAAAACCAAAGATCCCACACAATGGAGAATTTCAGCTCTGGTGATGCATTCTTTGCCTGGATTACCTGCTGTTAAGAGGTTGGGCTTGAGTAACACCCGATCTCCTCTTTTAACAAAAGAATCTATACCCCCTAATGGTTCTAGAAGATTCTCAATAGAAATTCTCAGAGATTTTAGATCATATGAGTTTGCTTTCAGCAGACTTACTGTTGATGACATAATTTTTTGGTTTATTAACAATTATATCTTGGGTTTTTGCTGTAGATTCAATAATTAACCAAGATAACTCAAACCCTCTTCTATACATGAACTGCAACATCAACTGAATATGCTGAGGATAGTAAGTCAACACAGAGGTTAATTATGAGCGCTAAAGACAAAATAGAAGCAGCAGCTAAAAATGTTGAAGGTAAATTACAATCAGCATACGGAGAAATGACTGGAAATACAGAAGATAAAATTAAAGGCGAAGCCAAACAAACCCAAGCTAAAATTCAACAGTCAGTTGAAAAAGCAAAGGATAAGGCTAAGGATACTCTTGATGCCCTGTAGGGGCGACAAGTGAGCTAGACAATCTTTCTAGCTCACACTATAATGCTTTGGCAGTAAAAAAGATAGCTTGTTAGTTAATACTAATGAGCTATCTAATTATTGAAAGTTGATTTAATACAAAAGTCATTTTTATATTAGATGCTTCGTTTTGTAAATAGGTTGTAGACAATGCCAATAAGCACTAAAACCAAAAGCAGGTGGATTAAGCTGCCTCCAATGTGAATTGAGAATCCTATCAACCAAAGGATAAAAAGTACAACAATAATAGACCAAGCGAGATCAAACATAATTGCCTCTTTCAATTTTACAAAAGTATTAATTTACAGTAAAAGATTGCAAATATCTTTATTATTGAAGATATTTTGAACCGCTTATCTGAGTCAGGTTAATAATTGTGCCTGTAGTGGCTATTCTAATAGGGGATTGTTTGATTTTCTGGTTGAATTGATTAAATAAATACGATATAAAATTCAAGCAAAACCCAACCAGCTATATATATGTACAGTGCCACATTAAATGACATGATGACAGATTACTGTTATCGGCTGTAATCAACTATTCATATAAGTTACAGCCATTTTGCATAATTAAAGGTTAGTTTATATGGAGCCAAATTAGGTGTCGTGTTTAAAAAAGCTCTATATATTGACCTGACACTTTACGACTAATTTTAATTTATGTCTTCTAGTGTTTTTTGGTTAACTCACCTTTTATCTGCACTAAAATATCTTTAAATATATGTCTACAAAGTAAAACTTAATGTAGGACTAGTTTATGGCTTAATTGCTGGAGTTAAAACCAAATCTGAATGATGGTTTTTACAAAAATGACTGATTTTAGCAGAAAATTTACTGAAGTCTTTACTGCTTAATCTTTACGGCTAGAAGTTTTTTATTTGAATCTTTACAATAAACTAGAGATTAATCAATTTTTGAGTTAAATGGCACTTTATATAAATGCCGCCACTATTACTCAAAATTAGTAGGTCGAACTGAAAAGTTAGTCATTAGGCACACCCCATATCTTGATAGTTTTGTCATCACTACCACTAACAATATATTGACCATCTGGTGTTATTGCTGCTGACCAAATAGTATCTGTATGACCTTCAAGAGTTTTAATACATGTACCAGTATTGATATCCCATATCTTTATAGTATTGTCATAACTACCACTGACAATATATTGACCATCTGGAGTGATTACTACTGAACTAACACTATTTTTATGACCTTCTAAAGTTTTAATACATGCACCAGTATTGATATCCCATATCTTTATAGTATTGTCATAACTACCACTAACAATAGATTGACCATCTGGTGTTATTGCTACTGACCAAATAACATGTGTATGACCTTCTAGGGTTTTTAGGCATTCGCCAGTATTTATATCCCATATGTTGATAGTATAATCACTACCACCATAATCATCACTGCTACTGACAATAAATTGACCATCTGGGGTGATTGCTACTGAACGAACATTACAATCACTCCAAGCCCGACTTGCATGACCTTTTAGAGTTCTCAGGCATTTACCAGCATTCCATATCTTGATAGTCCCATCAAAATCACCACTAACAATAGATTGACCATCGGGGGTTATTGCTACTGAATTAATGTCATCTGTATGACCTTCTAAAGTTTTTAGGCATTCATAAATCCCCTTGAGCGCTTGTGATACTCTTCTTGGCTCTGTTCTTTTTCTGAGCAGTTGATAAGCCTTGAGTTTTAGATCTGGGTCATCTAGGGCATTAATCACCAGATCAAGGCCAGCTTCTCCATAATTCAAAGCTTTGGGTAGTGCGGTTAATTTAGCGTATTCATTGCCACTTTGGAGATTTAGCTTGACTCCTTCAATACCGCCTAAGATGGCAGCGCTGGAGAGATCAACTGGGGCGGCGCCTAGGACAGCATCATCTGGTCTGGGTTGTCTATCTTCTGGTGACATATTGAAATGCGATGCAAATAATTTTAAAAGTATAATCTTATTTAATACATATTTACAACTACAATACTGAAGTCATTGCTACATAACCTTTACGGCTGCAAGTTTTTTATTTGAATCTTTACAATAAACTAGAGATTAATCAATTTTTGAGTTAAATAGTACTTTATATAAATGCCGCCACCATTACTCAAAATTAGTAGGTCGAACTGAAAAGGTAGTCATAAGGCACACCCCATATCTTGATAGTTTTATCATGACTACCACTAACAATAGTTTCACTATCTGGTGTGATTGCTACTGAATAAACATAATGCGTATGACCTTCTAGGATTTTTATACATTTACCAGTACTGATATCCCATATCTTTATAGTATTATCTTCACTACCACTAACAATATATTGACCATCTGGTGTGATTGCTACTGAACGAATCCATCCTGTATGTCCTTCTAAAGTTCTTAAACATTTACCAGTACTGATATCCCATATCTTTATGGTTTTATCATAACTACCACTAACAATATATTGACCATCTGGTGTGATTGCTACTGAAAAAACTGGACGTTCATGACCTTCTAGAGTTTTTAGGCATGCACAAGTATTGATATCCCATATCATAGTATTGTCACCACTACCACTAACAATGTATTTACCATCTGGTGTGATTGCTACTGAACGAATAGTATCTGTATGACCTTCTAGAGTTTCAAGGCATTTACCAGCATTCCATATCTTGATAGTCTCGTCCCAACTCCCACTAACAATAGATTGACCATCTGGTGTGATTGCTACTGAACGAATATTATCTGTATGACCTTTTAGAGTTTTAATACATGTACCAGTATTAATATCCCATATCTTGATAGTCTTGTCATTACTACCACTAACAATAGATTGACCATCTGGGGTAATTGCTACTGAAAAAACTGGAGATTCATGACCTTCTAGAGTTTTTAGGCATTCACCAGTATTAATATCCCATATCTTGATAGTACGGTCATGACTACCACTAACAATAGTTTTACCATCTGGAGTTATTGCTACTGAATAAACTGGATATTCATGACCTTCTAGGGTTTTTAGGCATTCATATAAAGAATAAAAATTAATCCCCTTGAGCGCTTGTGATGCTCGTGGATCTGTCCTTTTTCTGAGCAGTTAATAAGCTTTGAGTTTTAGATCTGGGTCATCTAGGGCATTAATCACCAAATCAAGTCCAGCTTCTCCATAATTCAAAGCTTTAGGTAGTGCGGTTAATTTAGCGTATTCATTGCCACTTTGGAGATTTAGCTTGACTCCTTCGATACCGCCTAAGATGGCAGCGCTGGAGAGATCAACTGGGGCGGCGCCTAGGACAGCATCATCTGGTCTGGGTTGTCTATCTTCTGTTGACATATTGAAATGCGATGCAAATAATTTTAAAAGTATAATCTTATTTAATACATATTTACAACTACAATACTGAAGTCATTGCTACATGACCTTTGTGGCTGGAAGTTTTTTGACCTGAATCTTTACGTTGATTTAAGTCTCTATGTTTATATACCGATAAACCAAACGATCCTTTATGGAGTAATGCTTTGGATTTATGCTGGAAATAATTATGTATGGCTACCTACCGAACGTCTCTTTAATTTTGAACTGCTCTCAGGCTAAAATTATCTCAATAAGATGGTAAAGCTGCTATTTAGATATAACGATCAAGGAGCCCAAGAACTTAAGGGCAAGTCCGCCCTAGTTGAAAAGCATATTCAAAATCTTATAGAAAAACGGGAGGCTTTCTCTAGGGATGTGAGCGCTATAGGACTAATTTTAATCCCACATTCAGGGTAGTGTCAGGAAGTTTTCCCCACTGGCAAAGGAAGATTTTGAAACGCCCTTTTAGTAAGGGTTTTAACAAAGCGAGTTTTCAGGTGGTGAAAAACTAAAGACACTAACCAGAAAGGAATAAGCAGTAGAAATCCTAGAAAATCCTACTCAACTATCAGGTGAAGATGTCTTGGCTGGTTTCTCTCTGGATTTGAAGAGAGTTATAGGTTAATTAGCTTCATCTAATAACCTTTACAGATATGCCCTGGATTTCTGCCCAGCTTTTATCTCCAGTAACTGCCACTGCATTTCGTATTTTCGCCAATGCTAAACAAGCACGGTCTGCCAATGATAATCCAAATGGTTTAGTTATTGTCCATAATTCTGCTGTTGTCTCAGCCTGTTCAAAAGTAAAATCAACTATCTCTACACCTAATAGCTGTAATCCAGTGACCACTTGATCTGTAGGGATTTTTCTTTGCCTAGCTTTTTGAATAACCTCAGATAGGTTTATTGTAGAAATTGCGGACTCTGACAAAAGAAGATCTACAATTTCTGAACCTGTCTCATTGTGTAAAGAAGCCAGTAATGCTGAGGCATCTAAAATATACTTACTCAATTTCAGCCTCTTTACGACGTTCGAGAATCAGCTCATCAACCATACTGATCTCAGATGGAATTTGCGCAAAAAGCTTCTTGAGCCGATTCAAAACCGCTTTACGGGTTTCTAAAATTAAGCATTCACCTTCAACCCTTGCTACTAATTCAGTTCCTACATCTATCCCTAGCTGCTTACGAAGGTCTGAAGGAATTACCATTCTCCCTTGCTCACCGACACGTAATTTCATATCTGCTATTGTTTTTATGAAGTGTCATAATATTCATATTGTGCCACCTAAATAAATTGTTGGCAAAACTTAAGGTTATGCTCCTAGTTTAAATCGCCCAAACAATTCTCCTGATGCTTCTTGGGTTTCGCGCAAGCTTTGGGATTCTCTATCAACTCAACAAAAAAGCGGTTTTGCTCAGGTTACACCAGAGTTTGTAGTCGAGTTGCGTTCTCCTTCTGATAATTTAGATACTCTCAGATGCTCTACCCCTGAGCTACACCGGCAAGCATTAAAATATAATAGTAAATCAAAAAAATATTTTTATGCAATCACCCAAAGAACCCAGACCATACGATAGGCTGCGCGCTGAGGCCAAAGCCCCATATCGTTATTTTCGCTGGTTTATCTATGTAGCACTGGGTAGTTCTGGCTTGATTGGCGCTATAGTTTTTCTGGTAAAAATCATCTCAGGAAGTGATGTACAAGCAGCTATTCCCAATTTCTTTTTACAAATAGGAGTGATGAGCTTGATGATCTGGTTAATCAGCAAGGATCGTCCTAAGATTCAATCTTAGCTCCCTCACGGTCAATAGCTAAAGTCAATACCTGAGATTTCACTCCTTGGCTGAGCCAGGCTTGCTCAATTGATTTAGCTACATTATCGCTGTAACTAGGAGAAGCTAGAGCCAATAAAGTAGGGCCAGCTCCAGAAATCACAAGGCCATGGGCTTTAGCTTCTATTGCGGCGTTATAGACATTTTCATAACCCTGGATTAATGACTGGCGATAGGGTTGATGCAGACGATCTTGCAAGGCTTCTTTTAACCATTTAGGGTTAGCGCTTTCCAAGCCCTTAATTAAAAGAGCAAGATGACTCATGTTAAATATGGCATCTTGGCGAGAATATTGGCTCGGTAAAACTGCTCTGGCTTTTTCGGTAGAGAGTTTAAAATCAGGAATAGCCAGAATGGGGATCACATCATTATGCCAATCAATTTGGCTAATTTGCCAATTACCATCACCGCCAGCAGAAAGTTGACAATTGCCAAGTAAGGTTGGGACAACATTATCTGGATGACCTTCAATAGAAATTGCCAAATTTCTAATTTCTTTAGGAGTCAATGGATTGCCGGCCATGGCATTACCAGCTAAAAGCCCTCCTACAATTGCAGTGGCCGAACTGCCTAAACCTCTAGCTAAAGGCACATTAATCTCTACCGATATTTTGACTGTTGGGGCAAAGTGATCGATATGCCTATAGAGCTTGAGGAAAGAATGGTAGAGCAGATTGTTTGGCGATAGATCTAAAAAAACGCCTTGTGATTGAGAGCCGGCGATTTCAATGGTATTTTCTTCGGCTGGAGTAAAAGAAAAACGATTGTAAAGAGATAAAGCTGCTCCCAGACAATCAAAACCAGGACCTATATTGGCAGTAGTTGCTGGGACTTTAACTGTGACTTGCTTCATGTGAACTTTTGACCGTAGGATGCTTCGTAATAGGCTTGGTAATCAGCAGATAGCAGTGGTCGCCACCACTGTTGGTTTTCTAAATACCATAATATGGTTTCTCTGATTCCCTGTTCTACAGTTTTCTGGGGAACCCAGCCCAATTCATGCCTTATTTTACTGGCATCAATTGCATAGCGACGATCATGTCCTGGACGATCTTTGACAAAAGTAATCAAACTTTCTGCCGGTTTAACTGGAAGATCTCCAGCTAGTTCATCCATTAGTTTACAAAGTAGATGAACAAGGTCTATATTTTTTACCTCATTGTTACCACCTACATTATAAGTTTGACCAGGAGTTCCTTTGTGAACCACTAGATCAAGTGCCTGACAATGATCCTTAACATAGAGCCAATCGCGGACATTTTGACCATCTCCATATACTGGCAGAGGTTTACTCAATAGGATATTGATGATCATTAAGGGGATCAGTTTTTCAGGAAAATGGAAAGGTCCATAGTTGTTAGAGCAGTTAGTGATGATTGTTGGCATACCGTAGGTATGATAGTATGCCCTAGCAAGGTGATCACTACCAGCTTTAGAAGCAGAATAGGGACTATTGGGTGAATAGGGAGTAGTTTCACTAAAAGGGGGATCATTGGGCTCAAGACTGCCATAGACCTCATCAGTTGAAACATGTAAAAAGCGATAATGCTCTGGTTTTGCCGATTCGAGCCAATATTGGCGAAAGGATTCAAGTAGAGTAAAAGTCCCTACTACATTGGTTTGTACAAAAGCCCCAGGCCCCAATATAGAACGATCTACATGCGATTCAGCAGCAAAATGGGCAATAGTGTCTATATTCTCTTGCTTAAGGAGTTCATCTACCAAAGGGCGATCGCATATATCGCCATGGACAAAGCGAAAATTCTCTAGATTTTCTAGATCTTTTAAAGTTGCTCGATTGCCGGCATAGGTAAGGCTATCAAGGACAATTATGCGATCTTCGGGATAATTTTTGGACCAGTGATGGACAAAGTTTGAACCAATGAAGCCAGCCCCACCTGTGATAATAATACGTCTAGCTTTTCTTGTATCGTCTTGAGTCATAACTTAAGCAACATTTCCCCTAGGAGATGGTCATTGATTGGAATTATACCTCTTAGAGAGATCTGGTTTTTGGATTGATTTACAAAAATAATGCGAAAAAAACATACTTTTTGGAAAAGAAGCCCTGTTTTTTGTATGTGTATTTATGCAATCATGTCAAACAAAGTTTACAATACTTTACTTTTTCCTTGATATGAGTTAACATAAGAATCAATAATCCAGAATAATTAATGGATTATTAAATTGCCCCATCTTAAATGGAGTTAGTAACCGTGGAAAGTCAACAAACCTGGTCAATGTCTTCCCCAGAGAAAAGGCAGAAAAAAATGAGCCTCCTGTCTCTTCTATTTTTCATGTTGGGGGCTATAAATATATATGTATACCTGCAAAAAGCAAAACGTCGCTTTGATTCAGATATTGCTCTATTATTGAGAGTAGGCTTACTGGCAGCTAGCATTGCTGGTTTACTTGAAGTCCATAGCGCTTTTGCCCTTCCAGTTCAATTTTCCCAAAATTAGTCTTTGATGACCAAGACCGTATTGGCTATAGAAACCAGTTGTGATGAGACTTCAGTTGCCATAGTTAAAGGCAGAAACATTCTTAGCAATATTATCTCATCTCAAATTAAGGTTCATCAGCCTTACGGAGGAGTAGTCCCAGAGCTAGCATCTAGAAACCATCTAGAGCAAATAAACTTATGCTTAGATGAAGCATTAACTCAATCGGGTATCAATTGGTCTGAGATAGATGCTATTGCCGCCACAGTAGCTCCCGGTCTTGTCGGCTCTTTGCTTGTTGGCTTGAGCGCGGCCAAGACCCTATCTTTACTTAAAGGGCTACCTTTTTTAGGCATTCACCATCTTGAAGGTCATCTTTTTGCTGGCTGTTTGGCCCATCCTCAATTGAATCCTCCTTTTCTTTGCCTGTTAGTTTCAGGAGGACACACCTGCTTGATTGCAGTAAAAGATTGGGCAGATTACCAGCTTTTAGGTAGCACTAGAGATGATGCAGCAGGAGAAGCCTTTGATAAAGTTGCCCGTCTATTAGGCTTGGGCTATCCTGGCGGTCCGGTAATTGATCGGCTCTCTAAAAAAGGCGATCCCCAATCTTTTAAGCTACCGGAAGGAAAAATCTCTTTACCCGATGGCGGCTTTCATCCCTATGATATGAGCTTTAGCGGTCTTAAGACAGCTGTATTGAAGCTAGTGCAAAAATTGGGAGATCCTTTACCTGTAGAAGATCTCTGTGCAAGCTTTCAATTTACAGTTGCCCATTCACTCACCAAAAGAGCTATTAACTGCGCGTTAGATCAAAATTTCACTAAGATTGTAGTAGGTGGCGGGGTTGCAGCTAATAGCCAATTGCGTCAACAATTAACCCAATCTGCCCAAAAACATTCTCTAGAGGTATATTTTCCTCCTTTGGATTTATGCACTGACAATGCAGCTATGATTGCTTATGCCGGGGCAGAGCACTTTTCTAGAGGGCGCAGTTCGCCTTTAACCTTGGGGGTATCTTCTCGCATGGCTATCACTGATGTTTTGCAATTATATGATTGGGTTCATTAACCTCAATAAACCAAAGGGAATCACCTCACATGACTGCGTTTATAGAGTCAGAAAGCTTACCAAAACCAAAAGAGTAGGCCACGGTGGCACTCTTGACCCTGCAGCTAGTGGAGTATTGAGTATTGCTCTTGGCGGGGCTACTCGTCTGCTCAATTATTTACCAGATACCAAAAAATACAGAGCGCTGATTCAATTTGGACTAGTTACGAGCACTGATGATCTAGAAGGAGAAATCATTGCCCAAAGACCAGCTAACAAGCTCACTCTAGAGATGATTGAGCCTTATCTAAACCAATTTAAAGGCTTGATTAAGCAAATTCCTCCAGCTTATAGCGCCATTTCAGTCGATGGAGAGCGCCTCTATCAAAAAGCGCGCAGGGGAGAGATATTTACTGTGCCTGAGCGCCAAGTTAGTATATATGATCTTAAGATTTTGGATTGGCAAGAAGGAGATTATCCCCAATTAAGCCTAGAAATTACCTGTGGAAGTGGTACCTATATTAGATCTATTGCCCGCGATTTAGGTGAATCTTTGAATACTGGCGCTACACTTGCTGGATTAGTTCGCCTAGAAAATGGGGGATTTAACCTTTCTGAAAGTATCTCTCTTGAGGAGCTCTCTAGAAAAATTGAACTGGGAGAATTTTCCCTGATTAGCCCAGAAATTGCCCTCAAACATCTAAGCAAAATAGAATTATCCTCTGAGCTGGCTAAGGACTTTTGTCTAGGCAGAAAAATTGAACTAAAAGAAGCACCCTCAAGTCAGAGGGTGCTAGTTTACAGCAATGATAATTTTCTAGGAATGGGAACAGTAGAAGATTTACAACTCTTACCAAAAATTGTTCTATTTTCCCATACCTAATTGTTGAGCTTTTTGATAGACTTTTCCTTCAGTTAACAATGAAGGTGCAATCACCACCTCAACCTGTTGCATCTGCTTGATAGTTTGAGCACCCAAAGTCCCCATACTTGTCTTGAGAGCGCCTAAAAGATTATGAGTGCCATCATCAAGCTTGGCTGGGCCTATGAGGATATCTTTAATACTGCCAGTAGTGCCCACATTGATCCTAGTTCCTCTAGGGAGAACTGGACTTGGGGTAGCCATACCCCAATGATAGCCTCGCCCAGGGGCCTCTTTAGCCCTGGCAATAGGTGAGCCGATCATCACAGCATCAGCGCCGCAGGCAATACATTTGCAGATATCTCCGCCTGTGACAATACCACCATCAGCAATTATTGGCACATATTTGCCGGTCTGTGTATGAAAATCATCCCTGGCAGCTGCGCAATCAGCAACAGCTGTAGCTTGGGGTACCCCTACTCCCAAAACACCTCTTGAAGTACAAGCAGCGCCAGGCCCTATGCCTACTAAAACAGCAGCAGCCCCTGCCTTCATCAGCTCCAATGAGACCTCATATGTCACACAGTTGCCGAGCACTACTGGTATGGGCATTTCCTGACAGAATTGAGCTAAGTTTAGAGATTCTACCCCGTCAGGGCTAAGGTGATTGGTGGAGACCACTGTAGCTTGAATAAATATTATATCAGCACCTGCCTGGGCTACAATTTGGCCATATTTAGCAGCCCCTAAAGGAGTCAAGCTAACAGCAGCGATGCCGCCTTGCTCTTTAATTTCTTTGATTCTTAGCTCTATCAATTCCGGTTTAACAGGTTCGCTGTAGAGAGCCTGCATCAAGCTGACAAATTCTGATTTCCCCACAGAAGCAATCTTGTCCAAGATGGGGTTAGTGTCTTCATAGCGGGTCTGAATACCTTCTAAATTAAGAACTCCCATTGAACCTAATTCTGAGAGAAGAACCGCCATGCGCACATCTACAACACCATCCATGGCGCTGGCAATTATAGGAACTTCTCGTTTGATTGAGCCAATACTATAGCTAGTATCCGCTAGGCTTGGATCTAAAGTGCGCGCTCCGGGCACAAGCGCAATTTCATCGATCCCATAGGCCCTACGGGAGTTCTTACCCCGACCGATAACAATACTCACATTTTTCCTTTTGCTTTGAGATATTAAATATTCACTCTAAAGTTTTTTAGAATAATTGTAAAGGCCAAACCTGAGAGACTCATTTTTTAGATTGCCATGATAGAATTCATATGCTAAGTAATGGCAGTGCCGCCACTCTATACTTTCTAATAATTAACCTCTAAGTATGACCAAAGTTTTAGTATCTGATCCAATTGATCAAATAGGGATTGATATATTGTCCCAAGTTGCCCAAGTTGATGTAAAAGTTGGGTTAAAAGCTGAAGAAATAGTAAAGATAATTCCCGAGTATGATGCCTTGATGTTACGTTCGGGTACAAAAGTAACCAAAGAAATTATCGAAGCTGGCAAAGGTCTCAAGATCATTGGCCGGGCTGGAGTCGGCGTAGATAATATAGATGTGCCAGCAGCAACCCGCAATGGAATTATTGTTGTCAATTCACCTGAAGGTAATACCATTGCTGCGGCTGAGCATGCTTTGGCTATGATGTTGGCTCTTTCTCGCCATATTCCAGATGCCGATCTCTCTATCAAAGACAACAAATGGGATCGCAAGAGCTTTATCGGTGTTGAGGTCTATAAAAAGTCACTAGGAGTAGTAGGGCTAGGTAAAATTGGCTCTCATGTAGCCTCAGTAGCCAGAGCAATGGGAATGAAAATTCTGGCCTTTGACCCTTTCATCTCCCAAGAAAGAGCCGAGCAACTTGGGGCTACCTTAGTTGATTTGGATACTCTTTTTAGGGAGTCTGACTACATCACTCTACATGTTCCCAAAACCCCAGAGACTGCCCATCTGATCAATGCCGAATCAATTGCCAAGATGAAGCCAACTGTACGTATTATCAACTGTTCTCGTGGTGGGATCATCGATGAAGATGCCTTAGCACAAGCCCTCCAAGAAGAAAGAATCGCCGGGGCAGCTCTTGATGTTTTTGAACAAGAGCCCTTGGGAGAATCTAAATTGCGTTCACTTAAAAACGTGATCCTCACTCCCCATTTAGGAGCTTCAACAACTGAAGCCCAGGTCAATGTTGCCATCGATGTGGCAGAGCAGATTCGTGATGTTTTATTGGGTCTACCAGCTAGATCGGCGGTAAATATTCCAGGCCTTACTCCTGAGGTGATGGCAAAACTAGGACATTATCTCAAACTAGCTGAGACATTAGGTACTCTAGTAGGTCAATTAGCTGGCGGAAGAATTGACCAGTTTAATATCTCTTTGCAGGGAGATTTGGCTAGCAATGAGAGTAAACCTATAGTAGTAGCTGCAATCAAAGGTCTACTGACTCCAGCACTGAGAGAAAGAGTTAACTATGTCAATGCTTCTTTAGAAGCCAAAGAGAGGGGGATCAAGGTTATTGAAACTCGAGATGCCTCTGCCCATGACTATTCAGCAACATTACATCTTTCGGCTAGAGGAGATGTTGGAGAGCATTCAGTCACAGGAGCTCTACTGAGTAATGGGGAGATCCGTATAGTAGATCTCGATGGTTTTCCTATCAATGTTCCACCTAGTAACTACATGGTCTTTACCCTGCATAGAGATATGCCAGGAATCATTGGCAATATAGGCTCTCTTCTAGGTAGCTTCAATGTCAATATCGCCAGTATGCAGGTAGGACGAAAAATAGTTAGAGGAGATGCCGTTATGGCTTTGAGTCTAGATGATCCGCTACCTGAAGGTCTACTCTCTGAAATCGGCAAAGTAGCTGGAATCAGAGATGCCTACACCGTCAAACTATAAGGCTTAGGCTAACTATGAGCGTATATTGGTGGGAAATTGCAGTAAACTGCAATACCCAATTAGAAGAGACCGTCTATTGGCGATTGGATAATTTTGGTTGTTCCGGTACCGCAGTAGAGATCAGAGATGGGCTTTGTATCATCAAAGCCTATATTGCTCAAATTAAGGTTGAATCTGACGCTATAGTAGCCCTTGCTGATTTGTTAAAGCAGGATGCCATTTCTTTGAATCTGGACAATCAGCTCGAAGTGAGTTGGTCAACTGTCGAAGAACAAGATTGGGCCAATAGTTGGAAACAATATTGGCATCCAACTCCTATTGGATTGGAGTTGATTGTCTATCCTGCTTGGTTAACCCCACCACAAGATACTAAAGAGATAATACTAAGATTGGATCCTGGCAGCGCTTTTGGTACCGGTACTCACCCTACCACTCAGCTTTGCTTAGAATCTCTGACTACATTATTACTAGATCATCCTGAGACTATGGTAATCGCTGATATTGGTTGTGGCTCAGGTATTCTCTCAATAGGATCTCTGCTTTTAGGAGCAGGCAAAGTATACGCAGTTGATACAGATATTCTGGCTGTAAATGCCACCAAAAGCAATGCTGAGCTCAACTTGATTGCTCCTGATTCTCTCCATGTAGACCTAGGAAGCGCCGCAGATTTAGTCAAGATGCTACCGCAAGGAGTAGATGGTATAGTTTGCAATATCTTAGCTGACGTATTGATAGATTTAATGGGTGAGCTTTTTCAATTGTCCAAACCTAAAAGCTGGGCCGTTCTCAGTGGTCTACTCATCAATCAAGCAGAACAAGTAAGCCAAAGTGCCAAAGAAAATGGCTATTTAGTTACCGCAATCGGTCAAAAAGATCCTTGGTGTTGTCTAGAACTGTATCGCGTAGCCTAATTGAGCTCCTCTGGACCTTTAAGCTGAGGTTTCAAGACAGTAGGAATTTTGGTTATGATTTCCTGAGCGAGTTGATCGGCGCTTTGACCTTGATTTTGGTGGATAGTCAAATCTGCCTGCTGGTAAAGCAGTAGTCTTTTTTCTAAGATCTCGGCAAGCACTTGGACCGGATCGTCTACTTGTAATAGAGGACGATTTTTATCGTGCGATAGCCTGGAGATTAAAATTTCTATTGGCGCATCGAGCCAGATAATCAAACCATGACGCAGATAGCTCCAGTTATCCCTACGCAAGACGATACCACCCCCAGTTGCTACAACAGTTCTGGTATAGGCAGAGGTTTCTGCTAGAACTTGGCTTTCTAAATCTCGGAAAAAAGCTTCGCCTTGTTGGTTGAAAATATCCTTGATGCTCTGTTTACTGATTTTTTCAATCAAATTATCAAGATCAATAAAGCGATAGTTTAGTTTTTTAGCAAGTTTATGGCCGACTGTGCTCTTGCCGGATCCCATCATGCCAATTAAATAAATACTGACACCTTGTAACAATTATTCTTTGTCTCCTCTATGTGAAAAATATATCTTTTCAGTTTCGCATAATTTCTTCTAGCAGCAAGAAATGTTAAGATTACTTGAATCTCTAAGTGATATTTGATTTTTTATGAATTCACCTTGGCAATGGCTGACCTTGGCTAACTTTTCTCCTCAACAGTGGCAAGAAAGTAGTCGGCTGCATAAACTAGTTGGAATTTGGCGCTCTTTTCGTCAAACCAGTTATTTGATGCAATGGGATTATGCTATTGCTACTGCCCTTTTGGCTATTGTCATTGGCTTGAGTCCTTTTGTGCCTTCAGCTTTGGTGGGGGCTTTGCTCTCGGCAGTTGCTATATTTTGGTTGATTTTGACCCTTTCAGGTCCTCAGCGCTTTCAAATTACGCCTATTCATATTCCAGTGATGGTTTACTGGGCGATTGCCAGCGTTGCTACAGCTTTTTCGCCCGTGCGCGCTGCTGCTTTAGAAGGTTGGCGCAATACCACTTTATTTGTTTTGCTATTTTCCTTAGCCGCTGTAGTATTTCGCAATCGTCGTTTGGCTAATATTTTATTGACTACCTTGCTATTGGTTGCCTTGATTGTGAGCACCTATGGACTATATCAATCTATCCACGGCGCTCCTCCTCTAGCTACTTGGAATGATCCAGCCTCCCCTATGGCCAAGCATGAGAGAGTCTATAGCTATTTAAATAACCCCAATTTACTTGCAGGGTACCTGTTGCCGGCTATTGCTTTGAGTTTGGCAGCTTGTTTTAGTTGGACCAGATTAATACCTAGGCTTTTGGCTATCTTGATGACTCTGGTTAACAGTATCTGTCTTTACTTTACTGATAGCCGCGGTGGCTGGATTGGTTTTTTCTTGCTTTTTACAACTTTTGTACTTTTAAGCTACTCAGCTTACAATCATTTATTACCTCGTTTTTGGAGAGTATCGCTGATTCCTTTGGTCTTCGGGGCCTTGGCTACTTTGCTGGTATTGGCTTTTATCTTCGTTGAACCAGTGCGTTTGAGGTTATCAAGTATATTTCTCGGTAGGGGAGATAGTAGTAACAATTTCAGGATCAATGTCTGGTTAGCGGTCCTCAATATGATCAAAGATCGTCCCATTTTGGGTATAGGTCCGGGGCATGGTACTTTTAATAAGATCTATCCTCTCTATATGCAGGCTCGCTACAGCGCCCTTGGCGCCTATTCCATCTACCTGGAAACTGCTGTTGAATTGGGGATCATTGGGCTAATTTCTTTCCTCTGGTTGGTTTTAGTAACCATTGGAACTGCTCTAAAAGAGATTATCAAAACCGGTAACTTTTGGTTGATTGGCGCAGTAGCAGCGCTAGCGGGCATGTTGGGACATGGCTTTGTCGATACTGTCTGGTACCGTCCAGAAATTCATGTGATCTGGTGGATTTTAATAGGCTATATCGCCGGCCAATATCCTCAAAAGGCCAATCTCAGCGCTTCATCGCCCGAGCCATCTCTCTTTGATCATCGCGGCGTTTAATATCCTCGCGTTTATCGTGAAGTTTCTTACCACGGCCTACTGCTATAGATAGCTTAATCCAACTGTCTTTGAAATACATTTTCAGTGGAACCAGGGTTAGACCTTTTTGCTCTACCAAGCCTATGAGCTTATTGATTTCTTTGCGATGTAAGAGCAGTTTTCTGGTGCGACGGGGATCATGGTTAAAATAAGCACCGCTACCTTCATAGGGTGATATATGGACATTGAGCAGACAGGCTTCACCCTTGCGAATTAGGGCATAGCCATCAGCCAAATTAACTTTGCCTGCTCTTATTGACTTGACTTCGGTTCCTAACAGCTCTATCCCCGCTTCATAGGTTTCCAGAATTTCGTAGAGATACCTGGCTTTGCGGTTATCACTGATAATTTTGATTCTAGCTTGATTGTCTTGTTTACTCATATCTTACTAGCATATCAAAATTGACTATTGTTGAGACCTTGAGTGAGAATTTGATATTGATCTTCATCAAAGGTTCCTTTGACAGTCACAACTAAGGCCTCTATGAGAGCCTGGGCTTTAAGAAGAGTTTCTTGGTATTCGGCTTCAGCTTGAGACATAGCCACAATGCCACCGCCAACGCCAATTGAAGTGCCTTCTGGGGTGATTACAGCAGTTCGTATTACTATATTAAGATCGCAGGTGCCATTGAGCGCTAAATAGCCTATCGATCCAGAATAAATACCTCTACATTCTTGTTCAAGGCAGTCTATAATTTCCATAGTTCTAAGCTTAGGAGCGCCCGTCATTGAACCACCTGGCCAAACTGCCTTTAAACAATCAGTCATATCCAATCCGGCTTTCAGACGGCCTCGCACGGTAGAGACCATTTGATGAACGGTGGCATAGGTCTCAATATCCATCAATTTGGGAACTTGAACTGTGCCTATTTCACAGACCCTACCTAAATCATTGCGTAGCAAATCCACAATCATCAGATTTTCGGCGCGATCTTTTTCGCTATTGCGTAAACTTTCTCGCAATATTTGATCTTGCAAGTTTGTTTCTCCTCGCTTTATGGTTCCCTTGATGGGTTTACTTTGGGCCCAATTATTGCGATCAATTTTGAGAAATGACTCTGGAGATGAGCAGATCACCGCTATTTCGCCAAAGCGCAAATAAGCCGCATACGGGGCAGGATTGCTTCGGCGTAGGTTGAGGTAAAATCGCATTGGATCTGGTCTAACTTGAGTCTTAATCTGATTAGTGAGACAGACTTGATAGCTTTCTCCTTTATAAATCTCTTTGAGACATTGCTCGATATCGCTGATATAGTTCTGATATGAACGGCTCAGACCAAAAGTGACAGGCTCTTCAAGAGAACTTTGGCTCACTATTTCTGGAATTGGACAGAGATTTTCCATTTGTTTGATAATCTGTTCAAACCAGAATTCAGCTTGATTTTGCTGATCTTGCCCAACTAGGCATACTAGATAAATTACTTTCTCTAGGTGATCTATTGCTAAAAAACGGTCAGCAAATAATAGTAAAGCATCAGGCAAAGGGGATCTATGCAATAATCTTGAGCCACATTCAGCTTTAAGTTCATAGCCTAAATAGCCTACAAAACCGCCGTTAAAATCAAAGGGAATTGTCTCAGAGTTACAACTTCTTTTGGCAATTTCACTTTTGAGATAGTCAAAAATATTTTCACTTTGAGCTTGAGTATGATGCTCTACTAGAAAACTATTGGCTCCCTGCCCATCACCCATAAAAGAAAAACGAGAAAGCTCGTTACTATCCAACCAGAAGGCAGGATTTGACTGTCCATAGATATTGCAAAATATTAGCTCTGGATCATGGTAGAGATCTAGCTTTTTGCTATAGAGTTGCAGATTAGGCATAACTTTGCCCAAGAGCAGCTACTAAACCCTCTAAAGTATATTGCCCAGCTTCAATATCCACCCGGGCAAAGTATTTTTGGCAAGCTTTGGAAGTCTCAGGTCCTATTGAGGCTAAACGAACTCCTTCTAAAAGCTCTAAAGAAAAACTTGGAATATGTTTCTCAAATAAGTGATAACTATTGGCTACGGTCTTGGAACTGGCAAAGGTGATGATATCTATTTGTCGATTGATCAGAGCTTCTTTAACTTTATCTGGGATATCTTTGGGAGATTTGGACTCATAGGCAGCTACTTCTACTACTTCGGCTCCGCCTTTAGTTAGCTCTTTAACTAAAATGTCTCTGCCGCCACTTTCGACCCGGGGAAAGAGGATTTTTTTACCGCGCAAATCTTCAGGAAAATTCTCAACTAGAGAGTCGGCAATATAATCTGGTGGAATAAAATCTGGACTGATTCGCTCTTTTGTTAAATATTCGGCTGTTTTTTTGCCAACTACTGCTATTTTGAGAGGGGCTAAGTCTCTGAGATCTTTGGATTGCTGGACTAGTCTATTGAGAAAATACTCTACAGCATTAGCTGAAGTGAGAATTAACCAATCGAACTGTGGCAATTTTTCTAAAGCTTGATCTAGTGGTTGCCAACAAGAGGGTTCAGTAATTTCCAATGCCGGCATATCCAGAACATTTGCCCCTTGGGATTGCAAAAGTTCTCTAAAGATTTTAGAGCCTTCGATTGCCCTGGTTACTAGGACTCTTTTACCAGCCAATGGCAGAGAATCGCACATCAATCTTTCTCCTGCTACGACTTCACCGATCACAATGATACAGGGTGACAAGCTCAATCCGGCTACCTTTGCTAGAATATCTCGCAACGTAGCGCGGTAGATTTGCTGATTGCTCCTGGCACAATTACAAATGATCGCAATTGGCAAATCAGCTCGAGAGCCGGCTCTAAGAAGCGATTCTACAATTTTGGCTAAAGTTGCCCCGCCCATTAAAACTACCAAAGTATCTAGTTTGGCTAGAGTGTTCCAATCTAGAGAATCTGGTTGATGACCACTCAAAATAGTAAAAGAGCCAGATCTTTGGAGATCGCTCAAGGCAATCCCAGCAAGCATAGGAGCAACAAGCGCGCTAGATAGCCCTGGTATTATCTCAAAGTGACAGCCAGCATTTTTTAGAGCTTGAACCTCTTGAATTATTCTGCCAAAAACAAGGGGATCCCCACTTTTAAGTCTTGTAACTTGTTTGCCTGCTAGACAATATTTAATTAATATTTGATTAATCTGCTCTTGAGAGGAGCTTTCTTGAGATCCTCTTTTACCCATCTTTATTTTTAAACAATAGTCAGCGCAACAATCAAGTAAATCTGGATCTACAAGGGCATCATATACCACAACATCAGAACTAGCTAAAATCTCCTTGGCTCTGGTCGTTAAATAGCCTATTCCACCGGGACCAGCTCCAACAATGTTAACCTTCTTGACATTTGTAAGAGGCATATTTGCTTTATCTTTCTAAGGCATGTTCTTGTAAAACTTCCAGTGGAACATATTTTAGAGTCGATTCATGAGTAGATTCTAAAAATATAGGCGGGGCAAATCCAGCATCCAATGCTTCTTTCCACCTCGCTGCGCATAGACACCAGCAGTCTCCATCTTTAAGTCCAGGAAATTGATAGGCAGGCATAGGAGTGCTTAAATCATTGCCCATAGACTTACTGAACTCTAAAAACTTGTCATCAACTCTAGCGCAAACCGTATGAACTCCAAAATCTCCTGGCCCACTATGGCAACTTCCGTCGCGATAAAAACCGGTCAAAGGCGACCTACAACAGATTTTCAAAGGATTTCCTAGAACATTAAGCTGCTGACTCATTCCTAACCTCGTCTAACCATCTGGGGTAAATAACTAAGTATATTTATCCTTGATCATAATTTATACAGGAAATAATTGCAAATAATATAAGAAATTATAATATACAAAGTACTTGCAAGTATTTTTGTTCATTGATACACTGGAGAAGTGTGATGTAAAAAATACAACTTAGCAATCACTCACAGCTCAATTTCAAAACAGATCAAATCTATGGAACCATTAACCCAAGCACAGAAAGAGTTATACGATTGGCTTATTGAGTATATAAGAACTACTCAGCATGCCCCATCGATTCGTCAAATGATGAGGGCGATGAATTTAAAATCGCCTGCTCCCATTCAAAGTCGTTTAGAGCGACTGAGATCGAAAGGTTATATTGACTGGACAGTTGGTAAAGCCAGAACACTGAGGATTCTCAGACCAGAACCTCAAGGAATACCTATTCTGGGTGCAATTGCAGCAGGTGGTCTAGTAGAGCCATTTACTGAAAGTGAAGAGAGATTAGATTTATCTAATTTGCAGCATTCTAACTTCTACTCACTCAAAGTTACGGGCGATAGCATGATTGAAGTTCATATCGCTGAAGGGGATCACATTGTCCTGCGTCCACCTGCAGAAAATGAAGATATCAAAAATGGCACCATTGTAGCAGCCCGCGTAGATGGTGAAGGAGCAACTCTCAAGCACTATCACAAGGATGGAAGCAAGATCACCTTAAAACCATCCAATGGCAAATACAAGCCCATAGAGGTTGCTGCTGATAAAGTAGAAGTTCAGGGTGTTTTAGTTGGCGTTTGGCGCGGCGTCTAGTCAATCGTACTTAATATAGGTCGTATTTGAGAAGCACGCAGGCAATAGAACCGTTGTAGAGGGTGTAGCGGGATGAACTCCTCAGTCCAATTACCTTAGCTAATTCTCTATTGCCTGTAAGCACATAGGCGCTCCAACCCTTGAAACGTTGTTTCAAAACATCTCCCAATTGTCGGTAAAGGTCTCGGAGATCTTCAGTATCTCCTATTCTTTTACCGTAAGGGGGATTACAGATCAAAATTCCTTCATTGGCTTCGGGTTCAACATCAGCCAAGGCTTTTCTTTGAAATTCAATTTGTCCTTCAAGTTTACAAAGATGAGCATTACTCCTTGCCTGCCTTAGAACACTTAGTTCTAAATCACTGCCGATAATTGGAGCCTGGAGAGTCTTTAAACGACTTTCCAAGGCTTCTTTTTTTATTTTTTGCCATAGTTCGCTCTGGAAATCTAACCAGCTTTCAAAACCAAAGCTCTCTCTTGATAATCCAGGGGCAATGTTGAGTGCCAATAGGGCAGCTTCTATAGGCAAAGTACCCGAACCACAAAAAGGATCATAAAAGGCAACTTTTCCGTTATATCCACTAATTTGGATAATCCCTGCAGCTAGAGTTTCTTTTAGAGGTGCCAAGCCCATAGCTAAATGATAGCCACGGCGGTGTAAGCTTTCTCTTGAGCTATCAAGACTGATTGTGCAAACATTTTGGTCAATGTGGGCATTAATCAGCAAATCTGGAAACTTGAGATCAATGTTTGAACGCTTACCAAAACGATCTTTTTGTTGATCGACAATGGCATTTTTAATTCCCAGCGCAGTGAAATGGGTATGGTTGAGCTGATAATTGCTCCCAGTGCATTGAACAGCAAAGCTTTGCTCTACAGTTAAATACTCTGACCAGTCCAGTTTTTTAACCTGGGAGTAAAGCTGCTCGGCTGTGGCGCATTCAACTTGGAAAATGGGCATCAGGACTTTAAAGATTAATCTGCTCCAAAGATTGACTTTGTAAAGTAAGGCTTGATCTCCTTGAAAATGAACTCCTGTCACAGTTGTTCTAACTTCTCTAGCACCAAGGGTTTCCAGCTCTTTAGCGGCGACTTCTTCAAGTCCTTTGGCGACAGTAGCAAAATAGGATCGATCCATAAGGAAAAAAAATAAGGGAGAATCATCTCCCCCATTGTCTCTATTTATTGTTTATTGTGTCTATTTTTTGACCATAGCATTTTTAACAACTAAGTCTTTATTGAGCTTAAGTTTAAAATCAGTTCCTTTGTTAATGACAACTTCTCCACCAGGGCTAGTCAAAACAAAGGCAGCAGCAGAAGTTACTCCAGTTCCGGTAGGCAGTCCAGCTTTTTGACCTAAATAGTGCCCTGCAACAGCCCCTGTAGTCAAAATAGCAACGTTACGTAAAAAAGTTCCCTGGGTTTGCTTTTCTAATTTGGTATTGACCAAAGTTGCGTTTATAAATTGACTTTGCTTGTTTTTGAAGATAATGTCATCAAACACTAAGTGTAAAGAAGCCTTTTTGCCTCTTTGCGCTTTGACTACATCCTCAACGTGTCCTTCAATAATGGCACCTTTTAATAGTGGATTACCACCAAAAAGAGGAGTTGATACTTTGAGGGTAAATTTATCATTGTTATGTACAGTACCACTAGATATTTTTTTGGTTAGTTTGCCAGTAAATACCGTTCCCGCTTTAATTGCAGCAGTAGTAGTAGCTGGAACAGTAGATTTTACAGCGGCTGGGGCTGTAGTTGTTGCTGTAACAGGTTTTACGTTTGCTGGAGTAGCAGTAGGAACAATGGATTTTACGGCTGAGGGAACTGTTGTATTTTGCGCAAGAGAATAGCCCATTGGCCCTACAAGGGCAGTAGCTAGAGTTAAGGAAATTGCAGCGTGATGTTTTTTCATTTGTCTTGATTGTATAAGTTTAAAGGTTTGTATTTTAAAACAAATCTTAATAAATGTACAGTAATTTTCAGTAAAATTCAACCACTGGTATTTTAAAGATCACAAAATTACTAAATTTTTTTATCGATGAATCACTACTGCTGTTTTGATTGCGGTCCACTCAAAGAGGCGCTTGGCATCAAAGATCGCAACATTGATGCAACCTCTACTGACAGCTGTACCAAATTGATTGTGCCAATAAGCTCCATGAATAGCATAGTCCTTGTAGTAATACATTATATAGGGCACATTGGCAACATCATAATCATTGCCACGCATTCTCCCAGCAAGCTGCTTAGATTCAATGGCAAATAATCCAATAAGAGTAGGAGTTGAGGGTTTGCCTGTAGATACATTAATATTAAAAACTCGCTGGTCTCCTTGCCAAGCAGTTAATTTTTGAGTTGTTAAATTTATTTCAAGCCATCGTTTTTGAGACTTTTGCAATTGGGACATTTTGTAGGTAATTTGTTGAGGAACTACAGCCAAAGCGTTACCAATAAAAAACAAACTGACTAAAGTAGTTCCAAAAAAAACCTTAGAAAAATGAAGAGCTGTTCGGTTTAAAAAGATTCGCTTCATCAAACTTACTACTTATAATTAAATTCTTTTTCTGGGGTAGTGCTAACAGTTATATTGATTCCCCATTGAAGAATATTTTTTTTCTGCATATCGATTATGGGAACCATATAGACGAAAGCAACTGCTTGGGGCTTTTTGATACCATCTACAATTACTAATTTATCCACAGCAATTGCATCGTGATTTAGCCAATTAGCGGGGATTTGTGTGGGGATTTGACTTGTTGGAATATTGAGATTTTGTAATTTTTTGGTAAGAGTACTTTTATCTGGTTTTTGAGGAATAATCTTTCGTTGCTCGATTAATGTAAGATAGCCATCAAGAGCATCATTTACTTTTTTTTGGTTTTTACCATCCAAAGAGATAGTCTGAGAAATTACGGTAGTAAAGAAACTTAAAGCAGCTTTTTTTTGGTTTGGCTTAAATTTGTAATTAGGCAGAAAAGTTGAAGTGATGACCTGATTGCCTTGCTCAACAGACATATCAAATAAACCAAACCATTTGTCATTTTCAGTATATTGACAATTCCAGCGTTTGTTTTTCTCTCCCATGACAGGTTCTAGTCCCAACCTATGAGCAAGCTGGCTCCAGAAATCACCCTCGGTAGTTTTTGGCTCATCTTTAGAAGAAGAGTTTTTTACCACAACTTGCTGGCAAATATTTTCAATTAAAGATTTGCCTTGAGTGCTATGGCTTTCTAGAAATATTGCCAAAAGAGCTGCTAAAACATAGCAAAATTTAAGATATTTCATTGTTACTTTCGATAACGGTATAACAAAAGAAAATATCCACCAAAGACCAATATGCCTGGCAAGAAGGAGGGTTCAGGAACTTCTTGAATTGGTGGGATGATGGGTTCAGGCGTTGGGGTTGATGGCGCCAGAGAACTAGAAGAAGAATCATTCAATAGTAAAGCAATAATACCAGCAAGTGCCAAAGCGCCAATGAGCGGGAGCGCGATAGAGGAAGCTGAAGCTCCTGCTGCGCTTCCAGTATCTGGAACAATAGCCTGAGAAGGCGGATTGGCAATAATATTGCCACTATCTGGAACAATCACACCAGGAGCGGCCGGAGGCACTTCAATTAGTCCGCCTAAAGGAAGGAATAAAGGCGCCGGTCCTAAAAGAGGCATTGCTCCACTAATGAGCAATGATCTTTGAGAAGATAGCCCAAAATCAAACTGTTGTCCTGAGCCTAAATTAAGGTTCATGGCAAAAGCTGGACGCGTAAAGACAAATAAACCTATAAATGACAAAATTTGCAGAATCTTCATGAAAATTTACATTTATATATATTACTAATTAAAGGGTTTAAGTAATTATACAACTTCGAGACTAAAGTTGTGGTATTATAGCTCGAACTAATAATGCAAATCTCAGAGATATAAAGTCTAAAGGTTTTTGTTCAGAGTTAACCCTTTTTCAGGATTTTGAGATAAGCAACTAACAAATCAAGATTTGCCTGAGAGTTTCTATAGCCAATATAGCCATCAGGTCGGATTAAATATAGACAGTCTTTATTTGCTCCATAAAGATCATGGATTGTGCCATCAGAATCAAATAAAAGATCTTTTAAATAATCTTTATTTGTTTGAGTAGATATTATATGAACACAGATGTTCTGATTGTAACTGGTCAATATAGTATCTCTTATGTTTGAAAGTTTATTATAGATTTGTTGGTTAGGCTCTTTTCCTGTGAATAAAAGAAGAACGTATTTAGTAGTTTGTAGTAGTTTAGAAAAATTTACAATCTTTCCCGAAGAATCGATCAAAATCCCACTACAGGGAGCTCTATCACCAGAACAAAGCTTAGAAATATCTCTATTATCCCAATGTTCACCTACTAGATCACTGTCGCGATAATTAATAGTAAGCTGAGCTATAGTACGCGTGATGTGTTGTTCTACATTCTCTTGTTTGGAGACCTGCATGGCCATCTCTTGACGAATAGAGGCAGGTAGCCATTGGGCTGGTATTAGTTCTGGTGGAAGTAATTCTGGAGGCAAAGTAGGATAGTTTTGTTGCCCCTCAAGTTGCACATGATGGAGAAAATAAGACAGTGACAGCATATCCTTAACAACACCTTGGCGTTCAATATGGTAGCTGTTGAGAATGTTTTCAGGCGATTTGGCATTCAAGACTAAACCAATTTTCCAACCTAGATTATGTGCATCCTGCATACCAGTGTTCATGCCTAGTCCACCGGCTGGAGATTGAATATGTGCTGAATCACCTGCTAAAAATACTCTGCCAACTTGAAAACGCTCAGCCTCACAGAAATGAACACGGTAATGAGACCGCCAGAGCGGGTCATAAACCAGTCCGCCAGGAGTGCGCGCATCGATCAACGATTGAAAATCTTCTACAGATGGTAGATCACTAGGTGAATGATCTAAATGTTTTTCTTTTATATTGGCAGCTATAAGAGAGCGGCCATTGGCAAAGGGAGTATAAAATAAATGCCCTTCTGGGGTAGAAAAAAAACATGATTCATTTGCTGGAAGAGCAATCTGCCAGTCAATTTTTACATCTGCAATAATAAAATCTGAAGGATCATCTAAACCAGTAAATCTTATATCGAGAAGGTGTCGAACAGTACTTCTTGCGCCATCACAACCAACAAGGTAGTCAACAGTGAGTGATTCATCAAATCCATTCTTATCGTCAAGTGTCGCAATCACAGACTGATTGTTTTGAAGCAAACCTTTTAGTTCAGTATTCCATTCTACGTTTAAGCCTTGATCTGCTAGATGTTCAGTCAGTATCCTTTCTGTTTCAAACTGTTGCAGACTCAATCTAAATGGAAAACGAGAATCTAGCCCAATAGCAGTATTTTTTTGAAGAAGACAAAGATCTTTTGTATAGGTTGCAGTAGATGTACAGATAACTCCAGCTGAGATAAATTTTTCAGATAGTTTAAATGTATCTAATATTTCTAGTGTTCTGGGGTGGATTACTGCGGCGCGGGTTTGGCCTGAGGGTCCTTGATTTTTATCGATGATTCTACAGGATACCCCGTGCCGGTTTAGTTCTGCTGCCATAAATAGACCAACCGGGCCAGCACCTACTATTAATACTTGTGTATTTTTCATGATAATACCTGCTTGCTAATCTATCAAAAGAACTATTTTGCCAGTTGTAGAGCCTTTTTCCAAAACTTCATGAGCTTTAGCTGCTGATTCTAAAGGGTAAATCTCGCTCAAATGAACATTTAGTTTTCCTTGATCAATCAAAAGAGCAGCTTGCTCTAGGATATGAGCTTGATGAGCTTGATAATTTTCCAGATTTAATAGCTCCGGTGAGAGCATCAACTCAAGGCTGATTCGCAAGTTGCGGTTTCTAGCTAATTTGAGATTACCCAATTTAAAATCAGGCTCTAAAATAGTTACTATATCTCCGTAAACTTTAACTGCGCTTAAAGAATTAAAAAATACATCTCCTCCAACAGTATCAAAAACTAAATCAACGCCCTCTCCATCAGTCCAATCCAAAACACTTTGCACAAAGTCATTTTGCTTATAGAGAATCGGTAGATCAGCGCCCAATTTTCTTGCCAATCTAGCTTTATCAGGACTGCTCACTGTAGTTGCTACTTGAGCGCCTCTCAATTTAGCCAATTGAATAGCCAAATGTCCCACACCACCAGTTCCGGCATGAATCAGCACTTTACAACTTTCAGTTAACCTAAGGCGATCATAAAGAGCTTCCCAAGCGGTAATCACGGCTAAAGGAAAAGCAGCAGCTTGAGTAAAGTTCAATGAAGTAGGTTTGCGAGCCAATCGATGCTCTTCCACTAGAGCATATTCGGCATAATTACCAGTATTTTTCCTACCAAGTCCACCAGCGCAGTAGTAAACTTCATCTGAGACCTTGAATTTAGTAACCTTTGGGCCTACTGCTACAATTACTCCTGCGCCATCAAGGCCTAAAATTGCTGGCATATCTTCTGGGTAAAAAGTACCCCGCTGCCTCAATTTAGTATCGATAGGATTGATTCCTGCGGCTTTTAATTTAATCAAGACCTGATTGGCCAGAGCCAGCTGAGGCCGCTCTACTTCCTGGAGCAAAAGAACATCAGCAGTCCCGGGCCTGGACATGACAACGGCTTTCATAATATCTTCTCTTTTTTTTCTAGGCTTATGGACTTAAATTATAGATATCCAACTTATTTTAATTATTATGTCTATTGATCATTCCCAATTGAGCAGGTTATCTCAGATTTGGCCAATCGTTGCAGCCAAATTTCCTGATGTAGTTGCCCTCTACGATCCCCATAGCAAACCGCAAGTTAAATTAACCTATAGTCAAGTTTGGGAAAAAATCCAGCAATTTGCTGCTGGATTACAAGCCTTGGGTCTAAAAAAAGATGAAAAGATCAGCATATTTTCTGACAATAGCCCCCGCTGGTTAATTAGCGATCAAGGCAGTCTAACTGCAGGCGCCGTCAATGTAGTGCGTTCTGCAGTTGCAGATACTCAAGAGCTGCTCTATATTCTTAAAGATAGTGAAAGTGTAGCTTTGATTGTAGAAAATCTTAAAACTTGGCAAAAATTAGAGCCTCATCTTGGAGAATTTCCTCTCAAATTTGTAATTTTTCTTTCGGATGAGAAAGCCCCTGAGGGTATGTACAACTTTGAGCAGTTGCTCGAATTAGGCTCTAGCGCTTCACTCACTTTAGATGATCGAGATATCGATTCACTGGCAACTTTAATCTACACTTCAGGAACCTCAGGACAGCCCAAGGGAGTTATGCTTACTCAGCGCAACCTTCTTCATCAAATAGTTAATCTCAGTGTAATTGTTAAGCCGCAGAGCGGTTGCCGTGTACTCTCAATCTTGCCCTGTTGGCATTCTTACGAAAGAAGCTGTGAGTATTATCTTCTCTCGCAAGCTTGTACGCAAATATATACCAGTATTAGACATTTCAAAAATGACCTCAAAGAACATCAACCGCAAGTGATGATAGGAGTGCCACGTATCTGGGAATCTCTCTATGAGGGAATTATCAAACAATTTCAGCAATATCCTGAAAGTAAACAAAAGCTCATTGCCAATTTGATGAAATTTTCTGAAGATTATATTCTCAATAAGAGAATTGCCCAGGGACTCTCTATAGAGAATATCAGCCCTTCAATTGGCCAAAAAACAACAGCAACAATACGATCATCTCTCTTGTTTCCTTTGCATTTGCTAGGAGATAGATTAATTTATCAAAAAATTCGCGAAAATTTAGGCGGACAGTTTGAAATTTTAGTAAGCGGTGGTGGAGCTTTAGCCAAACATCTAGATCTATTTTTTGAAATAATTGGAATTCCCTTATTAGTAGGCTACGGTTTAACTGAAACTTCTCCAGTAGTTACCGCTCGCACTGTTGAGCGTAATCTCAGAGGATCAGCGGGCACTCCCCTACCAGAAACAAGCTTGAAAATTGTCCATAGTGAGACAGGTCAAACTTTACCAAATGGAGAAACTGGTATTGTCTTGGTCAAAGGAACTCAGGTCATGCAAGGCTATTACAACAAACCAGAAGCTACTGCCAAGGCAATAGATGCCCAAGGTTGGTTTAATACTGGAGATTTAGGTTGGCTAAGCCAAGAGAATGACTTGATCTTAACTGGCAGGGCTAAAGATACAATTGTTCTTTCTAATGGAGAGAATATAGAACCTGAACCAATAGAAAATGCCTGTAGCAGAAGTCCTTTTATCGACCAAATTATGTTAGTTGGTCAAGATCAAAAAGCACTTGGAGCTCTGATAGTCCCTAATTGGGAAACTGTAAAAAACTGGGCTAAGACAGAAGCGCTAGAGCTAGATTTTTCTTCTTTGGATAAGATTTTGGACAAGGAAATCATCTTAGAAAAATACCGCCAAGAGTTAACTCAACAGATCAAAAACAGGCCAGGCTATAGACCAGATGACCAAGTTAAAACTTTTAAACTAATCTTAGAGCCCTTTTCCCAAGAAAATGGCATGATGACTCAGACATTAAAAGTTAAACGCCCTGTTGTAATGGAACATTATCGCGATATTATTGTCGGGATGTTCGATAAATCGTGAAATAACCTATGACTACTAATCAACAACTGCAACTCAAACGTCCAGTCTCCCTCAAGGTAATAGTAACTCCACGTTGGAAAGAGGAAGTTCAGCAACAACTCCAAGGTCAATTATCTCAACTAGATGCTGAAATCGCTCAACTAGAATCCCAAGGACAAAGAGCAATCTCTGAAATTCAAAAACAATCTCTCACTCCAATACCCCCTCAAGCTGCTGGACAAATTGAAAACATACAACAACAGGTCTATCAGAAAAAAAACGAATTCTTAGCCCAAAAAAATCAGCTTTTACAACAGATACAGCAAGTACAGCTTCTCGAATTTGATCAAGAAGTAATCCAAGCCCAAATGGAAAGCTATTGCACTGTTGCAGTAGGTGAAAACCTAATTGAAAAACTCAATGTAGAAGTTGTGATCAAAGACGGATTTGTTCAAGAAATTAGAGGAACCATTTAAGAAAAAATTATCAGGGGCACCTACAGATCATAAATATTTTAGGTCGTGGGTTTGCACCATTTCATCACAAATCTTAAGCAAAAATTAAGCAGATGACCCCTCTCTCTGATAGACTTTTGACTGAAGTTATAAATTGAGTTTCAGAAATCACGTTTGGAGGAATTAGATTAAGGTGGAAAATACATTAGGCTTAGAAATTATAGAAGTGGTAGAAAAAGCGGCCATTGCCTCTGCTAAATGGATGGGCAAAGGTGAAAAAAACATCGCTGATCAGGTTGCTGTAGAAGCGATGCGCGAAAGAATGAATCAGATGTACATGCGCGGACGTATCGTCATTGGAGAAGGAGAAAGAGATGATGCTCCTATGCTCTATATAGGCGAGGAAGTTGGCATATGTACCAGAGAAGATGCGCATGCTTACTGCAATCCTGATGAGTTAGTAGAGATTGACATTGCAGTTGACCCCTGTGAAGGAACCAACTTGGTTGCTTATGGACAAAATGGCTCTATGGCAGTTTTGGCTATTTCGGAAAAAGGTGGACTTTTCGCAGCTCCCGATTTTTATATGAAAAAACTGGCTGCTCCTGCTGTTGCCAAAGGACATGTAGATATCAACAAATCTGCTACAGAAAACCTCAAAATTCTCTCAGATTGTCTCAACCGCGCTGTAGAAGAATTGGTAGTAGTTGTTATGGATCGTGATCGTCACAAAGATCTAATCAAAGAGATTCGTGATGCTGGTGCCAGAGTTCGTCTAATTAGCGATGGAGATGTCTCTGCCGCTATCTCATGCGCCTTTGCGGGAACCAATATCCACGCGCTGATGGGTATTGGAGCTGCTCCTGAAGGTGTCATCAGTGCTGCTGCTATGCGTTGTCTGGGCGGTCATTTCCAAGGGCAGTTGATTTACGATCCTGCTGTTGTTCAAACTGGCCTGATCGGTGAAAGCAGAGAGGGTAACATCGCTCGCTTAAACTCTATGGGTATCAATGATCCAGATAAAGTATATAACGTAGATGAGCTAGCTAGTGGTGAAACAGTCTTGTTTGCTGCCTGTGGTATTACCCCTGGTACTTTGATGAATGGTGTCCGTTTCTTCGGTGGCGGTGCCAGAACCCAAAGCCTGGTAATCTCAAGCCAGTCTAAGACTGCTCGTTTTGTAGATACCGTCCATCTTTGGAATGAGCCCAAAACCATTCAATTGCACTAGAATAATTTTCTAAAGTTTCTACCCCCTTTCCCCAAGGGGGTGTTCTAGTGCTTGAGGATTATAATAATAAGTTTTTATAAAATTTGTTCAAAAAAGCTTGGTCCTTTGCTGAGATTCTTTTACATTACAGAGAGTTGGATTTTAAGCAAACTATATCAAAAACCAATATTTTAAAGAATTAGAAGGAATAATTTGGGAGATTTTATGAACATCGTCGTCGTGGGTTTAAGTCATAAGACCGCCTCCGTAGACATCCGGGAAAGACTGAGCATTCCTGAGGTAAAAATGGAAAGCTCTCTGGCTCATTTGATGGCCTATCCTCATATTGAAGAAGTAGGGATTATCAGCACTTGCAATCGACTAGAAATCTATGCAGTGATCAAGGAAACTGAAGCTGGTGTAACTGAAATTACTCAATTTCTTTCAGAAATCAGTCATATTAACCTTATTGAGCTGAGACGACATTTGTTTGTATTGCTTCACCAAGACGCCATTCGTCATCTTTTAAGAGTAGCAGCAGGGCTTGAAAGTCTTGTTTTAGGGGAAGGACAGATCTTAGCCCAAGTTAAACATACTCACAAATTAGCACAGCAATATAACAGCATTGGTAGACTGTTGGATCGTCTATTTAAGCAAGCCTTGACAGCAGGAAAAAGAGTACGCAGTGAAACCAGCATTGGCACAGGCGCAGTTTCCATTAGTTCGGCAGCTGTTGAGCTGGCTCATCTTAAGTTGGAAAATATCTCAAGTGCCTCGGTTTCTATAGTTGGGGCTGGCAAGATGGCCCGTCTTCTAGTTCAGCATCTTTTAGCTAAAGGGGTAGTTGATATTAAAATTGTCAATCGTTCAACTCGCCGAGCTGAAGAATTGGCTAGCCAGTTTCCTGGAGCTCCTTTGGTTTTTGTTCCTTTTGAGCAAATGCTCCCAACTATTGTCCAGTGCGATCTAGTCTTTACAAGTACCGCAGCTACTGAGCCGATCCTCAATCGCAGCCACCTAGAAGGGCTCAGTATAACAGAAATGATCTTAATTGATATATCAGTACCTAGAAATGTCCATTCTGATGTTCAAGATTTACTCAATGTGCGCTCTTTCAACGTAGACGACCTTAAGGCGGTAGTTGCGCAAAACCAGCAGAGTCGCCGCAAAATTGCTCAAGAAGCCGAAGCTCTTTTAGAAGAAGAAGTTGAAGCCTTTGAGACATGGTGGCATTCATTAGATACTGTACCTACCATTAGCTGTTTGCGCACCAAAATGGAAGAAATTCGCACACAAGAGCTAGAAAAGGCGCTCTCACGCCTTGGCAGCGAATTTGCCGGTAAACACCAAGATGTCATAGAAACCCTCACTCGCTCAATAGTCAATAAAATCCTTCATGAGCCAACTGTCCAGCTTCGCGCCCAAAGAGACATAGAAACAAGGAAACTCTGCTTGCAGACCCTGCAAACCCTCTTTGACATCGATCCTGAAAGGCAATATACATAGAGGACTCACTTTGACTCTAATATTTTGCTAAGATCATTGCAGAAATAAAAACATTAGTGCAAAGTTTTTCTTTGGTTAACATATAGAGGATAGAGAGTTTGTCTAAGCAAGATCTGATCGAAATGGAAGGAACCGTAACCGAGTCCCTTCCCAATGCCATGTTCCGTGTAGATTTGGACAATGGCTTCAATGTTCTGGCCCATATTTCAGGCAAGATACGCAGAAACTATATTAAAATTCTGCCTGGTGATAGGGTCAAGGTTGAATTAACTCCCTATGATTTAACCAAAGGAAGAATTACCTATCGTCTCAAGAATACAAAAAAATAGCCTTGACAAAGGCCCCATGTTATTTGATATAATTACAGACTTGCAGTGTTGCCTAGAGATTAAGGCGTGAAAGTTAGAGCATCAGTAAAAAAAATCTGTGAAAAGTGCCGCGTCATCAGAAGGCGCGGGAGAGTTATGGTCATTTGTTCTAATCCTAAACATAAACAACGTCAGGGTTAGATGTCGTATCCCATAACCAAAGTTCAGAACAACAGTTAGAGAGGAAGAACAAGCGTGGCAAGGATAGCTGGTATAGACTTACCACGGGATAAGCGTGTGGAAATCGCCCTCACTTATCTCTATGGGGTAGGTCTATCTCGTTCGCATGAGATCTTAGCTGGTACCGGGGTCAATCCCGATACTAGAGCTAAAGATCTGACCGATGAAGAAATCACTAAACTGAGAGCCTTCATCGAGAGCAACTACCAAATTGAAGGAGACCTCAGACGCCTAGAAAGTTTGAATATCAAGCGATTAGTCGACATTGGTACATACAGAGGGCGTCGCCATCGGATGGGCTTACCAGTTCGTGGTCAAAGGACTAGAACTAATGCCAGAACTCGTCGTGGTAGAAGGGTTACAGTAGCAGGGAAGAAAAAAGCTCCCGCTAAGAAATAACAGCAAAATTAAATCAATTTTTGCTATTTACATACTAGAAACAAGAAAGATCTATGGCGCGACCTACCAAAAAGAGCGGTCCCAAAAAACAGAAAAAAAATGTGCCTAATGGGGTAGCTCATATCCAGTCTACTTTTAATAATACGATTGTAACCATCTCAGACAGCAGAGGGGATGCAATTTCCTGGGCTTCAGCTGGTTCTTGTGGATTCAAAGGAGCCAAAAAGGGTACACCTTTTGCAGCTCAAACAGCAGCAGACAATGCTGCTAAAAAGGCAATGGAACAGGGAATGCGCCAAGTTGATGTGATGGTTTCAGGTCCTGGTGCTGGAAGGGAAACAGCAATTCGAGCCCTTCAAGGCTCTGGATTGGAAATCACTCTAATTCGAGATGTAACTCCAATTCCTCACAATGGTTGTCGTCCTCCCAAACGACGTAGGGTATAGAGCATCTTAACTTTTGAGTAAAGGAAGGAGATCACTTCTGTGGCGCAGTTTCAAATTGAGTGTATAGAGTCGAAAACTCAAAAAAATCAGAGTCAATATAGCAAATTTGTCTTAGAGCCTCTCGAAAGAGGGCAGGGAACGACAGTTGGCAATTCCCTAAGACGTGTTTTGCTTTCTAATTTAGAAGGTGCAGCTGTTACTGCCATCCGCATAGCTGGGGTCAACCACGAATTTGCGACTATTGAGGGAGTGAGAGAGGATGTTTTAGAGATCATGTTAAACATGAAAGAAATCATTCTCAAAAGCTACACTAATCAACGTCAAACAGGACGCTTAGTAGCAAAAGGACCGTTGACCGTTACGGCAGCTCAATTTGTTCTTCCTTCAGAAGTAGAAGCTGTAAATCCCGATCAATACATCGCAACTCTAGCTGAAGGTGCCAAGCTGGAAATGGAGTTCCATGTTGAAAGAGGAAAGGGTTATCGTTCAATTGATCGCAGTAAGGAAGATGCTGGTTCTGTTGACTTTTTGCAGATAGATGCAGTCTTTATGCCAGTGACCAAAGTCAACTATTCAGTAGAAGATACCAGAGTAGACGGCTCGACTCAAAAGGATCGCTTGGTTCTGGAGATTTGGACAAATGGTAGTCTGAGCCCTAAAGAGGCTCTCTCTCAAGCATCAACTATCTTGGTGGATCTATTCAATCCACTCAAAGATCTCAATGAGCTTGAAACTATCCAAGGTAGCTATCAAGATGAGATTGATCCCAACAATCAAATCCCAATTGAAGAGCTACAACTTTCAGTTAGAGCTTATAACTGCCTCAAAAGAGCTCAAATTAACAGCGTAGCCGACCTGCTGGACTACAGCCAGGGAGACTTGCTAGAGATTAAGAACTTTGGGCAAAAGTCTGCTGAAGAGGTTATTGAAGCTCTGCAAAAGAGGTTGGGTATCACTCTTCCTCAAGAAAAAAGTACAAAAAACTAAGTTGGAGAAAATGCAATGCGTCATCGTTGTCGAGTTCCCCAGCTAGGACGTCCAGCCGACCAGCGCAAAGCATTGCTGCGAGCGCTCTCGACTGAATTGATCCGGCATGGGCAAATTAAAGTTACTTTAACTAGGGCCAAAGCAGTCCGTTCTGAAGTAGAAAGGATTATTACCTTGGCCAAAGATGGTTCTCTTTCGGCTCGTAGACAGGCTCTAGGCTATATCTACGACAAACAGCTCGTACATAGTCTATTTGAAGGAGCCAAAGAGCGCTATGGTTCACAAAATGGTGGTTACACTAGAATTGTCAGAACCATTCGACGCCGCGGCGATAACTCCGAAATGGCAATCATTGAGCTGATTTAGATTCACCTCAAAAGTATGCAGACAAAAAGGGTAGCGCTAGTAATTCAGTATGTGGGAACCAAATTTTCTGGCTGGCAAAGACAGCTCAACCATCGTACTGTTCAAGCAGAGATAGAAGATGTATTGTCAGAAGTTCTCCAAGAGCCTACAATTCTCTATGGAGCGGGAAGAACTGATACGGGTGTACACGCTGCAGCTCAGGTTGCGCACTTTAATCACCGCAGTTACATCCCTGCCGAAAGATGGGCATCTGTTCTGAATTCACGTCTGCCTGAAGATATTTCGATCCGCGCATCTGCCGAAGTTCCTTTGAATTGGCATGCTCGTTTTTCGGCATCTTGGCGACGTTATCGCTATAGTCTGTATACAGATCCCTGTCCTAATCTATTTGTTAAACCATACAGTTGGCATTATTATAAGTTTCCTCTTTCAGCTTCCCTGATGCAGGAGGCCCTCGATCCACTGTTAGGTCGTCACCATCTAACAGCTTTCCATCGCGCTCAATCATCTCGCAAGGATTCTTGGGTAGATGTGCAAGATGTTCAATGTCGTAGACGTGACGCTTTTGTTGAGATAGAAATTCAAGCCAATGGATTTCTCTACGGCATGGTCAGACTGTTGGTAGGGCTACTTGTAGAAGTAGGAAGTGCGAAACGTTCCGTTCAAAACTTTCGCACTATCTGGATGGAAGAGCAGAGAGAACTTGTCAAGTATGCAGCCCCCGCTAAGGGACTATGTCTCTTGAGGGTAGGCTATCTAGATTTTCCCTTTGATCAAAGAGTTTGGTTTGATACCCAACCACTCTTCAACTTTAATAATTAATTACTCCTAAAGGAGCGCTATGACAGAGTTAATTGAAAAAAGTCTCAATAAAACCTCTCTACCCAAAGTAGATAGTATCGATAGACAATGGTTTGTGGTTGATGCCGCTGACCAGCGTTTGGGCCGCATGGCTACTGCGATAGCTATGATCCTCAGAGGAAAAAATAAGCCTGTATTCACCCCCCATCTTGATACCGGTGACTTTGTAATTGTCATCAATGCTGAAAAAGTAGTAGTAACTGGCAAAAAACAGAGCCAAAAACTTTACCGTCGCCACTCAGGTAGACCTGGTGGTATGAAAACTGAAACTTTTGCTAAACTGCAAGTTCGCCTACCAGAGAGAATCATTGAACAGGCTGTTAAAGGAATGCTGCCTAAAAATTCTCTTGGCCGTAGCCTATTTACCAAGCTCAAAGTCTATGCGGGACCCAATCATCCCCACGAAGCCCAGCAGCCAACGATTCTTAAAATCAACACTATTCCAGGAGGAGAAAGCTAATGCAAACGGCAGCTAAAAGTAAAAAAGTTGTCTATTGGGGTACAGGAAGACGCAAGTCATCTATTGCCAGAGTCCGTTTAACTCCTGGTACTGGTAAAGTTACTGTTAATGAACGTCCAGGACAGGAATACTTTAATTTGATTCCAAGCTATATTTCTGCTCTCAAGGCTCCCTTAGAGACTTTAGGATTAGAGAATGAATATGATTTAATCGTTAGAGCCCATGGCGGTGGACTAATGGGCCAATCTGAAGCTGTCAAATTAGGAGTAGCTAGAGCTCTTTGCGAATTATCTCCCGAAAACCGTGGACCTCTTAAAGTTGAAGGTTATCTGACCCGCGATCCACGTGCTAAAGAGCGTAAAAAATACGGTCTGCACAAAGCCCGTAAAGCACCTCAATACTCTAAACGATAAAATAAAACTAGAGAATTTAAGCAAAACTATGGCTAAACCTAATATTCATCCCACTTGGTATCCTGAAGCTAAGGTTGTCTGCAACGGAGAAGTTGTCATGACTGTTGGCTCAACCCGTCCCGAAATCAACGTTGAAGTTTGGTCTGGTAATCATCCCTTCTTCACCGGTACTCAGAAAATCATTGACGCTGAAGGTCGCGTTGATCGTTTCCTCCGTAAATATGGCATGCTTGACAAAAAAAGCAAAGAAACAAAATAGGCAGACCATAACCTTTGACCCCTGGCCCAGCAGATAATCTGCTGGGCTCTCCAATAAATACTTATTATTAGGACTATTTTCATGGCTGAGTCATATTTACTAGATAAACTAAAATCCGTTGAGCAGACCTATCATGAATTAACCCGACGCTTAGCCGATCCTGATGTTGTCAACAACCCCAATGAACTCCAGCAGATAGCCAGAGCGCGCTCTTCTTTGGAGGACACTGTAAATACTTACGAATTATGGAAAAAAAATCAAGAAGAACTAACAGGAGCCAGACAAATCCTCAAAGAAGCAGGAGGAGACAACGATCTTAGAGAAATGGCTTTGCTTGAGGTCAATGAACTAGAAGAAAAAGATCAAGAGCTAGAAAAACTATTGATGATTCATCTTCTGCCCAAAGATCCTAATGATGAAAAGAATATCATGTTGGAAATCCGGGCCGGGGCAGGTGGAGATGAAGCCAGTATCTGGGCAGGTGATCTTTTAAGACTATATTCCAAGTATGCTGAAACTCAAAATTGGAAAGTCAAACTGCTGAGTGAATCAATAGCTGAATTAGGTGGTTTCAAAGAAGTCATCCTGGAAATTCAAGGAGATAGAGTATATAGCAAGCTCAAATATGAATCAGGCGTCCATCGAGTTCAAAGGGTACCAGCTACTGAAGCAGGTGGCCGAGTCCATACTTCTACAGCAACTCTAGCTATAATGCCTGAAGTCGATGAGGTGGAAGTCGAGATCGATCCTAAAGATATTGAACTAACTACTGCCCGCTCTGGCGGCGCTGGTGGACAAAATGTCAACAAGGTAGAAACAGCAGTAGATTTGATCCACAAACCCACAGGAATCCGGATTTTTTGTACAGAAGAGAGATCCCAAAGGCAGAACCGCGAAAGAGCAATGCAGATATTACGCGCTAAATTATATGAAATCAAGCAGCGTGAACAAAATGAATCTGTAACATCCATGCGCCGTTCACAAGTAGGCACTGGAGATCGCTCTGAAAAAATTCGTACTTACAATTACAAAGACAATAGGGTCACAGATCACAGACTAGGACAAAATTTTGATCTAGCTAGCGCTCTTGAAGGCGAAATTGAAAAAATTATCCAAACCTGCATTGGTCAAGACCAGCAAAAACAACTTGAAGCTCTTGCCAACTCGCCTACTACTGTTGAAACCTTGAATTAAATGATTTTGTGCTACAGCTGTTGGCTACGAAGACTTTCTACAGCTTGATCCAAGCCAACAGAATGCGATGCCTTAAATAAAATGCGATCTCCTGAAATGATATTGGATTTTAAAGTGCTAATTAGTTCTTGTTTGCTGCTGCAGCTAAATGCATTGACCCCAGTTGCCCCATTTAGTATAGATAGAGCTTCAGGATCACTACTTAAAACATAGAGCTGGTCAAGGCCAAGTTCTTTGACCCTTTGCCCTACCTTTTGGTGAAATGATTCTGTATATTCACCAAGCTCTTTCATCGCGCCCAAGACAGCGATGTGGCGTTTTCCGCTAGTTTGTTTAAGCAAATTTAGCGCTGCAAACATTGACTCTAGACCAGCATTGTAGGTCTCATCCAGTATTTGAATATTATTCTCTAGTTTGTACAAAGCAGAGCGCCCTTGAGGCAGATCTAGAGGTATTCCTTGGCTCAAATTGCTCCAGTCAATTCCTAAAACCTTGGCAACTGCAAGAGCGGCTAGATAATTTGCCGCATTATGCTCTCCTACTATCGGTAGGTGAAAGTCCTGACCATTGACCCGCATAGTTTGATTGTCAATCAACTCTCCTTTGAGATCTCCGCCTTCAAGTCCATAGGTGATAGTTTGGCCAGACCAAACCTCTTTGGCTGTGGAGATTAAAAGGGGATTATCTTGGTTCAAAATAGCAATCCCTTGACTAGGATCAAGATGCTCTAGCAGCTCACATTTGGCTCTGGCAATCGCCTCAACTGAACCAAGCCGGCCAATATGAGCTGTTCCTACATTGGTTATAATTGCCAGATCAGGAGCTGTAATTTGTGCTAGAAGAGCAATTTCTCCTTTTGCTCTCATCCCCATTTCAATCACTGCATAATTATCAGAGGGAGTTATTCCCAATAGGGTTTTAGGTACTCCTATTTCATTGTTGTAATTGAGCTCTGTTTTACAAACCCTTCCAGCTCGAGAGCATACAGCAGCAACCAGTTCTTTAGTAGTAGTTTTACCTACTGAACCAGTAATAGCGATCACTGGAATTGTCTGTTTCTTTCTCCAGCTATGGGCAATCTTTTGATAAGCTGCCAAAGTATCTTTAACTTGAAAGTAAGCAGTTGACGGGCTAAATGATACCGGCTCTTGGACAATTACAGCACTAGCTCCTCGATTGATGGCATTTTCTACAAAACGATGACCATCAAAATTCTCTCCTTTTAAAGCTAGAAATACTTCACCCTCATTGATAAACCGCGTATCAGTGGAAAATCCCTTTACCAGTTCTGTGGATTGGGCTGGATTTAAATTGACTTGACAATCAGCAGAGAGAATTTGAGCAAGTTGAGAGAGAGTGAACATAAACAACTAAAAGGTTAAAGGTGATTTACCCCAATACTTATCTCTATACTGCTGAGCCAATTCTGGAACCCATTGGTAGAACTCCTTATAAATATATTCACAGAGAGTTTGAATTTCTAACTGGGCATCTTTAGCTACTCTCATATTAAAAAAATGAAGTAGTGAACGAATGTTACAAGTAAAAGTATAGTTTTGTCTGATATTTTGGGTCAAGTAATGCCTAGCCTGCTCTGGTGGCATACCTGAATTAATATTATCAACATATCTGATAGCTGCTTGTTTAGTAAACAACTTGTCATTTTCTCTGGCTTGTTCGGTATATTCAAAATGGTTACCTTCACGGTCATGGTATTTTCCGACAGGTCTAAAGTAAAATACAGACTCTATATCTTCATTTCCACTTACACATTTGATTACCCTTTCTCCTGTATAGCGCTGAGATTGCACATCAAAGCTGGCTATGCGATGTGTCCGATGTTGCATAGCCACATCATGCGGAAAACCACCAACTGCTATGGTTATGTGCGCATGTTCTAGTGGACCTGAATGTGGTCTTAAAGAATGTAATAGCTGCTTATCTATTAGTCGCCAACCCTTTTTCTCATCAGGCCAGACCCCTTCATCCCATTCATCTCCTATAAAGCCTTCTGAGTAATCTCCATGGGCCGGTGTCCAAGTGACAGAATAAGGATTTTCTGTTGCAGCTATTGTTCTAACCTTGAAGTAAGGATCTTTGATAATCACTTAACTATACTTCTCTAATTTCTCTTTCAGTCTTTAGTGTTAATTTTACCTATATTTTGTCGGTAGAGCCAAAGCCTCCTCTTTTTTCTATGCGTGGATCTTTTTCTATTTGTTGCAAAATACTGGGAATATTACTTGTTACTACTAATTGGGCTACTGCTTTATCTGCCTTTAACAAAATAGGCCTATCTAAGCTATAGAGCGTCAAGAATAGTTCGCCGGTATACATTGGATCAATAACTCCTACTGAATTGGCTAGCTGTACTCCTTTTTTTACAACAGAGCTTCGAGGGTATATAGAAAACCAGTAGTCATATCTATCAGGAGCCAAAATAATCCCTGTTTTTTGTAGAGGAAATTTATATTCAGATTTTTCTTGGTCAAAAGGAATCTGAGAAAAAGGCACCACCAATGTATCTTCAGTGAGATAGATATCCCACCCTACATCTGTGGAATTATGTTTTACCAATTGCTTGGGCGGACAATGTGGAAGTTTTATGTAGTTTAATGTGTATGTAGATTCCATTTAATTGATTTTTACTTGGGTTAATCCTAAGAATATCAAATCAAACTCACTTCATATCGACCAAATATTTTAAGAATTTCAACGTATTGAGATAATTCTTCAAGAGCCATTTGAGTTTGATCTTCACTTTGAGTGACTTCTAGATCCAGAAAAAAGATATATTCCCCCAGAGATCTTTTAGTAGGACGCGATTCAATTCTACTCAAGTTTAATTGGCGATTAGCCAGAGCCTGGAGTGGCCTAACCAAAGCTCCTGGTACATTTTGGGACACACTAAAAGCTAAGGAAATTCGTCTGCCAATGCGAGAAACCTGCCTACTCAATACCCAAAATCGGGTGCAGTTATCACTATAGTCACTGATTTCACTAGCTAGAATCGGTAAATCGTAAGTCTCAGCTGCCCTAGGTGAGGCAATAGCCGCAACATTGGCCTCTCCCTTGATATGCTCTAGTGCTTCAGTAGTCGAGTTAGTGGGTATAATTTCAGCCTTGGGTAAGTTGACTTCAAGCCACTTTTGACATTGAGCCAAAGCCTGCGGGTGTGAATAGACTGTTTTAATATCTTCTAAAGATGTCCCTGATGAGAGGAGAAGATGGCAGATAGGTAAGACCAATTCCTTGTGAATGTGAAGAGTATCAAACTCCCAAAGACCATCTAGGGTGATCGCAACCCCACCGGCTGTGGAGTTTTCTACTGGCACAACGGCCCAATTTACTAGCCCTTTGGCTAATGCCTCCATCACCTTGGCAATGCTTGGATAGGGCTTCAATTCTACCGTGAGATCATTAAGTATGGATTTTCTATAGGACAGAGCAACAGTTTCTGAATTTGTTCCAACTGGACCTAGGTAGGCAATAGTTGTCATTTTGTTTTTTTGAGTAACTCTAACAATTTTTATGATACTAGAAGTCAATTTGTCGATTTTATTTAACAAAGTACATACCAGAAACATATAACAATGCGCTCAAAACAGTACAAACCGGCAAGGTTAAGATCCAGGCTAGAGCTATATTGGTGATAGTTTTGATTTGCAATTGTGAGCCACTGGCAAGCATAGTCCCAGCTACACCCGAAGATAATACATGAGTTGTGCTTACAGGAAGTCCAAAATGATCTCCAAGTAGTATAGTCAGGGCAGTAACCACTTGAGATACTCCTCCTTGGGAGTAGTTCAAACCTTGGCTACCTATTTTTTCCCCAACTGTCACCACTACCCTTTTCCAGCCGATCATCGTCCCCAATCCTAAGCTCAAGGCCACAACGACCTTGACCGAGATGGGGATATATTTAGTAGCTCGATCTAGCTGTCGGCGACAATCTAAGAGTTTTTTTTGCAAATCACCTTCTAGTTCTCCATGGCGCTCTAGTTTAGCGATCACTCCAGAAACTAAATACATATCACTCCTCAATTGAGCTCGTTTATCAGACTCAATTTGCTTAAAATTAGATCTACTAGCAAGCTGATGAGCAATTTTATCGAGTCTATTAGAAACTGCTGGATAAAGCTTTTGATATTCAAATATACTGCCGATTTTGAGATAATTAGTTAGTTCTTCTATAGCTTGCTCACTAGTTAAAAAAGATTCCTGATTGATTAAAGTAACTGCGTTTTGAGAACTAATCATCAGCCGAGTAAAAGTTGCAGGATCTGTGTGCATATTGAGAGAAAACAGCCCAGGTAGTATTCCCACTAATACCAACATCATCAGTCCCATTCCCTTTTGACCATCATTAGAACCATGGGCAAAACTCACTCCCATGCATGTAGTAATTAGCATCAGTCTGATTGGCCAAGGTGGAGCTTGTTCATTGGAGTTTTCTGACTCTTTATTTAGCAACTTAAGGAGCAAAGCCCCACCACAAAATCCGAGGATAGGCGAGATGATCAAAGAGAGAAACACTGGAGTTATTCTGCTCCAATGCACAGACCATTGACCAGTTAAATAAGAATTGGCTATTGCTATTCCTAAAATTGAGCCTATTAAGCTATGAGAGCTTGAAGCTGGAATACCCACATACCAAGTAGCCAAGTTCCAGATAATAGCTGCAATCAAAACAGAGAAAACCATTACAAAGCCAGCTATAGAAGCTGTATTATTGACCAACTCTTCTGGCAGCAAAAACAAAATACTATAAGCAACTGTACCTGAGCTAAGCAAGGCTCCCAATAGATTGCAAATACCAGACCAGACAACTGCCACAGTAGGATTTAGAGATTTAGTATAAATAACAGTTGCCACGGCATTGGCACTGTCATGAAAACCGTTGACAAACTCAAAGCCAACCACCAAAAGCAGAGCAATCACCAAAAAAGCACTACTAGAAGTTGTTAGTTCATCAAAAATTGCCATTGTTCTACTAATTGATAACGGTATTTAGACAAATATTATTTATTGGTTTGGCTAACTTGCGAAATATTATATACATAAGCTTTTAAAGATCATTTCAGCATTTATACTTTTATAGATTGTCTCTCCTTGGCGATCAAACAAAAAAGTACCAATTTTTACCTTTTGCTCAGCATGTTTAGCTATATAGTCAGTGGCTTTTTTTTCAATACTCTCAACTATGGAACTATAAATCTCGCTAACCCAATCTCTTTGATCTTCTAAGCAATACTGTTGCAATTTTCCCAAGACATCCTCAGCAGTAGGACAAGTAAATATTTCTTTTAGCTTACTAGTAGAAAGCCCCAAAATAGCCGCATGTGATGTCAAAACTTCCATACGCCCATCAGCTAGGTAATGATGGGTATGAAAGATACCGCCTGCTAATTTAATCAATTTACCATGATAACCAAAGAGAACAATACGCTCAGTACCTTGCTGGCCTGCTGCAACTAAAAGTGGTCCTAGCCAATTGGCGCTTTTGATAAGATGTTGGGAATCTATTCCCATTTTGCAAGCTAAAGCATAACCATTTTCGCCAATACAAAATACCAGATCGCTTAAACGTTGTTGGTCTAATTGAGCCAGATATTGATCTAATTGCTCAGATGCGCTCAGGGGCCTTGATATGCCTGTAGTACCTAAAAGAGAAAGTCCGCCTACTACCCCAAAAGCTTCATTGGAAGTACGCTTAGCTAATCTTGCTCCTTCTGGCAAGATAATCGTAACTTGGATTTTTTCTGAGGGTTTGAGCTCTTTGGCTAAATTGTTCTCAAGGAGCCTGCGGGCATAGGAGTAAATGGCAGGCTCTCCTTTGACTAGTCCAACTCCCTGGCCAGCTAGTATTGTTATTTGCTCAGCGTCATCTTGGGAATTTTCTATAAGCCTTAAAATAGCCCAAATTGGAGTATGGCGCGTTAAATCTAGATTATCACCAGGATCGCTCAAGGTAATAGCAAGCGCGCTATCACTGGAGATTTTGGCTACTTGTTCAATGTTGATAGAAACAATCTGAGCTGGTTCTAGTAAATCGAGCTCAATAGTTTCAAGATTTGATTCTCCTTTGAGCATTTTTAAGCAGGCTAGAGCGCTAGCGCAGGCAAAGACCGGCAAAGTATAGCCAGCTCTGGCCATGTTACTGGGGAAAGGTCGAATCTAATTCTTCAATCAACTCATTGAGCTCTTCAAGTGCTTGGATAGTATCCAAACGCAAAGCTCCTAAATTGGGCTGCTCGAGAAGCTCTTCTAAAAATTTGCGCTGCTCAACAATAGTTTTGATCTTTTCTTTGATAGTAGTGATAGACATAGTTAATAATTTAGCCTAATAATTTATATTTTTTAATATTCTAACCTAGGCAGATAAAATCAGGCCACACAGTTAAAAATTTCTCTTGAATTTGACGTCTTCTCTGGCTTTGGTAATAGTATCAATCTGCTTAAAAACTTTTCTAATGAGAATATAGAACATATAGAGCGAGCCTAATATAATTCCTACAAAAAGCCACCAGCGCATAACAGTAAAATAAGAGCTAGTTGGAGAAAGAGTCAAAAACCAATGCCCAATCATCCAGAGTGTGGGAAAAATGATCAACAGCCAGAGAAATACAATATTGCCAATGATCACCAAGACAAGATCTCTATTTTTTAGTTCAGCTTGGGAATATCGCTCTTGGTTGAGGTCATTGACTATTTCACTGGTGATCTCTTTGGATAACTTGGCTAGATAGAGACTCAGGGCAATAGCAAAGCCTAGAATAAAAAATTTGTTATCGGTTAAAGGGGTACTCCCACTGGCAAAATGTTGATTAACTGCAAGAAGAAACATCTATATAAAATAAAAATTAATAATTTTTTTAAATATTTAAAGAAACTCCAAAATATAAAAATTCCGGAGTTTCTCTAAATTGTTTAACCTACATTTACTCCAGAAGTATCGACGCTGGAAGCTCCATTAACTCCTTTGGCAATCTCTACAGCTTTAGTTAGTAAATCTGGGCTAGAAAGTGAGCCCTTTAGAACTACGGTGCCTCCGGTTTGGGCTACCCACAATCCTTCTACATCACTGAGCTCAGCATCGTTATCAAAAGCAAGAGCTACTCTTTTGGCAAGGCCACTTTGATCATATTCACCATTGACTCCGACTCTTTCTGGCGCGATAGCTTCGCCGGTTTGGGGATCGTTAGCTGCAGAGGGATTGACTTGTGCATTGTCTGGTTTTTCGAGTCCGAATATACGCTTAAAAAATCCCATTTGAGTTCTCCTAATTCTCCAACTTAATTATTGATATTGGGCTACTTTGGCAAGAGCTGTTTCAATTACTTCAACTCCTGTAGCACCATGCTGAATCTGTTCTGTAATATAACGTTTCCAGGCTTTGGTTCCAGGGCGACCAGCAAAAAGCTCCAATAAATGACGAGTAATAGAATGGAGTTTTCCACCTTTGGTTACCCAATCATCCACATATGGTAGCATGCGCTCTACAATTTGGTATCTAGAAGGTATTGATTCTTCAACTTTGTAAATAATTCTATCAACTTGTGAGAGAAGATAGGGATTATCATAAGCCCCTCGTCCAATCATCACGGCATCGACTTTTTGTAAGTGCTCTTGAGCTTGTTCTAGGTTTGTAATTCCACCGTTAATTTCTATTTCTAAATGAGAAAAATCTTGCTTGAGTTGGTAGACATCTTGATAGCGCAAAGGAGGAACTGTTCGGTTTTCTTTAGGAGAGAGTCCCTTTAGCCATGCTTTGCGGGCATGACAAGTAAAACGGCTAGCTCCTGCTTGTGAGACTATAGCTACAAAATTGGCTAGATCTTCGTAGCTATCAAGCTCATCTACTCCTATTCTGTGTTTGACTGTGACAGGAATATCAACTACTGCTTTGATTGCTTCTACGGCTGAGGCTACTAAATGAGGCTGGAGCATTAAACATGCGCCAAAATTGCCACTTTGAACTCTAGGGCTCGGGCAGCCTATATTTAAATTGACCTCATCATAGCCCCAATCTTGAGCCATGATCGCACATTGAGCTAGTAAATGGGGATCATCCCCACCTAGTTGAAGAGCAAGTGGTTTTTCTTCAATAGAAAAATCCAGTAACCTTTGACGATCTCCGTAGTGAAGAGCGGCGGTTGTGATCATTTCGGTATAAAGAAGGCTACGAGCTGTGATCTGCCTGAGAAAATATCGAAAATGGCGATCAGTGCGCTCCATCATCGGCGCAACGGAGATCAAATGCTGCATCTACATCCTGCCAGAGAGGGTCAATAGTCCTTGTTGTCCTACTAAAATCTCTCTCAAGAGAGAGCAAATGCCTACCCAGATAATCGGGCTGATATCTACCCCACCGATAGGTTTTACGATTTTGCGAACTGGTTTTAACAATGGCTCAGTTGGTAAAACTACTAGATTAAAGGGAAAGCGAGTACTTTCGATCTGAGGATACCAACTTAATACTATTCGCAAAATAAAGAACAAGCTCATTACAGCTAAAAAGATACCCAAACTCAGATTTAACAAGTTCATAATATTGAGATTAAAAGCAATAAATCTATCATAGCCTCAAGCTAGTAGTAATGCGGCACAAAAAACTGCTCATTTAAGGGGGGCCGGACATAGTCTGTTGAGGGTTTTCTCGGTGGCAAGGATATAGCTTCTGGCGTCATATCTTTATAGGGAATTTTGCTGAGCAGATGTTTGATACAGTTAAGCCTTGAGCGTTTTTTATCATCTGCTTCTACCGTAAACCAAGGAGCTTCTGGAATATTGGTATGAGCAAACATGGCATCTTTGGCTCTAGAAAATTCAACCCATCTATCTCTCGATTCTAAATCCATAGGCGAGAGCTTCCATCTCTTGGCTGGATCTTTGATGCGATCTTGAAATCTTTTTTCTTGTTCTTCATCGCTGACTGAAAACCAATATTTGAGCAGAACTATCCCTGAGTTGACCAACATTCTCTCTAGCTCGGGGCAGGAAGTTAAAAATTCTTTATATTGTTCTTCTGTGCAGAAGCCCATGACATTTTCCACACCTGCTCTATTGTACCAACTGCGATCAAAAAGCACTATTTCGCCAGCTGAGGGGAAATGCTCGACATAGCGCTGGAAATACCATTGTGTTTTTTCTTGATCTGATGGAGTACCTAAAGCCACTACCCTACACCCTCTGGGGTTGAGTGGTTCGGTGATTCTTTTGATAGTGCCACCTTTGCCTGCAGCATCTCTTCCTTCAAATACCACCATTAAACGGTAGCCAACATGCTTAATCCAGTATTGCATCTTGACTAGTTCAATTTGTAGTTTTTCTAGTTCCTTGTCGTAAAACTTGTCATCTAGCTCAGGCTTTGTTGTTTCCTCAATATCTCCTAGCTTTTTTTCTGTGCTATCTACCGTCAGTTCTTTTTTTTGCTTTTTCAGGAGTTTTTTTATTCTTTTTTTCTCCTTCTTGCTGAGAAGCTCTTGAGAGCTGTTTTCTTGTAGGTTACTCATGATTACAACTGTTTTTTTATGATTTTTTATTCTATGGTCTGATTAGCTCAAAATAAATATTAGAAATAAAACTACATAATACAAAAGATAAAGTTAGTTTATAATTACTATAGTGCGCGTTGAGAACGGAAAAGGTCTCAAAAGACATTTAAATAATTTCAACTGACTCATTCGAAGAATCCAAAGGCATGATCATTACTTTATCTATGCGGTTGCCATCCATATCTATTACTTCTATGCGTAAATTTTCCCAAATAAAATAATCAGAAGCCACAGGAATCTTACCCAGATGGGTAATGATAAAGCCACCTAAGGTATGGTAATTTCCTTGTTTTTCACCTGGCAGTTCATCTAAATTGAAAATTTCCTTTAGATCTTCAATTAAAAGGGTACCATCAAGAAGCCAGGAGCCATCTTCTCTTTGAACATAACTAGGTAATTCCCCTTCTTCTAAACTGGGTAAATTACCAATAATTGCTTCTAAAATATCGTTGAGGGTGACTATACCCTGAATTACTCCATACTCATCTACTATCAAGGCAATCTGATTGCCACTTTGCCCTTTAAACAGCTCCAATAATTTTAATCCCCTAGTGCTTTCAGGGACAAAAATTGGCTGTCGCAAACTGGAAGTTAAATCGAAGGGAGAATCACTAAAACAGGCTGTCAATAAGTCCGTTACATGAATCACGCCCAGAACTTCATCTAGCCTACCTTGACAGACTGGATAGCGACGGTAGCCATGCTCGATAATTTTTTGCCTGTTAATCTCATTGGAATCTTCTAAATCCAGCCAGACGATTTCAGGGCGAGCTGTCATCAAACTACTGACGCGACGATCTCCTAATTCTAGGACCTGTTCGACCATATCCTGTTCAGCTTCTTCAAACATGCCAGCTTCAGTACCTTGCTGGAACATCAATCTGATTTCTTCTTCTGTAACTAGTTGTTCGCGATGAGTTGTTCGCAAGCCCAAAAAGCGCAAGATTAAATCGGTCGAAAAACTCAAAAATAAAATTACAGGAGCACCTATTTTTGCAACGGCACTCAGGGGAATAGCTACTAGACATGCTATGTTTTCTGAATAGTTAAGAGCCAATCTTTTAGGAACTAGTTCCCCCAAAATCAGTGATAAATAAGTGATAGCGACTACTACTACGCTAAAAGCAATCGCTTGGCTATGTTGTTCAAGCGCAGGAATAGTTTTTAGAAAAATCGCCAAATGATCAGTAATTCTAGCGCCGCCATAGGCCCCTGTAAAAATACCAGTTAGGGTAATGCCAATTTGTACCGTAGAGAGCATACGATTGGGATCGCTAGATAACTCCAGAGCTGCCTGAGCCTGACGGTTACCTTGAGTTGCCATCTGTTCTAATCTGGTCTTGCGGGCAGATATTACAGAAAATTCTGAGACTACAAATAGCCCGTTGAGTAGGATTAAGAAAATTATTATGGCAATTTCAGCAAAAACAGACATTGGTCAATCTTTCAAAGCTCATGATCTTTACAATATACGATAAGGGCAAAATACTATTGAACATCAACGATTGTGATGCGGCCTGTATAGCCGTTGAGGTGAACTTTCTGTCCGTTTTTTAGTAAAGATGTAACATTTTCTATATCCATAACAGCAGGTATGCCATACTCTCGCGCAATGATAGCACCATGCGAGAGGACTCCACCAACTTCACAAATCAAGCCTTTTGCTTGTGCTATTAAAGGTACCCAACCCGAATCAGTATAAGGTACTACTAAAATATTATCACTAGAAAAGGCAATTGCTTCATCTATTGTCTGACATATTCTAATTGTGCCTTCTACTTCACCGACACTTGCTGCAATACCCTGCAAGTGCTTACTATTGTATGGTAGGGCGGCCTCAAATATCAAGGGATGGGGCTTTCCATAGACTAATGAAGGTACCTTAGAGATAGCTTGATTGGCTTGCCATTGTTCTTTGCGCTTGGTTATAATCTCTTGGAATTTTTGCCCTTGTTTGATTTTGAGAATCTCTCCATATTCTAGAAAGAAGATATCGCCTTTTTGCTCTAGAGTTTTATTTTCTAGGTAAATTTTCTCTAGAGCTAAAAAAGCCCAGCGCAAATGAGCTAAAAGTTTTGAATAAACTATACTGACTTGTCCTTTGAGATTGAGCCTTTTTTGGACTGGATGATTTGATGAGTAAGAACTAGAGCAGGATGATTTTTGTTTGGTTGATTTGGATGAACGCCATAAGGCAACTAGTTTTTCGCTCTCTTCTTGCCAGCGGGGAACTGCTATATCGGTGGCAACTTGACTGAGATAGCCATATTGAGAGAGCCAACAAGCTATATCTTCTTGCTCTTCAACCTGACTTAATGCTCTAAGGGCAGCAACTTCAGGGGTTTGACTATTATCAAGATTACTAGGATCTACTTTGAAAATTCCTGCCCTGATAGCCAGCGATAGGGGGGCTAGAATACTGTAATAGGTGGCAATACGCAAGTTAGCTAAGATCTCTTCTATTAAATCTAATATCTCATCTTGATTAAGTGAATAGGTATCTAACCTATCAAGTTTTGATAGTAATGGTTGAAAGTTTAAGCTTTGATCTTTTTGCCAGCTTTTTTCTAGGTTTAATTCCCTTTGCAATAGACGCAGCAGTCCTGGGAGATTTTTTATAGTACTAATTAGTGGCGGCTTAGTAAACCCGGCGCCTCTGGTCAAAAAGTCCAAACTCTCTGGAGGTAAACCCATTTTCCGAAAAATTTCACCGAGCAAAGTAGCATTGAAGTAAGCCCTTTGATAATGTAAAGTCGCAGTCTGTTGGAAATCTAGATTACGGCTTGATTCTTTGCCTAAAACAATTTGAAAGATTTCACCCCAGACTCCGCAAGTTGCCGGTAGATTAATCGACCAAGTTAGAGGACGAATTACTCCTGGAATCACTTCAGAGGCAATTTTTCTAGTCCATATAGGCGCTAAGGTCGTGATTGGCCTAGCTTGTAGTAACCAGATTTGCTCTCCATCATAAGTCCATTCAATATCTTGGGGTAAACCATGCCATAGACCTTCTAGTTCGCGCGCTAGCTTGGCTACTTGAATAATTAAATCTTCACCAATAGTGGCATCTTGAGAATGTTCAACGCTGATTGACTCACTTAGGTTAACTTGATATCTCTGGGGAATTGTTTTGCCTGAGACAACCTCATCAGCTTGGCCAGGTAGCGCTTCGATGACCACCTTAGGATTGAGGGGATTAACAGGATCGCGGCTAAAAACCACACCACTACAAAGCCCTGTAATCTGTTGTTGAACAATGATTGCCATATCTTTATTTAAAGATGAGCCTTGATGTTGACGATAGGCTGCACCTTGAGCATAAGATTCCCTACATTCAATAATTGCACCTAACAAATCAGTACGATTATCAATATTTAAAATGCTCAGATATTGGCCAGCCGCTGAACTGGTGATGCTATCTTCCCCAACGGCTGAAGATCTCACAACAAGGAGATTTTCCTTGCTGGGATTAAAGGTTTCTATTATCTGCTCTAGATCTTCTCCACCGGGTAAAACCCAACCTGAAGGAACGGGGTAGCCCAAACGCTTTAAAAAGCTCAAATTAGCAGCTTTTGCCCCTACTTTTTGGGGATCTAAGCGCTCTTCAAGTGAAACTAGAGAGCTATCAGCACGGAAAAATTTAAATAATTTTCGGGAATCTTGATGAGCATTTTGCATAGAGAGATTGAGATCATCTGGTATTTTTTGATAGATTAACCAGATTAAACCAACTAAAAATAAAGATGAAATAATATAGCCACTATCTCCTGCATGTAGTAAAACTAGTAGCATTCCAAAAATAAAAAGAGCAAACATTCTTCCAGCTTGCCGCTCGCGTACAATCGTAAAGCCTATTGCTGAGATGATTAGAGTCAAAATTGCCACTCGGAAATCATGCAGAACTATTCCCCATACCAAGTTAGTGACCCCAGCTCCTTGGCTAAACCAATAGCGGCCAATCACCAAAGCTAATAAAGATATAAGCTCCCATTTAGGATCTCCAGCAAAAAAAAAGCGAGCCAACAAGACAGCAATGATCCCTTTACTAGCTTCAGCTATGACAGCAAGAATACCACTTAGCTTACCGCCATGATAAAAGGCAGCCGATACAGAGACATTGCCAGTGCCAATCTGGGAGAGTTTCTTTTTATTGACTAGATAAAAAAGCCAATCGCTTAGAGGTAGCCCCCCTAAGATAGGACAAACAATCAAGATCAAAAGAGTTCCCCAGACTTGTTGAGTTATCACTCTTCGTATTCAAGCTTTCTTTCTCTTTGCTTCTGCTCCAGATTGATCTTTGGTGGTACATAGTCTTCTTCTGCCTCATCCTCCCACATATCTCCTTCGACATCATCATAGGCAGGTGGCTGGTATCTTGTAGGCGTAGGCGGATCTTCATAGCGCATAGCCCTGGCTTTTTTAGCAGGAGGCGGTAATTCTTCTTCTTGCCAAGCTTCTTCAATAATGGGCTGTCGACTTTCTACAGGGGGGCGCAAAGGGATCCCGGTACCAAGCTGGTTTTCTGGCCGAGCAGTAGGGGCATAGTAAATATCTTCATTGTCTTTATCCCAGGGAGCTTTTCCTAATCCTAAACGCTCTAAAACTCCAACTGTTAACTGCCTCAGTCGCTCTTCAGCTCCTTCAAAAAGGATGAGGCGATTGGGTCCACTACTGACAACTTCTTCCATCGAGATTTCATAGGTACTAATAATCTGCTCGGGAATTTGAGGTAAACCAACAGAAGCAATAATGATGGAATTGACTTTGCCAGTATCTGCATCAAACTGAAAATCCCTGACTCTGCCTAGTGGTTCGCCAGTTTCTGTGATTACTTCAGAATTAATTAAGGTACTACAAGATAGAGTGTCTATATCATCCTCAATGACCTCATCATCTTCTACTAAAATCACATCTCCAGTTTGAGAAATGCTGGAAAAATACATATATTTAGGTAGTCCTGAAAGTGCCAATAGACTCTCTTTGAGTCCCAGAACTACAACTTCTCTGCGATCAATATCGACTAAAACCTCTCTAACTATACCCAGTTTGTTGCCGTTATTGCGGGTGATGACTTGGGTATTAATAAACTCACCACGCAAACGGATGTTATCACTTGTCATTATGTTCTTTAAATTTTCGCTTTCGATTCTTTGTTAGTGTAATCTAGTGACGCTCATTAATCATCATGTTCCTCTCATTCTATCGAATTGGGCATCTTCTGTGAAAAGCTGACAACTTGTCAAAATATTCTATCTCTTTTTCTGGCTCTTACCCATTGACAAGGCCACTACTAACAGGTGAAGATTTATCTTGTTTAACCGAAATTCAAGTTGGTATTACTGAAGTCTACATCGAAAACTTAAAATATTAAAATTTTAAAAATTATAATGGCTTGTAGATATTGTTTTTTAGCAGTTTGTTTCAAAGATCACAGACTGACTAAGCGCAGATCTGCTCAACTAATATCGAGTAATGTATTAACAAAAGCAACAACAAGATTTCAGTAACTATATACTAAGGCAAAGAGAGGAGATAGATGGTTAAAACGCCCAAGAAAATATATTCCCAACCAAACGACAGTAAAAGTTTTGGCAATAATGGGAAATCAAAAACCGGCAATTGGTTTTATTGGGCTGCTGCTTTGCTTGGTCTTTCTGTGTTCTCTGCCTGGGGGGGCGCTTTTTTAGCGAAAAATCTCGACTCAACGCCCCTGATGCAAAGCGCCTTGAATACTAAGGATTCCTCTATATTTGGAAAAGATAGTAACATTGCCTACAATGGTTTTCAACTACCTCAGTTTAATAGACCAGTAAATATTTTGTTGCTAGGAGCTAAAGTTCTTGCTTCAGAAGGTAATAGATCAGATTTGATTAAAAATGGCTACGAGCCGGCTATCAATTCCTTTAATGGTCTCACTGATTCTATATTGCTTCTGCACTTTGATCCCCAGAGCCATAAAACAACAATTATTTCAGTTCCTCGGGATACTAAAGTAGAATTGCCCGGGCGCGGAAATGTCAAAATAAATGAGGCAAATCAAGATGGGGGTGCACCTTTAGCCGCTACAACAGTTAGTAAGCTTCTCAATGGTGTAGAAATTGATCGCTATATCACCATTAATACTCTTGGTTTGGTAAAACTCATTGATATTTTAGGCGGAGTTACTGTAACCCTTCCCAAGGATATTAAATATAAAGATGATACCCAGCATCTCTATGTTGATTTTAAAGCTGGAGTTCACCATTTCAATGGAGCCCAGTCTGAACAATATCTTCGCTTTAGACATGATGAGCTTGGAGATATAGGCAGGATACAGCGCCAGCAGATGTTCATACGCTCTCTTACTGAACAGGCGCTCACTCCCAAATTGATCCTGAAAGTGCCTCAAATACTTTCTTTGATTCGCTCACATGTTGATACCAATTTAACCTTGGAAGATATAATAGCGCTTTCAGCTTTTGCTATCACCACTAACCGCTCTGATATGCAGATGGTAATGCTTCCAGGTGATTTTAGTGGGAGTGAGTCTAGAATCAGCTATTGGATACCTAATTATAAATCGATCAATAAGATGGTTGACCAATACCTGAGGGAAGATGCAGCTAACCAAAACCAGAGTGCTATTGAGCCTAGCAAGTTGCGAATTTCAATTCAAGATAGTACTGATAGCCCTCAAGCGGTCCGCTCTTTAGAGAAATCTTTACTCAAAGCTGGCTATAGTAGCGTTCAAGTGTATAGAAGAAAAATCTCTCCTTTGGAAAAAACCAAGATTGTCATTCAAACAGGAGATCGCCTTGATGGTCAGCTACTGCGCAATAAACTTGGCATAGGTGAGATTTTTACAGAGAGTACCGGTTCACTTGGCTCAGATATTACCATTCAAATTGGAAAAGACTGGGTAAAACAGTCCTCTTAAAGCCAATAGTGATAGAGATCACTGCTAGTTAGCTATAAATTTGAGATTATAAATACTAAGGATTCAATTTAAGGGTGCATGCACACTTATAACCATTGCATAGAGCAACTCATCGGATATATACGTAGTTGCTCTATTTTGTTTGTTTTGTTTTTGGTTGGCTGTAATGATTCAGTACTATTGTCACCACAGGTTGTAGCAGGGTTAAATAGTAAAAGTGCTGATCAGCATCCATCCTACAGTAGTGATGGTAGGTACTTGACCTTTGCCTCAGATCGCAGTGGTTCTCGCGCTATTTACCTCTACGACCAAGAACAAAGTCGCTTTATCAATTTACCTAATCTAAATCATAGAAATTCTAGTCAAGATCAACCTTTCTTGAGCGCTGATGCCCGTTATATCATCTATGTTTCAACTGAAAGAGGACGTGCTGACATTATGGTATATGACAGATATAATGAGCGCTCTGAACTCATTAGTGCCAATACTAGAGGATCTGTAGCCAATCCCACAATTAGTAAGGATGGCCGAAAAATAGCTTTTGAGACGACTCAACTGGGACAATGGCATATTGTTGTAGTTGAGAGATAATCAATTTTGTTTTGAAGTATTCATATTGTCAGTACCAGAATAAACTAGTCCGCGTTGAGCATCGAGGGTGACAAAGCTGCCATTGCGGATCACCTCAGTAGCTGAGGGAAAACCGATAATTACTGGAATGCCCAAGCGTCTTCCAATAATGGCAGCATGACTAGTTAAGCTATCTTCTTCTGTGATGATGCCACCAGCTTTGCGCATGACTTCCACAAATTCGGCGCTAGTAGAGGGAACAACTAAAATTTCTCCTTGGTTAAACTGGAGAAGATCTTTGGAGTTGAGAGCTAATCTAGCTCTGCCACTGGCTTTAGAATGTCCAATTCCTGTACCTTTACCCAAAACAGCCTTGACTACCTCTACCTTAATTAGATCAGTAGAACCAGCAACCCCTTGGAGAGTTCCTGCGCTCATCACAACTAGATCCCCATCTTTTAAAAGTTCTCTTTCCTGGGCCATGTTGATAGCTGCTTGAAAGGTCTGGCTAAATGAGGAAGATTCAAGCATTAGCAAGGGTTTTACTCCCCAAACTAGTTGCAGTTGTCTAGCAACATCTACATGCGGTGTGATAGCCAATATGGGGGTTAACGGGCGAAATTTAGATACATTGCGAGCAGTTGAGCCAGTTTTAGTCAAGGTCAAAATAGCCGCAGCATTGAGCTGTTGAGCGATCTGACTTACCGCACTAGAAATAGCATCTGGAACAGAAGTATTTAATTTGCTGGTGTTTAGATTAGCCGCCTTAAGCTGCTCACTCTCAATACGCTGAGCAATGCGAACCATTGTTGCTACTGCTTCTACTGGATGAGCTCCAACTGCAGTTTCATTAGAGAGCATCACTGCATCGGTTCCATCTATGATGGCATTGGCCACGTCAGAAACCTCAGCTCTTGTGGGCCTGGGATTAGAAGTCATGCTGTCTAACATCTGAGTAGCGGTAATGACGGGTATACCCAGACGATTAGCTGTAGAGATGAGGCGTTTTTGGAGAATTGGTACATCTTCTGCTGGCAATTCCACACCTAAATCTCCCCTAGCTACCATAACTCCATCACAGAGCTTCAAGATTTCTTCCATATTTTCTATGGCTTCATGCTTTTCAATCTTGGCAATCACAGGAACTGCCTTGCCTGCACTGGCAATGATTTCCTTGATTTCTCTGATATCTTCTGGATTACGTACAAAACTTAAAGCGACCCAATCTACTCCTTGATCCAAGCCAAAAATCAAGTCAGATTTATCTTTATCAGTCATGGCTTTAATAGAGAGATAAACCCCCGGAAAATTCACTCCCTTATTGGAAGAGAGAGGACCACCTACAACCACACGACAATGGAGAGCTTGCTGCATTTGATCTACTTTTTCGACCTTCATCTCAACTCTGCCATCATCAAGCAAGATACTAGCCCCTTCGGGAACTTCATCTGAAAGTTTATCGTAGCTGACATAGCCTATAGTTTGAGAACATTCAACATCTGTATTACTTGTTAGAGTATAGCTATCGCCAATTTTGAGTTGAATAGGACCATCTTTAAATTTGCCTAGACGAATTTTAGGACCCTGGAGATCTTGGAGTATCCCAACTGGTTGATTGAGTCCATGAGATATCTGTCGAATGAGGCGAATGTTCTTTTGATGATTATCTAGAGTGCCATGGGAAAAATTTAATCTGATAGTAGTTGCACCAGCTTTGATAAGCTCTCGTAAAACTTCAGGTTTTTCAGTGGCAGGTCCTAATGTGGCTACAATTTTGGTTCGATGAAGCAGACGTTGGGTTTGCATAGTTCAAGGTAAAATGCGATCAAAAAGATCGACTTCAAGTGCTTATACGATGATGAAGAATTAGTCTATTGGCTATAGTCTCATAGTTTAGACCTAAATTAGCCATTTAGCAGAGCTTCTATAAATTCATAGCTAGAAAAAGGGCGTAGATCTTCGATCCCCTCTCCTACACCAATAAAGCGAATGGGTAGATTGAGCTGTTGGGCAATAGCTAAAGCTATACCACCTTTGGCTGTTCCATCTAGCTTGGTTAAGACAACTCCACTGAGTTGAGCCGCCTCACTAAAAATTTTGGCCTGTGATAAGCCATTTTGTCCCAGAGTGGCATCAAGTACTAAAAGCGATTCTACTAAGGCTTCTGGTGCTTTTTTATCTAAAATGCGACGGATTTTAGCCAACTCATCCATCAGATTTTTCTTATTTTGCAGACGCCCTGCAGTATCTACTATTAATAGTTCGATTGAGCGAGATTGGGCTGCTACTATACCGTCAAAGACTACTGCGGCAGGATCAGCATTTTTACTGCTGTTGGAGATAACTGGAGTTTGACTACGCTCTCCCCAAACTTTGACTTGCTCTACTGCTGCTGCTCGAAAGGTATCGGCTGCAGCAATCATACAACTGTAGCCTGATTGATTAGCAAGATGGGCTAACTTACCAACTGTGGTGGTTTTGCCCGCGCCGTTGACCCCGGTCATCAGCCAAATATTGAGTTGATTCTTTTGAGGAAAAAACTCCTGGTTATTGCTATCTTTTAAGGGTCTATCTAGTATTTCGCATAAAATTTCTTTCAGATAAGCAATAGCTTGATCAGGAGGTAAGGCTTCTTCTTTGAGCCGATTTTCTAAAGCCTTGATAATTTCATCAGTTGCTTCAATCCCAACATCAGCCTGCAGCAGTAGAGATTCGATCTCTAAAACAGCTTCTTTATTGAGCGGTCCTGCGCCTACTATCGATTTGAGTTGGTTGACTACATTTCTTCTGGTTTTATCTAATCCCTGTCGTAATTTTTTGAGCCACTGTATTTCTTCTGCTGATACATCCTCGGCTTTGCGTCCACTTTGGGCTAAGACTTTGGCAGACCAAACAAAATCTTCATCTAATGCGGGAGTTTCAGGAGCAATTTCTTGGAGTTGCTCTAGGCGATCTGATTTTTCTAACCAAGATGGTTGAGCTATTGTTTCTTGAACTTCTTCTTCTTGCGGTTGCTCTTGTAACTGCTCTTCTTGTTTGGAAGTTTCTGCTACTTCCTCTTGTTGTTGCTCTTGCGCTTTACGCTCTTGGATATTTTGAAAAGCAGTCTTGGCCCAATCTAGATAATCTGGCGAGCTAACAGTCTCTTCCACTATTGGTGGAGTTTCTGGCTCTTCTGGCTTAGACTTACGGCGAAACCAGTTCAACATAATATGATCAAAATCATTACAAAAACTATTGATTTATCTTAGCGGCTTGTTTGTCAACTTTATCAGTTAATTTATCAACCACACGACGTAAGACTCCATTGATAAAGCGATAGCCTTCTTCATCTGAATAGCGCTTGGCTAATTTAACTGACTCATCAATAGCAGTTTTTTGGGGAGTTTGGGGTATATAGAGAATTTCGGCTACAGCTATGCGTATAATGTCTCGATCTACTCTTGGCAGACGGCCATATTTCCAATCTACTAAGGCTTTTTCTATGGTTTCTTTAATTTCTCTCTCATATCGATTGACTGTTCCAATAATTTCTAGGGCATAGCTTCTAACTTCGTGGTGATTAGCCAGTTGTATTGTTTCTGGCAGTTCCAAAATTGTGGAGAGTCGATTGATTGCACTTTCAGTATGGCCAATGGCTTCCTGGACCATCGCTTTAGCGCTAGTGAGATTACTTGCTCTAATTTCACTACTGAGAAGCCTTTGGTGACTTCGATTAGCTTCTTCTGCTGCTTTTTCTAGGTTTTCTTGTACCTCTGAAACCAGGGTCCGAACAGCAGCTAGAATCAACTTATTGAGGTCTTGATCTGATAGTTTTTCGCTACTGTTACTAAATTGACTCAGGCTCAGCAGAGCGAGCTCACGAGCAACACTACGGGGTTGGCGATGAAGTGACATGAATTTTTATATATATAAATACTGTTGAAGCTTCAAGTATAGTACTCTCAATTTAGCTTCATTTTAGCAGAGAGCAAGATAAATAGTTTTTTTATCTTCTAAAAAGTAGTCTCAAGCCGCTCAATGTAACCAAAACTGTTGATCCTTCATGGCCAAATACTCCTAAAGGTAAGCTAATGCCGCGAGTAAAATTAGCAATCAATAGAAGCACTATAAAACTCAAAGCAAAGATGATATTCTGCTTGACTACCGCTTGAGAGCGTCTACCTAAGCGGATTGCCTCTTCAAGCTTTTCAAGGTGATCTGAGATTAGGATAATATCAGCGCTCTCTAAGGCTACATCACTGCCGGCAGCGCCCATGGCAATTCCCACAGAGGCCTTGGCTAAAGCGGGAGCATCGTTGATTCCATCGCCAACCATTGCTACAGTGCCATAGCGCCTGAGCAGAGACTCAATGATTTCCAGTTTATTTTCTGGCAAGAGCTCTGCGTAGACATCAGAAATTCCCACTTCATTGGCAATAGCTCTAGCCGTGGCAGGATTATCTCCAGTAAGCAAGGCAAAGTGCTCAATCCCCATTTTCTTAAGATGAGCTATAGCTGAAGCTGCCTCTGGCTTAATGGTATCAGCTAATCCAATACTGCCTAAGAGCCTATCTCCATGAGCAACCCACACTGTAGTTAATTCTGTTTGTTGAGGATTTTCCCAATTGAGGTTGGATAATTGCTCTTTGACAAAAGACATATTGCCTACTACTGCCCTTTGACCTTCTACTTCGCCAGTGATCCCTGCGCCAACTTCACTTTGAACTTTGCTAGCGCTAGGCCAGTTTATTCCCTTTTGGCGGGCATATTGGACTATTGCCTCACCGATAGGATGCTCTGAATAAACTTCCAGAGCTGAGGCTATTTTTAGGAGATTAGTAGGATCTTGCTCTTGGTTGTTGGGAAGAATTTGTACTACCTTAAGCTGCCCCAAGGTTAATGTACCAGTTTTGTCAAAAGCAATAGCCTTGACCTTGGCAATCATCTCCAGCTGGGCTCCATTTTTAAAAAGAATTCCCTCTCTTGCTCCATTGGCAATTGCTGAAAGTAAAGTAGGCATTATTGCTGCCATTAAAGCGCAAGGTGAAGCTACTACCAGAAAAACTAAAGCTCTATAGATTGTATTTTCCCAGGACCAATTCAATAAAAAAGGCGGCAATGTAGCTAGCAATAGGCCAACTAGAATAATCACTTGAGCATAGCTTTTTTCAAATTTTTCAATAAAAGCTTGAGAAGGAGGAGTTTGGGATTGGGCATTTTCTACTAGCCGGACAATACGCTGAATCAGGTTACTTTCAGCTTTTTTATGAATTTCTAGCCGCAGCGCACCTTTACCATTGAGCGTGCCGGCAAAGACTTCATCGCCTATTGTTTTCCAGACCGGGATAGATTCACCAGTGATGGCAGATTCATTGAGACTGCTTTGACCTTCAATAATTAGCCCATCAGTAGGAATTAACTCTCCAGCTTTTACTAAGACTTGATCCCCAATTTCTAGAGAGTTAACTGCTCGCATTTGTTCTTGTCCGTTGATCATCATTCGGGCTTGATCGCTAGTTAAGCTCATCAAAGCCTTAATACTTTTATCAGTATTAGCCATGGCGAAGCTCTCTAAGGCGCCACTAATTGAAAAAATAAGGATTAGTATTGCACCATCTAAGATTAAATAATATTCCTTTCGCCAAATTCCCAGAGCTGCTGAACCTAAAGCTGCAATGATCATCAGTAGATCTACATCAAATTCGCGCTCACTTAAGAGGGTATGCAGACCTTCTTTGGTGCTGTTGTACCCACCAATGACATAGGCTATAGGTAGTGCTAATAGAGCCAATCCCAGTAAGTTAGATTCCAGCAACAGATAACTCAATATGACAAAAAAGCCGCACAGCAAAGCTTCTAAGACATCAAAATGATTTTTAAACCAAGAGGAAATAGACATTGATTCCAAGCTTAGAGATAATTTTGTTTAAAAAATAAGTAAATTTCTCCACCCTTTAAAAAACCTGATTGATAATGAGGTTACCAGATATACAGAATAATACTATAAACACTATGAAGACTAAGACCAAGCTCAGTGAAAATATACCCACTAGAGCTAGCGATATTAATTTAGAGCCAAGAGGTAGAGTATATCCCAGTCCTCATTTCTGGAGAGAACATATTTTTTATCAGATCTTACCGGATCGTTTTAGTGATGGACATGAGGCTGAGCGCCCCTTATTTGACTATAACAATATCCAACAGCATCGAGTACAAGACAAGCGAGCTTGGATGAATGCCGGTCTGGGGTTTACGGGTGGAACTATCAAGGGTATACAAAGTAAATTGGATTATTTACAAGGCCTTGGTATTACTGGTCTTTGGCTCAATCCAGTCTTTAAGCAAAGATCTGATCTGCAGACTTATCATGGCTATGCTATACAGAACTTTCTAGATATTGATCCACGCTTTGGCACAATTCAAGATCTCAGAGACCTCATAGATGATGCCCATGATCGTTCAATGGTAGTAATTCTAGATGTGGTCTTTGACCATACAGCTAACAATTGGTTCTACGGCCCTGATTTAACCGGCATTGTAGAAGAATCTCTTCCCTATCGTTATAGTCCGCCCTATAGCTTTGCTGGCTGGCGCTCAGGAGATGGCAAGTTAGCTGAGCAAATCCAAAGCAAAGAAGATGGTTGCTGGCCTGAGGAGCTGCAAAGACTAGAAGCTTATAATCGCTGCGGAGCCATTGTCAATTGGAATAGTCCAGATCCTATGGATCCTAATGCTGAATTCAGAAGAGGCGACTTTTTTGATCTCAAAAAACTTAATGGCTACGATAAAGAAACATTGGATGCTGTAATCAAATGTTATCAATATTGGATTGCGCTAACCGATTGTGATGGCTTTCGTATTGATGCGGCCAAACATGTTCCTAAAGATATCTGTCAAAAATTTAGTTACGCTATATACCGCTACGCTCAATCAATAGGTAAACTCAATTTCATGATAGTAGGCGAGATAACTGATAATCTTATTTCTTCTAACTATCTTTCCCTCTTTGGCAGTTCTTTTGATAGGGCTCTAACAGCAGTGCTCGATATCAACCAATCGCCTGATTTAATTACAGGGGCAGCTAGGGGAACTAGAAACCCTATTGATTATTTCGGCCGCTATAGCCTCAACTCTGAGTTGAGTCGTTATTTACAAACTGGCAGAGTGCATGTCTCAATTCTCGATGATCATGATATGTCTTGCCGCTCTCATAAGGAACGTTTTGCTGCCCATAATGAAACTGAACATCGCTATTGGCAATCTGCCCATGCTGTAGCGATTATCTTAACTACTCCAAGTATTCCTTGTATTTATTATGGTACTGAACAGGCTTTCGATGGCAATGAGGGCTATCATGATTACAGCATAGAACCAAATCGTTTTGGTGAAGATCGCTATGTCAGAGAGGATATGTTTGGTGGGCCTTTTGGAGCTTTTGAGACCAGTGGCTGTCATTTCTTTAATCCAGATCACCCCAGTTATTTGAGAATTGCAGCGATTGCCCGCTTGCGCAATCGGAATGATTATATTGGGCGTGCTTTACGTTTGGGGATTTGCTATCTCAGAGAGACTGCCTATTGTGGTTACCCATATAGTCTGCCAGGATCTGGTGAAATTTTTGCCTGGTCTAGAATTCTGAGCGAACATGAAGTTGTTATGGTTTTAAATACCAATGGGATAGAAAATCGAGGAGCAAATGTGACAATAGATGAAAACCTTCACCCAGCAGGGTCAACTATCAAGATACTTTACCGTGCAAATTGGAGTAATGATCAGCTGAGGCATCCACCTGAAAATGAAACTCTTATAGTTGAAAAGACTCAAGAGGGCAGAGCCTATGTCAATGTAAATCTTCCACCAGCTGGAATGCTAATTCTTTACTGATAATTATGACTGAAGAGTTTATCTTTGGACTACTTTCTACTAATGCCGGACGAGTTGAAAGAGTAAGGGCAATGGGCTTAGGCCTAACCCATGATTTCTCGCCTTTAGATCCGCTTCCCAATCAACCTGCTCTAGTTAAGGTTCATGTAGGATCTGCTCTGGCAGTTGAGCGGTTAACTCTTTTTTATACTATTGATGGTGTGGTTCCCCAGGATGACTCCAGTTTTGCTGTGACTATGGAGCGAACTGAGATCAAATGGGATACTCTAAGTTGGTCTTACTTGGAGCAGTGGATTGCAGAAATTCCCCCTCAGCCAAAGGGCACACATGTGCAATATATTATTAAGGGAATTACTAATACAGGACTGGAAATATCCTGTCCCTATATTGATTTTGCAGCTTGTAAGCTGTTGGGAGAATCTTTTGATCAGGCTTTTTTAGCTCGCTTATCTCGCAGAAATTTTCCCCAAGTTTTTGGCTTTTATGTAGATGAGCATTCAACTCCCAACTGGCTAAAAGAGTCAGTGATCTATCAGGTTTTTGTAGATCGATTTGCCCCAGATCCCTACAAAGAATTTTTAAATCCAGAAGATCGCAGTGGAATCTACGGCGGCACAATTAATGGGCTCATCAGTAAGCTGGATTATCTAACAGAACTTGGAGTGACTTGTCTTTGGCTAACCCCAATTTTTCCTAGTTCTTCTCATCATGGTTATGATCCAAAGGCTCACAATACAATTGAGCCGCGCCTAGGTAGCGAAGATGATTGGGATGAATTGGTTAGCCAATGTCAAAAGCGCAATTTGCGAATTATTTTAGACTATGTAGCCAATCACATCTCTCATGAACACCCCGCTTTCTTAGAGGCTCAAGGTGAGCAAGATAGTCCAACTTATGATTGGTTTCATTTTCGCGAATGGCCCGATAGCTATGATTGTTTTTTTGATGTTCCAGAACAGCCCGAAGTTGATTCAGATCATCCTCAAGTTAGGGAATATTTGATCAATTCAGCCTGCCAATGGTTAAAAAGAGGCTGTAGTGGATTTCGCCTAGATTATGCTCATGGAGTTACGCATGCCTTTTGGTCGGACTTTCGCCATAAAACCCGCTTGGTGGATCCTGAGAGTATTACTATTGGTGAGGTAACTAGTAGTCCTGATTTAGTTCGCTCCTATGCCGGCAGGATGGATGGTTGTCTGGACTTTAAGCTTCTAGAGCTACTGCGTGGTTTTTTTGTATTTAATACTTTGAGCGTGAGTCAGTTTGCCAAAGCATTAGACCAGCATTTTGCTTATTTTGCCAATCGTTTACTGCTGTCAAGTTTTCTGGACAATCACGATATGAACCGTTTTCTCTGGGTAGTCAATGGGGATCGCCGACGTTTAAAATTGGCAGCTCTATGTCAGTTTACTTTACCTGGCCCACCAGTAATCTACTATGGTACTGAAGTGGGCTTAAGTCAGCTCGTAGCTTTAGGAAGACTGGAAGAATCCCGCTTACCCATGCGCTGGGGAAATGATCAAGATCAAGAGCTTTTGAATTTTTATCGAGAGTTGATTGCTTTAAGGAAGAAATATCAAATCTTCTGGCAAACTCGTAAATCAATACTCCTAGATGATGAAAAGGGTCTCTACATATATCAATGCGGGCAGCTCTATGTGATGCTAAATAACAGCGGTGAAGATCAGCCCATAGTTTTACCCGAATTTTCTATCTCTGAAGTATTATTATCTACTAATATCAATAGCAGTTGGCAAGCTGACTCTAACAAATTGATATTGACTGCATATACAGGTGCTGTGATGCACAAAAAAATATCTAGAGATTGATAGTGACAAATTTATCAAAATATGAACTGTTAGGAAAAAGACGGCTAGATCAATTAGATGGACTTAGAGGGGCTTGTGCTATAGCCGTTTTAATTCATCACATGATACAAACTTCACAAGTAGGAGTATTAGAGAGTTTTATTCCTTCTGTATTGCTGGAAACTATTACTGTTTTTGGGCATGTTGGAGTTAGCATATTCTTTGTTCTATCTGGATTTGTTATAGGCTATACTACTCCTGAAAAGTTCACAGATAAAGAGGCTAAAAAATATATTTTAAGAAGATTAATAAGGCTCTATCCAATATATTTATTTGCAATTTTCTTTTCTTGCTTATTTTTAAAAAATTCATTAAATGCAAAGGATATTTTGGGTAATATCTTTTTTATGCAGGGCTGGACAGCTCCTGTGTTTTCAAGTAACATACCGATGTGGTCTTTACATTATGAATTCTTTTTTTATTTAATATTTCTGTTTGTGTGGAGATTTAAATTAAATGTTAAAAATGCAATAGTTTTTTGCCTTTGTTGTGCAATTTTATCCAACTATATTCCTTTTCATCCTTTAAAAATACTGGGCTATTTTACTCTATGGCTAGCGGGGTTATGGTTGTCTCAAAATATTAATAACACTAATTTAATTAATCAAAATTACAAGTCAACTCGATTCTGGACACCATTGTTATTATGTTCTGCTTTTATAGTTCATAATACTATAAGTATGATGATTTATAAGTATACAACTAATACGCAACCTATTCCTGTTCTTACTTGTGCTCTTTTAGTTATTTCTTTAACTTCCGTTGTTGGATCTTTGATCACCAGTAAAAAAATACCTTTTTACGATATATCCCTCATCTTTTTGTTAATTACATCTCTGTTTACTTACTTTTATCATTTTTGGCAAACCGAAAGTTTTACCTCAATATTTTTATCTAGTCAGCATGTGCAGAGATTAACTATACTGCTTATTTTGTTTTTAGTTTCATTTTCAATAAAAAATGTCCCAGTGGTATTTTTTGAGAAAATAAGTTATTTAGGTTCTTTTTCATACGCCTTATATGTTGTTCATTATCCGATTGTTAGTTTTTTCAATCAGATCCCCATATCTTTTAATTCAAAATTAGCTACGTACAGGACAAAAATTGTAAGGACTGAAGAAAATCATCATATTTTAGATCGAGATCAACAAAAATGGAACGCAGAAAATCAAGACCATAACGAAAAATACTTTTAGCACGTCGCCCATGCTTC
>Ga0194055_10000017_pt1 | contig 103576 bp, 93 predicted proteins | sample SepL449m_MetaG_FD_155482 | JGI IMG/M metagenome (GOLD analysis project Ga0194055, IMG submission 155482) | Anoxic zone freshwater microbial communities from boreal shield lake in IISD Experimental Lakes Area, Ontario, Canada - Sep2016-L442-9m | ecosystem: Environmental > Aquatic > Freshwater >... | reverse complement strand
GGATAAATCGGGAATACTGAGATCAACTTTTGTTTTGTTGACATAAGCATTTCTCAAAAGAGCATAGGCTTCTTTTTCGGGGATCACCAAAGATACAGATTCAGTTCCCTTATGTCCATAGAGAGTAGCAGGAATCAAGCCTTCTCTTCTTAGTGCGTTAGGTTTGCTATTTTCGGGTCTTTTTTTACATTCAAGTGTGATAGTCATTTCAATCTCCTATTAAAAGTTAAAAGTAATTATGTGCTACATCACCATTGGGATCTAATAGAGCGCGCTTGGGCCCGTGGATCGGATCTTCAACAATGATCGTCTGATCCCGGCTGGCACCTAGAGAAACTATGGCAATTGGCACTTCCATCAATTCTGCTAAAAATTTCAGATAGTTAAGTGCCTTTTTAGGCAAGTCTTCCAATGTCCTACAATCGACTGTTGACTGTTTCCAGCCAGGTACAGTTTTATAAATAGGCTGACAACGGGCGAAGTCTTTAGCATTACTGGGAAAATGATGACAGATCTTACCATCTAGTTGATAAGCTACACAGACTTGAATCTCATCTAGCTCATCTAAAATGTCCAGCTTAGTGATAGCTAGACAATCTAGACCATTAATTCTGACAGCATATCTTCCAATGACAGCATCAAACCAGCCACAACGTCTCCTGCGCCCTGTCGTAGTTCCAAACTCACAACCGCGTTCAGACAGATACTCACCCATTTCTCCACTGATTTCAGTAGGGAAAGGTCCCTCTCCGACTCTAGTTGTATATGCTTTTGCTACACCGATGACACGATCTATCATTGTAGGACCAATTCCAGAACCTACGCAAGCCCCTCCGGCAATTGGGCTAGAAGATGTCACATAGGGATAAGTGCCATGGTCTAAATCTAGAAGCGTACCTTGAGCTCCTTCAAAAAGAATATTTTTGCGCTTTTGAATAGCCTCGTAAATTCTTAAAGAACTATCGATCACATATGGTTTGAGTTGCTCAGCATAGCCTATATACTCTTCGATCACAGTAGCTGGATCTAAGGGCTCTAAATTGTAGAGCTTTTCTAAAATGACATTTTTGTAGTTGACAGTCCATTCCAGCTTTTGGCGCAGACTATCTTCGTTCATCAAGTCTATGATCCTGATACCAGTTCTCTCTGATTTATCAGCGTAGGTGGGACCTATCCCCCTTCCTGTCGTACCAATTTTATGCTTTCCTCGCCTTTCTTCTGATGCCTGATCGATAATTCGATGGTAAGGCATCGTCACATGAGCGGTTTGAGAAATTGTTAAATTTTCAGTCGAAACATTTAATCTGGATAGCTGAGCTATCTCCTCTAGAAGCACTTTGGGATCAACTACAGTTCCAGAACCAATAATACATTCTTTATCTTTATAGAGTATCCCGGAGGGAATCAAGTGCAGTTTAAACGTCTGCCCTTGTACAACCAAGGTGTGGCCGGCATTTACGCCCCCCTGGGATCTTACTATGACATCGGCAGAGCGACTGAGTAAGTCGGTTATCTTGCCTTTTCCTTCATCGCCCCACTGGGCACCTATGACAATGACGTTAGCCAAGGTTCTTTTATCGCTTTATATTTAATGTTCACACAAACTACTAATTGTAGCAAAATTTAGCAACATTGTCAATGCCACTTAAGAATGTTAAGAAAAACAACTAAGTTTGAAACTTGATTACAAATTCTTCTAGCAAGAGCAATAAAGATGTTATCTTCTGTTTGAATTAGTTTTCTTGGACCGATGATGAAGAAAGATATTTTAACAGCGGGATTGACAGCAGCACTAGGAGCTGGAGTGGTGACTTCATGGTGTGTCGGGCATGGTCAAAATCCTCTTTTGGCTTTTTTGATTACCTTGATAGCAGGAATTTTTGCAGCTGTTTGTCATCAGGTGGACTTAATTTGAACGCCTAGGTACTTCTATACTCATAAAATCATGAGCCAAAATTGTGTTGGGGAAAATCGTTTTTGCCTCTTCAAGTAAATGGTTTAGTTGTATAGAATTACCAGGAGCATAACGAGGGCTAAAGTGGGTCATAACCAATTGTTTGACCTGGGCATTGAGTGCCACTTGAGCGGCCATAGTAGAAGTAGAGTGGAGTCTTTCAAAAGCCATAGACGCATCTTGGTGAGAAAATGTGGCTTCATGGATTAAGATGTCTGCTCCTTTTGCCAATTCAACAGCCGCATCACAGTATACAGTATCAGTACAATAGACCATTTTACGACCTGCTTCAGTCGGCTCACAGAGATCTTGACCTTTTATTATCCTGCCATCTTCTAGGGTGACGGTTTGTCCTTTCTTTAACTTGCCATAAAGCGGACCAGAAGGAATGCCAAGAGATTTAGCTTGCTCGGCTCTAAAGCGGCCTGGTCTATCTTTCTCCTCAATCGCATAGCCAAAAGCGGGAATACGATGTTTAAGTGGTAGACACCTGACAAAATACTCTTGATCTTCATAAAGTAGTCCAGCATTAGCCACATGAACTTTAAGACGGTTACTAAAGTGGGTATGGGAATAGCGTATACAGGCTTTGAGATAATCTTCTAAACCGGGTGGTCCATAAATTTCGACATGTTGAGCACTGCCGGCTAATCCACAACTAGCTAACAATCCCATCAAGCCAAAAATGTGATCCCCATGCATATGAGTGATAAAAATCTTACTTAGTTGGGAGACCTTGACATCAGAGCGAAGGATTTGGTGTTGTGTACCCTCTCCACAGTCAAAGAGCCATACCTCAGCCCTTTGCGGTAACCGCAAGGCCAAACTAGAGACATTGCGAGCTCTTGTGGGGACTCCTGAGCTTGTGCCTAAGAATGTGATTTCCACTTTGTTGTTTAGACTGCTGCCGGGTTAATACTTTTTACTACTATACAGTTATTTTCTCTCCAAGGTCCAAAAGGGAAAGGTTTGGCTTGGGTTTATTATGACTCCTTTTAAGTTATTTTGGGCAAAAGCATAATCTTTACTCTGCCAAAGGGGAATATAGGGAACATCTTGGGCTAAAAGTTTTTGGATTTGAATGAAAATTTTCTCTCTGGCTGTTGGATCTTGTTCTTTCCTTTCTCGATTGAGCAACTCATTCATATAGTTGCTGTAGTAAAAAGAGCCCTGACTTTGAGAGCCCCCTTTTTGACAACCATTGACAGATGAACCTTTAGAACAGGACAAAAAAGGATAGACATAATTGTCGGCATCCAAAAAATCAGGATACCAGTTAGCCACCGAGCTAGTATAGAGACCATCAGAGATGTTACGAAAAAAAGCAGCTGATGCTATGCTTTTGGGCTCAAAAATAAGCATGCCAGCTAAATCTCTTTTGGCGGTGGCTCTAAGCAAAGCGGCCAGAAGACTCGAATTAAGAGAACTAGAGGAATACCATATCTCGACATTGGCAGGTTGATTGGCAGAAAAGCCCGCCTGAGCCAAAAGTTTTTTAGCTAAGGGAATATTGGGCTTGGCAAAGACAGGCCGATAGTCAGCAAAAGTATTAGGAATCAAACTATAAACTGGCTGGGCTTGTCCCTGTAAGATACGTTTGACTAAAAAGGGACGATCAATCATTGCCGCAATAGCCTCTCGAACCTTGTGAGCTTTAAGTGGGTTCATGCGCAGATTCAAACTGAGATAATTGATGGCAGAGCCTTTGCCTTCTATAACTTGCAATTTGCCATTATTTAAAGAATCTGACTGCAACTTTGCTACCTGCTGGGTTGCTAAAGACTGATAGGCAACATCTACCATACCGGTTCTGAGGGCATTATACAGATTTGCGGGATTACCTGGGTACATTTGAACGAGCAAGCCATTGTTTCGTGGTTTTTGTCCCCAGTAACGAGAAAAAGCTTCCAGGCGTATGCGATCTCCAGTAATTTCCAAAAGTCTATAGGGACCTGTGCCAACGAATTTATTGGGATTGAATTTACCTTCACCTATTTGATAAGCAGCTGGAGAAATTGCACAGGTGCCCGGAAAAGCTAAAAGAGCAGCAAGAGCGGCAAAGGGTTGTTTTAAGTGTAATGTCAGTTCATACTGACCCGTTGGCTCTATTTTTTCTAAGGTTTCTGAAAGTAAAAAAGAAGGAGATCCCCCATTTTTAATAAAGCGCTGCAGACTAAAAGCCATTGCTTTAGCATCAAAAGGCGTTCCATCATGAAAAACTACGCCTTTTCTCAGTTTGATCCTATAGGTTAGTCCGTCTTGGCTTACTTGGGGAAAACCAATCGCCAGTTGAGGCTTGAGTTTTGTAGAACCTAATTCATATGTATAGAGAGTATCTGCTAGATTGTAGATAATCATTAAGCTGGCTAGATCATAGCTATCGGCTGGATCTAGTCCGCGTGGGTTCAAAGTAGTACCCAAGATAATAGGACGCTTGCTATCACTAGGTAAATTTTTAGCTTGACAACCAAATAGCAAAAGTAAGGCTGATGCTAGCAAAGTATTTAACTTTCTCATTTTTGACATTGGATTACCTGCAGAGCGCCGCCAGCATAGAGCTTCTGCTTAATCTGAGTAAAACCCTGCAGTTCCAATAATTTTCTTAAATCAGTATCTAACAATTGCCAAGCAGTTTCTGTTTCAAATAACAACATAAACAAACTCAAGCCTGGCCAAAAAAGAGGATTAGTAGGACTGTGCAGATCCAGAAAAACAAAAAATCCACCGGGAGCAAGTACACGATAGACTTGTTGAAAAATCTGCTCCAATTGAACAGTATTCATCTCATGTAAAGCCACACTGCTATGGACTAGATCAAAGCTAGAATCATTAAAGGGCATATTCTCAGCTAAAGCTTCTACGTAGTGGGCACTAGGGACTAACTTAGATGCCCTCTTTAGAGAAATAGGAGATGCATCTAGTCCAGTTACATTTGAGAAAGACTCAATTAAATATTTGGTTGCTTGACCACCTCCACAACATAGGTCCAGAACCCGAGCCCCAGGAGAAAGGCTAAGCTGTTCCAAGGGCAAAAGGTGAAAACGTTTCTCTCCTCCCACCATAGCAGCAGCTAACAAAGATATACTATTGTAAAGAGCGGGAAACTGATAACTCCATGTTCTAAAAATAGTAGCCAAAAAAATAAATCCTTTTAAACGATGAACCCAAAGCTTGGTTTGATGTACATTTTATCCAAAAAACTTCAATCTATGTCAAATCATGTGGACTGAGAGATACAATTTTCTAGTGGGATTTTATAGAAAAACTATTTTCTAAATAGATTAGGTAGAGATACTGTGGATTTAGCTCAAATTTTTAAAACATCTTGTCCTGTTATTGGTGTTGTTCATCTTTTACCTTTACCTTCTTCTCCCCGCTGGGGTGGAGATTTACGGGCTGTTACCCAAAGGGCTGAACAAGAGGCAACCGCTCTAGCAGCAGGCGGCGTAGATGGCATCATTGTAGAAAATTTTTTTGATGCTCCCTTTGCCAAAGGAGAGGTTGATCCTATTGTAATTAGTGCTATGACCCTAATTATTGATCGGATTCAGAATTTAGTTGTTCTCCCAATTGGTATCAATCTTTTGCGCAATGATGCCCTAGGAGCTATGGCTATCGCCTCAACTGTCAATGCTCATTTTATCAGGGTTAACGTACTATCAGGGGTCATGGCTACTGATCAAGGTATTATTGAAGGCAAGGCTTATGAATTGCTCCGATATCGCAAAGAACTCAATTCCAAAGTAGCTATCTTTGCTGATGTTTTGGTTAAGCATGCCAATCCTTTAGGCAATATTGATTTAGCCAGTTCAGTCAAAGATACTCTCGAAAGAGAGCTGGCTGATGCGGTGATTCTCTCTGGAATATCCACAGGAGTACCTCCTTCTCTAGAAGAGCTAGAGATTGCCAAGATAGCCGCTAGAGGACAGCCTGTACTTATAGGTAGCGGGGCCAATTGTGACAATATCGCTCAACTAATCCACTCAGCCAATGGGGTAATTGTGGCTAGTTCTTTAAAAAGAAATAATCAAATAACCGAAGCTATTGATCCTATAAAAGTTTCTCAATTTGTTGAAGAGGTACGCCTAGGACAGAAACAACTCACCAATGAGAATCAATGGAAATTGAATCAGTTAACCCATATTTAATTAGGTAATTTGCTCAATAAACCCTTTTAATACAAAATGAAAAATTCTAGAGCTTTTTTTAAATTGGTTTTGGAATATTTATAGCAGCCTTGTCCTACTCGCTCTACAAGATAACCACTTACCTGTTGGGAAGATTGCCACATCTTCAGATGATCTACCCCAGGATCTGCATAAAAACTATAATCACCACCACCGAGTAGATGTGAGCTCCAATGAGTAAAATAATCATGGCTCAGGCGGTACTTATGAAAATCACCAATTAAAGGCACACCCCAAGCATCAACCAGGATCATTGCTTCAACTTGATGGCCCCACTTTTGTAAAGTGTTTGCAATTTCACTAGCCCCTACCGCCCCAGCACTAAAAGCAACTATCACGATCTTTGGCTTGAGAATAGTGTGATGTTTTTGGATGAACTTAAGCTGTTCTCTAGCACTATAACTTGCCCAAACCTCACAGACCAAATAGGAATCAAGCTCAAAAGAAGCTAGCAAATCTTCTGTCAGCTCTGGAGAATGTTCGCCAGGTAAAAACAATACGGTAGTTGCTGACAACATGGAAAAATAATATCTCTTACAATTGTGATGTGTGATCTAATCCTAAGCCCAAAACATAAGGTTATGTCAAGTTTTCAGCAGCTAGCTTGTCCTCAAAATCTGCTCTCAACTTTACAATCACTACGTCAGCAGGTTCTAGATGGGGGACACTCTACATTCAGCAAATGGCAACCCCACATTCAAAGGAGCGAATTTCTATCTAGTGCGCTTAATCTAGCCTGCTATCTAGCTCTTCGCCACCATGATCTGCGTGAAATTCAGCTTGCTCTGATGCCTTGGGGATTATCCTCACTAGGTAGAATTGAATCAAGGGTACTGCCAAATCTAGATGCTGTAATAGCAACTTTAGAATCACTTTGTGGTCAAGAACATCCACATCTACCGCATATTGAATCATTTTTTGAAGGCAATCGCCTGTTGCAACTGCATACGGATGAATTATTTGGTCCTCCCCCATCACCTAAAAGACGAGTGAGGATCATGGTTACTTTGCCTACTGAAGCAGCTAGCGATTATTCTTTAGTACGGGACATCATCAAAAGAGGTGCCAATTGTCTGAGAATCAACTGTGCTCATGATGATCCACAAATCTGGCTAGAAATGATTACTCAAATACAAAAAGCAAAAGTTGAGCTTGCTAGATCTTGTAAACTCATGATGGACCTTGCTGGAGCCAAAATACGCACCATAGATGTATTAATGCCAATTGCCAAAAATAGAGTATTTCGCGAAGATTTAATCTTACTATCGCGCCAGCAGCCTGGATTACATAAAAAAGTAGAGTTAGAGCTTGATCACTTTCAAATTTATTGCAGTAACCCAGAGGTACTAGATCAGTTAAAAATCAACTCACTTGTCTATATTGATGATGGCAAAATTTGTACCAAAGTAATAGACACTGATTACCTTTTTCCCGATAAACAAAAGGGGTTACTTTTGCAAGTTACCCAGACTAAACCCAAAGGAGTTAAATTGCAAAGCCAAAAAGGGCTCAATTTTCCTGGTACTAAAATTTGCCTGAGTCCTCTGAGTGATAAGGATTTAAGTGATCTAGATTTTGTGGCAAGATATGCCGATATCATTGGCTATTCATTTGTTCAAAATCCTGCTGATATTGAATTACTCCAGCAGGAACTCTCCAAAAGAAATGTAAAGAAAATGCCGGCAATAGTAGCCAAAATTGAAACAGCCACAGCAGTAAAGAATCTTCCAGAGTTGATTGTCCATGCTGCAGGTAAACAATCCTTTGGGGTGATGATTGCCAGAGGAGATCTGGCTGTGGAAATTGGCTATCAAAGATTAACCGAGATTCAAGAAGAAATCCTCTGGCTCTGTGAAGCGGCCAATATTCCAGTAATTTGGGCAACCCAAGTGCTCGAAAGTTTGGTAAAAAATGGAGCTCCTTCGCGTTCTGAGATGACCGATGCAGCAATGGCCCAACGCGCTGAATGTGTGATGCTCAACAAAGGTCCTTTTTTATGCGAAGCTATCACAATTTTGAATGATGTTCTCTCTAGAATGGAAGCGCATCAATTAAAAAAAACGCCGCAGTTAAGGGCTCTGCATTCATGGTAACTATCCTCCAATTTGGGACATAGTACGAGTATAGAATTGAGCTCCTTTATCTCGCAGTTTAAAATTTATATCTTTTTTGGCTTCTAAGATTTCTCTAACTTGCTGTTGGATTTGTTCTAGAGTTTGATTAGATCTTAGAGCACTTTTGAGATCGATTTGTCCTGTTTCATTGAGCAAACATGGCCGCAGCCAACCATCTGCTGATAATCTCAAACGATTACATCTATCACAAAAACATTCAGACATCTGGCTGATAAAGCCTAAGGTTCCTTGGGCATTGGGAATTTGATAGACATCGGCTGGACCATTGCCTTTGACGCTAGATTCTACTAAACCCCAACGTTTTTTGATTCTCTCTCTGATTTCAGTAGAAGGCACCCAAGCCCTCTGTTGAAATAATTCATCATTACCTATAGGCATAAATTCAATATATCTAACATGCCAATTGCGCTCGATGGTCAATGCCGCTAGATCTTCGATTTCCTCTTCGTTGATGCCAGGTATAATTACAACATTAATTTTCAAAGGATCAAAGCCGACTTGATGAGCTTTTTGAATTCCCCGCCAAGTTTTATGCCAAAGTTCAGGAGCACTTCTGCCAATAATATTATTAAAAGTTTGAGGATTTAGCGAATCTAGGCTGATATTGATTCTCCTTAAGCCGGCATTGTAGAGATCTTGGGCTTTTTCTTCCAGGAAATAGCCATTAGTAGTCAAAGCTAGATCGCTAATTTGCTCATAGCTTGAGATGTTCTCTACTATCTCAATTAGCTCACTTCTCAAAAGAGGTTCTCCCCCGGTGAGACGAATTTTACTAAACCCTAAGGGGATAAATATCTGCTTGATTAGGGTTAATAATTCTTGTTGAGTGAGAAGATCTTTTTGCAATACGTAATCAAGCTCACTTCCTTCTGGCATGCAGTATTGGCAGCGATAATTACAGCGGTCAATTAGGCTTATCCTGAGATAGTCAACTTGGTTCATAGTCTCTAGGGCCTTTTGTTAATAATTATTTCGTTGGCTCTGATAGTTACATCATGCTCACCAAAAAAGTTTTGACCCAATAGACCAATGGTTAATCCTGCTGGAATGACTACAGGGAGATCTTTTTGGATTACATTACCAACTTTGATGGAATTAACTGTGCCAATATTGGCTACTACATTACCATTGGCAGTACCAAAAACTGCTTTTCTTTCTACTTTTATTCCTAAGCGTTTGGCCATTTCTGGAGTAATAGCAATTAAACTAGCACCGGTATCAAAGGCCATTTCATAACGATGCCGACCATTAAAGACTACTTCAATAATTGGTATACCCGAAACCCTACGTTTAATAGGAATTATGATGTTTTTCCCATAAACTTTGGATTGTACTTTTAGCTTAGATTGCTCAGGGCAAAGATCCCCTAAATCTACCGCCTTACCTTGACTATCGCGCAGAAAACAGCCAGCTCTCTCTTGGGCAAATGCAGGCGGGCTAGCTAAAACTAAAACAAACAATAGATATATTTTGTGCATATTGGCTATTAGCCAGGCGGCCATTGCAATGAGCGGCCAGCCAATATATGTAAATGAAGATGATCTACTGTCTGTCCGGCATCTTGGCCGTTGTTGATCACCACCCTATAGCCATTGGCTAGGCCTTGTTGCTGGGCAATTTTCTTGACGCTCAATAACAAATGGCCCAACAACTCTTGATCTTCAGATTCTACATATTTAAGGTTTAGTATTGGTTTTTTGGGAATCACAAGAATATGAACAGGGGCTTGGGGCGCTATATCCCTAAAGGCTAAAACCAGATCATCTTCATAGACAATGTCTGCGGGGATTTCTTTATCAATAATTTTGCTAAATATTGTTTTGCTCATCAATATAAGATTTATGGTGCTTCTTTCACGTCATTATATTGCACTTCTAGAAAAGCTAGGATCAATAGTAATTTCGCTCTAATAAATTTTATGTACTCTCTTGAATTCCTCAAGCATAGTACACATTGTTTACTTGATAGCTGTATTAAAGCTCCCATCAACTGGAGCGAGAGTCTTTTATCATGTTAGGATAAACTAAAACTGCATCTTTTAGAGTAGATAGCAGAAAAATTATTAAGCAAAAATTAAGCTTGGGTCCTTTTGACAAGTTTTAGTATATGTTTTTTATAATTCACAAAATCATAAAAAATATATACTAAAATGAATCCTCAAAAAATTGTTTTACTTTCAACGCTGATCATAAGTGGTATATCAGGAATAAATGGAGCTCAAGCTGCTACTTGGAATTGGTCATACAGCGGAGCTGGAACCATTGGCGGAAGTGGTACATTTACAACCAATAATACATCCCCTTTTGTAGTCACAGGTATCACTGGTAATGCTGAAGGTTCAAATATTACAGGATTATATCCAGTAGGAACTCTTATTTATCAGAGAATCGATAATCTTCTCTTTGCAAACCAACCTCAACTTACCTATAAAGGCATAGGTTTTGCTACGGAGGCATTAACCACCGCTAATCAAGCAGGCCTTGTGCTTTTTTATGATGATGGAATCGTTGATCCTAATTTTCCTATTGTGGGCTATGGTCTTTATGTATTTACTGCCGATTATGGCAATAGTCCTGGTACTTATACAAACATAGCTGATATAAATTTCCAAGCTATTGAGGTCCCTGAACCGATAAATGTCTTGGGTTCTGTTACAGGAATTGCTCTATTTGGAGCCTTGACTAACGTACTTAAAAGAAAAAGCATCAAATAAAGATTACTTAGTAAATAGAGATCCCCAGAACTGCTGACGTTGTTGGGGAGTTTCCTTGCTGGCTAAGTTCCACAGACTTTCATAAAAGAAGAAAGATACTCCGCCAAAAGATCTGTTTTTGACCTGCTCAATTTGCTCTGAAATTAAATTTAGTGGAGTAATAGATCCCTTAACTCCAGTCATAATTCCAATAGCCAAGGGGATCTTCTCTTTAACTTGAAGCACTTCAGGTTGAGTTATTTCCTCAGTAAAACTAGAGAGGTCATTTCTATAGACCTGTAGTACGAGCTCATCAATCAATCCCTTTTGCTGCCATTTTAACCAATCCAAAAGATATGACTCTAAAGAGAAAGTTTGAGGATTTGGCGAGAGGGAGATAATCACCTTAGGGTTGACCTTTTTTACTGATTGGACAATAGTTTCTACATAGTCGGTGATCTTATCAGCTCTCCATTGAATCCATTGTTTATTTTGAGAATCTACAGGAGGTGATTGACCCTGATGCTCTAGTTTATAAAGCTCTACTGTATAAGGGTCATAGCCAAATTCGGCAGGATAGCCAAAATGATCATCAAGCTGAATCCCATCTATGTCATATTTGGAAACTATCTCTACAATTAAATTCTTAATGAATGCTTGAACTTCAGGATAGAGAGGATTTAACCATACCCTCTTATGCGCAGCGCCTTCAAGCCAGATCTTAGAGCCGTCTTTTCTTTGAGTCAACCATTGGCTATGTTGTTTAGCCAATTGTGAATCAGCAGGAGCCATAAAGCCAAATTCAAACCAAGGAATAACCCTCATTTTTTTTGGGTGTGCTACATTGATTATCTCTTGTAATACATCACGCCCTTGTAGTCCTTCTGTAGGATCAAGTCCCACTCCCGTTGCTTTTTGAGCAACAGCAGAAGGATAGAGAGTATAGCCCCAATTCCAGACCGTCGGGTAAAGAGTATTGAAATTAAACTGAGCAAGCTGGTCAATATCTCTTTGCAGTTCATCAGCTTTAAAGAGAATCTCACTGTCTACATTGGTCAGCCAAATTCCTCTTATCTGGGAAGAAGACTCAGCAGCTAAACTTTTTGGCACAAAAGGGAGCAAAAAAGCTACTAAAAACAATACCAATAAATTTTTTTTCATCGACCTAATTTGGCTAGTATCTCTTGAGTCAATCTGACAAACTCTTTAGCACCACTAGAAGTAGGCGCGCAGAGAACTACAGGAGTAAAAAGATCTACTGCTTTGGCAACATTGACATCCATCGGAATAGTAGTTTTAAATCTTTGCTCTGGAGTGAAATCCTCTTCTACTCGTTTCATCACCTGAGAATAATAACGGCTAAAAAGACCTCCACTAGAGAGAATAAAGACTATACCGAGCAACTTGAGATTGAGCGCTTCGGTGTTTTGGTGTCTTTCCCTCAATTTCTCAATACGCCTTTGCAATAGTTGAATACCCACAATAGAAAGTGGCTCAGGCCTGGCCGGTAAAATATAATAGTCGCTAGCTGCTATGGCACTGCGGGTCAGCAAATTATAGCCAGGAGAGCAGTCCATGATGATGAAATCATAGCTATCTCGCACAGGATCTATAATTTTTTTGAGTAAAACCCGTTCAAATCTATCCCATATCGCCTCAAAATCAAATTCTTCCTGCTCTAAAGATTGCTGATGCAATTTTTTGGAAATTATATACTCATCGTAGAGTTCTATATCTCCTGGTAGTAAATCTAGTCCTTCTACGCCGCAGACTGAGGGAACAATAATATCCTGGATTGTCAATTTGCTATAGGGATTGGGTTCTATCACTTCATCTAGCAGATAGGTCAAGGTGCGGTTTTTTTTGCGAATCTTGGCAAATTCATGGGGTTGAAATAAACTCAAAGTGGCACTAATTTGAGAATCTAAATCCAAAACCAGGACTTTTTTTTGGTAATATTTAGCCAAAGAAGTCGCCAAATTCACTGTCAGTGTAGTCTTCCCGACCCCGCCTTTCATATTTACAGTACTAATAACAATTGACATTGACAAATCTAGAAATAAATATACTTAAAATCAGAATATCGCCTTTATGAACAAATCAGACTAAATACCAACAAGGTCCCTGCGAGTGATTGTTTTTGTTGGACTTTTGATCTGCCTAGGCAAAGTTGTAATATCGACCAAGGTAAGTTTGCTCATATTGTATGTGGTATAGATAGTTGATTGCTTGGCCAAATCAATATCCACCACAGTCAAAGTCTTATAGGGACTCAAGGAGCCTGTAATTAGCCTGCGTGGACCAGTACCCAATGCTCCAGTATAGAGAAGTTCCAGCTTACCTCGTTTAGCAGGGTAATAGGCATGATCATGTCCACTGATATAGGTATGCACATCGCAGCGCTCTAGAAGAGCATGCAAGCTCTCAGCTTGGGAAAGATAATTGCCAGGATTATCACGCCCTTTGGTGATTCCATAAAGAGGAAGATGGCCAATTACTATGCGCAATTTAGCCTTTCTAGCCTCTGGACTGGTTAAACTGCGCTCTGCCCAGGCCACTTGCTCAGCAGCAATAGTATCACAAGAAGCATCCCAAACTAGATAAAAAACATCATTTTGAGCAAAAGTATAGTAGAAAGGAAACCCCTGACGATCAACAAAAGCAAGGCCAGGATCATGGGATTGCCAGTACTCACTAGCAAGATTGCGATCTCTAGCAAAGATCTGCTTGCCTTCTAAAAGACTACCAGAAGCATCATGATTGCCTACAGTAAAGCCAAGTGGTATTTTAGCCTGACGAAGTGGAGCGGCAATATGGCGATCAAAGCCCTCCCACATATCTTTGAGATTGCTATCAGAAAGAGAAGTCTTTTGAGCTGCAATCATATCCCCACCACAGAGCACCAGATCCCCATCCCAGGCTGGAATCATTTCTATGGAGCGATCTACCTCTGGTTCATAGCTAGTTGAACCATACTGACTATTGAGATCACTAATGACAATTATTCTGACATCTCCCCTGACAGGTGGTGCATTCAAACCCTGGGGGGCTTTTGATAACCTAGGAGCTTTAGTAATTGAATTTTGGTTAATAACCTTATCTTTAGGACGAGCTAGAGCTAAGCCAGCAATTCCGACTCCAGCCAAAACAAGTAAACCTCGACGATTAAAACCCATAAAAATTCGCTCCCTAAAATTTATCTTTTTCTGATTACTTCTACCATATCGCCTACATTCAAGCTACCAGTTTCGCGGGGCACCAGATTCTCTCCAAAGTTTATATTGCCTCGAAAATTGCGAAATTGGCTCAAAGTAGCCAATGGTTCTTTTTGAGGATCTAGCTGGCCGGACGCTTGGTCTGTAGTTGTCACAATACAACGGCTACAGGATTTTATGACAGCAAATTCCAATGAACCAATAGTAATAGATCTCCAATGATCTTCCAGAAAGGGAATATCTGTTTCAACCACTACATTGGGTCTAAAGCGATTCATAGAAATTTTTGTATTGTTAGTGTATTTTTCATCTAGGCGACGATTGAGCTCATCCAAAGAAGAACTGTTAGTAAGCAAAAGAGGATAACCATCGGCAAAACTCACCGGCTCATTTTCCTTATGGGCATAATTAGGATCTATTGGTCTAATATGTTGAGGAGATTGTCGCACCAGACGAACACCCTCTAATTGCAGAAGTTTTTCAAACCAATTAGCCACAATATCACCTTGGTCTATAGCAATAGTCTTATCTAGCCAAATTCCGACAGGCTTTTGCTCTCCTTCAAGAGTTGGACTAAATACCAGTGGCTTAATATTTTGATCCTCAAGAGAGAGAATTAAGTTTTCTTGTTTGAGCTCTACTTTAACACTAGCTAATTTTGGATATTGTCTTTGGCCAAGAAAACCACCTAAGCTATCTACAAGCATTAGCTCTCTATCCCATTTGAGACCCTTGAGGGTCACCGGCGCAGAAGTTAAAGAGATCCCTTGACAGGATTTGATTGGATAGATCCACAATTGTTTTACTTGCATCTAGTTCACCATCTTCTTTGGACGATCATCCTGCTCAACAACCATCTAAAGGTTCGAATGCTGATTCAATATAATCCACTAAAGTCAATTGGTAACCTTGATAGTGAACAGTGCGATCTATGTTAATTTTTACCATATCTTCCCGCACAAAATTGCCAGATCTGACCAAGGCAACATCAAAACGGCAGGAACATCTAGAAAGATTTGCATGCTTAGCTAGAAAATAGGCAGCAGCTCGACTCAATCTAGATTGTTTTTGCATATTAACAGCTAATAAGCCATCTGCATCCCAATTTCTAGGGCTACGAGTTTTAACCTCAACAAAGGCCAAGACCCCCGATTTGAGTGCAATTAGATCAACTTCTCCATAAGAACAGCGCCAGCGCTGAGCTAAAATAGAGTAGTTCTGACCCTCAAGCCAACTAGCAACAAAATCTTCACCTATTTTTCCGAGATTTGAATCACCCATAACAAATTATGAAACAGACACTTAGCAAGATATTCTATATTTTTAGCACTATTTTAGTTTGTCTGTATCTTTTAATTTCTCCGGCTTGGGCTATTAGCTATGGCAAGGAAAATTTAATTGAAAGAGATTTCTCCTCTCAAAATTTGCAAGATGCTAGTTTTGACCATGCGAACCTGCGCAGTAGCGATTTTAGCCACGCTAACGTGAGGGGAGTTCGTTTTTTTGCAGCCAATCTAGAATCTGTAAATTTTGAAGCTGCCGATTTAACCGCAGCCGATCTTGAATCAGCTAGACTAACCAATGTCAATTTCAAAAATGCAATTTTAGAAAGTGCTTTTATGACCAACGCCAAATTTGACGGCGCAATCATAGAAGGAGCTGATTTTACTGATGTTATCTTGCGACCTGCTATTCAAAAAATGCTTTGTACCCAAGCTAGCGGCACAAACCCGATAACCGGAAGAGAAACCAGAGAAACTCTACTGTGCCCTTGAAGAACCTCTCAGTTGAGAAAAGAAGGTAATATAATCTCTTTGATTGGTTTAACCTTACCACTTAGTTTGGGGGGCAATGCTGAGTTGGTATCAACAGAAGTATCATCTCCCTTATTAACTTCTGGCTCTGGAGTAGTTTTAGGAGCTGCCTTTTCCGTAAAAAGATTAAATTCTTCACTGGCAATAGGCTCATTCTCATCTAGGAGAATTATTTCTCCTTTAAATGTTGTATAGGGTGTATTTTGAGGAATTTCCAAAAAATACTGAAACTCAAATGGCAATTTATCTACAGTGATAGACTGCTTTTGGGAATAAAGTACATTGGATTCAAATAAACTGCGCAGATTATAAACAAGCGTAAAATCCTTGGCAATAATCTGAGAGCTTGTAGATTCTAATTTGGCAAAGATCGGCGCTACTTCACCTTGCAAACAAAAAAAGCTATTTTGACTTAAGGATATCTTGAGATTTAAATTTTCGGCGGCAACTGTAGGAGCAATAGAATGCTCATCTAGATAGGGTTCTATTTCTGTTTTAAGTATTCTTTCTAGTTCGGACTGGGAGGTTGTTTGCCAGTTTTCTAACAATTTAGCAATTGAGGATTGATTTTCTTGAGGGACTTTGGATGCGATCTCTAGATCTATTTTGCCTTCACCTTCTTGAGTGGAGCAGATTATTTGCCAGAATCCAGCGCTTAGCCGCTTATGGGAAAAGACCATCAGCAGTCCTTGCTCATTGCTCTTGCGGTGATATTTGGGCATCGGCTGCAATTTCTGATTTCTATCTACATGCAAGATAAAGATCTCTACCTTGGCGTTGTTGATATGGGAATTAGCAACCATACGATATCTTCCCTCAGGCAAAGGACTCACTTCATCTTCGAGCAGTTGCCAATCTTGCGAACCCTCCTGCTGGATCAAAAACTTCCACATTGCACCTATTACCTCAACTCCAAATAGCTAGTAGGATCCGCAATCAACTGGTCACTAGGTATAGTTGTCTCTTGAGCGGACTTCAACCATTTTAGCTTGACTGTTTGGTTTTGGGCCTCTTCATCTCCTAGGATTAAGGCTATAGGAGCGCCGCTACGATCAGCTCTTTTGAGCTGTTTACCAAAAGCACTAGAGCTCAAATCCAATTCAACTTTCAAGTTATTTGAGCGCAATATTTGTGCAATTTTTAAAGCTTGAGCTTCAGCCTTTTCTCCTTTGGAAACAATATAAAAATCTGGCTCTAAACCAGGTAAGGGACGGAGTTCTTTTAACAGCAAAACTAAACGCTCTACACCTATTGCCCAACCTATAGCTTGTGTATCAGTTCCTCCTAATTCGCCAACTAGGCCATCATAGCGCCCACCGCCACAGACTGTAGATTGGGCCCCTAGATCTGCAGATTGAATTTCAAAAGCTGTATGAGTATAGTAATCCAAACCCCGCACCAAAGAGGGATTGATTTGATAGGTGATACCTAGCTCCGTCAAAAGATATTGTACCTGCTCAAAATGTAACAGAGATTCCTTTGATAGATAATCAAGAATACTAGGAGCGTTGCGGGCTATTTCTTGAGTTTTAGGATCTTTACTATCTAGAATTCGCAAAGGATTACGTCTTAGCCTATCTTTTGAATCACTATCTAGTTCTTGCTCTAGTGGCAGTAAATAATCTAATAAGGCTAGGCGATATTTCTGGCGATCGTCTCTATCTCCTATCGAGTTAAGTTGTAAGGAGAGATCTTTTAAGCCCAAAGCTCTGAGAATATCACTGGCTAAGGCAATTACTTCAACATCAGCTCTAGGAGATCCACTTCCTAACAGCTCCAAGCCAATCTGATGAAATTGTCTTTGTCTGCCAGCTTGGGGTCTTTCGTAGCGAAACATAGGACCTTGATACCAGAGACGCTGTATCCCACCAATTTTATCTAGCCCATGCTCTACATAAGCTCTAACCACACCAGCAGTCCCTTCGGGTCTGAGAGTGATCTGACGGCCAGAGCGGTCACTAAAGCTATACATCTCTTTGCCAACAACATCAGTCCCCTCACCTATGCCCCTGACGAAAAGATCAGTCTGCTCTAGAAGTGGAGATCTGATTTCCTGATAAAGAGCTCGAGAGAGAATTTGTCTAGCTGTATCTTCTACTAATTGCCAATAGCCGACCTCGGCAGGCAGAATATCTCTGGTTCCCCGTAGGGCTTGAATAGATCCCATCTACCTCAAAAGTTACAATTTAGGATTGTTTCTAAGATAGCCTACTAAAGCGCGCAGGCCAAGACAATAGCTCTGCGCCCCAAACCCACTGATCTGTCCTATGGCGACTGGGGCAATATAAGAATGATGACGGAAGGATTCTCTCTGATAGATATTGCTCAGATGCACTTCTACCGTAGGAATCCTCACAGCTTTGAGAGCATCGGCAATTGCTACGCTGGTATGAGTATAAGCGCCTGCATTGATCAGTATCCCTTGATATTGCCGATAACTACTGTGTATGGCATCTATCAAGGTTCCTTCTTGGTTTGATTGCTGCGTAACAACAGAGACACCCAGAGCTACAGATTCAGTTAATAACAGTGAATCTATCTCTTGTAATGTCAAGGAACCATATATCTGGGGCTCACGCAACCCCAGAAGATTCAAATTAGGCCCATGAAGAACCAAAACACTAAGCTGTGCGGACACAATTAAAAATTTAAATCAATCTTCTCTAACGACGTTTTGGCTGGTCGACGGGGATGGGGATCAGCTCAGACTCTGGCTCTGGGGATCCACCTAACAAGATTTCTATCAGCTTTTTAGCCCAATCTTTGATGTTTTCCCAAACCTTATCTAAATAGTCCATCAGACAAAAGACTCCACTTTTGTATTTGCAGATTTAAAGACTTTTTCAGTCTTATCTACAAATATAACTTAACCTTGCTAAGTTTAGACCAACCTATTTGTCCAAATTGTGAAGCCAAAACTCAATAATGATAAAATTATGAGATGAGCATCAAAAGCCCCAGTCTTCCAGAGATTAACCGCACAATAGCGATCCCCAATGCCAAAAACTGGTGGAAAAAATTATTGGCTTATGCTGGACCTGGCTATCTAGTGGCAGTAGGCTACATTGATCCGGGCAATTGGGCTACAGATATTGCAGCAGGCTCAAAATTTGGTTATAGCCTTTTGGGAGTAATTTTCCTGGCTAATTGCTTAGCAGTACTACTACAGGCACTCTGCGTCAGACTAGCAGTAGCAACAGAAAAAGATTTAGCCCAAGCCTGCCGGGATAATTTTCATCCTGGAATTAATATCGCACTCTGGTTACTATGTGAATTAGCTATTTTGGCCTGTGATCTAGCAGAATTACTTGGTAGTGCAATAGCTCTAAAGCTCTTGTTTGGTTGTCCTATGTTGCTAGGTATTTGTATAACTGGAGCAGACGTGCTTATTTTGCTGCTGTTCAAAGGCAAGGGTTTTCGCCATGTCGAATCGTTGATAATTTTACTGATAACCATTGTAGGTGGGTGTTTTGCAGCGATGCTCTTTTTTTCTCACCCAGATCCCTCAAAAGTAATACAAGGTTTCTTACCAGATCATTCGATTTGGCAAAACTCACAAATGCTCTATTTAGCTATAGGCATTATGGGAGCAACAATCATGCCACATAATCTTTACTTGCACTCTTCGATTATTCAAAGTAGAAACTGGCAACCTACTAATAAAAAACGCTGGGAAGCTATTAAGTTTGGTACTATCGATGCGACTATAGCCCTAAGTTTTGCTCTTTTTATCAACTGTGCTATTTTAATTGTCTCAGCAGCTACCTTCCATGCCTCAGGACATCAAGATTTAGCAGAAATCGAACAAGCATATAGGCTACTTTCTCCTTTACTAGGAGTCAAAGTAGCCAGTTTTTTGTTTGCCTTGGCTCTTTTGGCCTCTGGACAAAGTTCTACTTTGACTGCAACTTTAGCAGGTCAGATAGTCATGGAAGGTTTTTTAGAATTAAAGATAGCACCATGGCTGCGGCGATTGTTTACAAGATCTTTAGCTTTGATTCCAGCATTAATAGTTGTTTTTTTATTTGGAGAGAAGGCTGTCGGCAGTCTACTAATATTAAGTCAAGTAATACTAAGTTTACAGTTACCCTTTGCCGTAGTTCCTCTAGTTATTTTTACCAGCAACCGACGCATGATGGGTGAGTTTGTTTGTCCTTTATGGTTACAGATTCTCTCTTGGGCTGCCAGTATAATTATTATCTTTTTAAATTTACATTTACTCTATCAGATGATTTTTCCCTAATCTCTGGCTCAACCTAGTGTAGCGCTGGGATTGATTTACTTGATTGATAGCAGTTCTGATTGCCGCGCCTGGGCCAACAATAATTGCCAATTGTTTTGCTCTAGTTAGACCTGTATAGAGTAAGTTGCGCGAAAGCATCATCAAATGCTGAAAATAAATAGGCAGTATCACTACTGGGTATTCAGAACCCTGTGATTTGTGGATAGAGATCGACCAAGCCAGAGCAATTTCATTGAGATCACCGTAATCATAGACAACCTCTCTTTGATCGAAGAGGATAGTTACCTCCTGTTCAAGGGGGTCAATATTGAGAATTTTTCCCAGATCTCCATTGAAAACTTCCCTATCATAGTCATTTTTTAATTGGATGATCCGATCACCTTCTCTGAAGTTAACTCCAGCTCTAGACACTTCCGCTTTGCCATTTTGTAAAGGATTGAGTAAACTTTGCAGTGCCTGATTGAAACTTTTAGTTCCCACCGCTCCACGTACCATAGGCGAGAGTACTTGCACGTCAGTAAGTGGATTGAAGCCCAATCGAGGAATCAAACCCTGCACTAACTCACAAACACTTTGCAGGCCATGTTCGGCCTGGTTTCCTCCACTATGCCAAAGACAATCAGTTTTAGGAAAATCAGAGATTGGCTCTAACTTGGGAACAAGTCCGCGATTAATGCTATGGGCCGCCTGAATAATACTACTAGTAGCAGCTTGACGAAAAACCTCACTCAAACTGACAACAGGTATCAAATTAGAGGCGATTAAATCTGAAAGAACATTGCCAGGCCCGACTGAAGGGAGCTGATCACAATCTCCAACAATTAACAATCTGGCATCAGGTGGAATAGCCTTAATTAAAGAATGGGCCAAAAACAAATCCAGCATAGAGGCCTCATCTACAACTATTGCGCTATAGGACAAGGGATTTTCCAGATCTCTTTTGAAGCTCATTGATGCAGGTGAAAACTCTAGAAGACGATGAACAGTTTTGGCTTCCAGCTTAGCCATTTCACCTAATCTCTGGGCTGCCCGGCCAGTTGGGGCAGCTAGTCCTATTTTCTCACCCATCGCTTTCCAGAGAGCAACTATAGTACTAACGCAGAAGGTCTTACCCGTTCCCGGTCCACCGGTAAGAATCATAATACGAGAACTAGTAGAAGTTTCAACGGCTTTTTGTTGGGCAGCAGAAAGAGTTATTTTTTTGCTTTGAGTATAGCGTTCAATCCAATTTCTCACCCGCTCCATATCTACCGATACTCTGCTAGTAGAGCGACTATGCAATAGTTGAGCTAGATGTTTTTCGGTATTTAAAAAAGCTGGCTTATAGCAGAGAGTTAAACCATTTTCGTCAATTTCTATAAGCAGTTCCTTGGCTTGGTTCATCTCTTCGAGCACTGTATTGATAACTTCAATCTCTATCTCTTGCCCTTCAATAGTTAATAACTCTTTAGCTTGGGTTAGCAGTTCAGTTTGTGGCAAAAAACAATGTCCATCTTCGGCGGCTTTAGCAAGTAAATGAAGAAGACCAGATTTGTAGCGATATTTTGACCAAGGAGACACCCCCAAGTTGCGGGCTATTTTATCTGCTGTTAAAAAGCCAATACCATAAATATCTATCGCCAGTTGATAGGGATTTTCTGAAACTATATTGATAGATTTAGCACCATATTGTTTAAAAATTTTGACTGCGTAGACAGTTGATACGCCATGGCCTTGCAAAAAAAGCATCACCTCTTTGATCGATTTTTGGGCTAGCCAGGCTACTTTAATCATTCGCACTCTTTTTCCCCCAATACCGGGAACTTCAGCTAAACGATCAATCTCCTGTTCAATAATATCTAGAGTGTCTAGGTTGAAATGGTTAACTATGCGCTTAGCAGTAACTGGACCTACTCCCTTAATCAAACCACTGCCTAGATATTTTTCGATGGCGGTTAAAGTAGCAGGCTTGGTTTCTGAGTATTGCGACATCTGAAACTGCTGTCCATGCTTGGGGTGATTATGCCAATGCCCACGGATATTGAGGGTTTGACCTGGTTGCAAATTGGGAAAATTGCCAACCACTGTCACTAGATCGCGCAATCTAGGCACTTGAATTCTAGCTACTGTATAGCCAGATTCTTGCGAATGAAACGTAATTCGTTCGACAACACCAGTAATTGAATCTTCTGTCGAATTCGACATACAAATGAGCTTGGATTATTTTTTTTGAGCGGTTTCAAAAAAATGAATATAAACAGAATCCCCTTTTTTGATAGCTAGTGTTTTAGCTTGCCCAGCAGATATTTCAATAACTTTATCGACAATGACCTTTGGGCTATAAACAGTACAAGGATCTTGCAAACAAGGCGGTACCTCAGTCAACACAGCCTGAACTCTACCTTGTTTTAAAAAAATCATATCCAGAGGAATTAGTGTATTTTTCATCCAAAATCGGGGAATCAAGGGATATTGCAAAACAAAAAGCATTCCTCGATTTTTAGCCAAGCTGCGGCGATACATCAAGCCTTTTTCCATCTGCTCTGGGGTTTTGGCAACCTCAAGATCTATAATTTGCTCCCCAATGTTAGCTTGAGCAGAAATTGGTGTTTCGAGCTCTTGAGCAATAGCACAACCAGAAAAACAAAGCAGCAAAATAGATGTAAAAGCAAAAAGTCTGGATTTCATGGAAACCAATTCTAGATATCTCCTTTTTATTATTACAAATATACATTCAATAGAGCAAGTTACATAGGTGGGATACCATCACTACTCATATATTGTAAATAATACAAAGACTCATAATCTTTTAGAGAGCATAAAATAACTTCACCGAATACAGCAACTGCAAAGGCTATATCAGACTCATTAATTTTAGAAGACTTTAGATATTTAAACCTAGATTTTAATTTAAGCAGATATTTTTTACCATATCGACTACGTTGCTTAGAAGCAAAATCATTCGCAAAAGCCAGCGGTATTGTTGAATAAAAGAGCAGAACCCAAAACAAATCAAGATCAATAAAAATCGAAAGAAAGACTAAATAAATGCCCATAACAAATAACAAGAGAAATATCTTAGTTGGCAATGATCTTGACACCCTATATTGATCATCACCAACGTGCAATCCATATCGTTTTAGAGTCAATTCAATCTCACAACCTAGGCTTGATAAGCTAGAAGAAAGCACACTAAGAAGTGTATAACCATCATTAACTTTTTGTAAAACTTCTATTTCCAAAGGATTTAAAGAATTGTCAATCTTTCTTAGTGGAATTATAGCATATTTATTTTTTTCAACAATCACCATAGAAACATAATTTTTAATTGCTAAACTGGTAATTAAAGAAGAAATTAGACGCCCATTACCACCAGTAAAATAAGCTATCTCATAAACATTCAGTGGTGAGTGTTTAAATGGAGCTTTGATTGGCAAACAAAGAAAAGATTGCAACCAAACAGCAAAAATAATTCCAAATAATTCCATCACTGAATAGAAAACAAAAATATATTCAAAATTAGATACAGAGACAAAAGATTCAATGAGATTCAAAAAACCAATAACATTATTAAGCATAAGAAAACCTACCAAATATTAATTCCAAATAGAGGTTAATTATTTTAACATCACAATCAAGTATATACAGCTTACTGGTATTATAAAAAGCTAAAACTTGTACTTATAGAGTGATTAAATATTGATACCTTCATTAGACCTATAAATCAAGGTTTCAGATAACAACCTATAATCTTTCATAGACCATAAAATATTTTCTCCAAATAAAGCAACAGCAAAGATCAAGTCAGAATCACTAACTTCGAAATAATTTAAATATTGAAAACGAGATTGTAATTTAAAAAATAATTGACTTCCATAACTACTACGATAAGGTATATCCGGAATAGATCTGTAGAAATAAAATACAAGAAAAAATACATATGGTATAAAAGGGATTAGATTAAAAAATGATTCGAAAGAATGTATTTCGCGACAAAGCAAATAAATAAACAACATAAATATAGAAATAGTAATCAAAGCACTAAATAATCTAAGATATAATCTAAGATAATCACGATTTTGATCACTGATAAATATTCCATATCTTTTTAGATTTATTGCTATCTCATCACCGAGATTTGATAAACTCGAATCAAGTATTCTAATCGAGCCATAACATTGTTTGATTTTTTGTAAAACATGTACTTCTAAAGAGTTTAATGTATTATCAACATCTTTTAGTAAGATTATATTTTTTTTACCATAACACGCATATTCATTAACAATAGCAACATATTTTTTTATCACCAAACTAGTTACTACAGTAGAAATAAGACGTTGATTACCACCGGATAAAAAAGCTATCTCATATATATTTAATCGGGGATGTTGAAATGCAGCTCTCACTGGCGGAAAACAAAATTTTTGAAGCCATAGAAGAAAAATTATTCCAATTATTATAATTATTACAATAATAAAACGAAAAAAAAGCATACAAAATCCAAGTAATGATTTATTTTTAATGTAGATCATAAATTCATTGGCTAATATGATCAAGTATGCCAAATTTACACCTGGTGTAAAAATTGTTACAACCAGCAAAGATATTGACATCAAAAGAAAGATGAATTAGGATAATTTTTATCAATATAGTTACAAATATGGATTGGCAAACTTTTCTAAATTATCTGGGCTGGGAAGTTGGACTGAGCAAAGATGAACAATCAGTCTTTGCCCTGCTCAAGGAAAATACAAAAACTACAAAGACAGAATTATTAAAGCGTTACAGGCAATTGAATGGAGATATAGGAGATGAAACTTTCACCCAGAGATTAAGAGGAATATACAAAAAATTTATTATTACAGAACAAAGCAATGATAAAATCTCTCATCTTTGTAGAATTGTTCAAGAGAGATACAATATAGACAAACAATCCAGATACAATCTACATCGTTTTGAGATGATGGGTCTAGATAACATTTATGAGGTATTTCCTTTAGAGATATTTAAACAAAAAATAAAAAATTTAATTTCCCTTGAAGATAATACCAATAAACAAATAGATATACTGCAAACATATGCACCAAACCTTATTCATATTAAAGATGAACTATCTGAAGCGTTAAAAAATGGTATCAAGCTGAGAGTGTTGCTGGTTTGGCCATATTCCAAAATAGCAAGACTCAGGGAAGATGCCTTAAAACTATATTCAGCCAACAATAATACCATCGAACATCAAGATTTAACTGAGCTCAATATTGTAAATTCAGTTATTAATAATATTGAAATTTTTGAACAGATACTAAAAAATAATCATTTGAGCAAATTTCTTGAGATAAGACTATATGATACTTTACCATCTATGTCGATTTATCGAGTTGATAATTATTTACTGAATGCATCCTTTCTTCATGGAAGATTAGCTATTAATACTTTTTGGCTAGAACTTGATTTAGTAAGTCAATCTTTTTTGACATATACAATGCAAAATGAATTTGAACAGATATGGCAAATGGCAAAACAAATAACCCCAAGCCATAATCAAAATTGGAGAAACCAAATAAAAATTTTATTTAATCCTAATTATGTTTGAACAGCTCAATAAAAACGAAGCTTTTTTAATTGAAAAATTCAAAAAACATCCTTTGTTTGTTTCTATTAATACAATGGAATGGTCTGATTTTCTAAATATTTTAATCCAAAGACGCTTCTTATCCCTTTCAATTGTAAACACCTATGAGTTAGTAATTGATGCACTTTGCGATCTAGAAAGCTTAAAAACCGTAAGATCAATTTTAAGTGAAGAATATCCTAGAAACACCAAAGGAGAGCCACTTCTCTCTCATAGAGAATTATTATTTCAGGATTTAATATCTCTTGGTGCTACTAGAGAGCAAATTTTAACAACAGCTGAAACACAAGAAACTAAAATAATAAGGCAAAAAAGTCTTGATTTTTTTACTAAAAACTTTGATCACCAATACTATGAAATTGGCATATTAACTGCCCTTCGTTTTTGGGCTGAAGTTTTAGTCTCAATAGAATATGAATGTCTTTGGAAAAAAATGTCAGAACGCTTATCAGAAAAAACAAATGATAATAAAGTTAAATCTGAATTCTATTATTTTCATAAGATACATGATGCAAAAATCTCTGATATTGGCAATGAGTCAATTTTTGGTGGACTAACCCATTCTGATGAATTAGCTATCCATCTCAAAAGATTGATTGCTTCTCCTGAAGCTTGTGATTATTGTATTGATATAGAAAGTGATATTTGTAATCTTAAATACAAATTTTATGATCAATTTTTATAAGCTTGTTAGAAGATCTTGTTGAAAGAGAACCTTTGCTGATTGCTTGAGAATACGACTTGAGAGTAAAAACAGAAGTAGCCTTGTTTTGGATAGGTTGTGATTTTTTTCCCAGATCCGACAATAGCGCTCAACATCAAGTGTATATCGGGCAATTTTTAATAGCCTTTTTTGATCTATAGGATATTCAGGTAGATCTAGTAATTGCCAAAAAAATTGTTTTTCCCAGATTGAATCAAGTACAGTCCAATCAACCTCGGTTAAATCAAAATTATCTGGAATTATTTTCTCTTGTTTGGCAAGACGTAAGAGAGCGTGGCAACGGGCATGCACATAGTGCAGAAAAAAATCGATTTCTTCCTGGTTTGAGCAATTGTAGGTTAATTGAGAAAGATATCTAGGTAATTGATTGAGCCAAAGTACCAAAGAACAATCACTCAACTTGAAATCTATATAGCCCAAGGAACTAGATATGACTTCAAATTCCAAATAATCTTTACAATCTATCTGTTGTTGTAAATAAACAAAGATTTCTTTTTCGCTAGAGAAATAACCACGATAATTTTGTTCTACTCTCGAAAAAGATACTTGAGAAACTTCAGGTATAAATGATTCAAAATAATTTTTTAAGTTGCCGATTAAAGAACAGGTAGAAAAGGGTATTTTTACTAGTAAAATCATAAGTTAAAAGAATTTTGAAATTTGAAAGATGAAAAAAAATAACTTCCTTGATTACTTTCACTATAAATTTGACAATTTTATGGCGAAAGGAACAATCACCCTAATTATTGGACTAGGTTTAGTTAACTTATTGTTTATCTTTGTAGTGTCAGTTTTTTTGTATGCTAATAATCTTTTGCCTAGTGATAGTGTGCATCATCATCTGGGAGAATCGCTTTGGATTGTCCTAATGAACGCCGTAGATACCGGAAATGTAGCATTGGCTAGGGCTTGGAAACTTCGTTTACTTCTTTTGTTTGTAACTCTAGTGGGAATTTTTAGTGTCAGTACGTTAATTGGTATTCTCTCTAGTGGTATTGAAGAAAAACTGGATAATTTAAAAAAAGGTAACTCCAGAGTGATAGAAACTGGGCATATTGTAATTTTGGGTTGGTCTCCACAAATTACCACCATTATCGAAGAGTTAGGGCAAGCCAACGCCAATAAACCCAATACCTGTATTGTAATTTTATCTGAGCAGGATAAAACCGAAATAGATGATACCCTCAACAGGATAACTCTACCTAGAAATGTTCGGTTAGTATCACGCAGAGGAAATTTCGCCAACGTAGCTGATTTAGCTTTGGTGAATATTCAAACTTCGCGCTCAGTTGTGATTCTCAAGCTGCCAGAAGAAAACGCTGAGCTTCAACTGGTCAAAACTCTACTGGCAATCCTCAATATTCCCAGGGCGGTTGATTCCCCGTATCACATAGTAACGCAAGTACAAAATCTCAATAGTTTAGACATTATTGAGATCGTTGGGCAAGGTCAAGTTGAACCTGTCTTGGTTAACGATCTAATCTCACGTCTGATCGCTCAAACCTCAAGACAGTCTGGCCTATCGCTAGTTTATAAAGAATTGTTGAGTTTCTATGGTAACGAAATCTATTTTCAAAAAGAGCCCCGCTTAGAAGGATTCTCCTATGGTCAAGCCCTTCTGTCTTTCAATACCTCTGCCGTTATCGGTATCCAACAGATTGATGGGAGAATATCGCTCAATCCTCCAGCAGAGAGAATATTACAAGTTGGAGAGAAATTAATCTTGATCAGTGAAGATGACGACAAGATAAATCTTTCAACAATTTCACCTACCCCAATTGATCAAAGAGCTATCCATATCAGCTCAGTTAATTCCGCAGAAGCTGGAAATACCCTTATTCTAGGATCAAGTAATCGTATTTCTTTGATTATCCAACAGCAAGAACAATATGCTTTAGAAGGCTCAAAGGTCACTATTGCAGCTGATCTTCCTCAAGAGGAAGTTGATTTTTCTAAAGTTTACCTAAAAAAACAGACTATCCAATATATTCAAGGGGAAATCACCAATCGTCAGTTTCTTGAGAGCCTCAATATAGCCAACTACGACAATATTATTGCACTGTGCAACAGAGATATAGATCCCCAGACGGCAGATGCGCAGATTGTAGTAACTCTTCTGCATTTGAGAAATATTATTGATCGAGATAACTTAAGCTTGCGTATAGTCAGCGAAATTATGGATGAAAATAACGAGTTTCTGGCCCAATCAGCCAGAGCGGATGATTTTGTCATTGGTGAGGAATTAATCAGTTTAGTTCTTGCCCAAGTCAGTGAACAGAAATATCTCAACACCGTATTTAATGAGCTCTTTAAACCAGAAGGTTCAGAAATCTATCTCAAACCAATTAAAAACTATGTAGATATTGATCATCCTCTCAATTTCTATACTATTGTCGAAGCAGCCAAAACTCGTGGTGAATCCGCTATTGGCTACCGGCGAAAAAGTGATTACCGCAATGCGGCAAAATCCTATGGAGTAGTGATTAATCCTGCCAAAGATGCTTTAATAGACTTTTCAATAGAAGATACTATTATAGTTTTGGCTGAAAATGAATCATAAGTTTAGAAAGTATGAAATTGCAAGAATTAGTTAAAAATATAGGTAGCATTAGCCTATCAATTGTTTGCCTAGATAGTTCTAGCGTTTTGGCAAGGGATCTTGACTATCATTTTATTGATTTGGATAACAGAGAAAATCAAATCACAAATGTTAGTAATTTACGCGATGTTACCCCTAGCGATTGGGCCTATGAAGCTCTGCAAAATCTTGTTGAGCGCTATGGCTGCGTCGTTGGCTATCCTGATATGACCTATAAAGGCAATAGATCTCTTTCAAGATGGGAATTTGCCGCCGGTCTCAATGCCTGTCTAAATAATCTAGAGCGATTGATTGAACAAGGAAGTGTCACTAAAGAAGATCTAGAAAAACTAAAACGACTCACTAGAGAATTTCAAAATGAATTAGCAAGCTTAGGAGCCAAGATTACCAAGCTAGATGAGAGAGTAGCTTTTCTAGAAAATCATCAATTCTCCACTACCACCAAATTAAACGGTGAGATTATTTTTTCTCTGGCAGGCGCTTCTCAAGCGAATAATCAAATGGTTCTTCAAAATCGCGTTAGATTAGTGCTTGATAGTAGTTTTAGCGGCGAAGATGTCCTGCATACAAGACTGTCATCAGGAAATTTTATAGGCTTTAATAGCACTGCCAATCTAGAAGGTTATCGCTCGGGTATATTTTCACCACAAACGGCGCTAGCTAGCTCAAACGGCGCTGGCACTGGTAACAATGTAGGAGTAGATTGGATCGTTTATCAGGGAGTGATCCACTTAACTCCAGATACCAAGCTGGATACATACGTTACAGGACTAGCTGGCAGTTGGAATGATTTTATACCCACAGTAAGCCCCTATTTTGGTGATGGTGGTGGCGGAAGCGGTAGTCTCTCGCTCTTTAGCCAGCAAAATCCTATCTATTATATTGGAGGAGGATCTGGAGCCGGTTTTACTCTAGAGCTGGGTCAATCTACAACGATAAGTCTAGGTTATTTAGCAGGACCTAACCCCAACATCCCTACTCCAGGTAATGGTTTAACCAATGGTAATTATGGTTTACTAGGTCAAATTAATACCCATATTGGTGAATCATTTGAGATTGGCTTTACCTATGTCAATGCCTATCAAGCTCAAGGAGTCCCCATATTTAGTAATAGCAATATTGGAATAGAAAGTGGAGCAGTTGGTAGCCCTTTAGCCAATGGCTTGGTGATTAATGACATTGGTAATACAATTTTTGATTCTCGCAAAGTTGTCAATAGCTATGGTCTAGAATTTTCATTTAGGACATTTCAAGGATTGACTTTGATTGCCTTTGGAAATTATACTAATGTCAATTTTGTCGGCGATCCTAACGCTGGAACTGGGTTTACAGGCACAGGCGAAGTTTGGAGCTATGGCGCTGGTCTTGCTTTTTCTGATTTAGGAAAAGAAGGAGCGCTTTTAGGATTTTTTGGAGGTGTACAGCCATATTTTGGTAATGTAAGTACCAATCAAGTTTACGCTTTGGAAGGCTATACTACCTCAGCGCCTGTACATATCGAGCTATTTTATAAATATCCCCTCAATGACAATTTTTCGATTACTCCTGGTTTTATTTGGCTAAGTAATCCTACCCAAACGATTAATAGTAATTCTCAAATAATTGGCGTTTTGCGCGGAACATTCAAATTTTGAGATAAAAAATAAAAAAAGGCGGTCTATACAAAAACCACCTTTTTAAAAAATTCTGCTAATTACTAAACATCGTAATAAAGAGCAAATTCATAGGGATGAGGACGTAGCCTCATTGGATTGACTTCATTGTCAAGTTTATAGCTGATCCAATTGGTGATAAAGTCCTTAGTGAATACTCCACCAGAGATCAAGAAGTCATGATCTTTTTCAAGAGCTTCTAGAGCGGCTTCTAGTGAACCAGGAGTAGATGGAACTTTACTCAGCTCTTCAGGAGTTAATTCATAAATATCTACATCCAATGATGCGCCTGGATCAATTTTGTTTTTGATACCATCAATGCCTGCGCAGAGCATAGCGGCAAAAGCTAGGTAAGGATTAGCCGTAGCATCAGGACAACGGAACTCCAAACGTTTAGCTTTGGGATTAGGACCAGAAAGGGGGATACGGATTGAAGCTGAACGATTACCCTGTGAGTAAGCCAAATTTACAGGAGCTTCAAATCCAGGTACCAGACGCTTATAAGAGTTAGTACTAGGATTGGTCAAAGCCAGCAGAGCAGGAGCATGTTTGATCAGTCCACCAATATAATGAAGGGCCATTTCGCTCAAGTTAGCATAGCCATCACCCCAAAATAGAGGCTGTCCACCTTTCCAAAGTGATTGGTGGGTATGCATACCTGAACCATTATCTTTAAATAAGGGCTTGGGCATGAAGGTAACTGTCTTACCATGCTTTTTACCAACGTTCTTAATAACATACTTATAAGTCATTAAGTAGTCAGCTGCTTGAATCAAAGGAGCAAATTTAAAACCTAGCTCATTTTGTCCACCAGTTGCTACTTCGTGGTGGTGCTTCTCAATTGGCACACCACATTTGGCCATGACTAAGAGCATCTCAGTTCTGAGATCTTGCATAGTATCCGTAGGAGCTACTGGGAAATAACCACCTTTATAGGCTGGTTTATTGGCTAAGTTACCACCTTCTTCTTTCCCACTATTCCAACGTCCTTCAACGCTATCTAGATAGTAGTAACCTTTGTTTTCAGTTTGGTCAAAGCGAACATCATCAAAGACAAAAAATTCTGCCTCAGGTCCAAAATAGGCAACATCAGCCAGACCAGTAGTAGCCAGATAATCTACTGCTTTTTGGGCAATGGAACGAGGATCTCTACTGTAGGGATTGCCGGTTCGGGGTTCTTTAATACTGCAGATCATGCTGAGGGTTGGTTCTGCATAAAAGGGGTCAATCCAAGCAGTAGTAGGATCAGCCACCATTGACATATCAGACTCGTTGATTGCTTTCCAACCACGGATACTAGAACCATCAAAGGGCACACCAACATCAAAGGCACTTTCATCAATTTGGTCATAGTAGAAAGTACAGTGTTGCCAGGTTCCAAGCATATCAACAAATTTCAGATCAACCATCTGAATATTGTTGTCTTTAATATACTGTAATACTTCTTGAGGCGTATTAGCCATTGCTAACTCCTTGCTATAGATCAAGATATGTTTTTACTCGAATATTTCATCTTAGTTATCAAGGCGACACGTTTTTTGTATTTGTTGCTACTGTTTCTATTCAAGTTGCCGCTTAAAGACAAAATTTTTCCCATTGCCCTGTAATTTGTGAAGAAATATTTCAAAAAATCAATAAAATCACGCAGAAGACGGAGACTTAAACAAGTTAGCATAGGGTCATTGTAGATCTCCATGCGATTATAAAATTATAAATAGATCAAGATTCGTTGAAAATTTCGATTTGGGAGAATTATTTAAAATGAGAGATGCGGTCACCAGTTTAATAAAAAACTACGATTTGAATGGACGTTATTTCGATCGCGATGCCATGGAGCAGTTGAAGTCTTATTTCAACTCAGCATCTGCGCGCTTGGCTATTGCCGCAGTGATTAATGCCAATGCCGCCACCATAGTAAAAGCTTCTGGTGTCCAACTTTTTGAAGAAGTGCCTGAATTGATCCGTGCAGGTGGCAATGCTTACACCACAAGACGTTATTCAGCTTGTTTGAGAGATTTAGATTACTATCTGCGCTATGCTAGCTACGCTCTTGTAGCTGGAGATACCGATGTTCTAGATGAGAGGGTTCTCCAGGGTCTGCGCGAAACTTACAATTCCCTAGCGGTTTCCATTGGTCCGACCGTGCGCGGGGTTGCAATTATGAAAGATTTGGTTAAGGCTAAAGCATTAGAATCTGGTATTAGTGATCTTTCCTCGATAGATGAACCATTTGATCACATTTGCGCAGAATTAGGTGAAATATCTCTATAATTTCTTAAAACTATAGATAATTTGCCTTTCTACTGTTTTGAGCAAAGAGGGAGAAGAACCAGAAGCAAGAGAGAACCTGTCTAGCTTCATTTGTAGTCCCAGCATAGGATCTTCACCATCAGAAATTAGGAATTCTACTAGCTTAATCTCTTCCCAGGAAATTAAGCTATCTAGAATTTTAAATATGGCAATAAAATGAGGATTATCTCTATTTGCGTACCAATTAGATTCTATAGAAGTAGGCTGCTCAAAGCCTAAGTTAAAGATTAACGAGGGTTTGCCAAATAGTGAAATAGCTACAGGTCTTACCTCTTCTTGTAAGGATAGATCATATTGGTGGACAAGTTCTCTTAGCTTTTCTAATCTTTGATAGCGCTCTTTAACATTTTGCACAGAAGAGCTCCATTCTAGGGCAATGGTTACCAAATAATTCCTCAACAGAAGATGCCCCAGTTTTTGGGCTTTAACCGAGAGATAACTAGAATTGTAATCATTGGCTTCAATCAAAAGAGGTAAGCGTTCCACCACCTCAATACCATAACCATAGAGTCCAGCAATTTTTCGCGGATTGTTGGTAATCAGTCGGATTTTTTTAACATGCAAATCATTGAGAATTTGCGCTCCAACCCCGTAGTCTCTCAGATCGGCAGGAAATCCTAATTTTTCGTTGGCTTCAACCGTATCTAGACCCATATCTTGCAGGGAATAGGCTTTTATTTTATTGATTAAGCCGATACCTCTGCCCTCTTGTCTCAAGTAAACCACCACCCCTAATGTGGCATTTTCTATCATTTTTAGGGCCGCTTGTAACTGCATTTGACAATCACAGCGCAGAGAGCCAAGAGCATCTCCCGTCAAACACTCTGAGTGCATGCGCACCATTGCTGGCTCTTGCTCAATTTTACTGAGATCACCTTTGACTATAGCTAAGTGTTCACTTTTATCTAAAATATTGCGATAGGCATAGAGAGTAAACTTGCCATATTGACTAGGTAGATCTGAAACCGCTTCTCTATAAACAAAGCGATCATGTTTGAGACGATAACTAATAAGATCTGCTATGCTGATGAGCTTGAGTTGATGCTTACGTGAGTATTCTACTAATTCTGGTAAACGGGCCATTGAACCGTCTGGATTTTGTATTTCACAAATCACCCCAGCAGGATAGAGCCCGGCTAGTCTAGACAAATCAACAGCGGCTTCTGTATGTCCAGCTCTTTTGAGCACGCCGCCATCTTTAGCCCTTAAGGGAAAAATATGTCCAGGACGAGTCAGGTCTTCTGGCGCACTAGCAGGATTGATGGCAACTTGAATTGTTCTGGCTCTATCTTCGGCTGAAATTCCTGTAGAGCCTCCAAGATGTGGACTTGCATCAATACTAACTGTAAAAGCAGTTTGATTACTATCGGTATTTTTGGTGACCATCAGCGGTAAATCCAGAGCATCGAGTCGCTCTCTGGTCATTGCCAGACAAATCAAACCCCTTGCCTCGACTGCCATGAAATTAATCATATCTGGAGTAGCAAACTGCCCAGCGCAGATCAGATCTCCTTCGTTTTCACGATGAGCATCATCTACCACAACCACAGAATGGCCTGCCTTAATATCAGCTAAGGCTGCATCAATTGAGTCAAAGATGATTTCCACTTCTAGAGTTACTTTGGGATTATTGTTATATCTTCATTTTTACATTCTCTCGCCGCTATGGTGGCAGATTCATTCGCTACTGATAAAGTGTTTCAATGTGCAATCCACTGGGCGTCACTGACAATAAATATTCCACCGAGTTTTTTTAACAAAGGTTCTATATCTTTTAATAATTTTTCAAACATCTCCAATTCATTAGAGATAATCATGATATAACTATTGGTCAATAGACCATCACTAGGATTTCCATGTGAACCTGTACCGGAAATGTTATTGATAATAGTATAATTTTTTATTTGACATTTTTTTAGTATTTTTAATACTGCTGGTACTTCTACATCGCTAACTATAATTTCAATTTTTTTTACTGACTGTAACATAATTAAATTCCCAGCATTTTTATAACATACAAATAGATCGGGATCCCTACAATAATATTGAAGGGAAATGTAATAGCCAACGCCATTGATACATAAAGACTTGGGTTGGCTTCCGGTACTGTCATTCTCATTGCTGCCGGTACTGCAATATAGGATGCGCTCGCGCAAAGAACAGCAAATAGAAGAGCATTACCTTGCCCAATGCCAATAGCTTTACTAAGAAGTATACCAGCCAAGGCATTGATAACTGGAATAAATATTGCAAAACTAATCAAAAAAGTGCCGCTTTTACTTATATCTTTTATCCTGCGCGCTGCTACTAATCCCATATCAAGTAAAAAAAGCATCAATACGCCATAAAATATATCTTTATCTATGAACAAATGAATTTTATTCCAGCCATTAATACCTGTAAGTATTCCAATTACAAGACTGCCAATTAATAATAAAACAGAACTATTTAAAAAAGCTTCATGTAAAACTTCTCCCCAAGATGTCTGCTCTAATTCATTCTCGCCATTTTTGTTGTTTTTTGTAAATATACGCACTAGCAATAGTCCAACTACAATCGCAGGAGATTCCATCAAAGCTAGTGCCGCTACCATGTGTCCACCATAATTTATTTGCAATTTATCAAGCAGGGCACTTGCCGTAATAAAGGTTACTGCACTGATTGATCCGTAAGTGGCCGCAATTGCTGCGGCGTTATAATTGTCTAGTTTTAATTTTAGTATGAAAAAAGAATATAAAGGAACTATTACTGCCATTAATATTGCAGCTATCAAGGTTAATATAACTTGAGGGTTTAATCCATTATTGATAAGTTCATGTCCACCTTTGAAGCCTATAGCTATTAAAAGATAAAGTGAAAATAGTTTGGGCAGTGGATTAGGAATTTCCAGATCAGATTGAACAATAACAGCCAGCATCCCCAAAAAGAAAAACAATACTGGTGGATTTAATATGTTAGACAGAATTAAACTACTATCCATATGGAATTATTTATTTATCTTTGTTTTACGTGAGTTATTATCTTATTTTCTTTTAGATCTAACCAAAATTTCTTCAAGATTTATTATAAATGCAAATACGATGATGGTATTTCGTTTAAAAATACTTGATATAAAGATCTTAATTTTGCTAGTTATAGTATTTTATCCCCAAAGTGTTCCAGCGGCACTACATCTTTAGTGGTCCGCTTTTATTTTATTTCTATGATGTCCTTTGATAAATAATTAAGCGGTAAAATATATCTAGCAGTCTCATCTAGAGATGGCTATGGCAAAATTTTTTATCTGATTAACTTAAAAACGAATCCAGTCATCATGAACTACTTTAGTTGCTTTAAATTTACGCTTATGGTTGTTTCTGGGAGTGCTTTTGTATAGGCGCATAGCCATTTCATCAACGTTGGCAGAAAAAGATGGATCGTAATTTTTCTCTAGACTAATGCGAATTTTAAGATCATCGTGATTGTTGGTATCCATAGTGCTTGTGAAAAATTTATAAACTGGCATTGCTGCCAGCAGTTAGTAGCGCCTGGCAGTAAGAAAACCATAGGAGTTAAGCCAGGTACTTTTTATAGTTTAGCAAAATAATTAGTAAAAGTGTTGCTATAATTTATCTTCTCTGTTCCAATAGCTACCCTACCTTTGTTTGCTCTGGGCCTACAACTGATAGGTATGGCTTGATAATACACTTAACGGTACTTAGACAAGAAACACGAGCAAAAGTGGAAATTTTACATCGGGAGTAGTCAGACAATTAGCTTTAAGTCGCATATTAGCCAGATATTTGGTATATTGCTCAGTACTGGCATCAGTCACTCCCAAAATATCATTCCCGATGATATGATTGGTTCATTAGCACTCATACTCTAACGTTGTAGCAAACATTTCATAGATCTGCTCTTGGGAAAAAGCAAAAGAGTTCATCGCCTCAGGAATTAGTTTTTGGTAAAGTCGTACATGGCTTAGTTCATCATGAAATTAAAAGTATTCTCATTACTGCTAATCACGCTTTTAGTCAGTGGGATACTATTTTTGCTGATACCACTATGACTGTTGCTGCCATTGACCGTCTTGTTCATCATGCTTCGATTACTGAGATTTCGCAAGAATCTTTTCGCCAGAAAACGGCTTTAGCTCGCTCTAATCTTCGCGCCGATTAACCTCTCATCATAATCATCGTCAATCTATCAAGTTAGTTGACATTTGACATTCTGTAAGAATTTTAGCATTTTTCTTAACCCGAACTGATGTTAACTTATTGCTTATTCTTGAAATTACATTGGTTTTTCGTTAGAATAATATTTATAGATTAGAATATTAACTCATATAAATATTCTGAACATTATGTCGTCAACAACTAACATAGAAAAGACAATTGAGTAAGAGATGTTAATCGTATTAGACGAAGCTTAAGAGCAGCTCTCAGTACAGTACGGGCAGAAAAAAACACCCAGATTTAGAAACCATAAATGTTCCAGTAGAAGGCATTACTTTATTGGTAAGTTTACCTGAACTGCAAACTCGTTAAACATTTGAGCCTTTGAGGAGTGAAAATAATATATTCTTATTTTCATATGATGAAGCCATTATTGATCCTCAACAAATTGAGCGCCCACTCAATGAAAGTACTTCATCTTATTTTTAAGAAGTTTCACTATGAAAGTTCAATCTGTTCAGTTAAAGTACTTCAAGCGTTTTCGGAATCCGCCTAAATTTGATTTTACTGATCCAGAAACTGGATTAGCAAGAGATTTAATAGTTTTAATAGGAGTGAATGGTGCTGGAAAAACGAGTCTTTTACAGGCTATTGCTGCGACACTTGGGGTTGCCACTGGAAGATTACAGAAGCTCTCCGATTTAGAATGGGCAGGGTTTAATTATGAGCTTTTAGGGAGAAATTGGGGAAAATTTACACCAGAAGTGACTCTACAGGTACAGTTTTCGTCTTCAGAAATTCAAGCAGTTAGTGAATTTCAAAGTAAACTGCGAGATATGGGACGTGACCTGCAACCACCTGCTGATGAGAATACTGTGACTTTAAACTGGCGAGATGAGAGAGTTCAGGCAAAAACGGCGGCTGAATTGTTTCAATTTAAAGGACGAGATTACGCTAAACAACTTCTCCGCTCTGATGACTTCCCTGATGGCTTCCAGGCTTTTAAACGTGTCGGGACAACCCTTTGGTATACCGAACAAAGAACTTCAACTACTCTGACCACTGAAGATCAGCACAATAAAATTGAAATCACAGTTGATATTTTACGGGATCGATTATCCAAGTGGCGGCAATTTCATCAAGATGTTGAAATGGGTAAAATAAAAAAACTCCGCTATGGACAGAAGGACTTATATAAAGAAATAGAACAAGTATACAAGACTGTTTTTCCAGAGCGCAGCTTTGAAGGACCTGTTCTACGAGAGGAAATTGATGACATTCTCAAAGAACCTTGGTTTTATCTCTATGACAGTAAGAATCAGTATGAGATTTCTGAGATGTCAGGAGGCGAACGTGCTATCTTTCCAATGCTAATGGACTTTGCCAGTTGGAATATTCATAATTCTGTCATCTTGATTGATGAAATTGAGTTACATTTACATCCGCCAATGCAACAGGCACTGTTGAGAGCTTTACCAAAGTTAGGTAAAAATAATCAATTTATTATTACCACTCATTCTGATTATATAGAGCAGTTAGTACCAGAAGCATATATTGTACGCTTAGAGGTGTGATTGTGAGTGTCGTTAGTGGTGAAAGAACAATTTTTTGTGAAGGAAAGCAAAGCAGCTTAGATTTTAAGTTACTTAGCAGAGTAGTTGAAGGCATATCAGGTGACCAATGTACAATTATTCCTGCAGGTAGCAAATTTACATTTTCAATCTTTGCTGAAGGATACTTCTTTCCTAATGAAGTAACGAACCAACGATACATAGTCTTTCGAGATCGAGATTTCGATGTTGAACCATCATCTAGTATTAAATTACTTAAATTAAGTAATAAATCAGGTGATCGACATATTAATCGACATATTACTTTAACTCATCGCTCTAGTGTTGAGAACTATCTTTTAGATGCTAAGTTAATTGACACGTATTGGACAACAAAATACGAAGAGAAAATAGACAACCCTACATCTAAGTGGGGACATGGAAAATCACCAGGAATAGAAGCTATTACACAATGGATTGAGCTTAGTGCAAGAAATTTACAGTCTTATCAAGCTGTACGATGGGCACTGGGTGATTTTGCACGTAATGTACGTAAACAATTTAAAACCACTTGGACAAAAGGTAGTGGTACATTGCCAGAATTATTAGACTTGCCAAGCTGCCAGAGTCAAGCTTTAGAATTAATCAATCAATATAGACAGAAAGTTGACTCAGTTACACCAGAGAATTTTGAAACAAAGCTTAATTCATATCAAGAAATTTTCATTCAGTCAGATTTTTGGACACAAGAACAGTACCTGATCTGGTTTCACGGAAAAGATCTTCAGAAAGAAATGCAGAAGCAACAACCTAAATACATTTCTCTATCTTCGTTTTTTGATTGGGCATTTACTGAGCTTAATATTGAGAATTATCCTGACCTTAAGAAACTAAAAGAAAATATAGAACAGCTATAGTTAAATCGTAACTACTCAGGCTGGGGTACAGGAGATTGGGGGGACCAAAAAAAAGAAAAGTGAAAGCATCAAGGACATTGAAGCCTTGTTTTCTCAAAGTGGAAATATAGCCTCGAATGCGACAGAACATTTGTGACCCAGTAATAGCTCGAAAGGTACCAGAAATCTTCTATTTGAGTTTAACCATACGAACATCTCGCTCCGCTTGATTATTATCAAAGGGAACATCAAAATCATACATAAAACCCATGAATCTTGCACTGGGGAAAGATTAGATAGCTGTTGATTTTTCTCCAAGATATCAACGTTATCATTATTGAGTTTGAGTACAGGGGCAAGATATTCGGCAATACCCTCGATTTCTATTGAGTTGCAGCCAAAATAGAAAGCATCTTTTATAGATCTTTGAGCACCCAAAGCATCATAAAAACCAATAGAAAATTTGATTGCCGCTTTATCTCCAATAGCCTCGTTCATACCAATTGCATACCCAACGTGCTGAACAATCGCTTCTGCTTGTTCTTCTGAATAACAAGCATTAAGAACAACACATTTAATTTGACCAGAGAATAACTCGAACAAATTGGCCAAGGCTTTCGTACTAACCAACTTAGCCTCACCTTGTTCATTCTCCAAGACTAATCCATTTTTTCCACTACCATGACCACAAAAATGAACTATTTGAGCTTTAGTCTCTAACAAAGCTTTTCTAAGATTATCTGTTCGCAATGCTCCTTTTTTTCTATTTCAAATTGATCGCGATGATGATCTAGCTTCAAATTCGATTTGGTTGTGCAAAAATGATAGGGTTTTTCCTCCACAATGTTCGCATTCCATTAGATGCAGACTGTATTTAGTGATTAAAGGCATCGCCAGAAACAATACATATTTAAATATTGGTAGCTAAGTTGGCTACATCAAAGAGAAACCTCCTTAACAGCGCGAGAGACTCAAGATTTATCTTGAGCGATTAACTCAGCAACAATTGAGCTATGTTAAAGTTGAAAAGAAAGAGAGTGAAAAGTTTCTCACCCCAGCAGGAGAAAAACGGGATTTATGGGCAATATTCAAAAGCGTGGTTTGCTTCGTGGAGCTACGGCATTTATGCTAACTACAGCTGCAATTACCGGGGCTGGTTTACTGCATTGGTCAGCAAGCCAAGCGTCTTTTCAAGAAAGCCCCAAAGAAGTAATTGACGAGGTGTGGCAGATCATCAACAGGACTTATGTTGATGGTACTTTTAACAAGACTAATTGGCAGGCTGTCCGCAGCGAATACCTGGGAAGAAATTATGACAATAGGCAGCAAGCATACAAAGCTATCAGGGAAATGCTCAAAAAGCTGGGAGATCCCTATACTCGCTTTATGGATCCAGAAGAGTTTAAGGATATGCAAATCCAAACCTCAGGTGAGCTCTCCGGTGTAGGACTAGAATTAGGCAAGCAAGAAAAAACTGGTCAACTGATAGTAGCAAACCCTATTGAAGGAAGCCCAGCGTTCAAAGCAGGCATTCAGCCTAAAGATATCGTCATTAAAATTGACGGCAAAAGCACTAAAGGTATGGATATCCAAGATGCCGTTAAATTAATCAGAGGAGAATCAGGAACTAAGGTTCTGCTAACTATTCTCAGAGGAAGCAAAGAGATTGATTATCCTCTAGTGCGCTCTAAAATTGAGATTCATCCAGTGCGCTTCCATGTTCAAGATACTCCAAATGGTCCAGTTGGCTATATCCGCCTGATTCAATTTAGCGCTCAAGCAGGAGATGAGATGCGCAATGCCATCCAAAGACTCGAGCAACAGAATGTCAAAGGTTATGTATTAGATCTACGCTCTGACCCAGGTGGTCTACTCTACGCCGCTGTGGATATTGCCCGACAATGGCTCAACGAAGGAACCATTGTATCAACGGTCGAAAGGCGAGGAGAAAAAGAGCGCTATAGAGCCAACAACCGCGCTCTAACTGAAAAGCCCCTAGTAATTTTAGTTGACGGTGGTTCTGCCAGTGCCAGTGAAATCCTCTCTGGGGCGTTGCAAGACAATCGCCGTGCTAAATTGATTGGAACCAAAACCTTCGGCAAGGGGCTAGTCCAGTCGGTGCGCAGCTTAGCTGATGGCTCTGGAATGGCAGTGACAATTGCCAAATATCTCACCCCAAGTGGTAGAGATATCAACAAGCGTGGTATTGAGCCAGATATTGTGATAGAGCTAACAGATGCCGAGCGCAAGGAACTCCAAGGCAACAGGGATAAAATTGGTACTCTAAGCGATCCTCAGTTGGTCAAATCCTTGGAAATACTCAAACCCGAAATTGAACGCCAAAAAACATCATCCTTGCAGAGATAAAATCAGCTAGGCTTATACTTTCTGGATCTCCATAGATACTTGAGCAGAGTTTGAGATAATATCTTTCAAGATAACTCCCAAAAAATTATGAACAACCAGAATATAGAATCGGTCTTACAAGAAGATCGTAAGTTCGAGCCATCTGCTGAATTTATAGAAAAATCCAATTTTAAAAGCCTGCAAGAATATCAAGATCTTCGACAGAGATCTTTAGAAGAGCCGGAGAAATTTTGGGCAGATCTTGCCCAGAGCCAGTTGCATTGGTTTAAGCAATGGGAAAAGGTGCTCGACTGGCAACCCCCCATTGCCAAATGGTTTGTAGGTGGCAAATTAAATATTTCTTACAACTGTCTAGATAGACATCTTCACTCTTGGCGCAAAAATAAAGCCGCCATTATCTGGGAAGGAGAGCCTGGAGATTCCAGGGTGATTACCTATGCTCAACTACATAGAGAAGTATGTCAATTTGCCAATGCTCTCAAGCAATTGGGCGCAAGCAAAGGAGATCGCATAGCCATCTATATGCCGATGATTCCTGAAGCTGCTATTGCTATGCTAGCTTGTGCCAGAATCGGGGCAGCCCACACTGTGATTTTTGGTGGCTTTAGCAGAGAAGCAATCAAAGATAGACTCAATGATGCCCAAGTCAAAATAGTAGTAACAGCAGATGGTGGCTATCGAAAAGACAAAGTTGTACCACTAAAGCCACAGGTTGACCTAGCCCTTAGTGATAATGGCGCGCCCTCAGTAGAAAAAGTATTAGTTGTCCAAAGAAGTAACAGCCCTACAGAAATGGTAGAAGGCCGAGACTATTGGTGGCATGAATTGAGAAAAAGTGTAAGTTCCGAATGCCAAGCGCAAGAGATGGACAGTGAGGATATGCTTTTTATTCTCTATACCAGTGGAACTACAGGAACACCCAAAGGCGTTGTCCATACTACAGGTGGTTATAATCTCTATTCTCATATGACTACCAAATGGGTATTTGACTTACAAGAAACTGATGTATATTGGTGTACCGCTGATGTCGGCTGGATCACTGGGCATAGCTATATAGTCTATGGACCACTATCCAATGGTGCCACTACCCTCATGTATGAAGGGGTCACCCGAGCCTCTAATCCCGGCTGTATCTGGGATGTGATTGAAAAATACGGCGTCACTATTTTCTATACCGCTCCTACTGCTATCAGGGCTTGGCTGAAAATGGGCGAAGAACATCCCAATTCTCGCAATCTCACTTCTCTACGTCTACTTGGAACGGTAGGTGAACCCATTAACCCAGAAGCTTGGATCTGGTATCACAGAGTTATAGGTGGTGAGCGCTGTCCAATTGTAGATACCTGGTGGCAGACCGAAACAGGTGGAATCATGATTGCTCCGATACCCAGTGTGATTCCTACTAAACCTGGATCTTGCACCCAGCCACTACCTGGTATTCAAGCTGAGATTGTGGATTTAGATGGCAATGGACTGCCAGCCAATCAAGGTGGTTATCTCACAATCAAATATCCCTGGCCTGGAATGATGAGAACTGTTTATGGTAATCCAGAGCGTTTTCGCAAGAGCTATTGGGAACATATTCAACCTAAAGATGAACAGTATTTTTATTTTGCCGGTGATGGCGCCAGAGAAGATGAAGATGGCTATTTTTGGGTGATGGGCCGAGTAGATGATGTAATCAACGTGGCCGGCCATCGCTTAGGTACTATGGAAATAGAATCAGCCCTTGTTTCTCATCCTGCTGTAGCTGAAGCCGCAGTAGTAGGCAAAGCCGATCCACTCAAGGGAGAAGATATCTTTGCCTTTATCACTCTAGAAAGTAGCTATAGCCCTAGTGATAAACTAGCTGAATCTCTCAAACAACATGTTGTTGAAGAAATTGGAGCTATCGCCAGACCTGGAGAAATTCGTTTTACTGATGCTCTGCCTAAAACCAGATCCGGTAAAATAATGCGCCGATTGCTGAGAGGCCTAGCCAGTGGCGGAGAGATTGTAGGAGATACATCTACGCTAGAAGATCGCAATGTGTTAGATCAACTTAGAGAGAGTATTTGATTAATAACATCACTCAAGTTAGAAATCAGCTACAAATGGACTAAAGAGACCTTAGAATAGGAATTATCTATAGTGATTAATATTCTATGACTGAGGTCCCGGTCTCTCGTATCCGCAACTTTTGTATAATTGCCCATATTGACCATGGCAAATCTACCTTAGCTGATCGTCTTTTGCAGGTTACCAAGACAGTCCAGGCTAGGGAAATGAAAGAGCAGTTTCTTGACAATATGGACTTAGAACGCGAGCGCGGTATCACTATCAAGCTTCAAGCCGCGCGCATGAACTATAGGGCAAAAGACGGTCAAGACTATGTGCTAAATCTGATAGACACTCCCGGGCATGTTGATTTTTCTTATGAAGTTTCTCGCTCGCTGGCAGCTTGTGAAGGCGCTCTTTTAGTAGTAGATGCCTCTCAGGGAGTCGAAGCTCAGACCTTGGCTAATGTATATCTAGCACTGGATAATAACCTTGAAATTATTCCAGTTCTCAACAAAATAGACCTGCCGAGCGCTGAACCTGACCGCGTAGCTGAAGAAATAGAAGAAATAGTAGGTTTAGATTGTACTGATATAATCAAGGCTTCGGCTAAATCAGGTATTGGGATTGAAGAAATCTTAGAATCTATAGTTCGGCAAGTACCACCACCTCAAGATACCTTAGACAAGCCTCTGCGCGCTTTGATCTTTGATAGCTATTATGATCCTTATCGAGGAGTGATTGTCTATTTTCGGATAATGGATGGTCGTTTAAAAAAAGGTGATCGCATCCTCTTGATGATTGCAGGCAAGGAACACCAAATAGATGAGCTGGGAGTACTATCTCCAAATCAGATTCCAGTCGATGAGCTGCATGCAGGCGAAGTTGGTTATCTCTCAGCGGCTATCAAGTCTGTGGTAGATGCCAGAGTCGGGGATACCATTACCCTATTAGCTAAACCAGCAGCAGAAGCATTGCCCGGCTATACAGAAGCCAAACCAATGGTATTTTGTGGCCTTTTCCCGATTGATTCAGATCGCTATGAAGATCTTAGAGAAGCTCTAGAAAAGCTCAAGCTCAACGATGCAGCACTTTCCTATGAACCTGAGACATCTAGCGCTATGGGCTTTGGTTTTCGATGTGGCTTTTTAGGGCTACTCCATATGGAAATAGTACAAGAGCGACTAGAGAGAGAATACAATCTAGATCTGATTATCACAGCCCCCTCAGTGGTTTACCGAGTGAGCACAATTGATGGAGAAGTCAGTGAGATTGATAATCCCAGTCAACTTCCGCCAATTCAAAAAAGAGAGAAAATTGAAGAGCCCTACATTCAGGTAGAAATGATCACCCCTGAAACCTATGTAGGTTCCTTGATGGAGCTTTGTCAATCAAGAAGAGGCATTTTTAAAGACATGCGCTTTTTCACCAAGACTCGCACAGCCTTGATCTATGAACTGCCTCTAGCAGAAGTGGTTACTGACTTTTTCGATCAACTCAAATCTCGCTCACGTGGCTATGCCAGTATGGAATATTATGTGATTGGCTATCGAGAAAATCCACTAGTCAAGCTGGATATACTAGTTAATGGTGATGCAGTTGACGCTCTAGCTATGATAGTTCATCGTGACAAGGCTTACAACGTTGGACGAGCCTTAACTGAAAAACTCAAAGAGCTCATTCCACGCCACCAATTCAAGATACCTATCCAAGCATCCATAGGAGCAAAGGTGATTGCCAGTGAACATATCCCAGCTCTTCGCAAAGATGTACTAGCTAAGTGTTATGGAGGGGATATCTCTCGGAAGAAAAAACTACTTGATAAGCAAGCTAAAGGTAAAAAACGAATGAAATCAATAGGTACGGTTGATGTTCCTCAAGAGGCTTTCATGGCCGTTTTACGACTTGAACAACAACAATAACTTATAAAAACGACTAGATCATAAAAAAATATGAGTAAAACAGAAAATAGAGTTTTCTTACTAGAATTTGAAAAACCCCTCTGGGAGATTGAAACAAGAATAGAACAACTGAAGCAATCAGCCGAAGAAGACAGCGTAGATCTCTCTAAAGAAGTAAGTCAACTGGAAAATACCTACTATGAATTACATAGAAAGATTTTTAGTAGACTTAATCCTCTTCAGCGTCTGCAATTAGCCCGTCATCCTCGCCGTCCTAGTACTCTAGATTATATTCAGACTATTTTCGATGATTGGTTTGAGCTGCATGGAGATCGAGGGGGAAGCGATGATCCAGCTTTAGTAGGTGGAGTTGCTCGCCTAGAAGGCCGTCCAGTCGTTATCCTAGGGCACCAAAAAGGTCGTGATACTAAAGATAATGTGGCACGTAATTTTGGCATGCCCTTACCCGGTGGCTATCGAAAAGCTTGGCGTTTGATGGAACATGCCCATCAATTTGGTATGCCTATTATCACCTTTATTGATACACCGGGGGCTTGGGCCGGAGTCGATGGAGAGAAACTAGGACAAGGTGAAGCTATTGCCTACAACCTGCGCGAAATGTTTCGTTTTGAGGTGCCGATAATCTGCACAGTCATTGGAGAAGGTGGCTCAGGCGGCGCTCTAGGTATAGGGGTAGGAGATCGACTTTTAATGCTCGAGCATGCTGTTTATACTGTAGCTACACCTGAAGCCTGCGCAGCTATTCTCTGGAAAGATGCTAAAAAATCCCAGCAAGCAGCCGACGCTCTAAAGATAACACCAGAAGACCTCAAAGAGTTAGGCATTATAGATCAAATCGTACCAGAGCCCCCTAAATGTGCCCATGCCCAGCCCATTCAAGCTGCTGAATTACTTAAGCAGGCTCTAGTTAAGAACTTAGAGGAATTGACTCATCTCGGGCATAAAGAAAGGTGTGATCTGCGCTATCAAAAGTTCCGACAAATAGGGACATTTTTAGAAAAAGGATCTGCTTGAAATGTTATAATTTGATTTGTCGGTAAATGTAACTTAATGTTAAGTTCAACTCAGAAAACCCTCAGTTCAAACTCGAGGTGGAAGACCAACCATGACTCTCACTAAAAGTAAGCAAAACGCTATTATTGTTGGAGCCAGTGGTGGTATTGGAAGATCAACTGCATTGGTTTTTGCTTCGGCGGGTTTTAGAGTAGCTCTTCTGGGGCGTTCGCTCGATAAGATAGAGGCTCTTGCCCAAGAGATTAGAAATCAAGGGGGGCAAGCCGATGCTTATTTCTTGGACTTAGCACAGACCGAAGTTATAAGCCAAAAAGTTTCCTCAATAGTAGAGCAGATCGAAGGAGTAGATATTCTGGTAAATGCTGCTGGAGTAGCCTGCACTTCTAGTTTGGCCCAAACCTCTCTAGCTGATTGGAGAAAAACTATAGATCTCAACCTAACCAGTGTTTTTCAGACAGTTCAAGGTGTTCTGCCTAAAATGAGAGAGCAAAAGAAAGGCACTATCATTAATGTTGCCTCAATTGCTGCTCATAATGCATTTACCGACTGGGGAGCTTACTGTGTTAGTAAAGCAGGCTTGGTGAAATTTTCAGAAGTCTTGTCTTTAGAGGAGAAAAGTAATGGCATAAGGGTTATGGTGATTAGCCCAGGGGCTGTCAATACACCACTTTGGAATACTGTTGATACCAATTTTGATACTACAGTAATGCTTTTGCCTGATACCGTAGCGCACGCTATCCTCCAAGCAGCTCTATTACCTCCAGAAGCGGTGATTCAGGAGATGATCATTACTCCTAGTGCTGGCGCACTTTAGTTTATATCAAACACTAACCCAATAATACAATCATTACCAAGGCCAGAAACATGACATTTACAAACTCAATAAATGGCAACTCCAAAGAATCAGATTCAGAGAATATTGGCATTAAAAAAAATATTTCTGATCTTATTTTAAGTAGACCTGCCCGTGACACACATAATGGAATAGAGGCTAAGATTCAACAAACCTCATCTGAAGATAGTTGTCAGAAAATGAGTGAGGCAGTTAGGGTGATTCTGGAATCTGTAGGAGAAGATCCAGAAAGAGAAGGCTTACTTAAAACCCCAAAAAGAGTAGCTGAAGCAATGCAGTTTCTGACCCAAGGCTATAGTCAATCTTTGGAAAAACTCGTCAATGGAGCTATTTTTGATGAGGGACACAACGAAATGGTTCTAGTTCGAGATATTGATTTTTTTAGTCTTTGCGAACATCACATGTTGCCCTTTATGGGGAGAGCGCATGTTGCCTATATTCCTAACCAAAAAGTAGTCGGCTTGAGTAAAGTTGCTAGAATCGTAGAAATGTACTCACGCAGACTTCAAGTACAAGAGAGGTTAACCAGACAAATTGCTGAAGCTATCCAAGAAGTTTTAGAACCTCAAGGTGTAGCTGTAGTCATGGAAGCTACTCACATGTGCATGGTCATGCGTGGAGTACAAAAGCCTGGATCTTGGACTGTCACAAGCTCAATGGTCGGCTCATTCCAAGAAGAACAAAAAACCAGGGAAGAATTTCTCAATCTCATTCGCCACAGGCCCAATTTTCTGTAGAGGCAATATTCCCTCCTAGTGATTAGCTTGGGGGGAAGTTTTTTCTGGATTTTTAGACTGGCTGGTAAATGGCAAACTTATATTACCGGAAGCTAAGACGCCCTTGAGTTGTTTTTGCTCAGTATTAGCATTAATACTAATCTTCCCATGAGGATCAGAACCAGGGCAGTTCTTAAAAAGACTTGAATGTCCTTTGAGGCTAACTATAGTTTTATTAAAGTGACCAGATAAATTTGGGCGAGCTTCATCGGTTGAAAAATTTTTCTCCAAGGAGCTAGGTATTAAATAAGCATTGAGATAAAGACCTGATTGTTTGATTTTGAGCAATAATTTGCTCTCTTTGAGGCATTGGCTTAGTTCTTGACTATCAATATCATAGGTACTTCCCAGTTTAGACGGCACTTTCAGGTTTTTCTGAGCATACCCTGTGACTATATTAAAAAGAAATACTACGCCACTAATAGATAAAACGTAGAAAATTATTAAAGGAAGATTGCTGCGCTGCTTAAACATATTTTTTCGCTGAGTTTGATATTCTAGGAAGGGTTGTGTTGCTTTCCAACTGCCGCAGATAAATTTGCATAACCTGATTTTTCTAAAATATTGAGCAAGCCGCCTAGAACTTGGGGAACTAACCAGGGACCTTGATAGATCCAGCCAGTGTAAACCTGTAGTAAGGATGCGCCTGCTTGAATTTTTTCCCAGGCATCTTCTGCTGTGAAGATTCCACCTACCCCTATTATAGGTAACTGTCCCTTGGTAGATTGATATATAAAGCGGATCACCTCAGTAGATCGTCTAGCAAGAGGCGCTCCACTAATTCCCCCACTTTCTTGGCTGATTGGTTTGCCGGTTTCTGGTAAGGTAGTTGTTTTTAAACCACTGCGCCCTATAGTGGTGTTAGTTGCAACGATGCCGGCAATTTGATAGCTTTTAGCTAAATTTAAAATACTCTCAATAGCTTCAAAATCCAGATCTGGCGAGATTTTAATGAGAATTGGTTGAGAATTCTCATTTGCAGATTGAAGGGTATCTAGAATAGGTTCTAGTTGCTCTGCCCCTTGGAGTGAACGTAGCCCTGGAGTATTAGGAGAGCTAACATTGATGACAAAATAGTCTGCCCAGTTGCGCAAATTTTCAAAACTAAAAAGGTAGTCTTTGGCCGCATCTTCTAAAGGGGTGATTTTAGATTTACAAAGATTAACCCCAATTGGAATAGAGCGCGCTTTTCTTTGCCAGGTCTGCTCAAGTTGTTCAGACATCGCTAAAGAGCCTAGGTTATTGGCCCCAAGACGATTCAAAATGGCTCTATCTTGAGACAAACGAAAAAGTCTAGGTGTTGGATTTCCAGGCTGTGGATGTTGGGTAACCGCGCCAACTTCAGCAAAGCCAAAACCAAAACTAGACCATATTCCAGCTCCTTGAGCATCTTTATCAAACCCTGCAGCTAGTCCAAAGGGATTGGGAAAATTCAGATTCCAAATGTTTTGCTCGAGCCTTTGATCCTCTAGGCAAAAGGAGTTCTCCAAGCTGTGGATCAATTTTTGAGACCAAGATGAAGCGCGTGAAGTTTCTATATATCCTAAACTCTGTATCAATTTTTTGTGAAACCATTCAGGTTGCTGCTTGGCCCAAAATAGGGCTAATGGATAGAAAGGTTTGACTAAGTTTATAATCATGATTAACTAAATAGATTCAGAGGAAAATAACCAAAAGTTCCTTCAATTTGAGGATCTTCACTCTGATAAGAAATTAATACTCCTCTATATTCTCCCCAATAGGGTTCAATTAGATGGGACATTTTTTGAGTATTGTATTTGATGTAACTGGCTTTACTAGGATCATGCTCCTTGGTTATTATTTGTTCACTAGGATAATTAAGAGCCTTGAGATATTCCCTCAGGCTATTTATTCCTTCTTCTAGATTATCGCTACAAATTCCCAGATTCTGCCAATCTGAGAGCTGAGCAAAATGTACTATCGCGGTAATTAATTTTTCTTTTTCATTTAGGTTAGCTGGCAATTTAATCTCACCAGAGCTATAGGATTTCAAAACACCTAAAGATTCTGCTATATTCATAAAATATAATTTATTTTTTGATAACTAGAGAATTTTAACAAAACTATGGGAGAAGCAAAACGCCGCAAAGAGGTACTAGGAGACAAGTATGGACAGGACAAGCCTATCTTTTCTTGGTTACCACTTACCGAAAAACAAGCTAAAGATGCTTATAGAGTTACAACGCAAGGAGCTTGGATTGGTATTTTTACCCTAGCTAGCGCTTGGTTTGTAATACGTTTCATTGGACCGGCTTTTGGTTGGTGGCAATTGAGTCAATAGTATTGTTTATTTGGTCACCATCACCTCTCTAGAAATTTTAAAATGAGAAAAATTCTCTCCCTTTATTGGTTCACCAACAAGCTCTAGTCTATATAGTCCCGGTTTGCTAAAAGTAACTACTGCGCTAGGAATATCTTTATACTTTTCATTATTGAGCCCTTTTAATGTGGGGGTTAAAGGTGCAATATTCTGGCGAGGAACCGGGTAAATTACTAAATGGCATTGGCAATGTGAAAGCGGGATTGGTTCTCCTGCTTTTTTAGTCAAGGCAAACCAAATTTGTGATGGAACACCGGCTTTAGGATGATCTTGTGGATCTAGGTGAATCATCGCAGCTACATCTCCAGAAACTACCATATCATGGGCAAAAGATACCGATGTCATAGAGCAGAGCAATAAACTAGCGATGATTTGTCGATGATTTAAAAATAGACCCATAATAGTTTTCCAATCCCAATAAATTCCAGAACCAACGTTGACGAATCAATAATACCAAAAAAGCCAAAGTGATCGTAACATAGAGCATCAGATTATCAAGCCAAGAGCGCGGCACAAACCCATTTATCAGCACAATATGCAATATACCAAAAATCAAAGCTGGAATACTTAAAAGATGAATATATCGCCAGTATTTCCCTAAACGCTTGGCTAAATGATCAAAACTGGTACAAGCTGCTGGCAGCAACAGCAATAAAGCAGCAAGACCAAGAAAAATAGAGACTTGTTGTTCGGGTAACATAAAGCCAATGGCGGTAAAATTCCAGTTAAAGGTATGTTGCAGCATATGCAGGGTATGGGCAACAGCCAAAATAAAAGAACCTACTCCCAAAAGCCTACGATACTCTAACAGAGCGGGCATTATACGATTAATTGGCCTGGCAATTAATGCTAACATCAAGCAAAAAACTGAGCCATAGCCTGTTAGATCATTCATTGTATTGCCACTGCGCTGCAGGTTGACCAGACCCATCAGGATCATCAACCAGCCACCGAAACGAAAGAGCTGACTACGTTTACTAGAACTCAATCTTGAGCCCCAGATGCCTACAGCGAGCATTGATGGTAGAGTGCCCAAGCCAAAGCCAAACATGATCAGTGCGCCATGAAAAATATCACCAGTTTCTGCCGCTTTGATCTGTGCTATGTACAAAAAGCCACAAGGTATCAAACCCCACACCACCCCCAGCAATAGTGGCATCAACTGGTGTGAACTATTAGAAAGCTTGAGCATGGCAGAGCTCAGAGATTGATGGAGCCCATCTTTTAATAATGGATGAACTATGGGAAATTTGGGTAACCATTTGGGTTTAATTTGAATTAAGCCCATCCAAATCAGGATAATTCCAGTAATTTTGACCAAATACTCTCGCAGCTCACTGCCGATTCCAGCTACGATAATTGAACCAACTGCTCCTATCCCAGCTCCAACAAGGGTATAGCTTAACACTCTGCCTAAATTGAGCAAAATATGAAATGTAAACTGTTGGGATAGCTGAGAGTTTCTCTTTTGAGATAGTGAAAAGGTCACAGCCAGAGGCCCACACATGCCTACACAATGCCCAAAGCTGCCCACAAAGCCTAAAGCTACTATTAAAAACCAACTAACCATCTTTTTTATTGATTTTGGCTTTTTTGTTTAAACAGCAGTGCCCAACAGTTGCAGATGATATAGACCAGCATAGACTCCATCTCGTTTTAAAAGCTCTTCATGTGTACCCATTTCTACCAATTCGCCGCGCTTGAGAACCAGAATTTTATCTACATTGCGTATAGTAGAGAGTCTATGGGCAATGATAATAGCTGTTTTGCCGCGAAGAAGCTTGTCAAGCGCATTTTGTACTGTCACTTCAGTTGCTACATCTAAGCTGGCAGTAGCTTCATCCAATATTAATATACTAGGATTGCGGATTGCTACTCTGGCAAAGGCCAATAACTGTTTTTGTCCACCAGAAAGATTAGTTCCCCTCTCGCGCAGCTGGGTTTGATAACCTTGGGGCAGTTCGCTGATAAAAGAATCAACCGCGGTGACTTTGGCAGCTTCCTGGATTTGTTCTTGGCTATAGGTTTCCCCTAGGGTAATATTGCGATTGATATTGCCAGCAAAAAGAAAACTCTCTTGCAATATGACTCCTATGTAGTTTCGCAGTTGAGTTTTGGGGATATTTTTGATATCAATCCCATCTACAAGAATTCTGCCTTCGTTTGGCTCGTAGAGTCGGCAAAGCAGACGAATTAGCGAAGTCTTACCTGCTCCTGTTGGGCCTACTATAGCAATCTTTTGCCCTGGTTTTAAAGTAAAGTTTAAGTCTTTTAAAATATATTGGTCGGGCTTATAACCAAAGCAAACATTCTCAAAACGAATTTCTCCTAAATGTTCAGAATAGCTACTATCTAAAACCAAATTGGAGTCTTCATTTGTATTGATAGTGGGCTCTTGCATCAATTCGGTAATTCTCTCAACAGCAGTAAAACCAGATTGAAAGGTAGTAAATTTCTCACCAAATTGCCTTAAAGGGGTAAAGAGCCTTTGGGCAAAGAGAATAAAGGCTGAGAGAATTCCAAAATCTAATTGTCTATGCAGAATATATAGACCGCCCAACCAAAGAACTCCGGCAATAGCAATATAGGCAACCCATTCTAAGGTAGCCGAGACTGACGAATCATGTAAAATAGTGCGATCTACAGCCAAGCGGTATTTTTCATTAGTTGCGCCAAATAACTCACTATTGTATCGTTCTCTTTCAAACATTTGAACTATATTGATACCAGAAACATTCTCCTGCAACATAGAATTAAGTTTAGAGAGCTCTTCTCTAACTTGGTAATTGGCTTTGCGGTACTCTTGCTGAAAATAAATAATCAAAAAAGTTACCGGAACCAAAATCAACAACAACATCAAGGACAATTGCCATTGAGTCAGAAAGATAACTACCAACAAAACCAACATAGAAATCAGATCGCTCAAAACCCCAATAGCTCCGCTGGAGAATACTTCTCCTAAAGCTTCTACATCACTGGTGATTCTGGTTACTAACTTACCAACTGGAGTTGCTTCAAAAAAACTCAAAGGAAGATGCGTCACATGTGAAAATAAATCCTCTCTGACTTCAGTTGTGATCTGCTGCCCTATTTTCTGAACCAATGTGCCTTGATAAGCTACAAAGCACAATCTGATGACGATAGTTAGCAACAATAGCAATGACAGAGTGTTGATTGCAGCTACAACGGTTTTTCCCTGTAAAAAAGACCAAGTTGGCTCATGCAACAACAAAGAGACAGCCTGCCCAACAATCAAAGGCTGAACCGCGCTAGCAAAAGCTAAAGGAATCAACAAAACAACAGATACGACCAAAGAGCTTTTATGTCTGCGCAAATAGGGAACAAGCCTGAGAAATAATTTCCAGTCGTTCTCACGTTTTGGTCTTAGGTTTTTTCTAATCACAAGTTACCTGATTGTCTTTTTTCTAACCTGGCAATCCAGTTAGCAATACTATCTAAATTTAAACGATAACTTAGGGGATGAGCCACTAGCCTAGCTGTACTATAAAAAAGGACGTCTATTTCAACAAGTCCATTTTCTTTGAGTGTTTTTCCACTAGATACTAGATCTACTATTGCCTCAGACATTCCTGTAATAGGGCCTAACTCAACTGAGCCAGAAAGTGGAACTATTTCTATGGGTAGATCTAATTTATAAAAGTAATCTTGAGCGCAGTGGACAAACTTAGAAGCTACCCGACCATTGGGAGGTAATTGCTGGGATTTTTTGTAGGGGCTCGTTTTGGGAACTGCTACTGACATTCGGCAACCACCAAAACCTAAATCTAAAAGTTGGGCTACAGCCGGTTTTTTTTCTAACAATACATCATAACCTACTATACCTAATTGAGCTTGGCCGTACTCAACATAGACCGGAACATCCTGCGCTCTAACTAAAAGTGCTTTAGCGCTGTTTGTAGGATCTGTAATTTGAAGTTGACGATTACCCGGTTCTAGGAGCAAACTAAAGTCTAGACCGATCTCTTTAAAAACATTTATACTGTCAGTCAATAGAGCCCCTTTGGGCATAGCAACGGTCAACATGCGATTATAGAAATGGAATTAGAACTCTATTGATGATTTTAACCCCTGATGCGCATCCTCTTGGTTGATGATGAGACTCAATTGACGACTCCCCTTAGTCATATTCTCTCAAACGATGGCTATGAAGTCGATGTAGTAGCCGATGGCGAGCAAGGTTTAAAATTAGCCAACAGTGAGCATTATGATCTTTTGATTTTAGATTGGATGCTGCCGCATTGTTCTGGCTTAGAAATTTGCCGCAATTTGCGTCTAGCCGGTAAAACAACACCGGTATTATTTTTAACAGCTAAAGATACCTTAGATGATCGAGTAGAAGGGTTAGATGCTGGCGCTGATGATTATCTGGTTAAACCTTTTGAATTGAGAGAACTACAAGCAAGAGTCAGAGCCTTGCTGCGCCGCTCGAATGCTTTTATTCATCTCAAGGTGGCAGATTTAGAATTAGATAGCGAAAATCAAATAGTTTATCGTCAAGGCAAAGCAATTGCCCTTTCAGAAAAAGAAATTGCCTTACTGACCCTATTTATGCAGCATCCCGGACAACTGCTCACTCACGAAATGATCTATCAATATGTCTGGACTGATTCTAGTGGTGAAACCCCCAATAGTAACGTATTGGCGGCTTTAGTTCGTTTGCTGCGCCGTAAAATAGAGATTGAAAAAGAACAACCTCTAATTCATACTGTCTATAGTAAAGGTTATCGCTTTGGTGATATAGATTAAAAAAAGATTGTTCTTAATCCGGACTTTGCGAAAGAATCAAGTTCAAAATGTTTAATTCAGAGGAAGTTAATAGTTGCGCTTTAGTATACAAACGATTTCTAATTTCTGGTAAATCATGGCTATTAAAGACTATAAAGGGAAATTTTTCATAATCTTTACCTATGGGTAATACGTAGCCTATAGGATAAAGCAAAGCTAAATAGTTTTTAAGAATAGCTTTAAAATTGATATTTTCAGAATTATTTTTTTTTGCATTAGAAAAATAATCCTCCATCAACTTAGCTACAATAAAGATAAACATAGGAACTGCATAATATTGATCACTGCGTTGGCTATTTTGTAAAAAATACTGAGTAATATTCTGATTATTTTTGAGCTTTTCAATCATTTCGCTGGTAATCTTAGCTGATTGTTTAAGATTTTTAGGATACTCAGGATTAGCAGAAATTTTGTAGATTTTATCTAGTAATTGATCTGGGTTCGCTAAAGGACGCATTTGATAGACTTCTTGTATTTTTTTATCTCCAAGTGGTACTATCAAGAGGCTACCTGTAATATAACATGGTTCTAATTCGGGAAAATCTAGTAATAAATGTAAGCCTTTATTAATATCTTTTTCAAATTTTTCCTGAAATGGTTCTCTCACAGAAAGATAAGATAATTTATTATTTGAACTATGTGAAATATCTTTAATTTTAATATCTAACTGATTAAGTAAACTAGTTAATTGAGAAGCAATTTCCTCGAGATTTTTTTTATGAGTAGGCTTAATATTTGCCTGTTTTTTGAGTTGATCAATAAAATTGCCGAGTTGCTCACTATAGTTAGTTTGAGCAGACGTAACAGATTTGCCACCTACAGGTATAATTTTATAATTATGTTTACCAATAGGACAAGAGCCTTTAATTCTGGTAAGAATTGCTGCTTTTAAAATTAACAAAATATCAATTATATTTATTATTCTCTCTTTAAAAGAAAGTTCTGGATTTTCTCGATCATAGTAAATCGCCTCACTAATATAAAAAGTAAGTTCTTTGACTTGATCTTCTAAATCTAATCCATCTTGAGGATCTTTGCCTCTTCCTCGATATATGACCTGGATAATTTCCATTAAATTTTGTTCAATAGAAAAACGTGGCAAATCAACTATAATATGCTTTACCCTAGGAAAAGATAGACCTCTACTAGCTGAAGCGGTCATAAAAATAATTTTTACTGAATTTTTTTTCTCTTTAATTTTTTCTATTTCATCATCTGAAATATTGGAATGTATTTCAATATACTGTTCAAATTTTTCAAAATAATCTAATTTATTTTTTATGGTCTGGATCAATTCTTGTAGTCTATTTTTATTTTGAATATAGACTATTGTTTGATAGGGATCACTTTGTTCGGTAATTTGGTTTGATATATCAAAATCAATACTCTTGTTAAATTCTAATTTTTCTTCCTTGAGTTGATCTTGATTATATTGAAAAGATTGGGTAAATATTTTATAGTTAATTACTAGTTCTCTGGCAGGATAAGAATTAGTATTAATACTAATAGCATCCCTTTTATTAAATTTGAATCGATCTAGAGAAATTGGTAAACTCTGGCTTTTTTCTTGGCGATAGAAAATTTTATTGGGTTCATAATCTTGATTTTTAAGATGAGCTCTAATGACATCTTGCTCTACAATCGATGCATCGGCAACTATGATCTTACTATTAAAGCCATACTTGCCATCAAGGAGTTTATACTTTTCTAAAAGTTTGCTGATTTTGCTGAGAAATTCAACTCCACTGGGATCACCTGTGATTTCATCAATCATGATAAAAAAATGCTTATATCTACTAGAAATATTCTGCATTTTTGAATCAATCAGCCCGTAGCCTTTTCTATAAGCAGATCTAAATATATGCTCAAAATAATCTAATGTATCTGAACCATTTTTAGTTTTTTTTAAAGCCTGAATTGAGATAGAAGCTACAATCTGCCGAGATATGTCCTTTTCAATCAAAATACCCAATGCGCTAAAGAGGCTATTGATGACCCCAGTATTCTTACTTTCCTGGTCAATAATTAGATCTTCTTTTTCCTGCCTGAGCCTTTGTTTGCTTTTTTTGAAATTTTCAGGAAGATTTTTCAAAAAAGTGATATTACCTTGTTGAAAGTTATCTTGAAATAGATCACTAAAGTATCTCACCGTGGGAAGACCATTTTGGCTACTGATTATTTGGCTATCGGTAGTGATTGCAAAAACTTTTTTGCTTTTTTCACTATTTAGGTCTTCACGGGTAAATTTGTTAATAATATCTAGGTTTACTTGTGTACGAGGACTACAGTAAAGAAAAATAAAACCCTCATCGAAATGGTTTTCCAGAAATTTTACCAAGGCAGTAGTCTTGCCGATACCTGGATTACCAGTTAGGAAGATATAGGGCGTTTGGCTATCAAGTCCTTTATGGACTAATTGGGCATGGGCATCGCGCAGCTGAATATTACCGCTTAGGCCTATACTTTTTAAATTATCTTCTGATAGGACACTTTGGGCTGCAAGAAAATCAGAAATAGTTTCTTGATAGCTAATAGGTTCACTGCGAGAAGGAGAAAGTTTATCGAGATCTTCAAATAATTTTCCACTATCAGGAAAACTTTTTTTGGCACTTTTGATGATGGTTTTAAAAAGTCTCTCTCTAGATTTATCTATATTTTCATTGCCTTGATTTTGTTGATATATAGTCTGACAATTTTTGAGAAATTCAAGATTATTTTGATTGATAGCCATCGCGCTTGCCCCGCGATCACTATAACCAATAATATTGCAAATTAGCTTATCAGCATCACTTAAAATATCATATTTTTTGAGGAATTCATAAAAACTATAAGCGTAGCTACCAGCTTGAATTAATTTATAACTTTCTTTATCTTCGCGACTAAAAGCCTTTAAATAGTAACTAAGCTTATTATTTAAAGGAAAGGTTTCTTCTCCTGTATCTATACTCAAATTAGTAAAGACACTTTTTGATTTTAAATAGTTGATTTCTTTTAATAATATTCTTTTGATTTGCTCTATATCATCTATTCCCTGGAGATCTTGCATTGTTTTGAAAGAAAAAAGGGAAAGATCAACTGTTAATATTCGGTATTGTCCTTTAGCTTTTATCAACAAAAGAGTATCGGCATTGAGAAATTCTCCTTTTTTTTGATAATAACTAATATCTATAGCTTGCTGGGTTAACTGTTGGAGAATGTTATTGTAGTCGGTATTATTATTGATGCCAAAGCTGTTATCACCGCTAAATTTAGACTGTAGATAATGAATTTCTATACTATCTTTTTTGCTGCCAAGAGAAGTTAAATACTCATCAATAAAATTAAGACCAGACAGGAACCCTTTTTGGAGAATAAATAAACACCATTGTTCTACTGTATCTCTATTAGCTGGATCAACTATATTTTCCTGTTTAAAAATTCGCTCTTTTATTTTAGAAAATTTCAATAATTCTAGATCTTTGCAATATATTTCACCATAGCGATTGCTGATTTGTTTTTGTTTAATATAATTCAAGATGCCTAAATTAAAGGCTACTTCAAAAAGAAACCCCAGCGAGTGTTTAGTTGACATTGGCATTAACTATATTGCGGACTTCTGTTAAAAAGGCTAACGAGTTAAAATTAATTGAAAATTTGTTATCACAGCCATGATTGAATATTGAATAAGCTCCTACTGATTGATCACCTATGATATTTTCATAGGGATCTAATTTGATATTAAATTTAAATCTTGCTTCATAACGAGCATAATGAACTAGCGTTAAATAGTTGAGTAGATCATTTTTGAGCTGATTATTATCGTCATCATGAATTAGAGCTTGGCGGATATCTTGCTCTTGGAGGACTCCTTGGTAGACATTGAGTAAAGTAGCATAGGAAATCACGCCATTGTAAAACTTTTGGTCTCCACCTACAGAAATCCCACTAAAGAGATTAAAAAAGATGACGGTCTGTTTACTAGAATCATGCACTAATTTATCTAGTTCTCTGCTCTCTTTGACATAGTAAGCAGTAGACTCGCTTATTTTTTTCATGTTCTTGACATGATATTTGTCAAAGAAAATTGGATAGATTTTAAGATCTGATTTATCTCCTTTAAGCGCATCTAGTACTGATTTGGACATGAAAAAATCATCCTCATCTTTTAAGTTGAGATTTAGAGAGCTAGAATAAGGAGTCCTAGCTACATAGAAAATATGTTGATAACCTCTGCGGTAAAGATCATCAACTTGATCAATCAAGAGCGCAGGTCTTTGATACATTTTGGATTTTTCAAAGTTGGCTGAAAAGGTAAGCAGATTGCGTAGATGGATTCCATTGTCTTGGCGATCTAGAGTGATGACCTCACCTATAAGGTTACTCAAGACTGTATCTTCTCCAGTTTTGCGATCAGATTCTCTGCTGGAAACTACAATAATTCCTAGTCGATCTAATTTCGGAGTATATTGCTTGAACTCAAAGACTTTTGGTAATTTTGCATAGAAAGAAGATAGTGCATTTTGAACCTTATAAGGATTTAAATCCTTGATATTAATCCCTTGAGAATTAGCAAGAACATCTTGAGATAAAAGATGATCCAATGTCTTAGAAAAATGATGAATAAATTCTTCATCTGCTGGAGAATTATCCTTGCCATATTTGTGTAGACGCAATATACCTATAAATGAATATTCCGATAGCTTTAATTGGGTAATAATTGTTTTTAAGCTGATATAAACTAGCAGAGAAAATGTAAATTTATACAAAAAAGATTGCACATATTGCTTGCCATTTAAAATATTATTAATATAAGGTATACTGATATGTTTTTGCTTGTCAAAATACTTATGATACTCACGAGAGATAATATCATTTTTCCCAGCATCATTCCAGAAAATAACAGGTAAAAATTTGATCTCATTTATATTGTAATTGAAGCTGAGAGACTGTTCCTGTTCACTTGGGAAATAGCGCATATCCTCGATTGTAAATTTAACAGGCAGATGAGCTAGATTATTTTGATCAACATTATTTGCAGTTAGAGTAATATATTTGAGATATTCTTTTGATTTGTTTATATTAGCTCTAAAGAAACTATCACTATTGCCATCAATTATCTCATCAGCTGGGGCTAAAATATCTCTAGATAGTCCTAAATATATTGACCAACTTTTAGCTTCAGTAATTGCAACTCTTTTGAGACTCTCTTGGATTAGTTTTTTGAGCTTGTCTACTTTGGCATGTATATTGATGTCATTAAATCTTTTTACCAGATCTTTAAAAAGTTTTCTTTTTTTAGCTTGATCATTGCCCTGTAGTGTGGCTAGGCATCTTTGCTCATATTTAGCTATTGGATCAAAATTTTCATCATCTATTTGGGCAAAAACAAAATAATAGAGCAAAAAAGACTGTAATATCTTGCGAATAAATGTCTCTCTACCAGTATTACTATTAATTGCCTCTTGATGTTCAGCACTTTCAGGATTTAATATTTGTAAATTGTAATCTAAAACTGAAACTGTCCTATCAAATTGATTGTTAACAGTGCCATTGAGTTTCATTTTTAGGCAAAAGATAAATTCTTTAGCACCTTTTTCTATTTGGGAAGATTCACCTAGATTACCTTCTACTATCGGAATAATTGGCAAGCGATCTAAAGCTTCAGCCCTAGAGAATATATCCTTATAATTGACCTTATATCCTTCGTATTCGACATCATATTCTGATTCAGCTTTGTTCAAGTCATTTATATATTGCTCCAAAATTCGCAATCTTTTAATGAGATTTTTTAAATAGAGTAGATCTAGATTATTTTTATCTTCAATGTTTTCTTTCAGGTATTCTAAATAGAGAATTTTTGCTTCTTTTTTTAGCTTGCCTACGGTCTCTTCAAAAACTAAATTACGTAGCTTATAAAAGCTAGAATCTGGTTTTTTGTATTGATTTTCTAATTCTTTTTCAATATCTTCTTTTTCTTGCTCATCAAGCATGAGCTCATCTGCATAGTGATTGCTAATGCTCTGTTTGAGCTCATTAGTAAAGCTATTGATATTTTTAACAGTGACAGTGAGCAAGTGCAATTTGAGAGCAGAATCAGAACCCTTGTTGCTACTTTGCAGTCTGAGTCTTTTTTGAACTAGATGAGAATAACCAGGAAAATGGTAAGAAAATCCCAATTGACTTGGTTGTTTTTCAAGGCACATATCGGATTGCTCTCTAACTAAGCTAGGTAGCTTTAATTGAGTTTCTGAGAGTTGCTTGGATATTACTTGATAGATCTGTTGAATTTTTTGGACAAAGGAGCGCTCTGATTGCTCTGCAAGATTGATTGTTGCGCTGCGAGTACCATATTCAGCAATTAGAGGATATTCAATATTTTCCATAGCAACTTTTTGCGCTATTTTATGGGCTTGTAAAATAATTTGTTGCTCATTTTCTGCCCAGTCAAATAGTCTATTTTCTTGAACATGACTCAAAATATTTGCCAATACTGGATCGTAGTCCAGACGACTAAGACTATTATTGTCTTCGGACAATATATTCATTTGCTTTACTTAGTTTATATTTACGAACCATCGTATCATGGTATTAGTAGATCTGTAAAGTATTTTATTACTGATTTTCTGGAATTTCAAAAACAATATTTTGAGTTAGACTATAGCTTTGTGTAATATCAGAAAACCTTGATGAATCAAAGCTTTCGACTCTCGCCATTGATCCGCTTTACTCTTTTGAGCCTCTATGGTTCACTAATGATTCCGCTGCCTTTTTTAGCCAAGGTTACCGAAACTCCAATAGATCCTTTGCTGGTTTGGCTATTTATAATATTGGGCTTTGTAGTATTGCTGGCTATTCTCAGCGAGAGAGTGATTGTTAGCTCAAATGGTATTTCTGTATCCTATGGGTGGTGGGTACCTATACTCTCAGGCTGGAGTCTACCATGGCAGGAAATTAAAGAGCTCAAGATGCGCACTACTGGCCAAGGAGGAATAGTCTATTATTTTGTGAGCAATTCTAAGGCCCATTTACTACCAATGAGAGTTGCTGGCTTTTCCAAATTACTTAAGGAAATAGAAAATAATACTGCTATAGATACTAAAGACATTGCTCCTCTAGCTCAGCCTTGGATGTATCTAGCTCTACTTGTATTAACTGTGCCACTCTATCTTGTAGATCTCTGGGTAATCTTCAATGTTAGTTTACAATAAAGAAAAGAGAATCTTAAAAAAAAATAAAGATAGATTTTAGGAGAACTATATGACGACTGAGAAAGTGGAATTACAAGAAACCCCAATCCCTGAAACAACCAAAACTAGAGCTGCTGCCAAAGCTAAATCAGAGGAGCTTGCTATTTCAGTAAAAAATACTTCTCATTTAGGAGCTCTTCCCAACAACCGACCAATCGAAGCTAGCCATCTCAATGTCGTCAAAACCTACAATTCAGTTGGCACGACCAGACCGGTTGTTGCTAGTGAGGTTGAAATGAGTGGAACTTTGACTATTTCTGGCAATCGTCCTATTGCTGTGAGCCATTTGAAAATTAGTGACACTTACTCAGTTATGGGTAGTCGCCCTGTGGCATCCAATGAAATTGATGATCCTGCCTTATTGATGGGCTATCTAGACTAGAAATTTGGGGCTTTTGCCCCTTTTTTTTATGCGATTAGTCTATATAGATATTTTTCGGGGACTGGCAATAGCCACAATGATTCTGGTGAATTTTGTCAGCCTTGCTCCCAAACCTTATAGCGCTTTAGACCATTCTCCTTGGAATGGCTGTACTCTGGCGGATTTGGTATTTCCCGCTTTTTTATTTGTTGTAGGTTTAGTTCTACCTTACACTCTAGGTAAATATCTGACCTTTAAGCAAAAGATTAATTTTCAGCTCTACAGTAAAATTATTCGGCGCAGTTTAATTCTCTTTGGTTTAGGACTATTGCTCAATGGTTTTTATAATTATGACTTAAGTAATATTCGCATATTGGGCGTACTCCAGAGAATAGCGCTTTGCTATTTATTTTCAAGCGTATTAGTGCTCAATCTTTCGCTCAAACAAATCAAGTTTCTCTGCGCATCTTTACTGATTTTTTATTATCTAGCTTTAACTTATCTTGCTCTGCCAGGCCATGTAGCAGGAGATCTCAGTCCCATTGGTAATCTGGGATCTTATATAGATCGCCATATTTTAAGTGGTGATCATCTCTATAAAGGTGGAGGATTTCACCATCAAGGAGACCCCGAGGGTTTATTTAGCACTATAGGCGCTCTAGTTACAGCGCTGCTTGGCTATTTAACAGGTGAGTGGATCTCTAGGCAGAAAACCAACTCCCAAACCAGTATTAACCTAGCTATTATGGGTCTGGTTTCTATCGTTGTTGGGGGTATATGGAATTTGTTTTTTCCTATCAATAAACAACTTTGGACCAGCTCCTATGTCCTGCATACAGCAGGTTGGTCTCTTCTAGCTTTAGCAATATGCTATCAAATCAGCCAAGTTAGAAAAAAAGACAATTGGGGAAAACCTTTGGAGATTTTGGGTCTTAATTCCCTGTTTATCTTCATTTGTTCTGTGCTGGAGATCAAAATTCTAGTTAAGACTAATGTAGGTGAAATTTCCACCTATCAATGGCTCTATGAGCATTTATTTTTGAGTTGGCTCAATCAGGAAAATGCTTCATTGTTATTAGCTTTATTGATGCTGCTATTTTGGTCCTTGGTAGCCTATTTTCTTTACAAGCGCAGAATTTTTATCAAGATTTAACCAATGGGATTGGAGTTTCTTTGAATCTGGGTGAAGATTTCATCTAAGATTTCTTGAGCGCCTTGGCTTCTTAAATTGTTAGCTAATTGAATGCCAATTTTTTCGGCATCTTGGGGTAGACCTGTTACAGTGTCTTTAACCAATTTTTGTCCATCTAAACTGGCAACTAAACCTGTAAGGCTCAAGATCTCATTTTCAATTTTAGTATTGACTCCTATAGGCACTTGACAGCCGCCTTCAAGTTCTCTGAGAAAAGATCTCTCAGCTAGACAGCAATCTCTAGAGGGTTGATGCTCTAAGACTTTTAAAAGCTCAAGAACCTCAATATCTCCATCGCGGCATTCAATCCCTAAAGCGCCCTGGCCAACTGCATGTAGTGATATTTCAGCAGGGATAACTTGATGTATGCGATCTTGCATTCCTAAACGCTCCAGGCCAGCTGCTGCCAAAATCAAAGCGTCATATTCTCCCTGATCGAGTTTTTTGAGGCGAGTGTTGACATTACCCCTGACATCTTTAAAGCTCAAATGAGGGTAATGATACTTCAGCTGAGCTAAACGTCTTAAAGAAGAAGTCCCAATCACTGAATTTTCAGGCAAGGTTTCTAGCTGATATTGGCGGTTTTTTTCATTGAGAACCAAAGCATCGGCAGGATTAACCCTTTGAGTAATACAGCCTAAAACTAATCCTTCTGGTAAATTGGTGGGAAGATCTTTAAGTGAGTGCACCGCCAAATCTATGCTGCCATCTATCATGCCCAATTCCAATTCTTTAGTAAATAGTCCCTTGTCGCCTATTTTAGCTAGGGCAACATCAAGAATCTTATCACCTTGAGTACTCATAGTCTCTATAGTAAAAGTCTGATCTTTATGATGTAGTTGAAGTTGTTCATGAATGAAGTGTGTCTGAACTAAAGCAAGCTGACTTTTACGAGAACCAATACAAATATTGCGATTAAGACTCATTTTATAGAAATAGAGAATTTAAAAATTTTACCGGTATGGTTTAGCGTACCATGACAGCGCGCCTGGCCACAAATCAACAAAATCCTATCTAAATGTTAGACTAGCTTGTGGATCTTCAACAGTTAAAGCTCGGATGTCTCTTTTCAATCAAATTTCATCTCTTGGCAATCTTGATCTCGAAGCAATCCGGGGCCAGGATACTTTGCTGGTTTGTCCATTTACCCTAGATTCTATGGCTCAGGTGCTACAACTAGCCTATGCCAATAAATGGTCAGTCGTTCCTTCAGGTCAAGGAAGTAAGTTAGGATGGGGAGGACAAGTAAATTCTCCTCAAATTATCCTTAGCACAAAAAAATTAAACAAAATCCTTGAGCATGCTGTTTCTGAGCTGACAGTTACGGTAGAATCTGGTGTTCTTTTGAGAGATTTGCAGGTTGAATTAGCCAAATTTCGCCAATTTCTGCCCATTGATCCTGCTTATGCCGATTTGGCTACTTTAGGTGGGATAGTTTCTACCGCTGATACTGGCAGCTATCGCCAGGGATATGGCTCTCTCAGAGATTTAGTTCTGGGGCTATCTTGGCTTAGAAGTGATGGGCAATTGGCAAAAGCTGGAGGCAAGGTTGTCAAAAATGTCGCAGGTTACGACTTGATGAAACTTTTGAGTGGTTCTTATGGAACTTTAGGGGTATTAACTAGTATTACTTTTCGCCTCTATCCTTTACCTGCTGATTCTTTGACTTTAGTAGTTACAGGCCAGGCTGAGCAAATTAAACAACTAGCTCAAAAGATATATCAATCTAGCCTAACTCCAACTATGTTTGATCTTCTCTCTAAAGAATTAGTTGCTCATTTAGGCTTGGGAGAAGATTTAGTAGGCTTGATTCTCCGATGGCAAACTATTCCAGAGAGCATTGCCAAACAAAAAGAGAGCGTGATAGCTCAAATATCTGATTGTCAGTTTAAAGTTTACACTGCGCAAGCTGAAGATTCTCTCTGGCAAGAGCTAAAATCTACTATTCGCCAAGGAGATCAGCAATCTACTATCTGTAAAATTGGGATAAGCTCTAGTAATTCAGTAGATTTTCTCAATTGCGCTCTAAGTAAATCAGCTCTGGGGCAGATTCATTTTGCCAGTGGCGTTGGCTATCTCAAAATAAAGCAAACCCATCTTCTAGCGGAACTTCGCTCATACCTAGAATCAAATAAAGGCTTTTTGACAGTTTTGGAAGGGACAAGAGAGAGTGAATTTGAGCCATGGGGTTACCAGGGCAACACCCTAGAGATGATGCGCAAAATTAAAGAGCAATTTGATCCTCATGGGATCTTTAGTCCCGGACGTTTTATCGGCAATATATAAAAATACTATGCATAGTTTTAATACAGGTTTTGATTCTAAAAATCCTCCATCTGCGGAACTACTAAGCGCCTGTGTACATTGCGGCTTTTGTCTAGCTACTTGTCCTAGCTATCGAGTTATTGGCAAGGAAACTGACTCACCGCGTGGACGTATCTATCTGATGGATGCCATTAATCAAGGTCAAGCCTCCCTTGATTCTGTCACTTCTCAACATTTTGATAGCTGTCTAGGCTGTTTGGCTTGTGTTACAACCTGTCCATCGGGGGTAAGATATGACCAGTTGATTATGGCAATTAGACCCCAGATTGAAAGAAATCAACCTCGCTCACTCCATCAAAAGATTATAAGAAGTCTGATTTTCAATCTTTTTCCCTATCCAGAGCGTTTAAAGTTGTTCTTACCTTTGCTCTGGTTCTATCAAAATTCTGGTCTGCAATCTCTCTTTGGGAAAATAGGCATACTCAAGTTACTCTCAGCTAATCTTGCGGCGATGGAATCTCTCTTGCCTGCTGTAGATCTAAAAAGTATGCAAGTTAATTTTCCTACTCTAGTTCCAGCTCAAGGGACAAAACGCTATAGAGTTGGTATGGTTCTAGGTTGCGTGCAGCAGTTATTTTTCTCACCAGTTAATGCTGCTACTATTAGGGTTTTAAGCGCTAATGGTTGTGAGGTGGTAATTCCTCCCCACCAGGGCTGCTGCGCCGCTTTGCCGGCTCACCAGGGTCAAGAACAACAAGCCCAAACACTTGCTAAACAAATGATAGATAATTTTGCAGAAACTGGGGTTGACTATATCATCATCAACGCTGCAGGATGCGGCCATACTCTCAAAGAATATGGCAGTATTTTGCAAGATGATCCCCAATATCGGCAAAAGGGACAAGATTTTTCTAAAAAAGTCAGAGATATTCAAGAATTTCTCGTTGAGATTGGTCTGAGCGTCCAACTTTCTCCTATCAGTGAAGGAAGCTTGACGATAGTCTATCAAGATGCTTGTCACCTGCTCCACGGCCAATGTATCAGCGCTCAACCTCGAACATTGCTCCAACAAATCCCCAATGTGATCTTGAAAGAGCCAATTGATGCGGCTCTTTGCTGTGGCAGTGCGGGAGTATACAACATGCTTGAGCCGGAAGTAGCCGAGGAGTTAGGCAGACAAAAACTGGAAAATCTTTTGGCTACAGGAGCTCAAATGATTGCATCTTCAAATCCTGGTTGTTCTCTGCAGATAGTCAAAGCGATGAAATCTAAAGGGCAAGTAATCCCACTTCGACACCCAATAGAATTATTAGATCTTGCTATCTCAGGAGATAAAATATGAAATTTTTCTTGATTCTAACGCCAATTGTATAGCCTAAGTCGGACCTTAGTCTTTACCAAAAGATAGACAAACTAAAAAGGGAGAATTTTCATAAAGTCATAGATGAAATTTGCCCTGAAACAATTGTCTATCTTGAGGAATTTGCAATAGATAATCGTGAGCAACAATCCTATGTTGTAGCTATATACTGCATTTTGTCCCAGGGCCCCTCCTAGGAATAGGTCCTATAAAAAATAGGAGGGGGTCCTAATAGTGTTTTTTAAAAAAGTAATTTATGATTAATCTTTATATAAATTGCTTAGTAGCAAAACAGATCATTATTACTGTTGTGTTTCGTGTTTTTTTAAGTACTTGAAAATTTAATAATTGGATCTGAATTTAAAAAGCATATTTTTAGCTAATTAGGATTAGTACTTTGCTATCAACTTTGACTATCAACGATCCGCTCCTCCAAAATAGTATCGTTTACGCTGAAAATATCCTCCAGTCAATCTCTCAAGATAGTAATAGTTTCTATGATATTCTTGCTAGATCTTTTGGCACTAACTACGATCCTGCTCTAGCTGAATCCATCCGCGGCCAATGGGCTAGTGGGGATTTTAGCCAATTGCCTCAGATTGTGGTGCTCTCTTCTGGGATGGATAATTGCCTAGGAGCCTACGCGGCAAGCACCAACACTATATATATCAATCAATCCTTAATAGATGGTAGCCAATCAGCAGATTTTATCAATGATATTCTGCTTGAAGAGATAGGCCATGGCATCAACAATATCACCAACGCCAACAGTACTGGAGAAACCGGCGCTATTTTCTCAACCTTGGCTCAAGGTGGCAGCCTCACTAGTGATCAAATCGCAGCCTATCAAGCAGAGAGTGATTTAGGGACCATCACGGTAGATGGCCAGCCAGTTGCTGTACAAATGGCAGGTTCAGTTACCTCCGCTTCTTTTACTTCCATGAGCCCTGATAATGGCTTTAGCGCTGCGGACTTTATTACTAATCAAACTTCAAGCTTAGTCTTTTCTGGAAGAGCTACAACCACTGGAACTGGAATTATTTACATCTGGCTTTTCGACGGCAGCAGTACTACTTCTTTAAGAAACTTTGGTTTTAATGGTGCAGTTACAAATATCAGCTTTTCCTTTGATCCAATGTCCACCACCTTAAGTGCAGGTACTCATAGCATGAGACTTGCAAACAGCGGTAATACCACTACATATGCCACCCAAACGGTCATTATTGATACTAACGCACCGACAATTATTAGCAGTAGTTCGACTGCTTCAGTACCTGAACATGCTGCTGCAAGTACGTCAGTTTATACCATAGTTGGATCCGATACAGGAGGCTCGGGTGTATATTTTTATGGACTTTCTGGTACTGACGCTTCTTATTTTACGGTTAATGGAAGTAATGGTACTGTAACCATCAACTCTAGTCCAAATTACGCCACTAAATCTAGCTATAGCTTCAATGTCACTGCTACCGATAAAGCAGGAAATATAGGTACTAAAACTCTTACTCTTTCAATTACTAATGTTGCTCCAGTAGTTACAGCCACAACAATCAGCTATACAGATAGTGCTGCAAACGATCCCTTTACAAGTTCCACAGGAACTATCACAGCAACCGATGCGGGGGCAACCATAACCTATGGGATTTCTGGAGTAACTGCTACTAGTGGCTCGTCTAGTAAAGTTGGAACCTATGGTACTTTAACTGTAGCTACGGGTGGCAGCTATACCTATACTCCTAATAATCTCAATACCTTAATTGCCGGTAGCTACAGTGATGTCTTCAATGTTACAGCTAGTGATGGATCACTAACTGGTACTAAAACTTTTACGGTAAGTATCGCAGGTGCGAACGATACACCAGTTTTCACTAGCAATCCAGTTACTCTGAGTTACACAGATACAGCCAATAGTGATACCTTCTCAAGCTCTATAGGAGTTATTACTGCTACAGATGCCGAGGGTACTACTGCAACTTATGGTATTAGTGGTGCAACAGTTATTAGTGGCTCATCTACGAAAACTGGAACTTATGGAACACTAACTCTAACTACAGGTGGCTCTTATACCTATACCCCTAATAGCTTAAACACTCTAACTGCTAGTAACTACACAGATACTTTTACACTGACTGCAACTGATGGATCAAGTAATGCTACGCAAGCATTTACAGTAAATATCACAGGTGCGAACGATACACCAGCTTTTACTAGTAATCAAGTTACTCTGAGTTACACAGATACAGCAGGTAAAATGATACATTCTCAAGCTCTACTGGAACATTAACGGCTACAGATGCTGAAGGTCTAGCAGTAACCCATGGTATTAGTGGTGCAACTGCTACTAGTGGCTCATCTACGAAAACTGGAACCTATGGTACTTTAACTGTAGCTACAGGTGGCAGCTATACCTATACTCCCAATAATCTCAATACCTTAACTACTGGGAACTATACAGATACTTTCACACTGACTGCAACTGATGGATCAAGTAATGCTACGCAAGCATTTACAGTAAATATCACAGGTGCAAACGATACTCCCAGCTATACAAGTACTCCAGTTACTCTGAGTTACACAGATACAACAGTTAATGATGCATTCTCAAGTTCTACTGGAACATTAACGGCTACAGATACTGAAGGTTTATCAGTAACCTATGGTATTAGTGGTGCAAATGCTACTAGTGGGGCATCTAGCAAAGTTGGAACTTATGGTACTTTAAGTTTAACTACAGGTGGAAGCTATACTTATACTCCCAATAACCTCAACACTCTAACTACTGGTAGCTATACAGATACCTTCACATTAACTTCTAGTAACAATGGAACTGCTGGTAGTACTCAAACATTTACAGTCAATGTAACTGGGGTTTATGATACTCCCAGCTATACAAGTACTCCAGTTACCCTAAGCTACACAGATACAACAGGTAATGATACCTTCTCAAGTTCTACTGGAACATTAACGGCTACAGATGCTGAAGGTCTAGCAGTAACCTATGGAATTTCTGGAGTAACTGCTAGTAGTGGCTCATCTACGAAAACTGGAACCTATGGAACTCTAAGTTTAACTACAGGTGGCAGCTATACCTATACTCCTAATAATCTAAATACCTTAACTACTGGTAGCTACACAGATACTTTCACTCTTACTTCTAGTAATAACGGAACTGCTGGTACTACTCAGGTATTCACGGTAAATGTAACCGGTGCTTATGATACTCCCAGCTATACAAGTACTCCATTTACCCTAAGCTATACAGATACAGCAGGTAATGATACATTCTCAAGTTCTACTGGAACATTGACTGCTACAGATGCTGAAGGTTTAGCAGTAACCTACGGTATTAGTGGTGCAACCGCTACTAGTGGCTCATCTAGCAAAGTTGGAACCTATGGAACTCTAAGTTTGACTACTAGTGGCAGCTATACCTATACTCCAAACAATCTAAATACCTTAACTACTGGTAGCTATACAGATACCTTCACTCTCACTTCTAGTAATAACGGAACTGCTGGTACTACTCAAACATTTACAGTCAATGTAACCGGTGCCTATGATAGCCCAAGTTATACAAGTACTCCAGTTACTCTAAGTTACACAGACACAACAGGTAATGATACCTTCTCAAGTTCTACTGGAACATTAACGGCTACAGATGCTGAAGGTTTATCAGTAACCTATGGTATTAGTGGTGCAACCGCTACTAGTGGCTCATCTACTAAAACCGGAACCTATGGTACTTTAACTGTAACTACAGGTGGCAGCTATAACTATACTCCAAATAATCTAAATACCTTAACTGCTGGTAGCTACACAGATACCTTCACTCTCACTTCTAGTAACAATGGAACTTCTGGTACTACTCAAATATTTACAGTCAATGTAACTGGTGCTAATGACTTGACAGTGTTAAATCCATCTTCGATATCTTATATAGATTCATCTGCATTAGATACTTTTTCCGTCACAAGTGGTACTTTCGTTGCGTCCAATCCAGATGCTAGTAATACCGTTACGTACTCTACTTATGGAATTAGTGGAGTAACTCCTACTAGTGGTTTATCTACAAAAACTGGGACTTATGGAACTCTAAAAATTGGGACAACAGGAACTTATACCTATACTCCAAACAATCTAAATACCTTAACAGCAGGTAACTATACAGATACCTTCTCGATAACCGAGAAAGGCTCTAACAATCAAACTTATACTGAGACTTTTAGTGTCAATATCACAGGTGCCTATGATAACCCCGTAATTACCAGCTCTTCTAGTGCTACTTTTGTTGAAAAAACTTCAGCTACAGTCTATACAATCACCGGAACCGACATTGATAAGGGAGCCCAACTGAGCTATGGTCTTAGCGGAGCTGATGCTGCGCAGTTCAATGTAAATAGCAGTAACGGGGTAATTACTTTTAAAAATCCACCCAGCTATGCTACTCCCACTAGTAGTAACTCTAGCAATATTTACAATTTCAATGCCACTGCAACTTGGGGCACACAAACTTCTTCTGCTCCAGTGAGCGTTACAATATTGCCTACTGTTACTGCCTCAAGCTTTACAGGCACAACACCAGCTGGTGGTCAAACCACTAATTTCAATATTCCCGTCAATCTTCCTGGAGTTGCTGTTTTACCGGTAACGGTTCACTATGCTACAAGTGATGATAGGGCTTTTGCGGGAATCGACTATACAGCAACTAGCGGGGATCTGACTATTGCTGCTGGCTCTAGTTCAGGAACTGTCTCTGTACCCTTGATTGGAACTAATCTTTATGCCAGTACCAAAACCTTTAAACTCACTCTTACTAGTCCTACCAATGCAGTGACCCCTGGGGGCTATAACCTAGAGTACATTCAGAACAATAATCCCTTCCCCACTATCACCATCTCGCCTATAACGTTAGTTCAATCTGCTAATGCGCAGAACATGACCTTCAATGTCCAACTCTCATCCCCAACTATTTCTACAGCATCTCTCTCTTATGCAACAGGTGATGGTACTGCATCAGCTGGAACAGACTATAGCGCTACCAGTGGTTCGACCACTCTTGCAGCAGGAGCTACTTCGACGAATGTCACCGTTAGCACTTTTGGTTCATCCACAGATCCTCTCAGCGCATCGCGTAGTTTCAGCTTTAATATTACTGATCCTACAGGCAAAACCGTAACTACCAGTGGCACCATTGTCCCATCCAATACATCTGTCTTGTATGGCACTTCCGGTAACGATACTATCAATGCCAATAGCAGTACATCAAATCTCACGATTTATGGATATGATGGCAATGACAATTTAACAGGCGGTAGCGGCAACGATACTTTAGTTGGTGGTTCTGGGGCTGATGTCTTAAACGGTGGCACTGGCGCGAACAAATTTGAATATCCTTTATTTAGTGATTCTTACCTAGGAACAGGAAGCGCCAACAACACATACGATAAAATATCTGGTTTCAATCCAACTCAGGGCGATCGCATAATAGTTCCTACTTTACCTACTGCAATTTATAATGCTGGGCTTATTTCTGGAACCTCTATTACAAGTTTGACTCTAGCGGCTACTCAAGCTTTCCTTGACGGGGATCCTAATACAACAGGTAATCAGACGCTTGGAGCTAATCAAGCTGTGTTTTTCCAATATAAATCGGGAATTATAACAAGTACCTACCTTATGGTCAACTCCAATGATTCAGCCTTTAATGCCAATAATGAACTTTTTCTCAATGTTACAGGTATGACTGGATATAGTTCACTTGCCAAGGGGCTGATAGCATCCGATAACACGCAAGTTAGTGGTTATTTCGGTACTACATTCTAACAACATGAACAAATTTAAGTTGAACATGAATAATGATTTATCTTTTCTTGATTTTTTGTTATCGTCTATCATCATAGGTACGGGCGCAGTATCTATTCCACCAGTTTTGGCTGTCAATGTTACTGGGTTTACTGGTGATTATGCTAACTGGGGTACTAGTGATTCTGCTGGTATTGGTACAGTTTCTCAAAACGCATCTACTTTGGATATCGGTCTAAATTGTGATGTTATCAATAGCAATTGTCCAAATGGTTTTACTCCAGCAGATGGAAACTATGTTGAACAATATATTTCTATTACTAGTCAGATGTCTGGAGTAATTCAATTTGATTGGACTTTTGGCTACGCAGATAATACTATAGAAGCTGGCTACGTACTAAATACTGCATTTATTGCGATTGTCTCTGGAGATAATAATGGCAGCCAATCAAGTAGCACTCCACAGACAGTCATTGTTAACGATGGTGATACCTTTGGATTCTTTGTTGAAGCTATTGCAGGCGCCAATGGTGGCACAGCAGGAAATCTCACTATATCTAGCTTCAAGGTTAAAGATATCCCTTTTGAGTTTAATCCTCTGCAAGGAGTCGCTCTTGGGTTACCATTATTTATTGGCTTGAGAATCCTGAAAAAACGACGCAATCACAAGCCCCAGTAAATCACAACTTTAGTCCAAGATTGCCTGCTTAGCTAAAGGATTATAAGATCTCCACAAATCGCCATAGATTATATTGTCAGTTTTCCAAGGTTTGTGATAGCCACCGCTCCAGTGAATAACTTTAGCTTGAGCTAGATCGCATTTGAGAAATTGTGCAACAGGTCTAGAATTTCCATAGCCAGAACGATTCCAGTTTCTATCTAGAAGAATGAAGTTTTTAAACATTAGGTTTAATATAGTTTCATCCCCAACTCTGTATAAATTATATTTATGACTTGCTTCAAGATCTAGATAATATTCAAGAGAGTCATAGGTCTGTTTATTCCAGTAGGTAAAATCAGTCAAAAATACTCCACTATTAAAACTGTGCTTCATTCCTTTGGTTTCTTTTAAGGCAACGAATAAATTGACAAAATGACCTAGAGGTGGAAGTATTTGGGGCGCTGCTGCAAAATATTGGTTACTGGAAAATGACTCTACAGCATTGTAAAGTTCAGCAATATCAGTAAGAAGAATTAAATCAGTATCAAGATAAATTATTTTATTGATATCAGGAAAAATATCTTTGAGAAAAAAACGAGAAAATTGCATATTTCTAGATTTCTTTCTTTCTGCTGACTGCTCAGCGTATTTGGCGCCTAGATATATTTTGATAAATTCTGGAGGGTTAAAGTTGTGAATTCTCAGTGTAAAAATATGCTTGGGAAAAGTCTGTTCAATTAAATTAGAGAAAAATTCATTTTCTTCTTCTGGAACAACTAAATTAAATCTGATATTTTCTGGATGTTTTGTGTTTTTTATAATCGAGTTTATTGTAGTTAGCAGTGAAAGATAAATTGGTTTATTTAAAGCAAAGGCTATATCTATATAGTTCATAAAAATTTTGTTTGATTGTATTTGGCTTAATAGTACTGCAGGTCCAGCCTATTTATAGTAAGCCTATCTTTTTTTTGTATTTATTTTTGTCGTATTTATATACTACTAAAGCTGTGAGATTGTAGTCTAATTTGCATAGATCCCCGAATGCTTATTATAAATCGAGTAGAGTTATTGTCTTTTTTTTAGGGTGATCTAATTTTATTTCTCGCCTAGACCATAGATAGAAAAAATTCAAAAAAAAAACTCGGCTAAATACCGAGGATTAGGAGAACTCTATATTTTAAGGAACGAGGAACACTCAATAAATAGCAACAACCTTTCTAAGTTGTCGTAATCTTAATTCATTGCTTGTGAACATGTAAATTATTGTAACAGATATCTTACATAATGTAAAGTTAGCTTGACAAATAATCTTTGTGTATCAATTTGGGTTGGGGTTTACCCAGGGAAAGTCAAAATTATAAATGGACTCCGATAAACATATAATCTTAGATAGTTTATGGCTAGCTAAAGATTAAGCCACCATTGGATCAATCAATATAATACTGGAATCTAGAAAATATGCGAATTTTATTCGTTTCAGCTGAAGCTGCTCCTTTAGCCAAAGTAGGTGGCTTGGGAGATGTAGTAGGAGCCCTACCCAAGGTTTTGCGCCAATTAGGACATGATGTCCGCATTTTTTTCCCTTACTATGGTTTTTTGCCAGACAAGATGGATGTCCCCGAAGAGCCAGTTTGGTGGGGATATGCTATGTTCCAGAAATTTGCTGTCTACGAAACCACATTACCTGGAACTGACGTTCCTCTTTATTTGTTTGGCCATCCCTGTTTTAATCCACGCAATGTCTATGGGGGAGAAGATGAAGCTTGGCGCTTTACCTTTTTTAGTAACGGCGCGGCCGAGTTTGCCTGGAATTACTGGAAGCCAGATGTGATCCATTGTCATGACTGGCACACGGCGATGATTCCCGTATGGATGAATCAATCTTCTGACATTGCCACTGTTTTTACAATACACAATTTGGCCTATCAAGGTCCATGGCGTTGGTATCTACAAAAGATTACCTGGTGCCCATGGTATATGCAAGGTGATAATAGCGTCATGTCTTCTGCTATTATGTTTGCTGATCGGGTGACAACGGTATCTCCTACCTACGCAAGGCAGATTCAGACCCCCGTTTATGGAGAAAAGCTAGATGGACTGCTCTCCTCTAAAAGTAACAATCTGGTCGGTATTTTAAATGGTATTGATACTGAACTATATAATCCGGCAGCTGATCGCTTCATAATGAATGAGTTCACAGCTGATACGATTGAAAAGCGGATCTTAAATAAGACAGCTCTCCAAGAAGAAATAGGACTTCAAGTCAACAGGGGGGCATTGTTAGTCTCAATGGTGACCCGTCTAGTTGAGCAAAAGGGAATAGATCTGCTGCTACAGATTTTGGATAGGTTTCTCTCCTACACTGACGCACAATTTGCAGTGCTAGGTACAGGAGATCGCTATTATGAAAGTGAACTGTGGAATATTGCCTCTCGCTTTCCAGGTAGAATGTCTGTACAACTTCTCTATAATGATGCCCTCTCTCGTCGGATTTATAGCGGATCCGATGTGCTGGCAATGCCCTCACGCTTTGAGCCCTGTGGTATCAGTCAAATGCTAGCTATGCGCTATGGCTGTGTTCCCTTAGTTCGCAACACAGGTGGACTAGTAGATACAGTTTCCTTCCATGATCCAATCAATCAAAAAGGAACTGGTTTTAGCTTTGATCGCTATGAACCTTTAGATTTCTATACCTCTTTAATTAGAGCTTGGGAAAGCTACCGTTATAAAGATAGCTGGACTAAGCTGCAGCAAAGAGGAATGCGCCAAGAGTTTAGTTGGTATCAATCAGCACTTGAATACTTAAAAGTCTATAAACAAATCAAGGGACTTTCCGATGAATTAACCTCAGATGAGCAAGAAAAACTAGCTCTTTTGACCCAACCAGGTATCAAGAAGAAGACAAATTAAAATACACAGAAGCCTGACTCACTCCATCTTTTCGTCCCAAACTGGTTAATATCAAAGATTTCAAATGTTCCAGAACAGGATCAAGGGGGAGTTGGGCTACTTTGGTGATTGGATATTTTTGGGCAACAAGCGGCGCAAATTTTTCCCAATTGAGATAGAAGTAGCCATCATTACTTTGAGGCAGAATATCTTGCAAAAGTCCTATATTCGTCCGAGTAGAAGATTTAATAGCAATCTTGAGAGCTTCAACTGAACTGGCGAAAATCTCATAATTTCCAACAGTTGCATGAATTCCTTTGACAAGAGTATTGAGGTTGGAAGAATCCTGCTTGTTTTCTAGCTGTGACCAGACTGTAGCTTGATTGCCCAATACGGAAACAGAACCAAAGCCTAGCCCTTGATCAGTGGCAATTTTATTTAAATTTTCAATTCCCACAATAACCTCTGGCCTGCGCTCTACAGCAAATAGCCATTCAGGTGAAGTAGTAGTATCAATCAAAGCAAGTGCAAATTCTCCTTTGACCCAAGGAAAGATATCCTCAGTGATTACTATTTGCCCAAGATTGTTTTCTAAGCGCTTGAGCGCATCATTGAGAAGTTGTTGAAGGGGACTATTGTCAGCTAGTTCTTTATCTATTTTATCCCAGAGCTCAGGCAAGTCAGAACCTGCCAGGGCAACTATGCTATCACTTGGCATATACTTGAATGCTCCAACAGGACCGGAGAGTATTGGGGCACTAGAATCAGAAATATTATCGTTAATCAGGGCTGTTTGGGCTACTAGTCCTTCCTCATCAAGAGTGAGGTTAACTGTCAGGGTCTGTACAATACTGCTATCTGCTGGCGCAGCAACATTACCTAGCCAAGCTGACACTAGAGGAAGATTAGCATATACTAAGCCCAATCTCGAAGGCTCAACTGTCTTAAGAGCTCTAGAATATAGAGGAGATGACTTCAAGCTCAAATTGGCAACCTGCAAAGTATTGATCGCCTCACGTAAAATTCTGGGACGATTGGCAAAAAGAACAAAATCAGCCAAAACAGCACTACTGTTGAGAAATGCATTAGTTTTTGACTTGAGCGAATTTTGTGTGATTATGTTGACGCCTTTATAAGATTCAAACTTTAGCTGGTTATTTCCCTTGAGGGCATTTTGTGAGTAGGCCGATTGCAGAAACTCCTTAGCCAGTTGTGAATTTTTAGTTTCAACTGCCAATAAATATCCAGGTTGAGTGCCATTGACATTGTCATGATCGTAATCTAGTGAAGTAATAGCCAAAGTCAGCTCTTGCCCCAACCAAGGCTTAATCTCTTGCCGGTAATCTAAGCCGGTAGATTTGAGAAGATTCATCTCCAATTTCTTAATATCACGCTGCACGCGAGCGCGCTGCCAGAGCGGAACTCTTGCACTAGTTAGATTTTCAAGAGAATCTGGATTAACCAAAAGTGAAACCATCAGCGGTGATTGCTTAGGTACTAGTAAAGAAGCTTGCGGCTCTCTTTCGAGGCTAGATTTGGCCAAACTTAAAGGGCCAGAGCGTACAGTCCAGGCAAAGATCCCGCCTGCTAAGCTAAACAGGGATATAACGACAATGAGTAAAACCAGAAAAAAAGAACGCTGTTTCACAAATTCTGCCTGATGATCTAACTGGTGATAGTGTTTTTAGTATTCTAAGTCTAGATTAGCTAATTTTCCTCTCGATAGCCCAATTCAGATAGCAACATTCTAGATTGTCTCCATTTGGGCTCAACTTTAACAAACAATTCCAAATAGACCTCACCATCTATCAATTTTTGGATCTGTTCTCTGGCTGCTTGTCCAATATTTTTGAGCATAGTGCCTTTTGAGCCAATGATAATCCCTTTTTGAGAGTCTCTTTCGACGTTAATAGCAGCCATCACTCTGGTGATTTTGGGCGTTTCTTCTACTTTTTCAATTACAACAGCAACTGAATGAGGTACTTCTTGCTGGGTTAAGTGTAATATTTGCTCCCTAATCAGCTCACCCATAATGAAACGCTCAGGCTGATCGGTTACTAGATCTAAAGGATAGTAATAGGGACCTGTAGGCAAAGCTTCGATCAATTTGGTTTGCAACTGGGCAGTTCCTGTTCCTTCAAGAGCAGAAAACTTCAAACAAGGCCAGCCGCCATGCTGATGTGCCAAGTCATAATAGGTTTGGTCAATTTGCTCATCTTTTTGTTGATCTGCTTTGTTGAGTCCTAAAATTACAGGTGTAGATACATTTGCTAAAAGTTCTGTGATGTATCGATCCCCGCCTCCAGCTTTAACAGAACAATCCACAATCATCAAAACCAGATCTACTGACTCAATAGAGGCTATGGCATTTTTTACCAGGATTTTACCTAATTGGTGATGAGGCTTATGTATTCCTGGTGTATCTACAAAAATAATCTGGGCATCTGTAGTAGTTAAAATTCCCCTTAAACGATTGCGCGTGGTCTGGGCCACTGGAGAAGTAATGGCAATTTTTTGACCAATGAGGTGGTTCATCAAAGTGGATTTACCTACATTAGGCCGGCCCACAATAGCAACAAAACCGGATCTGAATTTTTCGTTTGCCTTGGGTATTACTTCATTGAGTGTCATAGAAAAGTCCAGGGTTTTGAGCTGTTAGTAAAATATAGCGAAACAGATATTCAATCACTTCTATATAGTTGAGAGCGCTTTGGGTTGATTCTGCCCAGACAGTCACACCATGATCTCTAATCAATAGAGCGTTTACCTCTGGCAAGGAGCTTTCGAAGCGCTTGGCTATAGATTCACTAATTTGGGGAACTGAGAGAAAATTTTCAAAAAGAGCAAGCGAGATATTGGGATTTTCCTGCCAAATCCCTAAACCCTTGAGCATCTCAATAGAGGGAAGCTTTAGGCTATCTTCTTTAGTTAATCTAGAGACCAGATTTGCCTCTACAGAATGCACATGGTAACAGGCATTAGCTTGTGGAAATAAACGGTAGATAGTCTGATGAATACTAGTCTCAGCAGAAGGGCGATTGTTGGGATTTGGATTTTCCAAAATATTACCCTCTAAATCGAGTAAGAGAAAGTCATCTAGTTCGAGATTACCTTTATTTTTGCCACTAGCTGTGATCCAGAAACTATCTGGGGTCAATTTGGCTGAAAGATTGCCCGCTGTCCCCATCATTAAGCCCAAACGATAAAAATGAGTGGCACAAGAGCTCAGATTGTTGCGTATATCAGTAGTCATTTTCTTTCAATAACTAAAGCAGGTAATCCAAATCGCTTTGGTCTTGAATTTTTTTAAGCACCTGTTTGATGTCTTGGCTGCGATCTTTGTGAACTATTAAGGTGACATTTTTATCGCGGACTACGACCAATTCTTTGATGCCAATGCTGACAATCACTTCATTGGAATCAGTTGCATAAAATATACAATCTTTACTATCTAGCCCAATATGGCGCGCCAGCTCTAAATTAGGTTCATCATCATCATCTTGTCGTAGTCTTTCAACAGCATTCCAATCTCCTAGATCATCCCAAGGAAATTGTACTGGCAAGACACAGGCTAAGCGAGTTTTTTCCATCAAGGCGTAGTCAATACTTTTTTTGGGAAGTTGAGGATAAATTTCAACTCCTTTTTCAATTAAAGGCTGAATAATTTCGCTTGCGTATTTTTTTAGCTCCGAAATTACCACCGAGGCTTTGAAAATGAACATTCCACTGTTCCAGCTATAATCTCCAGAGGCCAAGAAGATTTCAGCAGTGCCACGATCTGGTTTTTCAGTAAAGCGATTGACCTTGTAGACTGGTATTGGCTGAAAGCTAAGGTTTTCGCCTTGCTGAATGTAACCATAGCCTGTAGCAGGCTGATCAGGTTTAATACCCAAAGTGACTATAGAAGAAAAATCCTGAGCCTGTTTACAAGCGGCCAACAAGGTAGATTCAAAAACACGTTGATTGCCAATCCAGTGATCTGCTGGAAAAAACCCAATTACTCTATCTTCTCCACATTTTTTAGCAATCTCCAAAGTAGCCCAGGTAACTGCTGGAGCAGTATCACGACCTTCAGGCTCAACTAAAATATTAGAAATTGGCAGTTCAGGCAGTTGTTCTTTTACTCCATCGGCAATCAGAGCAGAAGTGATCACCCAAAGATTATCCCACCCCTGGGCAATAGGAAGAAGTCTCTTGGCAGTTGCTTGCAAAAGACTATCTCCACTTCCATCAAGCGAGAGAAATTGTTTAGGGTTGTGACGACGACTAAGGGGCCAGAAACGTTCTCCTTTTCCACCAGCAAGAATCACTGGAATTAGGGGGGGGTTCATATTTTATATAAATATTTCGGCTAGCAATTCTACTTTGATTTTCTCACTCTTTTGCGGCCAAGTTAAGAATTAATTGCGATCAATGCTAATGATCCAAGTTCCCAAGTATATCCGCAGAGGAATTTCACCTGAAATCTGCGCATCTCCAGTAAAGTAATAGGTACCAAAATTGGGATTTTGAACATTAGAAAGAACAATAGTAGCTTCAGAGTTTCCCTCAAGAGGATTTTCTAAATCTATCTCTAGATAACGGCTTTCTTTATCCCAGTAAACCGACTTGAGGGGAACTGATTTATCTCCAGATCTAACTTCTACTGATTTAGTATCAAAGACACCATCGTAATAATCCGGATAGGAGATAAAGAAACGGGTAGCCCCTTGAGCAAGCTTTTTCGATGGAATATAAAGCTTGTAACGATCCATTTGATGGGGATTGCCACCAAAATCCAGATGGTAGTTTAAGTTATCTTTACGCTCAACACCACTAAAGATAGTCATCCCGCTATTAGAATCTGCCCTAGCGATTGTATTAGATAAAAGCAGCCCTAAAATACTCAAACTCGCGCCTAGCAATAATTTACGGGGAATCATATTGATAAATTTTTGATGCTTGATCATTTTTTTTTAATTCACATTACTAGATTAGCAGAGCTATATTGTATGCATGGACATAAAGGTGAAACAAAAAAAACTGTCCCTCTTCTAAAGATATTTTAAGAAATTTGTCCAGAAATTGGGGATCGTCATAGGATTCGGGTATGTACATTTGATAATTTACTCTCTTGCCGAGAAAACGCACTAATCAAGACAGTTCATACTAATGGGGGAAAGGAAATGACCATCGCTACTCAATCTGAAGCGATAACCCGAGTGGGCGAACAAGCTAAAACAGTAAAAAGAATTGGGATTCCCAAGGAACTCTACCCAAATGAAGCAAGGGTTGCCGCAACACCGGAGACCGCAGAAAAATTGCACAAATTGGGTTTTGAAGTCCTTGTAGAATCTGGAGCCGGAATTGCGGCTAATTTCTCAGACGAAAGCTACCAAAAAATCAACGCGCAGATTCTACCGAATGCGGAATCTCTTTGGAATTCGGCTGATATTATCTTAAAGGTTCGAGCGCCTTTAGAAGATGAGCTTGAGAAAATGCCAGAGGGTAAAACCCTAATCAGTTTTATCTGGCCTGCTCAAAATCCAGAATTATTAAATGCTCTAGGAGCTAAAAAAGCAACTGTCATTGCGATGGATTCGGTTCCTCGCATCTCACGTGCCCAAAAACTAGATGCCCTCAGCTCTATGGCCAATATTGCTGGATATCGAGCGGTGATTGAAGCTGCGGAAAATTTTGGCCGCTTTTTTACAGGTCAAATTACAGCAGCCGGCAAAGTTCCGCCAGCTAAGGTATTGATTATTGGTGCTGGCGTAGCAGGCCTTGCTGCTTTAGGTACTGCCAAAAACCTTGGCGCAATTGTGCGCGCCTTTGATACCAGACCAGTGGTCAAAGAACAGGTCGAAAGTCTAGGAGGGGAATTTTTGGAGCTGGTCTTTGCTGAAGATGGCACTGGCGAAGGTGGCTATGCCAAGACCATGAGTAAAGAGTTTATTGAGGCCGAGATGGCTCTTTTTGCTGCTCAAGCCAAAGAAGTAGACATCATCATCACAACAGCGCTGATTCCTGGTAAACCCGCTCCTAAGCTGATTACTGAGGCTATGGTCTCTAGTATGAAAGCTGGTTCTGTGATTGTCGATTTAGCCTCAGAACAAGGAGGCAATTGTGAATTAACCAAACCAGGTGAAATTTACAAATACAACGATGTGACAATCGTTGGTTTGACTGATTTGCCTAGCCGCATGGCCAGTCAATCCAGCCAACTCTATGGGACTAATCTCTGGCATCTGCTCAAAGATATGGGTGGGGCTGAAAACTATCGAGTTGATCTTGAAGATGAAGTAATCCGCGGTGCTACAGTTTTGCATGAAGGTGAGATAATCTGGCCTGCTCCCAAAGTGAGTAATCCATCACCTACACCTGTCAAACCGGCCGCTGTGGTACATGGTGCGCCTGAGAAAACCCCTAAAAAAGCAAATCCCTGGCTAGTACCTTTATTAGTTATTGGACCATTGCTTTTGGTGGGACTATATGCACCGGCTTCTTTCTTGTCGCACTTTACAGTATTTGTCCTGGCTTGTTTTGTAGGTTGGCAGGTAATCTGGAATGTCAAACCAGCTCTACATACCCCGCTGATGAGCGTAACGAACGCCATCTCTGGGATCATCATCATTGGTGGTATGCTGCAAATTTCAGGTCCGCTCAATTCTCCTATAACAATTTTGGGAGCAATTGCGATCTTGATAGGTACAATCAATATCTCCGGTGGCTTTTTGGTCACACAACGTATGCTTAAAATGTTTCAGAGGGATTAGATATGACTAGTAATTTACTGACGGTAGCCTATATAGCTGCCAGTATTCTCTTTATCCTCTCTTTAGCTGGACTTTCCAATCAAGAAAGCGCCCGCATGGGAAATGTCTATGGTATCTTGGGCATGGTTGTGGCCTTTGTGGCAACTGCAGCTAGTTCAGTCGTCACTGGCTATACTACTTTGCTAGGCGCAATTTTGCCAGCAGTTGTTATCGGAGCCTTTTTAGCATCTAGAGTAGCGATGACCTCTATGCCCGAACTGGTTGCCATATTACATAGTTTTGTGGGTCTGGCGGCAGTACTAGTTGGAGTAGCCAATTATCTTGGGGATTCTTCTTTGGTAGGAGTAGAAGAGACCATCCACAAATTAGAAATCTACATAGGCGTTTTCATTGGCGCAGTTACTTTCACCGGTTCTATCGTAGCTTTTGGCAAATTGAGAGCAATCATCTCTAGTAAGCCACTGATGTTGCCTGGTCGCCATCTGCTCAATATTGGACTTTTGCTCGGTTCTATCTATCTAGCTTTTTCCTATATGCAATCTGAGGGCACAGGTGGACTAAAACCCCTATTGATCATGGCGGTACTGGCCGGAATCTTGGGTGTTCATCTAGTAGCTGCTATTGGTGGGGCTGATATGCCTGTGGTGATCTCGATGCTCAATAGCTATTCAGGTTGGGCGGCGGCAGCTGCTGGTTTTATGCTCTCTAATGATCTATTGATCGTCACTGGCGCTCTAGTAGGCAGTAGTGGTGCTATTTTGAGCATTATTATGTGCAAAGCTATGAACCGCTCCTTTATCAGTGTGATTTTAGGTGGTTTTGGCCAGGGAACATCTAGCAGCCAAAGTAGCGCTCAGCAGCCTCAAGGTGAAGTTAATCCCATCGATGCTCAGGCAACGGCTGAATTACTTTACTCGGCCAAAAATGTGATCATCACTCCTGGCTATGGTATGGCTGTAGCCCAAGCTCAGCATCCTGTTTCAGAAATCACCAAACTGCTGCGTGACAATGGGGTCAAAGTGCGCTTTGGCATACATCCAGTAGCTGGCAGATTGCCTGGACATATGAATGTGCTCTTAGCTGAAGCCAAGGTTCCCTATGACATTGTTCTAGAAATGGACGAGATCAATGAAGATTTTGGGGAAACTGATGTGGTTTTAGTGATTGGGGCTAATGATACAGTCAATCCCAGCGCACTAGAAGATCCAGGTAGTCCTATTGCTGGCATGCCCGTACTTGAAGTATGGCATGCAGGCCAGGTAGTGGTCATGAAAAGGGGTATGTCCAGCGGCTATGCCGGTGTAGATAATCCTCTTTTCTATAAAGAAAATACAAGAATGCTCTTTGGCGATGCCAAGAAAAATGTCGATGCCATTCTTGTTAGTTTGAGAGAAAACTCCCCAGCTCTAGCTCGCTAAAAAATATTAAGAGTGTCTCTATTGGGGCACTCTTTTAATAGATAAATTGAACTAATGTCATCTGAAAGTTTTGAAGAAAATCTCTCTGAGCTTAACTATAAATTAAAGCAACTCTCTTACCGTTATCAGCAGATTCAACAAGCTCAGCAACAGCAAAAAGAGCTATCATATGAACTAACAAAATTAGAAATCAATCTACAAATGAGCGCTGAGATAGAGAATATTCGAGCGCAATTGGGAGAACTCGAACTAATTCTCGAAAGTGGACTTTTGAGAGATGACCAGTTACGCTATTTATTTTGGCAAGCTGTAAAAAAAGGGCTAATTGGGGATATTTTTTGGCAAGCTTTACGCTTTGGCGCTATGGGTATGATTTTAGGTTGGCTATTGAAGGGCTGATTTTTTGTAATTAGGACAGATAAAACAATAGAAAGTTATAAATTTTAAGTAAAGTATTATACATATTAGAGATCTTTTTTTGAAAAATGATTATACAATACTAAAGTCAGAGCGTGAATCTTGGCGCTTGTTGGTAAATTAAAGAAATCTCGATAGAGTCAATTTCAAAATTAGGAAAAAAAAATGAAAAAATATCTTGCGGAAGCATTTGGTACTTTTTGGTTGGTTTTAGGTGGTTGTGGTAGTGCAGTATTTGCCGCTGCTATCCCCAATGGAGACAACAACCAACTTGGTCTCGGTTTTCTAGGTGTTGCTTTAGCCTTTGGCTTGACTGTTTTTACAGGAGCATACGCCTTTGGTCATATTTCTGGTGGACACTTTAATCCTGCTGTTTCATTTGGTCTTTGGGCAGCTAAACGTTTTCCCAAGAGCGAACTGCTACCTTATGTGATTGCCCAATTAGTTGGCGCTATCATTGCTGGCTTGGTCATCTCAATCATCGCCAATGGTAAAGCCGGTTTTGCTTTAACTGGAAGTAATCCCTTGGCAACCAATGGCTATGGCGATCACTCCCCACTAGGTTATTCTCTGTGGGCTTGCTTGCTTGCTGAAGTCATCTTAACTTTCTTCTTCTTGATCGTTATTTTAGGAGCCACAGATCACCGCGCACCTGCTGGTTTCGCTGGAGCTGCTATTGGTTTGGCGCTCACCTTAATCCACTTGATCAGTATTCCTATTACCAATACTTCTGTTAATCCTGCTCGTAGCACTGGTGTTGCTTTATTTGCTGGTAATGGAGAAATCCTTGGACAGCTTTGGTTATTCTGGTTTGCTCCTTTAGTTGGAGCTATCCTAGCTGGTTATGTTTATCATAGTTTCTTTGAAGAAAGCCGTAGAGGTAGAGTAGCAACTTCTTTTGATGCTGAATAAAACTCTCTCATAATAAAAAATCCCCTCATGCATGGTGAGGGGATTTTTTTATTGGCTAGAAAATACTAATCGTGTCTACCAAATATTTGATGTTTGAGTGCCTCAAATTCTTGGGAAAGCTCTCTACGGTTTTCAGCTTTCCAGAGATAACGATAAACAAACCAAACAATGTAACCTAAGCCGACCAATTGAGAAAGAGAGCCTAGCAAGGGTATATCACTAATGGCATCAAGTACCGCCAGGATAACCTTTACACTGACTATGGCAGTTAGGATCAAGCCAAGAGTCACTAAGGGCTTTTGGTAGTCACTGAAAAAACTGCCCAAAGATTCGGGTATTTTGCCAAGAACATCGAAAACCGGCTCAATATACTCTTGCCATGCTTTATCAGTAGTTGAGGGAGAAAAAACTTTGCCAACTTTATCAGGGTTAAAATCGGCCGAAGTAGACGAAACAATATTACCAACTCTCTCGGAGGATGGCTCAAAAGATTCAATTTCGTTTAGGGGTTTAGATTCCATGATTGACCTAATCCTTTTATGTTAATAGGTTATGGCTAGAACATGCGTCAATCTACCAAAGTAGACTGAAGCTTTTGCTAATATTATCAAACAACAATCGCAGGTTGATAGTTTCTCTTGAATGATAAACCATTATCGTCTGTTTATCAGCAAAAAGTAACCTTTTGTTGTGTTTTGAGAAACTCAGAACTGAGTCCATCACAGAGAATTTCTACAGAGTTGTTAGGACTTTCAATTAGTTTAACCTTTTCTAATTTAGCGCCAAGGGCTGCAATTGGGCTCTGAAGGGTTAAAGCGATATAAAGGGCAATATTTTCTGCAGTAGGAACGCTCTTTGCAAAATGGGCTACATCGTAATTGAGAAAAGTATGATCCATCGGCTCTACAATATAGTCTTTTACCGCCTTTTCAAGCTCAACTAAATCAATCAACATTCCTGTTCTAGGGTCTATCTCCCCAGCGACGGTAATTTCTAAATGATAGTTATGACCATGTCCATTTATCCGGGCACATTTGCCATAAATTGCCTCATTTTCAACTTGGTCAAGGTGGGGTAAGGCTAATCGGTGAGCGGCGCTAAAGTGAGTCTGGATACTTAGAGTTGCTTGCATGGCTTGTCCTCGATATTCTGCCCAAAGACTAGGGCTTTCAAATAGTTGAATTTTGTATATGGGAAGATGGGATTCAAGTCTATGCCAAATCACTCTGGCAATGTTTTCTGTAGTTGGCAAAGTTTGCCCAAATTCCGGCCAAACCTCGTTTAAGTAACTAAAATTTAAATAATTAATTACATTTTGGCTAATTACTTGTTTGACGTAAGAGAGGTTATTAACCATACCATATTGATCTATATCTCCTATCAAAGACACGTAGAGTACATAGTTATGACCATGTCCAGGATAGTTACTAGTAGGGCCAAACAGCCTGAGATTTTCAACTTCTGCAATTTCACTTAACCAGTAACGATGACTAGCTGCAAATTCTGCTCGGCGGTTAATTATACACTGCATAGATTTAGCAAGGGTTCTCAATCAAAATTCTAACATGTCACTCTAAGGGTTAGTATCTGATATATCGTAAATGTTGATCACTCTCGCGGAGAAATTGCCTTGCCAGACGAAAAAACTCTTGACCTTGATGAAGCGCACTGTAGTCATAACTATTGCTAAAGCGCTGTAGTTCTTCTAAGGCATCGGCAATTTGGTTGAGACAATAGTAAATACTAGCTGCGGTCTTAGCTAGTTTAGCCGGGTTAGGCTGAGATGTAAAAAGTAGTTTAAGTTTATCTAGAGTAACTTGAGAATCACTCAGATAATCTTGAAAATTTTGCATTAGCTGATCATCATAAGGATCTGCTTCTAGATAATCTATCTGAATATCAAAAGATTCAAGAATTTGAGCTGTATTTTTTTTAATAGGTGTAAAGATTGTCTTTTGCCAATAGATTAGTTCCCATTGGTCATCTTTAACCTTTTGTCTTTGGTTTTTATATTCTTTTTGAGCTTTTTGCTGGCGATCTTGAAACTTAGAATCATATTCAAGCCGCCTTTGAGGATCGCCAAGTATTTCATAGGCCGCGTTGATCTCTACTATCTTTTGATGATCAGCTGTAGAGCTCTGGCTATCAGGATGATATTGTTTAACCAGCCTTCTGTAGGCAGTTTTAATTTCAATTTGACCAGCTTGCGGACTGATTTTTAAGATGTTGTAGAGATTACTGCTGCTCACTTTTTTTTAAAAAAATAAGGGGCCCCATCTTTTGGAGCCCCTACAGTCTATTTAGACTAGATTAGAACTTGTAAGTTCCACGGACAACACCAATTAGCTGAGAAGAACTGCCAGCTAGCTGAGTTGGGTTGTTCAACCAAATTACACCAGGAGTTACAGAAATGTTGTCTGTAACAGGGTATTTGTAGAACAATTCTAGGTGAACTGGAGAACCACCAAGACCATTGTTAACTTGTCCTGTATAGTTACCATTGGTACTATTGTAGACAGTTACATTACCAAAGTCAGGCTGAACACCACCATAAAAACCGAGGATACTACCTTCTTTGAACAAGTCGGCAACAGCAATACCACCACCGTAGGACCAAACATCAGCACTACCTTGAGCACCAATAAAGGTGTTAGGAGAATATCCAGAACTACCTACGTAGTTAACATTGGTGTAGTCAAAGAATGCGCTGAGGCTGACACCATGGAAAGGAGTTATAGAAGCTTGGAAACCATAACTGTTGATGGATTTATTACCATTGGTGCCTGGGTTATATTGTCCATTTGGAGAAGGAAGACCGTTGGCAAGATTAGTTCCAACAAGTCCATAGCTTCCACCCATACCAAATACAGGGGTTCCTGCAGGAGCGTAAGCGTTAACATAGGTTAGTCCTAAGTTGACGATATTGGCAACGTTAGCACTCAATTGACCTAAGATACCATAGCCACCACCGAAGAGACCTTGTCCGTAAGCAGGGCTAGAAGCGTTAGTAGCCAAATAACCAATACTAAAACCAGTAGAGCCGGTAGAAGAGCCAAGAACGTTATCTAGGAAGCCTAGTTTTAAGGTTATACCAGCACCGGATCCACCACCGATACGGTAGATTGGGCTAACTTGAGCGAACGCGGAAAGAGCGCCGCCACCACCATCATAGTCATTGAAGTAAGGGTTACCAGTAGGAACGAAGTCATACCAAGCACCATTAACTGCAGCAACATAGGTATCTAGAGCTACGCCAGGACCAAAATTGAGTGAACCTTGGTAGGTCAACCAGTCAATAGCTACACTATTGTTACCAAGGCCAACACCTACACCAGAAGCCAAGGTGGTTGCAGGAGATGGTGCGTAGTTAGTGTAAGTAGTGTTAGTAAATGGATCGTAAAGTTGGTAAGGACTAGCAAACTGAGCGACGTTACCAGCAGCTAAACGAGCATGCAATACGTCTTGACCAGAGAAGGTTGTATCGAATAATAGACGTACGCGGTCTTGGAATACTACTGCAGCATCAGCATTGGTAGCACCAGCTACGGAGAAAACAACTTCACCAGAGAGTTTGGTGGTAGTTGAGAATTGGTGATTTTCTAAGAAGGATACACGTCCTTCCAAGTTGTCAACTTTAGCGCCAAGAGCAGCCAATTCAGACTGGAACTCTTGGATCAGCCTTTTGAGTTTTTCGATATCTTCTTTGCTAACTGAGTTTTCTTGGATTAAACGCTCTAGAGTGTTCATACAAGCGTTCAAACCAGCTGCAAATTCCCAACGAGTTAGGGGCTTGTTACCTCTGTAGGTACGATCAGGATAACCTACTATACAACCATAGCGCTCAACCAAACTTCTGAGAGCTTCATAAGCCCAATCAGTAGGAGCAACGTCGCGAAGCTCACTTACAGAACTGATTTGATCTTTGGTGTTAACTTGACCTTCGCTGCTATATTTGTCAAGTTGGTTAACAGTTGATGAATCTTGAGCTGGGGTAACAGTATCAGCTTGAGCTTTATTAGCCACGGACATGGAGAGAGCTACACCGATTGCAGCACTACCAGTTAATAATGATTTCCAAAAGATTTTTGACATCTTTAAATTTTTCTCCTCACACATTAGATTTGACTATACAAAGAAAACGATAGTCTTCACACTTCATTATTATAAGCACAGATTGTAGATTTCAGGCAAAATTAATATTTTTTTAATTTGTAATGATGCTAAAAGCCCCTGCTTGAGTTGCTCTCAAACGGGGGCTTAATTGTTTTGGGTCTTCTAGCTGAGCCTGACTGCCGGAAGGATCTCTAATACAAGACTAAAGAACGGCTCCGGCACACAGCCGGCTAACTTCAACTAGGAGACCCATGTTTTTACTACTATCTATCATGGGCATCACCTCCTGTATTACCTATACGGTTAAATTTACTATAAACTCTACACTCTTTATATTAGTGATTTTTTGGGGAAAAGTCAAGGCAGCAGCGCAAGAATCTTGCAACTAGAGAGTTATTTTGAGCAAAATGGAGGTGAAGGTATGAGGCATGAAGGTTATAGAGATGATACCCCTCATCTTGCCATTGTTTTTCCTGCTTACTAGAATAACGAGAGATTTTAAAAAGGGGATTTGTTAATACACCATCGGTTTTTGAATAATGAAACTCATGCCCAATGAGCTTTTCTCCTTTTTTAAAGAGTTGGGTATCACGCAACACTAGAGCCTGTTTATAGCCTAAAGTTAAACTTTTGGTCATTTTATTTTGAGTGGCAATTGAACCAACCATATTCCAGCTTTGCCCTTGGTGGTCAGTCAATTTCTGTCCAAGATACATTAATCCACCACATTCAGCGTAAGTTGGCATTCCATTTTTTATATTCTTAAATACCGCAGATCTAGCTGATAAATTGGCACTGAGCCCTTCGGCAAAAACTTCAGGAAAACCACCTCCAAAAATCATACCTTGGCAATCTTTGGGTAAATCTGGATCTTCAAGGGGGCTCCAGCGGATCAATTGGGCGCCTAATTCTTGCAAGATCTCTAGTTGATCGCCGTAGTAGAAACTAAAGGATTTATCTTGGGCTAGAGCAATTTTTACCGAAGCAATTGGCTCATTTACTGGGCTGGAATAATTTTTTGCTTCTAACTTGAGTAAAGGAAATAACTTTGACCAGTCCAAGTGATTGGCGACAATTTGCGCTGCCATTTGACTAAAATCGGTGAGATTATCCATTTCTGCTATTGGCACTAAGCCCAAGTGGCGCTCAGGTAGCAACAGTCTATCTTCCATTGGTAAGATGCCTAAAATTGGCATGGAAATGGAATCTAAAGCCAATTGCAAAAACTCTTTATGACGTTCACTTTTGACTCTATTGAGAATCACGCCGACTATTTTTACATTGGGATCAAAGTCTCGATAACCTTGAGCTATAGCTGCTACTGAGGTGGAAATCTTGGCACAATCTAGAACTAAAACTACAGGTAAATTGAGTATGCGGGCTATGTGGGCGCTACTGCCGTAATCCAGAACATTATCATTTTGCACTCCATCAAATAGCCCCATCACCCCTTCAACTATAGCCATTTCCTTGGCTTGGCTGCGTCTGGCAAAACTATCTTTGACATAATCTAAAGAGGTCAAAATAGGATCCAAGTTGTAACAGGGGCATCCTGTGATGGCCGCATGAAACATAGGATCTATATAATCTGGCCCCACCTTGAAGGACTGAACTTTATAGTTTTGGCTACGCAAAAAAGCCAGCATAGCCAGAGTGATGGTTGTTTTACCAACCCCACTCCTTTCGCCGGCAATCAAAAGAGCCATTTTAATATCTCAGCGAGAGAATCTCCTGAACGACTTTGAGGGTTTCGTTATAGAGTAAATCTCCACTAGAGCGCTGCAACTGCTGTCCAATCAACTTTTCAGTTTTTTGATCGGCCATTGAGGAAACCTGTTGGATATAGCCCGATTGAGCTCCTCCCCCTGCTTCCATACGCATACAGCCTCTTGTACTAGAGCAAAGAACTGTGGTGCAATCAGCTTCAGTGTTACTAGAGCCCAAACGTAAGCTGATTAGATCGCCAAGAATCTCACCAGGCTCTCCTAAAGGAATTGCAGCTAATTCAGCTTCAATGTTTTCTTTGAGCTCACTTTTGAAGGTTATCTTGATTAGATCATAATCTCCCCCTTCATGTTTGAAAGATACAGCTTGCCATTGTAGGCGGCTAGCAAGCCAACCAAGGTACATTAAAGCTTGAGAAAGATTGCCTCTCTCATAGTCAACAATGACTTGATCTACCTCTTTGATCATAGGACGTCTTTCAATTGGATCAAAAGCCTGAGCCGTCAGTTCCAACCAAGAAGCCAATCGTAACCAATTTAAATCGGCTATGGGCATTCCCGCATCAATCATCTTGCTAACTTCTAGAAGATCTTCAGCTGGATGGATGAAATTACTAGAATCGACGATAATCGCCCTACTTTGATTGGCTAAGCGCTGAAAGAGCGCAAAATCAGGCTCTGGTGATGCTTTCCACCAGAGAAATTTTGGCAATTCCGGGATTACCAGCTCAGTTATCAACCCACCAATGCGCTCAAGTGCGTCAGTAGTTCCCCTCAGGGTGATATATTCACAACAGACTAAAGTACTACTTGCGCTCTTTTGTACTGGGCAGTAAGCCGAAACCTGAACCTTGACCCCTTCGTCAGATTCAGTTGTTGGGGAGATTGTAACTATACGGCAGGGATTAGCAAGCGCGATTGCATCAGCTATAGCTGCTCCTGCCATATCGGGAGCAAGATCTATCGCATGATACAAAGACTTGATTCCACTTTCTCTCTCTTTAATCACCTCTTCACGTAACTTTTGGGTAAAGTCCACACTAGAGTAGCCCGTTTCAGCCAGACCATAAGCTTTTTGGGCCGCTTTGATTGCCGCTGTAGTTCTACCTCCAGAAATTCCATCAATTGGGCCAGTGTAGAAGCCCAAAGCTGATAAGAGAGCTTGGATTGGTTCTGGTTCGTAGATAACCAGGGTAAAGGTAGATGCCCTGGTAGCATTGATTCCCTCTTCTGAGATATTATTCTGTTGCCATATCGCTCTCAATTCACCCTCAATATCATCTAGAGAGACATCTTTAGGGGCTTGTAGGGAAACTAAAGGAGCAGTAGTAGTCATAGATTTAAACTCAATATCCTCTTTTATTTATAATCTGCGCCAACGACGATTATCCTGATTGATTAACCATTCGGCGCGCGATGGTCCCCAAGTACCCGCCTCATATTGTGAGACTTGATCTTGCAGAGCCGGTGAATCCCAATTCATAATCAACGGGGTAACTACTCGCCAAGCCTCTTCTACTTCATCAGCTCGGGTAAATAAAGTCTGATCCCCCAACATACAATCTAAAAGAAGTCTATGATAGGCATCAGAAGTATTTACTCCAAAGGAAGAGCCGTAGCTAAAGTCCATCTCAACTGTGCGTGAGCGCAAATCTGCTCCAGGCATTTTGGCCTCAAAGCGCAAAGAGATTCCTTCATTGGGCTGAATCCTCATACTCAAGATATTGACATTGTTTTGGTGGGCTACTGATTGGAAAATCAAAAGAGGAACTTCTCTAAATTGAATAGCAATCTCAGTCACCCTCTTAGGTAGTCTTTTACCTGTGCGCAAATAAAAAGGAACACCCTGCCAGCGCCAGTTATCTATCAGCAATTTCATCGCCACATAGCTTGGTGTGGTAGAGCCTTCTTTAACTCCAGGCTCTTGACGATAGCCGTCTACTGGCTTGCCGCGCATCCAGCCAGATCCGTACTGAGCTCTAACGGAACAATTTTCTATATTGTCTAAATCTGCCAGACGCAGAGCTTGGAGCACCTTTACTTTTTCAGTACGCAAAGTGTCAGGTGTCAAAACATTAGGCGGTTCCATCCCAGTCAGACAGAGCAATTGCAAGAGGTGATTTTGCACCATATCACGCAGCGCGCCTGAACTTTCATAATAACCAGCTCTATCTTCTACCCCTACAGTTTCAGCTACGGTAATCTGGACATGGTCAATAAATTGACGATTCCAGATTGGCTCAAAGATGGCGTTAGCAAAACGAAAGACCATCAGATTCTGCACAGTTTCCTTGCCCAAATAATGGTCTATGCGGTAAACCTGCTCTTCTTTACAGACTTTTTGCACCACTCGATTGAGAGACTGAGCAGAGCTCAAATCTCTTCCGAAAGGTTTTTCTATGACAATACGACTTTTAAGGGGATCTTTGAGCATTTCAGCAGCCCCCAAGTTTTTCAAAGCCGGCACAAAGAAATTGGGCGATACGGCCAGGTAAAAGACCCGATTGCCCCTGGTTCCTCTTTTGCCATCAATCTCTTCTAGGAGGGCTTTGAGTTTTTGGTAGTCCTCTTGTTTGTCCATGTCAGCAGAACAGTAAAAAAGTCCTGCAGCAAAGTCCTGCCAGAGCTCTTGGTTGCCAATGCCATCGGAAAAGTCTTCAATTCCTTGGCGCATCTGCTCGCGGAAATAATCATCACTCCAAGGGCGTCTAGCCACCCCGACGATAGTCATCTCAGGTGGCAATCGTCGCTCTTTTTTCATCTGATAGAGAGCAGGTACTAGTTTGCGCATAGTCAGATCCCCAGATGCTCCAAATATCACCAGAATTTGTGGCTCGGGGGTTCTTTCTTGGCGTAGTCCAACGCGCAGTGGATTTTCCATCAATGTAGCCATATTGTAGTACCTCTAGCTTGTAGGAGTAAGTTGCTTCATCTTGGTTTCAAGCGATTTTATCAGCGAATCAAAGGGCTTGACGAACAGCTCAATGCCATTTTCTAGCAATTCGGCCATCACTTGATCTAAATCAATATTGATAGCAGGATCTTTGAGCAGATTAATTATCTCGTAGGCTTGTTCTATGTCGCTCTCGATTCTACTGCCGGGGCTACAGTGGTCCGCGCAAGCTTCTACAGTTTGAGGAGGCAATGTATTAACAGTATTAGGTCCAATCAGCTCATCTACATACATAACATCACTGTAGGCCGGGTTTTTAGTTCCAGTACTTGCCCAAAGCAGTCTCTGTGGTTTGGCACCCTTAGCTTCGAGAGCTTGCCAACGCTCACTAGAGAATATCTCTTTATATTTCTGGTAGGCTACTTTAGCATTGGCAATAGCGATTTTTCCCTTGATAGAGAGAATTTTACTTTCAGTAGATTCATCGACACCTTTTTTGATTTTGTTATCTAGTAGATCGTCAATATAGGTATCGATACGAGAAAGAAAGAAACTCGCTACCGAGGCAATATTACTAATATCTTCACCTCTAGCTGAGCGCTCTTCTAAGCCCTTGATATAGGCCCAGGCAGTATTGACATAGCTCTCTACTGAAAAAAGTAAAGTCACATTGACATTGATACCACTGCTAATTGCCTCGCTCACTGCTGGTAAGCCCTCGGAAGTACCAGGAATTTTAATCATCAGATTTTTGCGTCCAAGATGACTAAAATAACGCTTAGCCTCAGCAATAGTGCTATTAGTGTCTTTAGCTATAGTTGGAGGTACTTCCAGGCTGACATAACCATCGGCTCCGTTGGTAGCTTCATAGACAGGGAGCAAGATATCACAGGCATTACGAATATCTTCAAATACTAGAGTTTCATATACTTGCAACACTGAAAGCCCGGCTTTGTTTCCTGCTTCGATATCTCGATCATAAATTTGATTGCCGTTGATTGCCTTTTCAAAGATTGCTGGATTAGAGGTGATTCCAACAATACCCCTACTAGTTATCATTTCTTTAAGGCTACCTGTGGCGATTAAATCGCGGCTGAGATTATCTAGCCAGATGCTTTGGCCGAACTGCTGCACAATTTCTAAAATTGGATTGTTCATGATTGATAATTTCCTTTAATTTTTTACTTTGCTTGCAAAAAAGATTCAACTAGTTTTACTTCTTCAGAGCTTCCTAGAATCAAGGGACTGCGCTGGTGCAATTGTTGAGGAATAATATCTAGTATTTCTCTATCTCCATCGCTAGCTCTACCACCAGCTTGCTCGGCTAAAAATGCTAAAGGGGCGCTTTCATACAGTAAGCGTAACTTACCTTCTGGTTTTTGGACCGTGCCTGGATATAAAAATACACCTCCTTGTAACAAAATGCGGTGAAAATCCCCTACCAAGGCGCCACCATAGCGGGCGGTATAGCCATCATTGAGGTGAACATAGCGAACATAATCTCTCATTTGTTCATTCCATTGCCAAAAGTTTCCCTCATTGGTGCTATAAACCTTGCCTTTGCTGGGTATTGTGATATTTTCTTGTGTGAGAATAAATTCACCCAGGCTAGGATCTAGAGTAAAAGAGTGAACTCCTTTACCTAGGGAATAAACTAAAACTGTAGCTGGTCCATAGAGAATGTAACCGGCTGCCAACTGTTGGTGTCCATCTTGAAGAAGATCTCTTGCCTGCTCGTCGATGTCATCGCCCTGTTGTTGCCTAATCGAGAAGATAGACCCTACATTGAGGTTGATATCGACATTGGAAGAGCCATCAATTGGGTCATAGAGAAGGGTATATCGCCCAATTGGACAGTTCTCCTTGATATAGTAAGGATGCTCCATCTCTTCCGAGGCTAGCCTACAGACCAGTCCACTTTGACGAAAGACCGAAATAAACACCTCATTGGCGAAAATATCCATTTTTTTGACATGTTCACCTTGGACATTGGTTTCGCCGGTAAAGCCCAAAACCCCTTCCATTAATCCTGCCCCCGAGAGCCGACGCGAGATCAATTTTCCGGCTAGAGCAATGCGATTCATTAGTGCGCTGAGATCTTGCGCCTCGGCGCTAAAACTGTTAAACTGCCCTAGAACATGTCTAGATAAAGTTGTGCAGTCTCGATCTAGACTTCTTGGTGAGACCGAAAGAGTTTGGAAGTTGACCATTTTACTAAGACTCCAGTGATTAGGTCACATTTCAATCTTAGTAAGGTTTTTTTCAACAGCCTCAGAACTTTATATCACCTTTATGATCTTTGAGCTTTTTCCACTTGCGGCAATTGCACCGCTACCTGATTCTGCTAGGATTTTTGATACTCTATCTGCAACTATGGAGTTTACTATTTGGTCAGGCGAAGGCGTGGACTGCCCCAATTGCCAGACCTATCAAGATCCTCTAAGTGAGCATATTAAAAAGATCTGGTCGCAATACCGGGGTTTTATCTTTGTACTTTCTTGCGGAGCTGTTGTTCGTTTGGTTGCTCCTTTACTTGAGCACAAGTCAATTGATCCTGCTGTAGTAGTAGTTGATCCTAGCGGACAATATGTCATTTCTTTATTAGGAGGCCATCAAGCCGGAGCTGATCAATTAGCTCGTATGGTTGCCTTGGCTTTAGGAGCTCAAGTCATCCTCACCGGCGCTTCTAATAATATGAACTTACCATCTGTAGATACTCTAGGAGATCCCTGGGGATGGCGCAAGGGACAAAGCAATTGGAACCAAGTAGCCTCAGCAATAGCCAGAGGTCAAAAGATCCAAGTTCTTCAAGAAAATGGCTCTAAGCTCTGGCAAGATAACTTACCATCTGGGCATCCCTTTGTTTTTGAGCAAAATAATAGCCAAGATTATCAAGCAAGAATCTCAATTAGCTCGAAAATATCCAAAGACCTTTCTCTAGACCAAGTGAATTGGCATCCTAGAGTTCTCTATGTAGGGGTTGGCTGTAGTCGCAATTCTAGTAAAGAGCTAATCCAAAAATCAATAGAGCAGACTCTAGAGCGCCATGATTTATCCAAATTTGCAATAGCAGCTTTAGTTTCTATAGATCTTAAAGCTGATGAAATTGGAATTATTGAACTTGCAAAATCATTCAATATTCCTTTTTTTACCTATAGCGCTGAAGCTTTAAAGCAAGTGCAAGTGCCTAATCCCTCTGCTATAGTTGAAGCCGAAGTGGGGACAGTTAGTGTCGCTGAAGCAGCATCTATTCTTGCTGGTGATAACTTGATAGTACCTAAAACTATCTTTCAAGATGAAAGTGGCTGGGTGACTGTAGCTATTTCCCAATCCCAGCAAGAGTATATAGGTAAAACTGGTTCACTCTATTTAATTGGCACAGGTCCAGGTAGTCTAGATCAGCTTACTACTGCTGCTAAGCTAGCTTTAACTAAAGTTGATGTGATCGTAGGCTATCAACTCTATTTAGATCTGCTTAAACCTCTTCAAAGACCAGGGCAAATCATCGAAGCTTACCAGATTACCCAAGAGCAACAAAGAGCCAATAGAGCTATCGAGTTAGCAAGCTGGGGTTTATCGGTTGCGCTGGTTTCTAGTGGAGATGCTGGGATATATGGAATGGCTGGTCTAGTTTTGGAATCGCTGCAAAAGCAAAATTGGGATGGATACAATCCGCAAATTGAAATTATTCCAGGAATTACAGCTTTGCAATCAGCCTCAGCTAGATTGGGCGCGCCTTTAATGCATGATTTTTGTGCCATCAGCCTCAGCGATCTGCTTACGCCCTGGACTGTGATTGAACAGCGGCTAGAAGCAGTTGCCAAAGCTGATTTTGTCATTGCTCTTTATAATCCAAGATCCCAACAAAGACAACAACAATTAACTAGAGCTTGGGAAATTTTAATAGAGCATAGATCTCCAGATACGCCAATTGGTATTGTCAAATCTGCCTATAGAGAACAAGAACAAGTAATATTGAGCACACTAGCTCAAATGCTAGAGCTGCCTATAGATATGTTGACTACTGTCATTATTGGCAATCAAAGTACAAATAGACACCTAGACTATATGATCACCCCAAGAGGATATTTAAACAGAAATCAACCGGACTGCAGTGGCTAGAATGTTTTACAGGTAAAAAAAGCAAAAGAATCAGAAAATGATATCACTATGTAGGGTTTGACCCAATTTTATGTTGTCTGAATAGTCAACAGGAATATCAATTAGAACAGGACCTGGAAGAGCCATGGCTTTTTTTAATGTCGGGGCAATTTCCTCTGGGCTATTAATGCGAAAACCCTTAGCTCCAAATGCTTCTGCATATTTAACGACATCACAATAAAGGATGCATTTTGTTCATGGCGACAGACCACCAATTGAATACCCGAATCAATGAGGGCATCAAAAACCCGATCAACTTTGGCACCTGGAATGCCAAAAATGTGTGTAACGCCTTGAGCTTTGAGGTTATTAACTAGAACTTCGGCTCCGCAAGTAGACATAATATTTTTTCCTAGATAGTATTAATAAAAAACAATCAATGTTGACGTTCTGCTTGATCAAGCTCTTTGGTGGGATCGCGGGTTAGATCGGCTTTTAAAAAAGTAGCAGTTTCTGGAATCGCCATACGAAAATCGGCTGAATGTTCAATCTTAACGGTTAGCTCCTTAGCACGACAATCCAACAAATGTCCTCCACTTTTGTGATTATCAGTCAAAAAGTGAAGGTGATAGCCTGCAATATTGATAGTCCTTGCATATTCTGGAGTCCAAAATCCCACTAGGGTTCCTTTAACATCAGAAAATTCAAATTCGGTCTGTTTGCCTGCACTTTCAACTAAAGTTTCTGGACCTTTAGCCTTACAAACAACCCTTGTTTTTATATAGTCGAAAGTCCCTTCAATTTTGAGAGCAAAGAACAGATTTTCAGTATTACGAAGTTGGTCTAAGTGACGCATCAGGTCATTGAATGAGGAAACAGAAGGTAATTTAACTGTCTGTTCAGGTTTAAAGTTGGTTACCACAGCAAAAGGAACATGAGCTTTTTGATCAGCAATAGTTACAGTTCCATCTGCGCGCGCTTGATAACACTGTCCATTGAGGGCAACCATCTCTCCATCTAGGTCTTCAAAAGTTCCTAGACCAAAATCACCATGTTTCATGAGCTCGGCTACAGAAATGGCTCCCTGATACACTCCCTCAACTAAAGCGCCAGAGGTAGAAACTTGAAATAGAGTGCCATAATCTGGTACCTTTAGTCCATCTGCAAGCGCAGTTGCAATAATATGATTAATTGATTCACCAGAGGTTTTATGTCTTTTTTCAATTAAATCCCAAAGGGATTGAGAAACCCTACATTTGAGTATTTTCACTGCTACCTCTTGATTTATGCAATAGTAACTATATTAAGCTAGAAAAAAGTTTTAAAGACCGAAGAACTAATATTTTGTGACACCTAATTTGAATACAATACTAAATTTGTTTTTATGAATATTATCGAGAGAGGTGAATGTCTACTAGATGCAGGTAGTTCAGGAAATATGAATTTCTCTGTGATCTGCTGCTATCGTGGTACCTGTGAATTAGATCTACTGCGCGCAGCTCTTTCTCATGTTCAATCAGAACATATTCTTTTGCAGAGTACTATTTATTGGGATGAGCAGTTTTGTGAATTTCATCGTACCAATGAGCGCATTGAACTATCTTTATATACCTATCAACAAGAAAGTCAGTGGAAAGAGATTGTCGATGAGCAAATGCGCCCTAAATTTACTGGTCAGGGAAATCTTCTCTGGCGAGTGGCAGTGGCCTTAGGTGAGCAACAAGGGTTGATAGTATTTAGCTTTCATCATGCTATTGCTGATGGTCTATCTGCAGTGGCCATAATTAACCAAGTCTTAGAAACTTATTGTTTGCTCTCTCAGGGGAACTCACCAAGTAAGTTCCAATTTACTGATGTTGTCCCCGATCTAGATTCTTTAAATTTTAAAACCACAGTATCTACCATACAAGAGCAGCCCAAGCGAACTGATGATGAACTGAAATCAAGTTATCTGATGGTAGAGCTTGATAACTCAACAACTCAGCGGATTATAGATTGGAATCATGAGCATAAAGTACATATGAATGCCACTATTAATAGTGCATTTACTCTCGCCCTTTCTAAATATGAATTTATTAACTCCAAACAGACAATAGCAACTACCGTTGTTAATCTCCGTCGATTTTTTCAACCATCGCTACCCTGGCAAATAATGAGATTGTTGAGAGTTTGTTTAGAAACACCAGTAGATCTGTTAGTGACTCCAACTATTGAATCTTTAGCCTCATATTTAGACCAACAGCTCTATATACAACTTGAAAATGGTGATCATCTTGTTGCGTTAAACTCGATCGCTACCGCAGTTTCTGACAATCCTTCACCCCAAAGATACTGGCAACGCAGTGTTCGCTCTGGTGGGATCATCACCAATATCGGACAAATTCCTTTTGATGGTGATTATGGAATTTTGAATCTAGAGAAGATTTTTTTTGTTGCCAATATTGAACCGATTGTATTAACACATAAAAATTGCGCAGTTATAGGTGCTTTAACTTTTAAAAATAAATTATTTCTTACTCTTTTTTATATTAAACAACAACTTTCCCAAGAGCATGCAAAAGAAATATTAGTTGATGTTAAACAACGTCTAGAGTCTTTAACAGTAAACTAAGCAGTCTCAGTTTTTCTCAAATAAAGGGTCACCAAAATTCATTAATCTCAAAGAAGTAAACTCTACATAGATTTTTGGGTAGGAGATAATATCATAGGCTAGTATTCTTACGCTTTTTTAGCGTGAATTAATTTTGTCAATCATTTGTAGTATTTCTTTTTGCCTTTGCTCATTTCCCTGTTCTTGATAAAATTTAGCAGCTTTTTGAAGATCTTGTTTAGCTCGTTCTTTATCACCTAAATTGAAATAGGTAGCCGCTCTGTAAATGTATGCCTCAGCATAATTGGGATTAAATTTGATTGCTTGGTTAAAATCTTCTATTGCTTCCAGAATATTTTCTAATTCATATCTTAGAACACCTCGCTTATAGTATAGCTGGGGATCATTAGGATTGAGTTTGATTACTTGGTTTAAATCTTCTATTGTATAGCAATCGACAGACGGATTAAGACGTAACATAGTAGAAAAGTAGCAAACGAGAGTGATAGTCTTAATGGCAAAACCCTACAGTTACGATCTGCGAGAAAAAGTCATTAACGCAGTTGAATTGGATGGACTCAAAAAAAGTGAAGCTAGTGAGTTATTCAACATAAGTCGTAATACAATCGACTTATGGCTCAAACGGAAAGCACAGACAGGAGACTTTAAACCCCGGCTCAACAAACCACCTGGTCATAGCCACAAAATTACAGACTGGGAGAAATTTCGTGAATTTGTTCAAAATAATGGCGATAAAACTCAAGAGCAAATGGCTCAACTGTGGTCTGGAGATATCAGTTCACGAACTATATCCCGAGCGCTAAAACGTATTGGATTCACTCGAAAAAAAAACTTATGGGTACAAAGAACGTGATGAAAGCAAACGCCAAACTTTCTTAGAAAAGCTCAGTGGTATCGATCCAAAGATGATTATCTATGCCGATGAATCAGGAATGGATAATCGCGATGAGTACGACTATGGATGGAATGAGCGAGGGAAAAGATTCTATGCTCTTAAATCAGGTACTAGAAAAGGAAGAGTCAA
>Ga0194055_10000016_pt1 | contig 105286 bp, 100 predicted proteins | sample SepL449m_MetaG_FD_155482 | JGI IMG/M metagenome (GOLD analysis project Ga0194055, IMG submission 155482) | Anoxic zone freshwater microbial communities from boreal shield lake in IISD Experimental Lakes Area, Ontario, Canada - Sep2016-L442-9m | ecosystem: Environmental > Aquatic > Freshwater... | reverse complement strand
AGCAGTGACTGGATGCGTCAAAGCAACTGATGAACCAGCTGGTGAGCCTGATCCCACTACTACGACCACCGAGACTCGAAGGAATGTCCGCCCGCCGGCTGAAGGTCCGACACCAACAATGCCACCGGGGCCGGCATCGGTAACGGCCAAACGCATTATCGATCAAGGTAGTAGCGGGCTTCAGACACCCACTGGGGTGTCGGTTGCTCCCAGCGGGAAGGCACTTGTCGTCACCAGCGCGGCCGATGGTCTCATTGTCGCATTCGACCTGTTTGGCGCACAGCCCGAAGTCATTCTTCCGGCTTCGCAACCGGCTTCGCCGGTAGTCCGCAATCCATTTGCCGTAGCGATTACTCCCAGTGGCGCCGTGATCTATGTCGACAGTGGCCCAAGCACCATCATCGATAGTCAGGTCATCCCGGCCACCAATGCTGGCTCGATCGACCAAATCGATACGTCGTCAAGTCGCGTGCGGCCGCCCATAACCATGGCCGAACATCTGAATAATCCCGACGGGATCGGACTCTATTTGCCGCCGTCGGTCTCGGGCGGTTCGGCTTCCAAAGTCTGATCATTCGCTGGAATGTCGCGAACGAGTTCCTTGAACCATTCGCCCAATGTCGGTAGTCGCCATGAAGCAGACACCGGCGACCCATCTACGGCCGAATAGGCGACGGTAATGGTTGCCTTTTGCGTCTCGGATGCGCCCTCGGGATCAACGGCAACGGCGGTTATTGCTGCCCGAGAAATCTGAAAGTGCTTGTGCGGAGCCCAGGTGACAAAGGCAAGTAGTGAACTACTCGCAGCCAAACAACCCATGCCATCCAATCCCCCCGCCTCAAGTGGATCGGTGCCATACCCCGTCGCCCGAACCTCAACCACCACGACGTCATCAGCACCTACCAACGAGATCGCCGCATCTTGCGCAGCGTCACGCTTCGCATTCAAAATCGGGTTCAATGCGAATCCCACCGCTACGACAAGCACCGCAACAACTAGCAATACGATGACGATGGTCATGCGCCAACGCTAACCGAGCGAACGCGGCTCAGTTGATGGCGCGGTCAGGTATCCAATTCCCGTGGAACCCCGCGGGTATCCGCCGCGGCAGTTTGACCGTCGCTAGGGGTGGGCCGCCGAAGTCATGAGCATCAAGGATCATGAAGTCGCTCGTATCGGTCGATCGGTCATAGACATACCCCATCAGCCATCCTTCATCTTCCGCCGAGGTTTCGACATCGGATGGCACGAACACGAATTCACCACCAACCCGACCCGGACCAAAGTCATAGGACATGGTTACGCCGCGTTCGACATCGTGTTTCAGGAGTGCGGTATGGCTGTCATCAAGACCTGCCAAAGTCGCGAGTGGACCACCAAGGCAATACCCATAGCGATGACGCTGGCCGGCCAGTCGTTCGTCTGCTCGCGGAAATTCCTGTGCCCGATCGTCAAGGACCGACGTCGACACTGAGCGGCTCACCGGATCGAGTCTCCAACGCTCAAGCACCGGCGTACCTTCGTCAGGACCGCTCGTGATCGTTCGAAACATCGCCGGATGACGGACGAGATCGACGACGATCGTGCCATCCTCATCGTCATAGGCATTGAGCGCATGAAAGATATAACAGGGATCAACTTCGATCCAGATCGTGTCTTCAGCCTTACCCGCCCGTGGAACCAGCCCTACCCTCGGGGTGTATTCGTCATCCCAGCGATACGGAAGGGTGGCGCCGCTCATGGCACTTTCAAGATTGAACAACACGGGAAGGTCGAAAGCGATAGCCCGAGATTCAGTGAGTGCCATGTCGTGCACCATCACTTGCCCACCTACTGCGATCGATTCACTCCGGATGACAATGCCGGACGCGTCTATGACCTGATAGCGCAAGTACGGCTCCTTCAAGTCGTAGGCCATCACGTGCATCTCGCCGGTTGCCGGATCGAACTTCGGATGGGCGTTCATGCCGGCGGGAAGTGGCCCACCAAAATCCCATTGCCGGAGCGTGTCGAGATCCTGAGAAAGCTCATAAGGCAACGACAATTCGTTGATGGCCCAGATCGCACCCGCGTGGTGAATGACGTTGGTATTTCCCGATCCCGGAAACGGACCAACGGTTGCGGGTCGTTCGATCTCGTCTTCTCCCAACAACGCGATGATTTCCGGTGACCGAACCCAGCGGTTGCGATAGCTACGCGCTCTTCCTCCGCCCAGTTCAATGCCATGAACCATCCCGTCGCCGATAAACCAGTGATAGTTGGCTGGATCGTCCACCGAAGTTGGGTTCGGGCCGGTTCGCACATAGCGACCGTCAAGCTCAGGGGGAATCACGCCAATTACATCTAGGTCAACCAGCGTGATTTCGTCGGCAACCGGCGCAAAATTTCCTTGCAAGTAACGATTGGCGTTCGGCTGAGCGTCACTGAAAGTTTCGGTCACGAGCCGACCAGTCGTTCCGCGGCGAGCGCAGCGCCAACGATGCCAGCCTGATTCAGCAACAATGCGGCGGTAACCGGTGTTCTACAAGTCAATCGCGGGATGAACTTGTCGCCCTTTTTTGAGATTCCACCGCCGATGATGAAGACATCTGGCCACAACAACTCTTCGAGGTCGACCAATACCGCACTGAGCCGCTTCGACCATTTTTTCCAGCTCAACTCATCTCGTTCGCGGACCGACTCGGCGGCTAACGCTTCAGCCTCGCGCTTACCAATGTTCAAATGACCAAACTCGGTGTTCGGGACTACAACTCCATCGTGCATCAACGCGCTACCGATTCCAGTGCCAAGCGTCAACAAGACAACGACGCCATTTTTTGCTTCAGGATGACCAAAACGTGCTTCGGCTTCGCCGGCGGCATCCGCGTCATTCACGACCGCCACTTGGCATCCGGTCTTTTTGGCAAATATTTCTGCGCCAGGTTGATCAACCCAATGACGATCAACGTTCGCTCCGGTGCGGATCACCCCAGATTTCACCACGCCCGGAAATGTGCACCCGACGGGACCAGACCAATCAAAATGTTTCACAATTTGGTCCACGACTCCGCTTACCGCGACGGGCGTCGCCGGGCTAGGGGTCGCAATGCGCAGTCGTTCCACGGTAAAGGCGCCGGTACGGGTATCGACAACTGCACCTTTTATTCCGGTTCCGCCAATGTCTATTCCCAATGCGAGCATGGAGCGAGTCTGTCACTCAAGGACCGACTGATCCAGATTTTCAGCTCACTGCCACTGAATAGCGAGCGGTAAATGCTTGCCCCGGCGAGACAAATGGGCACGTTCCGCTCGAGAGGCCATCGACGGGCGCAGTCATCGGCTCGAGGCAGATGAAGTTCTGGCCGAGCGGCGCATAGACCTGCAGGTAGCCATAATTCCGATCGAAGACAACGCGAATGCTGCGACCGGAGCCTTCGATTCCAATCTTCCGATCTCTACCCAGCGCGAATAAGTCATCAAAGACGCGGCTGCCCAATGGTTCGGACTCGCTGGTCAACTTTTTTCCCTCACCGGTCGGGATCCCCCGTTGATCGAGCAGAAGGTGACGACGAGGCGGCAAGAAAAGTCGCAACGCGGGCCGGCGGACGCCGGGCAGTCGAAAATACGGATGCCAGCCAAATGACACCGGCACGCGTCGGCGACCGGTCGCTCGCAACGTCGTCGTGACGGTTAAGCCGGTCGGATCAAGGCGATATTCGACAATCAATTCATGCGGGAACGGAAACGCTTCAAGCAGATCGGGACGCGCTCCATAATCGAGACGGCCGACTAAGAGTGCCGAACGAATGTCAGAGGCGACGCGCACGACTTCCCAACCGCGATCGGCGGTAATCGTTCCGTGAATAGGCAGGCCATGCGCATCACGATGAACATGGGGGGCGTCAGTCAAGTCAACGGAGAGTGCCCCCACTTGGTAGGCATCCGAACTAAGCCGGTTTGCCCACGGCGCAAGCAGAGGCATGCCGGTTGTATGGCCATTCGCGTAGCTATCGATCCCGGTGTGCAGGCTGAGGTATTCGGCTCCATTCAAACTCAGCGACGCACCCAGCATGCCAAGCGAGGGCAGAAACGTGGCGCTCAACTCGCCGGCCATGAGCGTCACCGCGCCGTGTCCGTCAATTGCATGAATTCGAGCTGATGGAGCCATCGACGACATCCTCCTGACCCGGTCGTGCGGATCGATTTGCAATGAAGCCATCGTGACCGATCCATCAACGACGCGCATGCCAATTCCGATACAAATTTCCAAGTTCGCGATTTGCTGCTACCCGAGAAAAAGCTGCGCTTGCCGATCTGTCGGCACTCGTGCTCAAGTCGACATAGGCTCGGCGGAATGGAGGGATACAACGAGCTGTCCATGCTGGTCGACAATGCGAGCGAAGTGGGTCTCGACTTCGAGCAACCGACGATCGTGCGCACTTCGGTTACTGCTCCATCGGGCAATCAACTCAGCGCATTGGTCTGGGGAGATGCGCCACCCGAATTCGTTCTCGTTCACGGTGGAGCGCAAAACGCTCACACCTGGGACACCGTCGCTCTCGCACTCGGTCGGCCACTCGTCGCCATTGACCTGCCCGGCCATGGCCACTCGGACTGGCGCCAAAACCGGGACTATCGGCCGCAGGCTATGGCCGAAGATGTATCGGCAGTCATACGTGAGCTCGCTCCTGATGCTTCCACCCTTGTTGGCATGTCACTCGGGGGACTCACTGCACTCGCGGCCCTGGCAGATGCTCCTGACCTTGCCGATCGATTGGTGCTCGTCGACATCACTCCTGGGGTGAACAAGGAAAAAGCAGCCGCGGTTATCGCGTTTATTGACGGGCCGTCGGAGTTTGAAAGCTTTGACGTGCTGCTTGAACGCACGATGGCCCATAACCCCACCCGTTCCCGAGCGTCGCTGCATCGGGGCGTGTTACACAACGCTCGCCCACTAGATGATGGCCGCTGGGTATGGCGTTATGACCGACCCGATACCCACCTCGACGTGAGCGAAGTTCGGTTCGCCAATCTGTGGGACGCCATCTCTGCGGTCGAAGCGCCGATGCTGTTAGTTCAAGGCGGTCTGTCGCCAGTCGTCGACGACGAAGACATCTCTGAACTTCAACGTCGGCAGCCTGCCGCGCAAGTCATCGTGATCGACGCTGCGGGTCACAGCGTTCAGGGCGACCAGCCCAGAGAATTGGCTCGGATTCTCGACGAGTTCAGCCGATAAGTTCGGCGAGGCGGTCGACTTCATGTGGGTCCGCGCTCGTTGGAACTAACAACAACTCGTCACATCCGGCTTGCTCGAATCGGCTAATCGCATCGCGCACGCGTTGCCCTGACCACGCCGTGCACAAATCTGCCATCGACTGCGCAATCTCGTCGCCAAAAATGGCCAAGTACTTGGCTCCGTAAGCATGCAAGTTGGCCTGGCCGTCTGCGCCAATTGCGTACCAAAAACTGCTGACGTGACGAGGAGCATCTGATCGGCCGGCGAGTTGCCACGCTGACTCGATCCGATCGAAGACCAACCGATGATCTTCACCAATTGGGTCAAGCGAAAATCCACAAATTCCTTCGGCCCACGCCGCCGAACGAGCAATTGCTTTAGGCCCCATTGCTCCGGAATACAACGGTGGTCCACCAGCCTGCACGGGGGTTGGACCAACCGGAGCGACGGTGCCAAACGGTGATGCTCCCGCCCAAACTCGTCGCATCACCTCGACCTGTTCGTCAAGTCGCTGATGACGTCGATCGAACGGCGCCTCCAAGGCTCGATAATCTTCGTCGCGGCCGCCTACCCCCACTCCGAGCACCAGTCGACCGCCAGACAACACGTCAATCGATGCTGCTTGTTTCGCGACTTCTACCGCCGGGTGCATAGGAAGCACCACCACGGTCGACATGATGCGAACCCGTTCAGTGACCGCCGCCGCAGCGGCCATCGTGACGAACAATTCGTGATTTTGATACGCGATTCGTTCGCCTAACGCGAGGGTAGAAAATGGCCCAACGTCAATTCGGCGGCACCAATCGAGAAGCACTTCGCGCCCAACACCGTTGATCATGGTGGGCAGTGTGAGGCCAATCTCCACGAAATGTCAGTTCTTCCAAGCTTGGTCAAGAGTAGGCAACACCGAATTTTGCATCGGCGAACCATCAGGCAGTGTTTGTCCGACCAACCCATGGGTTTGGTTGGAGTACGCCACGACATCAAGATTGCGAACCAAGAAAATGAAGTTGAGATCCTTGGCCATTTGGTCTTGCACAATCTTGTATTGAGCCGCTTGTTCAGTGGGATCGTCAGTTTTACGCGCATCTTGGAGTGCCTGTTCAAGAATTGGATCGCTGTTTCGTGTGAAGTTCAACGAAAGTTGACCCACGGGCTTGACCGTGTTGGCACTAATAAACACGTAGTTCACATCAAGTTTCGTTGAACCAAACAGAATGAATCCGGTCCCCTGATAGTTGCCAAGAATTACATCGGAAACCAGCGTTGCTTGATCCTCTGGCTTCAAGGTCATCTTCACGCCGATCTCAGCAAGTGAGGCTTGCCCAACTTCGCCGATCGCCACGATCTCAGGCTGAGGCGTGATCAGGTAGGTGAACTCAAGCGGCTTGCCGTATTTCTGCTCATATTGCTTTTCGAGTTCGCGCGCCTTCGCCTGGTCGTAAGTCGGCATGGCGGTCTTGGTATAGCCAGGTTCATCTTCGCTGAACGGACCAAGCGCGGGCGGAAACAGCCCTTGATAGATCGTCGACGACAGGGTGTCGCGATCGAGCCCGTAGGCCAGGATCTGGCGAGCCAACGGATCATCGAAGGGCGGTGCAGCCATGTTGAGGGCAGTAAAGGTCTCGCTTTGTTGAATGCCCTGGTTGGTATAGATCTGGATTTTCCCCGCCTCACCCAGGTCAAGGAGCTTCTTGATTTGAGTGACATCACCCATTTCAAGCATGTCGACCGTGCCGGATTGCAGGGCGGAAGCGCGACTCGAGAGATCTGGGACCACCTGAAACTCGACGGCGTCAAGGAGCGGGTATCCCGACCGCCAGTAATTCGGATTCTTCTTGGTCTCCAGTTTGTTATCTGGAATCCAGCTCACGAATGAGAACGGGCCGGTTCCAATTGGTGAACGCACACCGCCATCGGGTGCATTAATCATTGCCGGCGCGGCGATTGCCCCCGGTTGGGTCGTCATCTGATCGATAAAGGTTGACCATGGCTGCTTCATTGTCAGCTTCACGGTCAAATCGTCAACGATCGCCACGTTGCTGACGACGGCGAATACTGGTCCAGTGAGAAGCGATTTTTGCTGCGAGTCAAAGTTCAGCTGCAACGCGGCGGCATCACACTTCTCACCATTTTGGAACGTCACATTGGGACGCATTTTCACGGACCATTCAGTGAAGGTCGCATTCGGGGTAATCGACTCGGCAAGGTATGGCTGCGCTTTTCCGTTGCTGTCGTACTCAGCGAGGAAATCAAAAATTGCCGCGCCCACCATGTAGGCCGACCCAGCCCACTGGCTTTGACTCGGGCTCCAGCCCCCAGTCTCGGCATTAAGTCCTACTCGGAGCGTCCCTCCGGACTGTGGACTGCCCGGATCCGGAACTGTGATGTTGGTGCCTTTGGCAGTGCTTGCGGCAACGGAGTTGTCCGTTGATGACGTCGAGCTTGAACTACCGCCACAAGCCGCCGACATGAGTGAAACGGTCACCAGGACCGCTGCTAGCAGCAGGCCCGACCGAACCGGACGATTTCCCCCTAAATCACGCACGTTCTGACTCCCTTGCAGCGGCGCCCGGTGCACAATCCGGGAATGGCGCACCATACCGCAGCCTTGGTGCACGGGTGATCCAAAGGCACAAGTTCCCAATCCCCTAGCCGCGGTTGAGAACTTTCGAAGTCGCTAGCGGTCGGCGACCGACACATCCGCTGGCGTTGCGCTAGCAATCGCGCGGCTTTGGTGATCCTGATGCACGACGTACAAGAATTGTTCGATCGCTTTGACGATTCGGCGTGCGCGCGGCGAGCTGAATACTTCGAAGGCGTGCTGCGCCCCGTGCAATTCCACATAGAACACTGTCGATGACGACTCTTCGCGTAGTTGTTCGACAAAGTGTCGGGCGTCGGCAACTGGAGCGAGAGTGTCTTTGTCACCGTGAACGACAAGAAACGGGGGCGCGTCGGCATGAATGTGATCAATCGGTGATGCATCGCTGAATTTTTCAGGCTCGTCATCGATAAACGCTTTGACCACTAACGGGCCGAGAATTGAGTCTCGAACAAAATCCGGCATCGTGTGGTTGCGGTTCATGAAGTCATAGACCCCATAAAATGGCACTGCTGCTTGCACCGACGTATCAGCGAGTTCGAACCCAGGTTGATAGCGGGGATCATTGGCCGTCAGTGCCATCAGGGTTGCCAGATGGCCGCCGGCCGAACCTCCGGTTACCACGACAAAATTCGGATCGATGCCGTACTCATCAGCGTGCTCGCGAATCCAGGCCAATGCAGCTTTGATATCGACCAGGTGACCGGGAAACGTCACCCCCGGACTGAGCCGATAATTCACGTTAAAACCCACCCAACCGCGTGCGACGAGATAACGGAGTAACGGCAGTCCCTGCTCCCGCTTGTCTCCGATGATCCATCCCCCGCCGTGGATCTGCAGAATGGCTGGCCGACGCGCTTGCGAAGACGATTCGCCCTTGGGTCGGAATACATCAAGACGCAATCGTTTGCCATCAACCTTGCGGTAATCGATATTGCGGTCAATCGTTACCTTTGACCGCTCAATGTTCGTTCGCGCTGCAATGACGTCAGTTCCGAACCCGTCCATTGCTTGCCTAGCAATGGCACTGGTGTCACGGCCTTGGCCATACAGCACCGCCTGAGCGACGAAGGACAGGACGACAAGTGCTAATCCAAGCCAACCGGGCCAGACCAGCAGCGCACCTCGCCATACCAAGACCGCCACCACCACGACATCGACGATGAGCCAAAAAGTCGCCAGTTCAATTGTCAGCCAGGCCGCGAAAAAACTCCAGACAAAGAACAATCGGTTTCGACGCACCGGCCGAAATGCATTGATGACGTGGCCGAGCGACACCACGCCAAATACGAGAAGTATCCAAGCCATACCAACCAGTGTGCCCTGATCTTTGGCTACTCGGTGCCGCCAAGATCCCACCCCTAGATCTGATGCCTCGTCAGGTCTTAGTTGAGCGCCTGTCTGCGACGTGTTCTACTGACGCAATGGCATACAACATGGCCGACCTGTTCGAACACGCGGTCGACGCAATCCCCGAAAAAACGACACTGATTTGTGGTGAGGAAACTCGCACTTACGCACATCTCGAAGCCCAGGCGAATCGCCTCGCTCACCATCTTGCTGATGCGGGAATAACCCCCGGGACACACGTAGGCATTTATGCCGCCAACAGCATCGAGTGGATCGAGGCGATGCTCGCTATCTTCAAAATCCGAGCAGTGCCGATCAATATCAACTATCGCTACGTCGAGACCGAACTGGCCTATCTGTTCGACAATGCTGACCTCGAAGCATTGGTCTATCGAGAAGAATTCGGCCCGCGGGTCTCAGCGGTCATCGACAGTTGCCCCAAGCTCCGACATCTCGTCATGATCCCCGATGGCTCCGGAGCAACACAGGATGGCCTCAATCCGGTGTCCTACGGCGACGCACTCGCGTCAGGTTCGCCCGAGCGCGACTTCGGACCACGTTCGAGCGATGACATCGTCATCATTTATACCGGCGGAACAACCGGCATGCCCAAGGGTGTCATGTGGCGAAGTGAGGATATTTTCTTTGCCCTCATTGGTGGCACCGATCCGTTTACCCATGAACAGGTGAAAGACGAATTCGAACATGCCCGCAATGCCGCGGCCGCCGGTGGGCAACTGGTCTTTCTCAATACGCCACCCCTTATGCACGGCGCCGCATTTGCTTCCACCTTGATGCAATCGTTTCAAGGAAATGTGAACGTGCTGGTCGAGCGTTTCGACGCCCGTGATGTCTGGCGCACGATCGAACACGACAAGGTCAATTCGGTCTTAATCGTGGGAGACGCAATGGGCCGACCCATGATCGAAGCGCTTGAGGCCATGGAAGCGGAAGGCAACGAATTCGACTTGTCGAGTCTCATCAGTTTGAGCTCAAGCGCCGCGGTGTTTTCTCCCACGGTCAAGGATCGTTTCCTCGACCGCTTCCCTCATCTCATTCTCACCGATTCCATCGGCGCCACCGAAAGTGGATTCACCGGAATTCGCACCGTCACCAAAGATGACACCGCCATGAAGGGCGGCGGTCCAACTGTCAGTCCTGGCCGCGACACCGTTGTGCTCGATGACGACCTGAATCTCGTCGAACCGGGTTCAGGGATCACGGGCAAGGTCGCTCGAGGTGGAAATATTCCGCTCGGATATTACAAAGATCAAGCCAAAACTGCGGCGACCTTCGTCGTTGCTGCGAATGGCAACCGGTATTCGGTTCCTGGCGATTTCGCCATGGTTGAACCCGACGGTCGCATCACACTGCTCGGTCGGGGGTCAGTCTGTATCAACACCGGCGGCGAAAAGGTGTACCCCGAAGAAGTTGAATCGGTGCTTAAAGCACACCCCGACGTCTTCGACGCGATCGTCGTCGGCGCGCCCGATGAACGATGGGGGCAACGTGTCAGCGCGATCATCGAGGTTCGAGCGGGCCACGACCTTGACCTTGCTGACCTTGACCGCCACGCTCGGGAAAATCTTGCCGGGTACAAGCTTCCGCGATCCATTCAACTCGTCGACGAAGTTCGTCGCTCCCCCAGTGGCAAACCCGACTACCCGTGGGCGCTCGCGCTTGCGGCTGACCAGAAAGCACCACCGACATGAATTACGACTCGTTCTTTATCAACGGCAAGTGGATGCCCGCGACTGGCTCTGACACCGTCGACGTCGTTTCACCGTCCACGCTCGAGAGCATCGGAAGCGTTCCCGAAGCAACAACTGCCGACATGGACAAAGCAGTCGCGGCGGCGCGGGAAGCATTCGATGTTGGCCCCTGGCCACGCATGACTCCCGACGACCGCGCCGACATCATGGCGTCTATTTCAACCGGCATTACTGAACGGATGGACGAGTTCGCCCGATTGATCTCATCCGAGAACGGTTGTCCTTACAGCTTTTCAATCATGGGACAGGTCTACGCAGCCACCGCGGTCATCGATTATTTCACCGACCTCACTCGGCGCTATCCGTTCGAAGAATTCCGAGCCGGGATGATGGGACCAACATTGGTTCGCCACGAAGGCGTCGGAGTTGCGGCCGGGATCATCCCTTGGAATGTTCCGCTGTTCATCATTGCGCTCAAAATGGCTCCCGCTTTGGCGTCAGGCTCAACGATCGTGTTGAAACCGGCACCCGAGACACCACTGGATGCAAACTTGCTGGCCGAGGTTCTTGAGGCTTCTGGATTGCCCGCTGGCGTCGTAAACATCGTGCCGGCCGGTCGCGAGGTTGGTGAACACCTTGTGCGCCATCGCGATGTCAACAAGGTTTCGTTCACTGGTTCGACCGTCGCCGGCCGCAAAATAGGTGGCATCTGCGGCGAACAACTCAAGCGTTGCACGCTTGAACTCGGAGGAAAGTCGGCCGCGATCATTTGTGACGACACCGACCTGTCGACTGTGATTCCGAACCTTCTGCCGGCATCACTCATGAATAACGGCCAAGCGTGTGTTGCCCAAACTCGAATCCTTGCGAGTCGCAACCGCTACGCGGAAGTTCGCGATGCACTCGCCGAAGCAGTGGCGGCGTTCAAGGTTGGCGATCCACTTGATCCCGAAACCGAATGTGGACCCCTCGTTGCCGAACGGCAACGTGACCGAGTCGAGGGTTATATCGCCGCAGGCATAGCCGAAGGTGCAACGTTGGTCGTCGGTGGCGGCCGACCGGCCGGTTTCGACCGTGGCTGGTATGTCGAACCAACCCTATTCGCCGATGTTGATAACTCAATGAAGATTGCGCAAGAAGAGATTTTCGGACCAGTACTTACCTTGATCGGCTACGAAAACGAGCGCGATGCAGTCGCCATTGCCAATGACAGCGACTACGGATTGTCGGGCACGGTTTGGACCGACGACGTCGAAAAGGGCATCGAGATCGCTCGGAAAGTTCGCACTGGGACCTACACGGTAAATGGTTTCGGCATGGATTTCGGCTCGCCATTCGGTGGATACAAATCGTCGGGTGTCGGTCGCGAACTTGGACCGGAGGGTCTGGGCGCATTCCTCGAAGACAAAGCCATCTGCCTTCCCGCCGATTATCCGGTCAGTTGATCAACACCAACTGACAGCGTTCACGTACCCGTGAAATTCGGCGGACGCTTTTCCGAAAACGCGGTCGGGCCCTCTTGGGCATCATTGGTGAGGTAGACCGGCGAACCAATTGTTAATTCGAGCGCGAGTCCTTCGCTCTCTGATAACTCGCGCGTCGCTCGCAACGATTTCAATACCGCCTGCACCGCAAGTGGACCATTGGCGGCAATTGATTCCGCAATCTCAATCGCTTTCGCCAATGCCTTGCCGTCCTCGACGATGTGGCCAATCAAACCAATCTCACGCGCTTCGCTAGCCGGAACAAATCGGCCGGTAAGCAAAATCTCCGCCGCAATCGTGTATGGAATTTGACGGGAAAGCCGAACTGTCGACCCGCCAAGCGGGAACAGGCCGCGTCGCACTTCAGCCACACCAAAAGTCGCTGACTCGCCCGCGACTCGGATGTCCATCGCCTGCAAGATTTCAGTGCCGCCGGCGATGGCATAACCCTCGACCGCCGCAATGATTGGCTTTCCGGGGACGAAATGCCGCAAGAGCGCTTTCCAGTGCAGGTCACCGTCGGCCGCAAACCGTTGGGAGTATTCGTCATCAGGATGCCCGGCGGCCATCGCTTTGAGATCGGCGCCGGAGCAGAAATTGCCGCCCGCGCCGGTGACGATCAACACCCGAATGTCAGGGTTCGAATCGACTTCGATCCAAGCATCGTGCATGCGAACCAACATTTCGCTGCTTAACGCATTCTTCTTTTCCGGACGGTTCAGCGTGACGATGGCGATATGGCCCTGGCGTTCAAATACCAGATGTGGCGCAGTCGATCGTTCGGTCGTCATTGGTGTCCCTTCGGTGAATCGGGGGCGTCAAAGTCATGGAAGCTCATTAGACATGCCCTGGGCGCACCAGCGCATCGGTGCCACCATCGGTGAACAACATCGCGCCATGGACGTTGCTCGCATCAGGGCCGAGCAAAAAAGCCACCGGCCCCGCGACTTCGGCTGCCTCACCTATCCGGCCAAGCGGAATCGGCAAGAGATCAACGTATTGACCCAAAACTGGATCGGCGACCGTTGCAGCAAACAGTGGTGTTTGAATCGGTCCTGGCGCAACGAGATTGAGACGCACGCCAGCTTCACCCCATACCTGCACCCGGCTGCGAGCTGCTCGCGCCAACGCTGCTTTCGTCATGGCATAAATCGTTGCTCCATCGAAACGCGCGCACGCTTCGATGGCCGCGGCTTCATCACCAGCCAACATGAAATCCACCAATGTTTGGTCAGGCATCGGCGTAAGCGAAATCGAATTCGAAGCAATCAAGACTGCGGCGGGGTGATCCCCGAGCGCTAAGGCTTCTAACAGTCCGTCGAGGACTGCGATCGCTCCGAAAAAATTCACGGACACGATCGATCCCTTTTCGGTGAGATGGGGACCTAGGCCTGCACCAGGAACCAACGCGTCGAGTTGCCCATCAGCAGCATCGAGCACCGCTCGACAAGCACTGGCGCGTCCAGCATCAGTCGAAAGATCAGCTTCGATTTCCTGGCCTTGAAGGTCCACGCCGATCACCCGCCAGCCGTCTGCCTCCAACCGATTTCGAATAGCAGCACCGATACCTGAGGCCGATCCAGTGATGGCCGCAACTCGTTGACGATCCACGTTGAAATCCTCTCGTGTGGCGAAGCCGCCTTAGGTGGTCAGGCAATTGCCGCCGACAAATGCAACGCAGCAATGTCCGATGAAGTGAATCCGGCTTCAGCTAACACTTCATCGGTGTGATGTCCCGATGGCGCAGGCGGCCTTGAGAGTTCAGCCGGCGTTCGATCGAAACGCGGCGCGGGAGCCGGCTGGACCACACCGTCAACGGCTACCCATGTTCCGCGAGCGGCAAGGTGCGGGTCAGCGGCCACTTCAGAAAACGGAAGAACCGGGGCGACGCATGCGTCGAGTGTTTCGAAGATCACCAACCAGTCGGCCAATGAACGCGACGCGAACCGTGGCTCGAATTGTTCACGTAGCAGCGGCCAACTGGCCTCGTTATCGCGATCAGGCAGTTCGCCACCGGGCCAGTCCTCGGCATGATCGAGGCCCAGACCACGCAGGAGGTCCTCGTAAAACTGCGGTTCGAGCGCGCCGACAGCTAGCCAACGTTGATCGCTTGTTTCGTAGCAGTCATAGAAAGGTGCCCCTGAATCAAGCAGGTTGGTTCCGCGTTGCTCGCTGAAATACCCCGCGGTATAGGCCGGCGCCATTGCCGCTGACAGCAGCGCGACACCGTCGATCATTGCAACATCCAACACTTGTCCCAAGCCCGATGAAGCCCGCTCCACCAACGCGGCACTGACCCCGAGCGCCATCAGTAACCCACCACCACCAAAATCGCCCAACAAATTGAGCGGAACGGTAGGTGGCTGCCCGACTCGGCCGATGTGAGCAAGAGGGCCGGCCAATGCCACGTAGTTGATGTCGTGGCCCGCTTTGGCCGCTAGCGGTCCGAACTGGCCCCAACCAGTCATTCGGGCATAAATCAACTTCACATTCGTCGCCATGAGCTCGTCAGGACCAATTCCGAGGCGCTCGGCCACCCCTGGGCGGAATCCTTCAACGAATACGTCGGCTGATGCAGCCAATCGCCGCACGACGTCGACCCCACCAGCAGTCTTTAGATCGACCGCCACTGACCGTCGCCCGCGACCATAAACATTTCCGGCTGCCGTTGAAAGGTCCGCGCCGACCGCGGTACTCAGCCGATCGATTGTCACGACATCCGCGCCAAGATCGGCCAACACCATCGCTCCAAATGGAGCCGGGCCAAGGCCCGCTACCTCGATTACGCGAATGCCCCTAAGCGGTCCAGCCATCGGGTCGAAACACTAGCGGTCTTTCCCGAAACGAGAATGTGTTCTAGTTTTGCGCTGCAACCGATGACCGCCGCAAAGGGGACCAACGTGCAGTTCAATGATGTCGACCTGCTCGACCCAGATGTATTCCGGACTGGCCGCCATCATGAGCTTTTCAAAGTGCTTCGAGCCGAAGATCCGATCCATTGGACCAACGAACCCGATGGTCCGGGCTTCTGGAGCATCACGCGCCACGCGGATCTCATTACGGTCAACCGCGAGGCGCAACTCTTTTCATCAGCCGAGCAAGGCATCAGCATCCCCGACATCACCCCCGAAGGTGAAATGGTTCGAGAAATGATGCTGTACATGGACCCGCCTCGCCACACGCGTTACCGCCGCCTGGTCAACAAGGGTTTTACGCCGCGAATGATCGGTTTACTCGAAACCGGTTTGCGCACGAAGTGCAGACTGATTCTCGACAAGGTTGTCCAACGCGGCGAATGTGACTTCGTGATCGACATCGCAGCTGAGCTTCCGTTGCAAGCGATCGCCGAAATGATGGGCGTACCCAGCGAAGACCGTCACAAACTTTTCGACTGGACGAATCGCATGATCGGGATTGATGATCCCGAATTCGAGGGTGACCGGGAATCCGCAGGGGTTGCGGCCACCGAGTTGTACATGTACGCCAACGCTCTCGCCACCGAGAAACGCAAGCAACTCAGCGATGACATCCTGTCAAAGCTGCTCGGAGCCGAACTCGACGGAGATGAGCTAACCGAAACTGAGTTCGACATGTTCTTTATGTTGTTATCAGTTGCCGGAAACGAAACGACCCGCAATGCCACATCCCATGGAATGCGTGCACTACTCGACAACCCCGATCAGTTCGCGAAGCTGCAGGCCAACCGCGAACTCCTGCCTGGGGCAATCGAAGAAATCCTTCGGTGGGCGACCCCGGTATTGCACTTTCGGCGCACTGCCATGGCTGATTTCGATCTCGCCGGTACGGCGATCCGCAAAGGTGACAAGGTCGTCATGTGGCACATTTCGGCCAACCGTGACGAAACGGTTTTTGACGACCCATTTCGGTTCGATATCGAACGAACCCCGAATGATCACATCGCGTTCGGCGGCGGCGGCGCCCACTTCTGTCTCGGTGCCAACCTGGCCCGCATGGAACTTGACCTGATCTTCACCGAAATTCTCAATCGCCTTCCCGAACTCGAATCAAATGGCGAAACCGAGTATTTGCGGTCCAATTTCATCGGTGGCATCAAACATATGCCGGTGAGGTTTTCGCCGACGCAGCTGTCGTAGCATTCAGTTCGACATCGCGACCGATTTGGCCCATCGATAGTCAGCCTTTCCCGCAGGTGATCGTTCGATCGTTTCGACCAACGCGAGCGAGCGAGGCACCTTGTACCCCGCGATGGAGGCTCGACAATGTTCGACGAGTTCGTCGAGCGTCACGTTTTTACCGGCTGTGGTTTGTACCACTGCCGCGACGCGTTGGCCCCATCGATCATCATCGACTCCGACCACCAAGACGTCATAGACGGCCGGGTGGGTCTTGATCGAAGCTTCGACTTCTTCCGGGAACACTTTTTCGCCGCCGGTGTTGATGCAGCCTGACCCGCGACCGAGCAAACGGATGGTTCCGTCAGTTTCGATAGTCGCCATATCTCCGGTAAGTACCCAGCGGATACCGTCAATTTCGAGAAATGTCTGGGCGGTTTTTTCTGGAGCGTTGTAATACCCCATCGGAATACGGCCGCGGAGCGCGACGCGTCCCACTGCTCCCGATCCCGGCACAATGGGTATGTGCGTCGCTTCATCGAGCACCGTTGTCGACGGATACGGCGTGAAAACGGTAGCGCCGACCGAGTCTGCACCAGCTTCCATCCGCTGCGAACCTTGCGCACCGGTTTCACTCGAACCGAAGCCATCCACCACCGCGGCATTCGGGACCAGAGCAATCAACTGATCTTTCAGCGAGGGGGTGAGAGGGGCCCCACCCGATCCGATCGAGAACAAACTCGATACATCGAATGGGCCGTGTTCGATCCACGCATCAACCAGCGGTCGCGTTACGGGATCACCGACCACGGTCATGATGTTGACGCGTTCCCGTTCCACGGTTTGCCACACCACTACTCCATCGAGTGAACCCGGCAACAAGACGACAGTGCCGCCGGCATAGAGCCAAGACAGCGACGTCCATTGTCCGGCCGCGTGCATCAACGGTGCAACCGGTAAAAACACCACTGCGCCATCGAGGATTCGATCAAGCACCTCGTCTGGCGAGGAAATCGGACCTTGCTGGCGAGTGGGGTCCGCGCCGCCTATACATGCGAAGAATGCGTCCTCGTGGCGCCACACGACCCCCTTGGGCATGCCCGTCGTGCCACCGGTATAGATCACATACCGATCGTCACCCGATCGGACGCGAACCAAAGGATCCGGAGACGACATCGCTAACGCGTCTTCATAGGATCGGCCGAGGGTCAAACTCCATTGCAGATCCGGTAGGTCTGGGGCCACTTCAGCAAAGCGATGTTCAAACTCGGGTTGGACGAACACTCCGACAACATCGGCATCATCAAACAAATATCGCAATTCGCCCGCCACGTAGCGATAGTTCACGTTGATCGGAACAGCTTGAACTTTGAAACACGCCAGCATCGATTCGAGGTATTCGATGCCGTTGGTCAAATACAGACCGATGTGCTGACCGGGTTCGATGCCTTGGTCGACCAACCAATTGGCTAAGCGATTCGCTCGCTGATCAAGCTCGTTATAGGTGCGTCGCCGATCACCGCAGACAACGGCGATTCGGTCGGGAATTTGTTCAGCCACGGCTTCCCAGAGGTCAGCCAAATTGTAGGTAAGCACCGAAAATGTCTAGTCCAAGGTCGTCGATGCCGCTGACTCGAGCACTTGAGTTTGGAAACACCCCGAGGTCAGATTCTTATCGGCTCGCTCCGTTACTCACTCATCAGGCACATGACGATCGCAGTACTACAACTCGTTGGTACTGACTCGATCGATGCTGCTGCGAACCACAATCGGTACCAAAATCACAAAGCCGATCAAGACCAACTCTTGGACCAACGGCCACGCGTGTCCAAAGGCGTTGGCCAAGCTCACAGGCACCGTCAGTGCTGCGGCAATTGGCAAGGCGATTAACCAACGCCGGTTAACGGTTCGACGAGCAAGCGCTATGCCCAATGCGGCGATGCCGACCCAGAGGTAATGCCACCACACCAACGGGACAATTAACATCACCACCAGCGAACCGTAAGCCCACTGGGTGTCGTCGTCAGCGTCACGAACGCCCCACCACCACAAGCCGCCAGCGAGCATCAACCGCGCCAAGATCAACAACGTCGAGGCCACGGGATTTTCGGTCAGCGGTACCCATACTTGGTGCGCGATTCGGTCGATTGAACCGCTGTAAGGATTGTCGACCGCGTGACGTGTCACGTTCGCCGACATGTGCATGAAGTCCGCCCAAATCGACAGCGGGGCAAGCACCACTGTCGCCACGGCGAGTGCGGCGATTGCGACAAATGTCATGAGCAGCAACCGAAACTGTCGCTGGCGGATTAGCACCAGGCCGAGCACAGCCGGGAACAACTTCAGGCTGATCGTGACTGCCCAAAGCAGTGCGACAAACCAGCGCTGACGGGATCGATCGGTCACGGTAACCCCCACGCATGCGAGCAAAAACAAGTAGGGCGATGTCTGACCAAGGGTGATCGGGACTGCAGCCATTGGCGTGAGCAACGCCGCTGCAATGACGACATAGCGAGGTGCGTTCGGGTCGACACCGGCCAGGCGTTTCCACAACATGCACATGCCCGCCACCAAGGCTCCGGCCGCTAGAAGTCTTGCCAGCAAGACACCGAATTGGTTGCCGGTCGCGGCAAACACCACCGATAGGGGTAACGCCAGCGGCATGCTCACATATGCGACGTTCAGTTTTTCGCAATTGGTGCCTGGTGGGGCGATTTCGCACCAACGATCGGCAAATGGTTTCGCCAAGTCGAAGAGGTCACCCGATGACGATGCGTACACCTCATGGGGCTGGGTGCGAACTAGTGCACCAGCTACTTGATACGGAACCGCGTCTTGGGCCAGTCGTCCCCACAACAACACGGCAAAGGCCATCCAGATCACCATGATGGCCACGAACCATTTTCGTGCCGGATCTGGATGACCCAAGCGGTTGATCACCCTGAACCGTCGTCGGAATGCCACGCCACGACTTCACCGGCCACTTCGATGATTCGGCGCGTCTCGGCGAAATCGACTGGTACGTCAAGGCAATGCACACCTCGTTTATCTAAAGCATCGCGCAACCGTCTCGCATGATCACCAACAGTGGTCATCGACTCGTCGCCGCCCCAAATCTCGAGCACCAGTGGTCGACTCCAACTCGTTGCCAGGTCGACGATCGCCTCGGTCGCAGAGTCCTTTGGTTCCGTAGTCACACCGATTGCGACCCGACCGCTCAGCGATGCAACCAACGTTGCGGCCGCCGCGAAGCCACGAACAAACGCGGCCGGAACGATCACTGAACCGGGTTCGACCGTCCGAAATGCTCGAGCCAGCCACAATCCCGCGGGGCCCGGATCACCTGCGATCAGTCCGCCGGGCGGCAACACCGTCCCGAGATCGGCCACCGCACGCGCCGGAGTCAAGGGGACGGCGTCGCTTCGGTAGCTTTCACCAAGCGCGTCGGCCAACTGCCCAAACAATGGCGGTCGCACCGGTACCGGTCCTGGATCGGGCCAGTGATGAGCCAAACTCGACAGTTGCCATGGCTCGACTTCAAGGACTTGAGCTGAGCCAATCCATCGTTGCGGTGGCAGTTCGACCTCGTCGACCCCGCACGTGATCACAAGTTCAGCATCGGCCAATCCGGACAACTCGACATCGCGAGCTTGCAAGCCAATGGTTCCGAAGTGATGCAGATCATCCCATTCGGTAACACCTTTCGCGCCCCAGGTATTGATCACGCCACACCCGGCCGAAGATGCCAGCGCCCGCAGTCCGGCGACATGGCCCATGCGAGCAATCCCGGGCCCGGCCAAGATCACCAAGCGAAAGTCAGCCAACGTTGGCGACAGCATCAACAATTCGTCATTGCTGGCGTCAAGCACAATTGGCTCGAGGCCTTCCGGAGCGGGAGCTTCGAGGTCAAGATCGAGTTCAAAAACTACTGATTCGTGCACGCCTCCGAGCGTCCACCCGCCAAGCGCTCCCGGAAGATACGACGGATCACTCACTCGGACCACGTCTGGCTCCACCCCGGGAGCAGACGTGACCAGCACTCGGTTTGCACCCAGGACTGCTACCCCAGGGCCGGGTCCGATTCGACCGTCAGCGGCGGCTAGAAGTGCCGCGAGATCGGCATCACCAGTGGCGTGAATCGCCAGCCCAAGGTCGGTTCGAAGCGACGTCGAATCAACGGGAGCGGCAGCGAATACCCGACGCGCACCTAATGTTGCGAGGCATCGACCCAAGAGTGCACCAACGGTGTCGGATGTTTCATCCATGCGCAATGTTTAGCGCTCTGGGCTCATTGGGAAACGGGATCAAGCGCAATCAACGGTGATTAGTAGCGCAATCCCGGCGCACGACTATGGAAAATGTCGGCATTCATTAACGCAGTCAGGTCGGATGCTTCCCACCTTTGCTCGGGTTTGCGGATGGTGTTGCCGTTGCTCCAGCCATCCATCAACACGATCTCGTCGCCGACGGCGCGAATGACTTGGCCTGTCACATGACCGGCCTTGTCGCTGGCAAGCCATGCGACGAGTGGCGATGCGAGCGAAGGATCCATCCGGTTCCATTCGGTGAACTCGTCAGGCTCCTTGGCGACGATTCCGGCGCCAGGTATTGATGCAGCCATTCGGGTTGCGCCAGCCGGCCCAATGCAATTCACGGTCACGCCTATTTTGAAAACCTCGAGGCTGACGGTTTGCGTAAAGGCTGCGATACCAGCTTTCGCCGCGGTGTAATTGGCTTGGCCAAAGTTCCCAACTAATCCGGCACCAGACGTCGTGTTGATGACCCTGCCGTATGAGACGTCCTCGCCCGCTTTATTGCGCTCGCGCCAATGGCGAATCGCGGCCTGGGTCGGCGCAAATGTCCCTTTGAGATGAACTCGGATAACCGAATCCCAATCCGACTCAGTCATGCCCCAAATCGTTGCGTCACGCGCGATACCTGCGTTGTTTACAACGATGTCGAGACGACCGAATAATTCGATTGCTTGGTCGATCATGCGTGCCGCGCCATCCATGTCAGCCACGTCTTCGTAGTTCGATGCTGCGACGCCGTCACGAGACTCGATCAACGCAACGGTCAGGTCAGCGTCCCGACCAGACCCTTCACCCGACAACGTCGAACCGAGGTCATTGACGAGGACCGTCGCTCCTTCTTTTGCAAGTTCCAGTGCATGACCACGGCCGATGCCGTGCCCCGCGCCGGTCACGATCGCTACTTTGCCGTCGAGCAGTCCCATGGTGATACGCACCTCAAGTCAGGTTGTTGTTTTCAGGAATCTGATGAGCCGTCAGATTACCGCAACAAAATCCGGGCAAAAGACGTCCACAAGCCAAATCCACGGCCACAATCCCGAATCGCCGACCACCGTGCTTCCGCGCCGCAACCGAACGCAGGGCCTAGGCGAACGGCGAGAGGGCAGGCCGGCGGCGATTCACGCGCTGTAAGTCTTGCGCAGTTCGTTTTTCAGGATTTTCCCGGTCGGGTTACGCGGAATGACCGCAACAACTTCGAGTCGCTCAGGGATCTTCTGCACCATGAGCCCTTCGGATTTCAGATAGTCGAATACTTCGGGCAGCGTGATTGGATCAGCCGCTTCGGCGGTCGACACAACTGCGCAGACCATCTCGCCGCGCTCTTCATCGGGAAGCCCGATCACTGCGACATCAGCAACCTTCGGATGTCGATAGAGATGGTCCTCAACTTCTTTCGCACTGACGTTTTCACCTTTACGAATGATCACGTCTTTCAAGCGACCGGTGATGGTGAGCATCCCTCGTTCGTTCAACATGCCGAGGTCCCCCGTGCGGAAATAACCCTCGTCGTCAAACGCTTCGGCATCAAGCGAACCTTCGAGGTATCCCTGCATCAATTGGGGCGCCTTCGCTCGTACTTCGCCTTCCTCTCCTACGCCAGCCAGGTCGCCGTCGAGGGTCACCATCTTCAGTTCAACCCCCGGCATCGCTGCACCTTCGGTCTGGGCGAGATCCTCGTCACTGTCGAACATCGAGCCCATCGTCAAAATCGGGGCTTCGGTCAGGCCATAGCCCGAAACGATTGGCGCCCCGAACAGTTCTTTCATCTCCCAATACAACGGCACTGGCTTGGGCGCGCCCCCGCCGGGAAAGTTCCGAACGTGAGGAAAGAGCGGAACGTCCGAAGCGCGTTGCGCGGCCAGATAGGACTGGTGGAAATAGGTTCCGGAACCCGCCATGGTGACGCCACGTTCGCTCAACACCTTGACGACCAAGTCGGGGATAAATGCTTCAAATAAAATATTGCTCATCGCCGATTGCAGACTCGTGACCAACCACGTGATGCCGCCGATGTGAGTAAATGGAAATGCCAAGGCGTTGCGATCTTCGGATGTCACGCCGAGGCGCTCCCCCATCCCTTTTGCCACCGCGTAGATCGATCGATCCGAGTGCTGCGCGCCTTTCGGGTCGGCCGTTGTGCCCGATGTGTAAAAGAGCCAGCGCACGGCATCGCCTGATGTCGGCGGAGATGCCAATGTTGCGGGATCGCCATCGGGCAAGGAGTGATCAGCGGTCATGACTGTTACTGCTCCGCCATCGGCATTCACTTCGCCCGCAACTTTTTCGGCCATCGCCCGAAAATCGAACCCGGCAAATTCGGTCGGAACGATCAGCAACTTGGCAGCAGTTTGTCGCACACAAAACGAAACTTCGCGCTCTCGGTAAATCGGAAGCACCGGATTTTGGGTTGCCCCCAAACGCGCAATTGCACCAACGAGCACGAGTGATTCCAACCATGTCGGCAACTGCCAGGTGATGACGTCTCCGGCGGCGATGCCATAGGTTGCGGCAAGGCCAGCCGCCGCTCGCTCGGCTGCGTCACGGTAGTGCCCAAAACTCATTTCGCGGCCGGTTTCGTCGACGGCCATCAGCGCATCGGGCGATGCTGATGCTCGAGCGTCAATGAGTTCCCAAAGCGTTGCTGCATCAAGTAGTTGCTCAGGCATCGCAAACCCTTTCGACCGGCCAATTCTGACGAGACGAGAGCATAGGGGTGTTTGAACCCGAGACAAGCACGAAGTGAGGTTGCGCCGGCATCAACTCGCTTATCACGCGCCAGCACATTTTCGTTACTGGCTGGTTCCAGGAACCCAATCTTCTGGCGCCATCTCCCAGCCGCTTGGTTCGAAGCCTGGCGTGTCGGTGCACGACATCAATGACCACTCGCCCGCCGATACCGATGACCGCCAAACGCCTCGTGGCACCATCACCTGCGGCCGTTGACCTGCCGCGAAATCAGTTCCTAATAGGTGCAATACCGGCTCTGAAGTTTCATCTGCTGCGATCCAAAGTTCAAGCGGGGCACCGGCGTAGTGGTGCCACATCTCGTCGCAATCCACCCGGTGCCAACGGTCGTGCTGCTGAGCGACCAACATGTAATAGATCGAAGTTCCGAGCGATCGTCCGTTCGCGTCGACGACGTCATCTCGCCATGTCTCGCGGAACCATCCCCCTTCGGGATGGGCAATAAGTTCAAGCGCTTCAATCACTTCATTTGCATCCATGGCGAAACAATACCAAGCGAGCTACAGATCGTCAGAAGGTGGCGACTGGATGCACCGCGGCGCTGCACCCGCCGGTGAACGGCTCAGGGTTGGCCACCAGTAAAAACTCATAGGTGCCCAACTCGATGCAGGTCTCGGCCAAGGTCTCGAAATCAAAATTTTGGCCCTGCACCTGCCCCATGTCACGGAGGTGGATCATGTGAACGACCATCATCGCCGCCCAATCCTGCGGGGGCCATACCTCATAGACATAGGTATCGGAAAAAACTGCACCCAAGTCGTGATCACGAATCCATTGGATCGTATGTGTCGATAATCCCGGTGAGTCGTGGTTATACCCTTCGGTGTCACCACCGTGGAATAGCTGCATCTGACCCGTACGAACGCAAAGTGCGTCGCCGGGTGCCAACGTCACCGCAGCAAGGTCAACGGCGGCATCAAGATCGTCGGCCGTAACGGCATAACCCGGTTCGAGGCGGTCTTTGCCTAATGCCGCTGGCAAGTCGAGCAACACGCCTCGGGTCATGATTGGACCGATCTTCTCGACGCCACACCGGCGGAGTCCATCGACTGATGATGCCTCTGCATCAGAAAACCCGTTGTACATAAATCCGCCGTAAGTCACATGGCCAATAGCGTCGACGTGAGTGCCCGCAGCCATCGACATCTCGACGTTGTCATCGTTGAACGCCGCGTCGCCGGGTTTGCCCGTATAGACCTGATTAACCGCCATCATGGTGTGACGCGGTGCAAATCGCCCCGGGGCGCCGCCCTGCTGCGGACTGGACTGATCGAGCGGAATGGCCAGTGACACCGAACGGGCTAGCCGTGCCTGGTCAATCCCACGCCGACGCGCCGACGCATCGATCAAATTGGCAGTGCCACGTTCGTCATCGCTGCCCCACCGGCCCCAGTTCGACACCGATTGTGCAAGTTCTTGAAGTTCTGCCGAAAGGGCCACGACGCGTTAGCCGATCTGCAAAACGCCGCGGGCGAGGTCACCATTGTGCATGTCATCAAGGGTTTGACCGATGTCATCAATCGAGTAGGTCTTGGTAACTAACGAATCAAGATTGAGGCGACCCGCGAGATACAAGTCAACAAAAAGTGGGATGTCTGCATGCGGGCGCCCGGCGCCATATCGACATCCCATTATGGTCTTGTCGTTGTACATGCCGCTGACCAAGAAACTTGCTTCGGTTCCAAATTTCGGGACTCCGAGAATGACGCAAGTGCCGCCCCAATCAAGCGCATCGATGGCGGTACGGATCAGCGCAGGATGTCCAACACACTCGAATGAAACATCGACCCCATTGGGACAAATTTCTTTGATCGCTTCGATGGTGTCGACTTTGGATGCATCAATAAAGTGAGTGGCACCGAATTGACGGGCTAATGCTTCTTTTCGCGGGTTGGTGTCAACCGCAATGATCGGCAGCGCGTCGGCCAATGCCGCGCCTTGAATCACATTGAGGCCAATGCCGCCGACGCCGACCACCAAGACACTTTGGCCATGGGTGACCTTGGCCCGATTAAATACCGCGCCAACCCCCGTAATGACGCCGCAGCCCAGCAGTGCCGCCACTTCAAACGGAACATCCCGATTGATCGGTACCGCTTGCCGGGCCTTGACGATGGTCTGTTCACTAAACGCGCCGATATTGGCGAACTGCAGCACCTTGCGTTCGGCTTGGCGAAATGGCGCTGACATCTTGCCAATTGATTCACGGCAGTGCGTCGGTCGCCCACTGTCACATGCCGAACATGCGCCACAGTTCGACAACGTCGAGATAACCACATGGTCGCCAACTTTGACACCGCTTACCGCGCCGCCGACCTCGGCCACGATGCCGGTGCCTTCGTGTCCCAGCACAACCGGTGTCGGAAACGGAATCGTGCCGTCGATGACCGACACATCACTATGACAAACGCCGGCCGCTTGCAGATCGACTCGGACCTCATCGGGGCGCAGGTCGCGCAGCGTCAAATCGCTGACAACGTTCAGTCCGTCTTCGTCAAAAACAATGCCCTTCACGATCTGCTCCTCAACTTCTAGCCGGGAAAAACTATGGACTGCAGTTCGGTATAGGCATGGAATCCGAATCGGCCTCCGTCGCGACCGACACCACTCATTTTGAACCCACCGAACGGCAACTCATGATTTCGCTGTGCGGTGTTGATCCCTACGTTGCCAGTTCGTAGTTGTTGTGCCACGCCATAGGCGCGAGCCGAGTCAGCCGAGAACACATAGTCGTAAAGCCCGAACTCCGTGCCGTTGGCAATGGCCACACCTTCGTCTTCATCGTCGAAGGGAATCACCACGATGACCGGTCCGAATATTTCTTCTTGCACAACTCGCATACCTGGTTTGCAATCGGCAATCAGTGTCGGGGCAACGTAAAATCCGGTGGACAGATCAGGTCGATCGCCACCGGTGACGACGGTTCCACCTTGTTCTCTGCCCGAGGCAACAAATCCCTCAACCCGATCTCGATGGACTTCGGTGATGACCGGACCCATCACGGTGTCGCGCTCGAGTGGGTCACCGACCTTCAATCGACTTGCAGCGACTTCGAGTCCCGCAACCAACTGGTCGTAGATCCCACGTTGTGCGATGACGCGAGTGGGAGCGGTGCAGATCTGTCCGGAGTGGAACGCCCACACGCTACTGATGCCACCAATTGCCGCTTTGATGTCGGCATCGTCGAACACGATGCAAGCACCTTTGCCACCGAGTTCAAGCAGTAAACGCTTCATGCCATGCCCTGCGACCGAACCAATGGCCTGGCCTACGCCAGTACTGCCAGTGAAACTGATCATGTCAACATCGGGTGAGGCTACGAGTGCCTCGGCCGCTTCGGAACCTGAACCGACAACAACGTTGACAACTCCAGGCGGAAATCCTGCGTCATCAAAGATTTCGCCGAATCGAATAATCGCCAACGGATCTTGCGGTGCAGGTTTGATGACCACGGTGTTGCCCATGGCAAGTGCCGGACCGATCTTGCCTGCGGTGTTGGTCATCGGAAAGTTGTAGGACGTAATCGCCGCGACCACACCCACCGGTGCGCGACGGGCAACACCGCCGATGATGCCACCCGGAGCAAGAGCGGTGGTCGGCATGATGCCGGGCCGCACTGGGATCTCAAGCTCCTCGTTGATGCCTTGCGCGTATCGCCGCAAACGTGCGCCCGCTTGCGGAACTTGCATCTGCTTGGTCACCCGCAGCGTTGCGCCCGTCTCGGCTTGCACGAGCGGAACAAGTTCGGGGTAGCGCTCATCGAGCAGGTCTGCTGCGCGTGACAGCAACGCGCTGCGTTCCGCGGGTGTGGTGCGCGACCAAGCCGGAAATGCTGCTGCGGCGGCCGCGGCAGCAGCTGAGGCATCTGCTGCACTCGCATTTGGGGCATGCCCAACTACTTCTTCGGTAGCTGGATTGATGATCGGATAGGTGCCGTTGGCACCGGCTACCCGCTCACCGCCAATGAGCAACCGATACGGAACGTCGGAATCTGCGGAATCGGTCACGGGGCAAACGGCAATTGCAGCATGCGAATGGCGTTACCGCGCACTAATTTCCGGATGGTGACGTCATCGAGATGGCCCATAAGTTTTTCTCCCACTTCGCGACTGTGCGGCCAGGTGCTATCGCTATGGGGATAGTCGGTCTCAAACATTACGTTGTCCGGTCCGCACTTTTCGAGCGCACTTGGCGTGAGGCCATGTTCGTCGTCAAAGAAGCAGCCGTAAATTTGTCGGTAGTAATAGGTCGATGGCGGCTCGGGGATCACCCCTGCGACACCGTTCCAACCGCGATTTTCATGCCACACCTTGTCGGCACGCTCGAGGATGTAGGGGATCCAACCGATCTGGCCTTCGCTGTAAGAAAGCGTCAGTTCCGGAAACCGAACCAATACGCCGGACATCAAGAAATCGACCATCGAGGACATGGCGTTGCCGAATGTCAGTGTCGAACCCACCGCTGGTGGCGCATCAGCTGACGTCGATGGCATCTTGGACGACGAACCAATGTGCATGTTCACGACAACGCCGGTCTCGGCACAAGCAGCGAAGAACGGGTCCCACTCGCCCGAGTGAATTGACGGTAGGCCGAGGTACGGGGGAATCTCAGAAAAACAAGTTGCCCGAACGCCACGGTCGGCATTGCGTCGAATTTCCTCGGCGGCAAGCGTTGCATCCCACAACGGAATGATGATGAGCGGGATGAGCCTGCCACCCGAACCGCCACACCACTCGTCGACCATCCAGTCGTTGTAGGCCTTCACACATAACAACGCGAGATCGCGATCTTTTGCTTCGAGAAATGTTTGACCACAAAACCGCGGAAAACTCGGGAAACACATCTGTGCTTCGGTCCAATTGGCATCCATATCGGCAAGTCGCGCAGTTTGGTCCCAACAGCCTTTACGCATTTCTTCATAGGTGATCGCGGTGATCTTGACGTCGTCGCGATCGAAACCAACGGCAGCCGACAAACGCGTCGTTGGAATCTTTTTATCTTCGTAATACCACCAGTCACAAGCTGGACCATCGGTGCCGGACTCATAAGAAAATTTTCCGCCGACAAAGGTCATTTCGCCTAACGGCGCGCGCACCGACCTCGGACCGACGTCTTTATATTTCGCTGGCAGGCGGTCTTGCCAAACGTTGGGCGGCTCAATGACATGGTCATCGACGGAAATGATTTTGGGCAGCTCAGCCATGGCGGCGATGGTAGCGCCGATCTATCCAAGTGTCAGTCCCAAAATGGAACGGGTTCTAGTCCTCAGCGACGTCGTCTACGCTTGCTTCGGCGCATCGCCGCTCGATGCGGCCAGAAACCGTGCAACTTCGCGTCACGACCAGGGAGATCAACATGGCAGAACCCGCCGGCAATGAAGGTGGCATTCGAATCGGCAGCACCCTGCTCACGCTGGTTGATCCGCACCATGGCCATGAGGTTGCCTACAACCGCTGGTATGAGCGCGATCATTTCTACGCTGGGTGCCTCATTGGTGCCGGCTGGTTCGCCGGCAAACGCTGGGTTGCCACCAAACCACTCAAGGACCTCCGCGGACCTGCTGACTCGGTATTTCTCCCCGACATTTCAGCCGGTAGTTACCTCGCTACCTATTGGGTTCTCAAGGGCGAAGAAGCCGATGCGATCGCGTGGGGAACCCGGCAGGTCAATTGGTTGCACGCCAATGGTCGCATGTTTGAACAACGCGATCACGTCCACACCTTGATCTACGCGAATCGATTCGCCGTCAATCGTGATGTCGACGGCGTGCCCGCCGAATTAGCGCTTGACCATCCGTGGGGCGGACTGGTCGTTGTCATGGTGGATCGCAACGAAGATGTCTCCCCCAAAGATGCGACCGCGTGGCTGCGTGACGAGTTTCTTCCCGACGCTATGGCTGGCACACCGTGGGCGCTGACGGTAGGCATCACACCGGTCCCGTTGCCGAAGGAGGCGCCGGTTTTTCAACCGGCGAATCCCGGTGAGGATCGACGGACCGCGTTGATGTGTTTCGTCGAAGGTGACCCTCGAGATTGTTGGGACGTCTTCGCAAACTTGCAAGCCTCAGTTGCTGCTGGTGGGATCGCATCGCTTTCGTATGTCGCGCCGTTTATCCCCGCGATAACCGGAACCGATGCCTATACCGACCAACTTTGGGACTGAAACCTCGCTGGAATCAGCTAGCGCTCAACCGACGAATTTTCCGATACTGAACCGTCCGATAAACGCATAGGCGGTCATCATCATTGCGACAATGAGGGCGGTCATCACGATGAAGCGAAGTCGGCGCGGCAGGCGGCCGATCGCCGACGCGTAGACGGGAAAGATGATCCAATCGGCGAACACGAATCGATTGAAACTTGCCAGCACACTCGAACACAACGGCAATGCAACCAATGCCAGTCCCAACAACCAGGTCTGGATCGGAAATCGATCTCGCCGTGAAAACGCGGCGTAGCCGATCGCCAAGATCACAATGACGACGCACCAGAGGTCGAAGTTGCGAGCGATTAACGAAGGCACCATCACCGTGCCGCGCCGCGGCCACAGATTTTGATACCCCTGAATAACTGAGGTCCAGGGAGTACTCAGCGTCCGGCCCCAATCCTTTTGCACCTTAAGAAATGCCCATGGATCACCGACTTGCGCCTGCATGACGGCCAAGACGACTGCGAAGCTCGACAGGCCGGCAACGAGATAAGCGAAGCACCAACGGTCGACTCGGCGTTGATGGATCACTCGAGCCAAGATCAACACAGCTGGAATCACGATGCCGATACTGCGCGTTGCTCCGATCCCAACTAACAGCGCGGTCGCGATTCCCTTACGGCCGCGCCGGTCAGCCCAAACGGCGCCAGCACCCAGTGCGATGAACAACCCCTCGCTATAAAACGCCCACAAGAAAAACGACGACGGGAACAACGCGAACAGCACCACTGCACGACGGGCAACAAGTTCGCTACGCCACGCTTTCGATACTCCCCAGATTGCGATGAATGCCGCGATTCCAGTTGCCGTTGCGACAACGTGAACGGCGACAAGATCAGAATGGGTGAGCTTCCAGATCGGCCACCCCAACCATGAGACCGCCGGGAAAAAAGCATGCGATGGCATCATCGGACGCGGGTTGAAATATCCCCGATGCATAATTCGCAGGTAGTGCTCGGCGTCATAGAAGAACGCTGAATGTCCTGGCGTGCCACCTAAGTAAACGCTTGTAGCCAGTTGGCTAAGCCGCCAGAGCACATACACAACCAGCGGGAACGCCACACCCGGGGTTGAACGGCGCAACACTCCATGTATTCGCTGCAGAAAACCGAGGATCGTCGATGGTGACGTTGGCCGGTTTGGTTGAGCCGCAGCGACTTCAGTCGGCTGTGTTGTCACTTGCCTGATGGTAGGGGCAGGGCGATGCGGTGTCGTATTGAAGCTCAGCCACTGAGCAGGTCGGTGAGGATGTGATCAACCTGGGCACTCGGCAACATTGATCCGCCGTCGATCACGATGTTTTGGCCAGTGACATAGCGCGCCAGCGAGCTGGCGAGGAACACCACAACATCGGCGACGTCATCGGGGGTTCCGGCTCGTCCGAGCGGTGTCGCGGCGGCTAGCGGATCGGCATAGCGCGGCACCGAAAAAGCGAACTCGGTTAGCGGTGTCCGAATGAATCCCGGCGAAACACAATTCACTCGCACGCCATCGGGGCCGTACTCAAGCGCGCTCGACATGGTGAGGGCAATAACGCCTGCTTTCGCGGCGGCATACGGCGCCTCACCTCGAGTCGGTCGAAGACCACTCACCGACGCCATGTTGATGATGGAACCGCCACCGAAAGTCCGAAGATGGCCAATCGCCGCCCGAGTCACATTGAAGGTCCCCTTTAAATTGACATCCAACAACAGGTCCCACTCCTTGTCGGAGTAGGTCTCCATAGGCTTCAACGATCCGATGCCCGCGTTGTTGAACACCGCAGTCAATCCGCCAAGTGCTGCAACGGCCTCGTTCACCGCCGTCTCGGTCGCATCGCGATCAGCAACGTTCACGCTGAACGAGACCCCGTCAATCGAGTCGGCAACGAGTCGAGCCGCATCGGCGTTGATGTCCAAAACCGCAACGCTCGCTCCCTCGGCCGCCATGCGGCGCGCCGTCGCCTCGCCGATCCCACTCGCACCGCCGGTCACAATGGCACGCTGGCCGTCAAGCAGTCCCATGATTGTCCTAACGGTTGAAAACTAACTGAGCCGTCTGCCACAACGCTGCCATGCGTCGCAGCAAAAGGGCTCGGGGGTGTTGATGTCGGTGCCAATTCCCGAAAATGTTACCCAATCTTGCCGACAGCCAATTGCGAGCATACGTGTAAAAGCTTCGACCAGTGGTTAACGAGTGGCCGTCGGGTGTGGCCGATAGCGCGCCGCATGGAACTCACCGACAACCACACCACACCCAAAACTGCAACGACGGGTAGTTCACGTCATGGGCGTCACTGCCAACGATTCATCGTCGGGTTCATCGCCGCAGTTGTTGTCCTGTTGGGGTCATCGCCTACGGCGCGTCGAACAGTTCGAAACTATCAGCTGGAACTCTCGTCAACGGCTGCGACATCGACCCTAAAGTCCGGAGACACGTGGTATGCGGCGGAGATTTTTTCGGGACCAGTTTGCGGAGCGCGAAGCAACTAACGAAATCGACGGGAAAGCTAACGCCTGCAGGGCAAACCAGATGTAGACGCAGCATGGCCCGCTGGTTGCCAGCGTCAGGACAACGCAGTAATCAACATCTGCGACCGAAATCACGCGACTATCGGCCTAACTGTCGAAAGTGATTCAGCTGGCAAGTACGCCGCCGTCGACCGCCATGGCATGTCCGGTTACAAAAGTCGCAGCATCCGAGCAAAGCCACACAATCGCTTCGGCAACTTCAGCGGCGGTACCCAACCGGCCAATGGGTGTCACTCTTCCCATCCCTTGTAAGGCGTCTTGATCGCCGCCGACGAAACCCTCGAGCATCGGTGTGTGCACGTTGCCAGGACACACTGCGTTGACCCGCACGCCTTGGCGTGCATATTCGAGCGCCACACTTTTCGTGAGCCCAATGACGCCATGCTTGCTCGCGACATACGCGGGAAGGTTGGCGAACCCCATGAGACCTGCTGCCGATGCCACATTGACAATCGCACCACGCCCCACGTCAAGCATTGCCGGGATTTCCTCTTGCATACACAAAAAAGTACCGGTCAAATTGACATCGAGCGTGCGTTGCCAGTCGGTGAGGAGTTGGTCAGTGAACGGCTTGTAGGTTCCGGGAATACCCGCGTTGTTTACCGCCACGTCGAGGCGACCAAATTCTTCCTCGACCGAAGCCACCATCGCCCGGACCTGATCGTGGTCAGCAACATCGGTGCGAATGAAACGCGCTTCGCCACCGGCCGCGGTAATCGCAGCAACCACTAAGTCACCGTGCGTCTCATCACGATCAGCCACCATGACCGATGCACCCAGGCGAGCAAATGCCTCGGCCGACGCTCGACCAATCCCTGACGCGCCTCCGGTTACAAGCGCGACGCGTCCATCGAATCGGGTACTCGCATTGCCCGGTCTGTCCACGCTTGCCGTCATGCCATGACCACCTGTTCAGCTGTTGAGATACTCGCCGCAATTGACCGGCAAGCTCTGTCCGGTGACTGCCTTTGCCAACGGTGAAGCGAAGAATACGACGGCGCCAGCAATCTCTGCTGACGATGGCAAATACTTCAGGCAATTTTTGTCAGCGAACTCGTCATACACAACCTGAAAATCAACGCCGCGTTCTTCGGCGATGTGATTGATGTACCACTCGACCGACTTTCCCCAGATATAGCTGGGGTGAATGCCATTGACCCGAACTCCGTAGCGGCCGAGTTCACGGGCGAGGGTTCTCGTTGCGTTCGATAGTGCCGCTTTTGACGCCGAATAAGCACCGAAAGTCTCGTCGGTAACCTGACCGCTTTGGCTATTTATCATGATGATTCGACTGTCATCTTGAGCTTTGAGAAATGGCAACACCGCCTGAGTCATCTGCAAGGTGCCGAAGAGGTTGATATCCATCGTTTCGCGCCATGCAGCAAGGTCGCTGTCTTCGAACAACGAATAGGTTCCATCGTTGAAGGCATTGTTCACCAAGATGTCAACACGGCCGAGTTGGTCGCTGGCCAATGCGGCGAGACGGTCACAATCGTCACGGCTGGTGATATCAGTCTGCGCCCAAACTGCACGTCGACCAAGAGCCTCGACCTCACCGGCGACTTTGATGAGGCCGCGATCACGACGAGCGCCCATGGCGATATCAGCACCATCGCGGGCAAGCGCTAATGCAATGTCGCGACCCATTCCAGGCCCGATGCCCGAGACGATGGCAACTTTTCCTTCGAGCAACATCTTTGGCCTTCTCTCGGGTTGGGATTCCTACGAATGCGTCGGTTACGGATTAAGGAGCGGCGCAACTTCAGCACCAAAACGGTCGATCTGGTCACACAACTCACTCACTGAGCGAGATCGAAAGCGAATCTGAATTTGATCGACACCGATGTCGCGGTAACGACGAAGTCGTTCGGCCATCGGTTCCGGATCACCAGTCAAATGTTGCGGTCCGGTCTGAAACCATGGATCGCCAAGGAACAACACCTCGGCATTCGCTCCGATCGAAAACGGCATCGCGTCTCGACCGTTGCTCAATCGACGCTCGGCCAACCACGCGATCGCTCGCCGCATCCCGCCCTCGGGTGGTCCCTGTGGAAGCCATCCGTCGCCAGAGTCGGCGGCTCGGCGCAGTGCCGCTTTCGACGAACCACCTACCCAAATAGGCGGACCACCAATCCGAGGACCACGTGGACGCAGACCGGCATCAGCAATCTGAAAGGTTGGTGTGTCGATCACCGGGAACTCATCGGTAAATGCCGCCCGGACCACCGCAATACTTTCGTCTAGCACTCGACCACGCGACGCAAAATCGAGTCCGAGAAGATTGAACTCGCTTTCAACGTGCCCAGCACCAACCCCGAGCAGCCCGCGACCACCACTGAGTTCATCAAGCGTGAGAAACGCCTTAGCTGTAACCAGCGGATGACGATATGGCAGCACATAGACGTGACTCATCAACAGCACGTTGTCGGTGATCGCGGCCAAATACCCCAGCGTGGCGATGGTGTCCCACCATGACGTCGACATCTTCTCGTCCAACGGCCGCGGGATTGCAACATGGTCACACACCGCGACATACAAAAACTTGTTGCGGTCCGCAGCGCGAGCCACTGCGGCCAATTCACTAATGCCCGCAGTTGATTCCCATGGCTCGGAATAGATGGTGCTTTGCGACTGAATCGGCAATTGAATGCCAAAGTCCAGCGTTCCGGCAGAGTTCGAATTGGTCATCGTGACTCCCCCTGGATCGTTCGCAGAAATTCCTGACCGTCAGCCTAGAACACGTTCTAATACTGCACGAAAAAGTCGACCGACCGGCCCGACGCTGTCATGGCGATACGGTGGCGACCACTGTGCATATCGCAACGACCATTTTCGTCATTGTCGCTTTGGTCGCCCTGTGTCTCTGGCTGTTTTTTCGGCCGGGGTCAATCAGCGATCGAGCCGATGTTGATGTGCCGTTAAGCGACGACGACTCGAGTGTCGACGCTATTGACGATGTACCACTTGAAGGGTCCTGATCAAGCGATATAGCGAGCAGCAAACGTCTCAAGGTCGGCGATCGCAACATCAAGATTCGCTTCACGGGTCGAAAGAATGATGCGGGTAGCTCCGTGAGATTGAGCCTTGGCTATCGCCACGTCATCGACCGATGTTAGTAACCCACCGGTCGAAAGCTCAATCGCATCTGGGTCACGGTGAGCTTCAATTGCACTCGAACGCACCAATGCCATGCGATCGACCAACGCGTCATCGTCAAGGCCGAGTGGCTGAAATCCGTCACCGAGTCGTCCCGCCCGGCGGGCCGCAGCCGTCGAATGCCCGCCGATGTGAATCGGCACGCCGGTAATCCCGATTGGTTGCGGCCGACTGATCACCGAGCCAAACGAAACGTGCTGTCCATGGAAGTTGCCCACGTCACTGGCCCATAGCAACCGCAATGCTTGGATCATCTCATCAGTGCGCGCTCCTCGGGTCGAGAAATCGACACCTAACGACTCAAGTTCTTCACGCATCCAGCCAACCCCGATACCAAGTCGCATTCGGCCACCCGACAACACATCGACGGTCGACAATCGTTTCGCTAGTTGCAACACGTGATGTTCCGGAATCACTAACACACCGGTAGCCAATATGACCCGTTCAGTGCGGGCCGCGAGAAATGCCAGCAACTCGAGGGGGTCTGGTATCGGGCATTCGTCGGGCAACGGCATGCGACCGCCCGGAGCATAAGGATAGGCCTCGGCATAGCCGTCGGTGACGACGACATGTTCAACCACGTAGATCGATTCGAATCCGAGTCGATCAACCGCTTGAGCAAACGCAGTCATCCAAACTGGGTCAGCAACGACACCAGCGCGATAAGGAGGAAGGACTCCAAAGTGCATAGGTAAACCAATCAATCAGGCATCGGCCGGCAACTTTTGGCCAGTGACGGTGGTATAGACGATCCTGGCCATGCTGCGTCGAGTGTCATCGGTGCGAATGCCCCAAAATTCGAACCCATAGCGGTGCGAAGACACGTGAGCCAACATCGCCACGACGACTCCAGCGGGGGCAAGTGGGTCAAGATCAGTTGGTTGGCGCCCCGATTTTTGAAGACTCCCGATTTGTTCGGCCAACGCAACGACGACTTCGTTGAGTAGACGAACGCGAAGATTTCGAAAACGCTGATCTCCCTCGACCGTCGCGAGGTCCACCACCCGCATTACCGAGCGGTGATCTTCCCAGAATGCAAGAAATCCGTCGACCAATCGCGTTGCGGTGTCAAAGCCGTGACGACCTTTCCAATTTCCATCCCGCACAATTGCGGTGAGCAGTGACCCTTCCTGAGCCATGGCCTCAGCTAGCACCAGAATCGCCGATTCGACCTCAGGAAAGTACTGATAGAAGGTTGCAGGAGACGTCCCCGCATCGCGAGCGATGTCGACCACCTTCAAGTCGCGATAGCTACTTGTCTCGAGCATTTGCGCAGTTCGATCAAGGAGACGCTGACGAGTTGCGCGCCCTCGTCGGCCTGGAACCCGACCATCCGCGGCGCGCAGATCATCGTCAAGCTCATCGGTCATTGGCGTCCCCATCGCCGACGACAGTAGTCCCCGATCGAAGCCACTGGCCTGGTGCTGTCGTGACGTGACCTAGCTTGCCTCGCCTAGCGTGATGAACATGAACGCTCTCCTCCAACCAACATCCCGACTCCGACAGTTCGTTCTCGCGACCACCATGATCACAATCTCAGGATTGGCAATCGGTTGTTCGTCGCCGCCACCAAGTTCGGCGGCATGCGAAGGCCAGACTGGTTGTTCGACTTCGTCAGTGGGCGAACCCGCGGTCTCGACCACTACACCAGGTGCTTCAGTTTCCACGTTGGCCAAGATCCCCGATGGCGCGGCAACCGTCGACAACGCGGAGTCGTCACTCGGAACGGTATTGGTCGATGGCACCGGCCATGTGCTGTATGTGTATCGACCTGACGGCACAGGACCACCAACGTGCGTCGACAGTTGCGCAACCGCGTGGCCGCCACTCGTTGGTTCAGCCATCGCGGTCGCCACGGGAATCCCCACGAAACCCGGACAGTTCAAACTCGTTGCTCGACCCGATGGCACCATGCAACTCAGCGTGAACGGTCACCCGTTGTATCGCTTCTCAGGCGACACCAAACCCGGCGATACCAACGGTGAAGGACTCGCGAACCAGTGGTATGTGGCAGGACCAGACGGCAATCCCATCAACGGGTAATGCCACGGTCACAAGTGTTTAGGTAGTCCACGCGGCAATCAATTCGTCGGTGGTTGGCAGGGTTGCCAGCAACGAAATCGTGTTGTCGAGCACTTGTTGGCCATAAGCCTCGGGAATCCCGGCCACCGCGTCGCGCGGCATCACAAACTGATAGCCCGCGTTCACTGCGTCCATCACGAAGTTCAACATCGCGACATTGATTGACACGCCAACTCCGACGATGGTGGTCACACCCATGTTGCGCAAAATCGGATCCAGGTCGGTGCCTCCCATCGGTCCGAGTCCATGGAAACGGGACAGCACCACGTCCTCGGGTTCGACGCCGATTTCGGAAATGACCTTGACCGCTTCAGTTCCCGGGGTCAAGGGCACGCCCGTCTTGAGCATGCCTAAGAACAACCGAGCGTTGTGATTTGAACCTAAACCATCGTCACGTCGCATTGCGACGCAGTGCACGACCGGAACCGAAACCGTGCGAGCGGCGCGCACCAGTCGAGCGATGTTGGGCACGGCCTCACGATGGGCAATTTCTGCGAGCTGCGGTAACGCGGCGTTCGGCCCCAGCACAGCACCCTGACATTCCTGGGTTACGAACACCGTGTGGACCGGATCAACGAGCGTCTTTAGTTCAATTGCCATCTGAACTCCTGAGTACAAAATAATCGGCGCAATGAATTGATCGCCACGGATTAGCCGACAAACCGTTTTGCAAATGTATTGATTGACTCGATTGCGTCGGGCGAGCGAGTCCACGGAACAACGATGAGACGATCAACGCCGGCCTCGGTCCAAGCGGCGACATCGTCGTTTGTGTTGACCGACCCCATCACCGTTACTCGCACCGGTCGACCGGCTCGACCAGCAACATGTTCGCATTCACGCAATCGCGACACTTGGGCGGCTGCGGATTCAGGCGTATGAAACATGCCAATCCATCCGTCCCCGAGTTCGGCTGCTCGGCGAAGGGCGCGCCGACTCTCGCCACCAACGACAAGAGGCAGCGGGGATTGAATTGGCTTCGGTTCGAACATCACCGGATCAAAGTCGTAAAACTCGCCGTGATGCTCAATGACCTCGTCGGTCCATAGTTTCCGACACACCTGCATCGCCTCGTCGAGGCGACGACCGCGACTTCTCGAGTCAAGGCCCAATGCATCCCATTCGTTGACTAACCAACCGGCGCCGACACCGACTTCGGCTCGACCACCCGATACAACGTCGAGGGTTGCGAATGCACGAGCGCCGACGAACGGGTGTCGAATCGCCAGCAAATACACATTCGTGCCAAGTCGAATGCGTTGAGTTTTCGCAGCAATGAAACTGAGATAAGCGGCCGCGTCAAAGACCGGCGTGCCCGCGGGAATGGGCGCGTGTTCTTCGCCTGGCAAGAGCTGGCCCGACATGGTCACCGGCAATACGAGATGTTCAGGCAACCAGATCGATTCGAACCCAAGTCGATCTGCCTCGACGGCGACGTCCACCCAAAACGCGGGATTGAGCTGGCCGAACGTCAGTGCGTAGTCCACGTAATCGGTACCAATTCGCCGATCAGACCGGATTAGCTAAATGTGGAAGGACCTTGTCGACGTAGAGCTCGAGGCTTTCCCAGCCAAATTCCGGCGGAGTCGCCCCGCACAACGGGTGGTGGGTCATCGCGCCGAACGCTCCGATCTCGTCGGCAACGGCAATACATTCCTCCGGAGTCAAGATTTGATACACGCCCTCAGTACGAAGTTCCTCGATGCTGGTTGCGTCAGCCGCGACATGGGAATGTTGACCTTCGGGTTGCCACCCTCGATACGTCATCGCATCGTGCAGTAGATAGGAACCAATGTTGTTCCAAAGGCGATCAGGATCATCCGCGACAAACAACGTGCCAGGACCTGATGGCCGACCCACGAATCCCGGAGTGGTGCCGAGGCGTTCGCATTCCTGTCGATAGGTGCGAAACAGTTCGGGATCGTCAGTGGAAGGAAACATGCTGAAGCCAAGGCGGGCTGCCCGCTTGGCTGCCGCGCTGCCTCCGCCGCCGATCATGACTGTCGGATGAGGTCGTTGCACTGGACGTGGCGTCACCTGCACCATTTCGCCGCGATAGGCAAACGGCTCGCCGGTCCAAGCTTGAATCATCACATCAAGGTTTTCGTCAAGGATTCGACCGCGCCGGGACCATTCCTTGTCGAACAGGCCATATTCAATTGGTCGATAGCCGAGTCCGGTAACGATCGACAATCGTCCCGCGCTGATCAAATCAAGAATGGCGAGATCTTCAGCGAGGCGAATCGGATCATGGAGTGGCACCAAAAGAGCCGAAATCCACAATGCGATACGCGTAGTTCGCGCCGCCATCGCGGCGCCGAGCACAAGCGGCGACGGCAAATACCCATCAGGCGACGCGTGATGCTCAGATAACACCAACATGTCGAAGCCACGACTATCAACCCATTCGGCCATCTCAATACTCGCCGAGTACAACCGCTGAGCTTCGGCCGGCTCGAGTCCTGGCGCTCGCAAGTCAAACCGGATGATCGAAATCGTCATAGAACAGGTTCTAGTTCAGGCTCGACCAACGGCGCCATGATGAGCAGCGTCAACAACCGTTCGATGGGATCGGATTTCCCCGCCAGCCAACCTTCGGGCGAGAATCGCTACCAGCAATTGATCATGTGACAACTCATGTCAGCCAATGCGGTCCAAATTGGCCCGCACCGCCACCACACCCAGGGGGAACCCATGCCCGAAGCCGTCATCGTCTCTACTGCCCGCAGCCCCATCGGTCGCGCCGCAAAAGGATCACTCGTCGATCTCCGACCAGATGATCTTGGAGCAACCATCGTTAATGCTGCACTCGAAAAGGTGCCCGCACTTGATCGCAACCTTGTCGAAGATCTGTTGATGGGCTCCGGCCAGCCCGGCGGCGAAGCGGGTTACAACCTCGGTCGCATGGTTGCAATCATGGCTGACATGCCGAATGTTCCTGGCGTCACCGTCAATCGCTATTGCTCATCGTCGCTGCAGACCATCCGCATGGCCGCACACGCGATCAAAGCTGGCGAGGGTGACATCTTTATCGCCGCCGGCGTCGAAACCGTCAGCCGATACATGAATGGCGCGGCTGATACCGGTCCCCATAACCCACTCTTCGGTGACGCCGAAGCGCGGACCGTGGCTCGCACTGCAGGAGACCAAGGCGATTGGACGCCGCTGCAGGGCCTTCCCGATGCATACATGGCGATGGGTCAGACCGCTGAGAATGTGGCGGAATTCGAAAACGTATCGCGCGAAGAAATGGATGCTTTCGCTGCGCAAAGCCAACAGCGAGCCACTGCGGCGCTCGAACGCGGATTCTTCGCCCGTGAGATCACGCCCATCACGACTCCTGACGGCACCGTCGTCAGTCAAGACGACGGCATCCGTGCCGGCACCACCGCCGAAGGCCTCGCCGGACTGAAGCCAGTGTTTCGCCCGAACGGTCGGATCACCGCTGGCAACGCGTGCCCGCTGAACGATGGCGCAGCAGCCGTGATCATCATGAGTGACACCCGGGCCGCCGAACTTGGCTTAAAGCCACTCGCTCGAATCGTGTCGAGTGGTGTGACCGGACTCAACCCCGAGATCATGGGTATGGGGCCAGTCGAGGCCTGCCGGCAAGCATTGGCCCGAGCGGGCATGACCATCGACGACATCGACCTCGTCGAGATCAATGAGGCATTTGCCGCTCAGGTCATTCCGTCGGCGCGCCATCTCGGAATCTCATGGGACAAGTTGAACGTCAACGGCGGTGGCATTGCCCTCGGACATCCATTTGGTATGACTGGTGCTCGCATCATGACCACGCTGATTAATGGCCTCGAAGACTCGGACAAGACATTCGGCATGGAGTCGATGTGTGTCGGTGGCGGCCAAGGCATGGCAATGATCATCGAGCGGTTGTAACAACCGCTCGATTTACATTCGGTTCAACGCGTCGTCGCGGGCAACCGCAGCAATTCGCGGGCAACCGCAGCAATTCGCGGGCAACCGCAGCAATTCGTATCAAGGTTGGATTGAACCATCGAAGCGCTTTTTGCTTCACGTTCGATCCAACCTTTTTGCGTCGTCACGGTACGATGCACCCATGGAGTCGGTCAGCGTGATCATTCCCGCGTTCAACGCGGGCGATGTCCTTGGGCGCCAACTTGAAGCGCTTGCTGCACAAGATTTTGACCAACCATTCGAAGTGGTCATTGGCGACAACGGGTCAACGGACAACACTCGCGAAGTCGGGGTGAGTTTTGCTGATCGCTTCGACCGATTAGTGGTCATCGACGCGTCGGCTGGTGTAGGAGCGGGCGGTGCTCGCAATATCGCGATTGCCAACGCGACGGGATCGATCCTCGCGTTTTGTGACAGCGACGACGTCGCTTCGCCATCTTGGCTTCGCAACATCGTTGCGCCACTGACTCACCAGCATGCAGTCGTTGCCGGAAAAATACGATTGGTCACCTACGACGAGTTTGCCCGCCGAATGCCACCGGCGCGACCTCATAGTCCCCAGCCATCGCTACTCGGTTTTCTCGCTTATGCCAACACGTGCAACATGGCAATTCTCGCGACTGATTTCGCCCGAATAGGCGGCTTCGATGAAACATTTCGTTACGCCGAGGACGTCGAACATTCTTGGCGAGCACAGCTCAAGGGAATCCCACTCGTAGACGCGCCCGAGGCCCAAATTTGGAAGATTCGGCGAGCGAATTCGCCTGAAGAATGGCGCCAGCACTTCCGCTGGGGTCAGGCGCATCCGCAATTGTTCGGCAAATTTCGAAACGACGGGCTCCTCCGACCTCCGATGAAGGTTACGGCCGTCAAATACGTCAAAGTCATTGGCCATGTATTGCTCGCTTGGCTTCCCAGCCATCGAAAGCGTGCGCTGCGAGACTCAGCTACCCGGGCGGGGCACCTCGCTGGGTCAATCAAATATCGGGTTTGGTATCCCTAAGGACTGAACGTTTCAGTTTGCGCCATATACCGGAACAGCAGCAGGCGCTTCCCGCAATAGATCACGAACAACTGCGCCAATTTCGTCTGCGTCCCAACGCGCGCCTTTATCGAACGTTGGTCCGTGCTGCCAACCATCGGCTATTCCAATTTTGCCGCCTTCGATCTCAAAGACTCGACCAGTCACGTCACGCGAGTCCACCGATCCAAGCCATGCAACAAATGGCGCGATGTTTTCCGGGGCCATCGCATCGAACTCACCTTCAGTGGGCTGAGCCATCGTCTGGGCGAACACTTCCTCAGTCATGCGGGTACGGGCTGCCGGCGCAATCGCATTCGCAGTCACGCCATAGCGCCCGAACTCGGCTGCCTCAACCAATGTCAACGCGGTAATACCGGCCTTCGCCGCTGAATAGTTTCCCTGGCCCACGCTTCCCATGAGTCCGGCACCAGAGCTGGTGTTAATGATTCGCCCTTCGACGACCTCGCCCGCCTTGGCACGATCACGCCAGTAGGCAACAGCATGGCGAGTCGGGGCAAAATGGCCTTTCAAGTGCACGCGCATGACGGCGTCCCATTCTTCTTCTGAAGTATTCGCCAACATTCGGTCGCGCAAAAATCCTGCGTTGTTCACGACGACGTCAAGGCGTCCGAATGCGTCGACCGCGCTCGCAACTAATCGTTCCGCCTGGCCCCAGTCAGCCACATCGGCACCGTTGGCGATCGCGTCACCACCGGCAGAACGAATGGCATCGACGACCTCGCCAGCCGGCCCGGTCGAGCCGCCGCTTCCATCGATCTCGGCGCCGACATCATTTACCACAACCTTGGCCCCTTGACGAGCGAATTCGAGCGCATGTTCGCGGCCGATCCCTCGACCTGCTCCAGTAACGATGACCACTCGACCTTCACAAATACCCATAACCCGATCATCGCACGCCAATGCAACTGGTCGTCAAAACCACCGATGATGAGGCGATAGCGTTCGCCCATGCGTCACGGGATCACCATCATCGCCACCGATCAAACAATTGACGTCGTAACGCTTGCTCGCGAGGTGGAAGCCCGAGGTTTTGATTCGCTGTACTTGCCCGAACATACCCATATCCCAACCAGCAGAATTACTCCCCCGCCTACCGGTGAACCTGAACTACTTGAGGAGTACAAGCGCATCCTCGACCCACTCGTGGCGCTCGCCGCAGCAGCCGCAGTGACCGAACGAATCACCTTGGGAACCGGGATCGCGCTGCCAGCACAACGCGAACCGATTGTCACCGCGAAAGCGATCGCCACACTCGACCTCATTGCAAAGGGCCGAGTTGTGCTTGGTATCGGATTCGGATGGAACGAAGATGAGATCATCGATCATGGCGTGACGATGAAGAATCGTCGTGCGGTCGCGAGGGAACACGTCCTCGCAATGCAAGCGCTTTGGCGTGATGACATCGCGAACTTCGACGGAGACCACGTTCGATTTTCTGATAGTTGGATGTGGCCTAAACCAGTCGCTCGTCAAGTTCCGATCCTCATCGGTGGCGCACCCGGCCCGAAAATTTTTGAACACATTGTCGAGTATGCCGATGGGTGGATTCCGGTCGGAGGTGCAGGTATGGCTAAATCGATCCCCGATTTGCAACACGCAATGGTTGATGTCGGGCGTGATCCATCCACGCTGCAGATCGTGCCGTTCGGATCGCTTCCGGACCCAGGGAAACTGGACTATTTCGCGTCTATCGGTGTCACCGAATGCGTCTTTCGTATTCCACCTGCTCCAGCTGATGTCGTTTTGCCGATTCTCGATGAATGGGCAGCGCTCATTGCATGACAACCCGGCGACGAAGGCTGCCAGCGCCTAGTTTGGCGCCATGCCCTATGTCGTCGGTGCGCTCGGATCTCGACCTGCAGCAAAAGGATTCGGCCGCAATCAACGCGGCTCGACGGGCGGACGCGAGCCAAAAGGCATGCAACACGCGATCGACACCGCTACCGGCGACCCCGCATGTGGAACCCTCGACTCGTTACGCACATTTGACGAAATCGAGTGGGCACCCAACGGTGAGTGGTGCCAAGAGTGCGAAGCAATCGTTCCGTTCATTTAACTAGCGAACCAGTTGTTAGAGACGTTCGATAATGGTCACGTTTGCTTGGCCGCCACCCTCACACATCGTCTGCATCCCGTAACGTCCGCCGGTGCGCTCAAGTTCATTGAGCAACGTTGTCATGAGGCGAACGCCGGTCGCTCCAAGCGGATGGCCGAGCGCGATGGCACCGCCGTTGACGTTGACTCGAGCCGGGTCCGCACCGGTTTCTTTCTGCCACGCCAACACAACCGAGGCAAATGCCTCATTGATTTCGACCAAATCCATCTGGTCAATTGTCATGCCAGACTTTGCCAGCGCGAACTCGGTCGCAGGAATCGGTGCCGACAACATGAACACCGGATCGCCGCCGCGCACGCTGAGGTGATGAATCCGAGCACGCGGCGTAAGGCCGTGGTCCTTGACGGCCTGCTCACTCGCGATCAGCATCGCCGCGCCAGCATCGCTGATCTGGCTTGATACAGCGGCGGTAATAAAACCTCCGTCGCGAATGGTTTTCAACGTCGCCATCTTTTCCAAACTGGTCTCTCGGCGAAAACCTTCGTCCGAGGTGACTCCCTCGAATGGCGCGATCTCGTTTTCAAAACGACCTTCGTCAGTCGCCTGCGCGGCCCGACGATGACTTTCGAGCGCGAACACCTCCATGTCGTATCGGCTGATGCCCCATTTCTCGGCAATCAGATCCGCGCCCCGGAACTGACTGATCTCCTGGTCGCCGTAACGCTCGAGCCAGCCTTTCGAACCGCTAAACAGCGCGGGCAAATCCATGCCATCGGTCACGGTCATAGCCGACGAGATCGGGATCATCGACATGTTTTGCACACCGCCGGCGACGATCAGGTCCGATGTGCCGCTCATAACTGCTTGCGCCGCAAAATGCACTGCTTGTTGCGATGATCCGCACTGGCGGTCAATCGTCGCACCGGGAACATGCTCGGGGAGTCCCGCCGCCAACCACGACGTCCGAGCGATATCACCCGCTTGCGGGCCAATCGTGTCCAGACAACCGAACACGACATCTTCGACTGCGCCTGGGTCAACGCCAGTGCGACTCATCAATTGTTGTAACGGGAAGGCGCCGAGATCGGCAGGATGCACATGGCTCAGACCTCCCCCGCGCTTGCCAACCGGGGTGCGAACAGCATCGATGATGTAGGCCTCAGCCATAGTGAGCTCCTGTTATGTCAAGTGGATTCGGAAAATGGAACGGGACCAAGCACAAACTCGGCAATGCGACCTCGGTGATAAGCAGCGTCTCCCCACGACGCGGCAAGTGCCCAAACCCGCTTCAAATAGAGATGCAGGTCGTATTCGACCGTATAGCCAATGGCGCCGTGACATTGCAGCGCGTGGCGACCAACCAGCGCGGCCGCGTCGCTCGCGGCCGACTTGGCGTGGGCTACTGATCGTGACGCGGTCGATTCGCCCATCGCAACGGCATAGGCCGCCGCGTACACGACCGGTCGAGCGAACTCTAGGCGTAATGCGGCATCAGCCAGATGGTGCTTAACCGCTTGAAATGAACCAATTGGAACGCCAAATTGCTGACGCTGCTGCACATAGTCAACCGTCATGTCGAGCATCGTTTGAGCGAGGCCGATCAGTTGGGCGGCACTTCCCAGCGCACCCCGATCTTGCCCGGCCGCGATCACCGCCGAGAGTTCGTCAGTCATCAATTCCGAATCCGCACGCACCGCACGGTCTCGATCCCATGAAATGGTCGCGACATCGCGAGCGCCATCAATCGATGGTTGCGCGATTGCGGTCACATCATCACCGGTAACCAACCATAAGGTTTGGTTTTCAGCGACGACCACTAAGTCGGCATTAGTCGCGTGGGAAACTAGGGGTGAACCGTCGAGTGAAACTGCGACGACGGCTGAACCATCGGCGATGCGCGGCAGCCACTCGTCAGCGACCGAACGCAGCGAGCCACTACTTAGCGTCGCGAGCTGCGCCAGCATTGGTGCCGCTACCGCTGCGGTTTCGACGAGTGGATCGGGTAATCCCACGCGACCGCTGTGCTCGAGTAGCAACACGAAATCGAGCTCCGTCAAGCCGAGGCCGCCGGATGCTTCGGGGACTTGAATCCCCACCACACCCATCTCAGCCAACGCCGCCCACACCTCGGGGAGACGACCGTTTCCCGCCGCCCATGCGTGGCGCAACTGCGGGGCTTGGCACTGTTTGTCAAGCAAGTCCCGAACTGCGTCGCGAAAGAGCAGTTGGTCGTCAGTGAATGCGAAATGCATGGCGCTACTTCCTCGGCAATCCGAGTACGCGCTCGGCAATGACGTTGCGCTGAATTTCGTTCGTGCCGGCATAGATCGGACCGGACAACGCGAACTGATAACCCTTCATCCATGCGCCGCGATCAACTGCCGCCGCAGCATCACCGTCGAGTTCCGCCAGTGGTCCAATCAAGTCGAGTGCGGCTTGGTGGAGGCGAACATCAAGTTCAGACCACCACACTTTGTTCAGGCTCGACCGAGCACCGAGCGACCGACCATCAACCATGTCGGTGACGTCGCGCAAGGTGAAAAGCCGATACGCCTCTGCATCCATCCATGCTTGCGCAACGGCATCGCGAAATGCCGGATTGGTCGAGGTCACACCTTGTCGATGGTACAGATCGACGAGTCGATCGCAGGCAGCGGTGAACCGACCGGGACTGCGGAGCGTAAGGCCGCGTTCTGATGAAGTCGTGGCCATCGCCACTGACCAACCTTCGTTCACCCCACCAAGCACATCGGTGTCCGGTACAAAGACATCTTCGAAAAAGACCTCGGCAAATCCCTCATCGCCATCAAGGCGACCTACGCCTCGAACGGTGACGCCTTCGGCATCGAGTGGAATCATCAAATAGGACATTCCACGGTGACGCTCAGCAGTTGGATCAGTTCGAAAGAGTCCGAAAAGGTGGGTACAAAACGCGCCGCGCGTCGTCCACGTTTTTTGCCCCGTGACTCGCCATCCACCGGCCTCATCATCACGTTGCGCTCGACTCGTGATGCCGGCGAGGTCACTTCCGGCATTCGGTTCGCTCCAACCTTGACACCACAAGTCAGTCGCCGCCGCCATGCGCGGCAAGATGCGGTCCTGTTGCTCGGGAGTACCAAATTCGAACACGGTTGGAGCCAACAAGAAGATGCCGTTTTGGGTGACTCGCTGGGGCGCTCCAACGCGGTAGTACTCCTCTTCGAAGATCAACCATTCCCAGAGGCTCGCTCCCCGACCGCCGTACGCCTCAGGCCACGACACGACCGACCATCGAGCAGTGTGAAGTTCGTGTTCCCACTCAAGATGACGGGCGAAACCATCGGCGGTATCGCCTGATGGCAGCGGCGTCGACGGCACGTGAGCCTCGAGCCAAGATCGCGCTTCAGAGCGGAACGCTTCTTCGGCGTCGGTAAATGTCAGGTCCATCGTCAACAAGCCTGACGTACCATCAGATTGCCCGCAAAGTCAGCGAGTCGAATTCTCGACCTGACACCTCGTCAGATCCCTGAGATACCATCCCCCGCATGGGTCAGGTACCGAAAATTATCAGCGTCGATGATCACGTGATCGAGCCACCTCAGGTCTGGACCGACCGCCTACCAGCGAAATATGCCGACATTGGTCCTCGGGTCGAACGAAAGACCGTTAGCAACCTCAAGTTCAATGGGACCACCTACACCTTTGATCTTGACCCCGACGGTCGCGTCGCCGATTTTTGGGCGTATGAAGATTTGCTCATGCCCCACCGGCGCATCATCGCCGCCGCTGGATTTCCAGTCGACGAGGTCACGCTCACGCCAATCACCTATGACGAGATGCGACCCGGTTGTTATGAAAAGCAAGCCCGACTCGACGACATGGACCTCAACTGGGTCGAAGCGTCACTTTCGTTTCCAACTTTCCCGAGGTTTTGCGGCCAGACCTTCCTGGAAGCCAAAGATCGCGAACTCGCGATGTTGTGCGTTCGCGCTTACAACGATTGGATGGTCGAAGAGTGGTCGGCAGGAACCAACAATCGATTGATCCCGCTTTGCCTCATTCCACTGTGGGATCCAATCGCCGCCGGGATCGAAGTTCGCCGCAACGCTGATCGCGGCGTGCGAGCCGTCTGCTTTAGCGAAGTTCCCTATCACCTTGGTCTGCCCAGTATCCACGACCAAGTGTGGAATCCGTTTTTTCAAGCGTGCCAAGACACCAGCACGGTGGTGTGCATGCATATTGGGTCGTCGTCAAAGATGCCAGCCACATCGCCTGACGCTCCCGCGTCAGTTCAAGCAACGCTCAGTTTCGGCAATGCGATGTCCTCGCTCAGCGATTTCCTCTTTTCTGGCGTCCTCGTTCGGTTCCCCTCGTTGAAACTTGCCTACAGCGAAGGTCAAATTGGTTGGATTCCTTACATCCTCGAACGCGCTGATGACGTTTGGCATCAACACCGCGGCTGGGCATTTCCACCCGAGCAGGTTCCAGAACCGCCATCGACGTACTACTTCCGTCAGGTGTTCGGCTGTTTCTTCCGCGATCACCACGGGATCAAGTCACTCGACGAATGTGGCGTCGACAACGTCACCTTCGAGGTCGACTACCCCCATTCTGATTCGACGTGGCCGAACACCAAGGCCGTCGCCGATGAGCTCTTCGCGTCGCTCGACGACGAGACGACCTACAAGCTGGTCCGCGGAAACGCTATTCGCATGCTCGGCCTCGATCTTGATGCAGGCCATGTCCCGTTATCGAGTTGACTTCGCCCGCTCCGATATTTCAGTAACGGCGCGCCCACAACTCGAACCTGAGGCGCGACCGAAGATCGTCGATGTCTCTGGCGAAATCGAACTCGCTGGTCTTGATGCAATCGTCACGGGTTCGGTACGAGTAACCCTCGACGGCGATCCTCGAGTGACGGCCAGCATCCCCATCGATGGCGCGCCGGCCGAGATCGACGACGAGGCCGTCGACGAACGCGTGCTACGCGGTGGCACTTCGGTGCCAGCCGGACTCTTCGCCCGCGGTGGTGTTCCGTTGGTAAATCCGACTTTGTTATTCCGCTGGCGAATGGTGTTAGTCCCGGAATAACCGGTTGCGACTGGTTGATTTGCTCAGAAATATCGGGTCTTCCATCTATATAGGAAGTCCTCTATAGTTCGGTGGTGGCGACCCAAGAAGAACGGAAAGCCGATACCCGACAGCGTCTGTTGGATGCCGCGGCTGACCTGTTCGCTGAACGAGGAATCGAAGCAGTTTCAATCGACACCATCGCCGAAGCCGCTGATCGGACATCCGGAGCGGTGTATGCCCATTTCGGCGGCAAGGACGGACTGCTCAACGCGCTCCTCGAAAACCTCGTGAACCAAAACGCTGCGATCATGGACGCGGAATTGACGGTGGCGATCGAAGGCGACGCTCAACTCGCGGCGTTATGGCGCACATTTGCCAATCCGCCAACCGGGCCAAGTGAAGGTTGGATGCTGCTTGAGCATGAACTTTGGTTGTATGCGAACCGTCACGAAGAAGCTCGCTCTCACCTGGCGGCACGTTACGCCGAAGCCCGTCAGATGGTGGTTGACTCCCTCGACCTCTGGCGAGAAGAGGGCCGCGCCGATGCGCTCGGACCAAGCGAAGATATTGCGCCGCTCCTCATCGCACTTCTCTTAGGCCTCGAAATGCAACATCGACTTGATCCTGGATCCATCACCGACCGCGCTGCAATCACCGGACTTCGGGCCCTAACTGGCCTCGGGAAAATGCCCGCAACAACCACTCCCCCAACCCCCGACTCACGCTCGAGACAAAGGAAGAAACAATGAATGTTGACGACATCGATGTACTGGTTGACGTGTGGAGCGACCGCGTTCCGCTGGAGGAGTTTGACCTGTTACGCGAGCACGATCCTGTCCACTGGCATCCAGAACCAGACGGACCTGGGTTCTGGGCCGTCACTCGCCACGCCGACGTTGTAGCCGTTAGCCGAGACTCCGAGACCTACTCATCGGAACTCGGCTGCACCTTCATCGATACCCAAACCGATGAGGCACTTGCCCAGATGCGCTTGACCATCCTGAACATGGACGGAGCGAAACATCATCGCTATCGCCGACTGGTTTCAAAAGGATTCACGCCTCGAGTAGTCGCCCAACTTGAACAGCAAATCGTCGAACGCGCTGCGTCGATAATCGACGAAATATCTGAACGCGGCGAATGCGATTTCGTCGAAGACATCGCAGCGCAGCTTCCGCTGCAGATGATCTGCAAAATGATTGGTCTCCCTGAAGCCGATTGGCCCCGTATGTTCTCGCTCAGCAACAAACTTGTCGCGTTCGATGACCCCGAGTTTCAAGCAACACCCGAGGATGGCGCTGCAGCGGCCATGGAGATCTATGCCTACTGCGACGCAATCGCCAATGACCGTCGGGCCAACCCTCAAGACGACCTCATGACCGCGCTCGTTGAAGCCGAAATCGATGGTGACCGCCTTGATGACCTCGAGTTAAACCTCTTTTTCGTAACCCTGGTCGTCGCAGGGAACGAAACCACTCGTAACTTGATTACCCACGGCATGCTCGCGCTGCTCGATCATCCAGACGAAGCAACACTGTTGCGTTCACAGCCCGAGGCCATGACGACTGCGGTCGACGAGATGCTTCGTTGGGGTTCATCAATCCACAATTTCCGACGCACCGCCACTCGAGATACCGAGCTCGGCGGCAAAGTAATCAAAGCGGGTGACAAAGTCGTCATCTACTACCTCGCCGCGAATCGGGACCCCGAGGTATTCCCGAATCCACACACCTTCGATGTGACCCGCACCCCGAATGATCATGTCGCGTTCGGCGGCGGTGGCGCCCACTATTGTCTCGGAGCCAACCTCGCTCGATCCGAGATTCGCGCCATGATTCACGAAATTATTACCCGTCTTCCCGATCTCGAACTTGCTGGTCCTGTTCGACGTTTACGCAGTGACTTCATTAATGGCATCAAGTCGATGCCGGTCCGTTTCACCCCGGTCGCTCGGCGCGATTCAGATTTGTTACCTACTGGAGAATCCCATGCACACTGACCTCTGCGAAAAACTCGGAATCGAGTTTCCCATTTTTGCCTTCACCCATTGTCGTGACGTCGTCGTCGCGGTCAGTAAGGCGGGCGGATTCGGCGTGCTGGGTGCAGTCGGATTTACTCCCGAACAGCTCGAGGTCGAACTCAACTGGATCGACGAGCACATCGGAGATGCTACCTACGGCGTCGACATCGTCATCCCCGGGAAGTACGAAGGGATGGACGAACTTGACCCCGAAAAACTCGGCGACATGTTGCGGGCCATGGTCCCTGCCGGTCACATGCAGTTCGCCAAGGACATCCTGACCGAGCAAGGCGTTCCCGAATTGCCCGAAGGCGAAGAAGCACAAGGGACGCTGTTGGGTTGGACTGCTGCTACCGCAACCCCTCAGGTCGAAATCGCGCTGCAACACCCCAAGATGCGACTGATCGCTAATGCACTCGGAACACCTCCACCCGACATCATTGAAGAGATCAAGGGTGCGGGACGGTTAGTCGCCGCGTTGTGTGGCTCGCCCTATCAGGCGTTGAAACACAAAGAGGCCGGCATCGACATCATCATCGCCCAAGGCGGCGAAGGCGGTGGCCACACTGGCGAAGTTGGCTCGCTCGTGTTGTGGCCCCAAGTTGTTGCGGCCGTTGCGCCGACGCCGGTACTCGCGGCCGGTGGCATTGGCACTGGTGAACAAATCGCTGCCGCGCTCGCGCTCGGCTGCGCGGGAGTTTGGAGTGGAACGCTGTGGCTCACCGTTGAAGAATCGGACATCCCTCCGGCCCAAAAGCAATCCCTGCTCAATGCGACGAGTCGTGACACAGTTCGCTCAAAGTCCTTCACCGGAAAGCCATGTCGCATGTTGCGCAGCGAATGGACTGACGCATGGGATCGCCCCGACACACCTGAGCCGCTGGGCATGCCCTTGCAATACATGGTTTCAGGAGAAGCGGTCGTACGAGGCAGTAGGTATGCCGACAAAGCCCAATCAATTGCGTTCAATCCGTGCGGGCAAGTAGTCGGCCAACTCAATCGTGAGCGCAAGACTCGCGATGTGATGCAAGACCTCGTCGAGCATTACCTCGAAGCCGTCGAACGATTGAACAACCTCAATACCTGACGTGAACTGCAGATCAATGCCGAACCGATGGTTCAGGGCGGCGATCTACACGATCAGCGAGCGAGCCGAGCAAGGGTCTCGCGTGCTTCAGTCATAATGCGTTCGAGAAGTTCAGCAACCGTCGGCAGTTCGTCGATCACACCAATCCCTTGGCCGGTCGGCAAGATGCCGACTTCAGGCTTTCCGTCAACCATCGTCGCTTTGATCAACATCGGAGCGTTCGCCGCCATTGCTAACTGGCTCCAGGTCAAGTCCTCGCTTTTCCTCATTGCCAAACCTTGCGCCAGCAAGTCGTGGTAGCTCGTTCCAGTCACTTTGCGGAACGCAAACGCGTTCGACAACGCCTTCGGAAGGCGTGTCAACGCCGAAGCGCGTTCGATCCCGTCGACGACTTCGGTACGAACAACTCGTTGGGGATAGCCGTCGATGGCTGTCGTAACCACGGTGCCGGTCACCGGTGTGTCCAGGTAAATCTGCTTGACCGAATCAGGAACCGTTGAATCTTTGGTCAGCAGGAATCGGGTACCCATCGCGATTCCCGACGCACCCCATGCCAATGCTGCAACCAACCCCCGCCCATCGGTGAACCCTCCAGCACCGAGTACCGGGATGTCGACCGTGTCGACAACTTGAGGCAAGAGCAACGAGGTCGGCACCACTCCGGTATGTCCACCGCCCTCGGCACCTTGAGCGATCACGACATCAACACCCCATTCGGCCACCTTCTCCGCGTGGCGCTTTGCGCCAATGGTGGGCATGGTGACGATGCCAGCATCCTTGAGCTTGGCGATCACCTCTCGACTCGGCGCTTGAGCGAACGAAGCGACTCGAACATTTTCGCGAATGAGCAGGTCCAAACGGTCAGCGATGTCAGGAGCGCTCGTAATCAGGTTCACGCCGAAGGGTTTGTCAGTTCGGTTTTTCACCTCACTGATCGCAGTACGCAACTCGCCCAGCGTCATCGTCGCTGATGCAAGAATGCCAAGACCTCCTGCCGAACTCGTGGCACTGGTCAACCGAGCGCCAGCGACCCACCCCATTCCGGTCTGTATAACGGGATATTCGATGCCGAAAAGGTCGCAGATGCGGGTGTGAAGTGGCGACGTCAGCCCAGTTTCAGTCATGGGTTCAGGCTCGGACTTCTGCTTTACGGGTCGCATTTGGGTCGATCACGTCGCGGATCAATCGCAGTTCTTCATCGGTCGGCATGCGTGTCTCGGAAACTCGATCGTCGACCACGAGTTCAAAACCGGTTGCGGCGATGACCTCGTCGATCGAAACGCCGGGATGCACCGAGCGCAACCGCATGCGGTTATCGGGGGTAGCAAAATCGAGCGTGGCGAGATTCGTTACCACCCGACGGATCTCATGAAAGCGCGACGCAACCGGTCCAAGTTCACGGGCCCGATCGTATCCAACGCCACAAACCACATCGACATGGTCGACAAATAACTTCGCTGAGTGATTTGGAATGAAATAGGACGTCGTGTGATTGATCGTGTTGCCTGGAGCGCCCCGAAAGCCCAGCAATTGAGCTTTTGGTTTGTTCCAGTCACCAATGCAGGCAAAGTTCTGGTTTCCGAACTGATCCATCTGACTGGCACCCATCATGACGTGACGTTTGCCATTCCACAGCACCCCGAACATTTGGGGATACGGATTCCACGCCTCGACAACCACCGGCGCATCAGGCACGCCAACCGGCATGGCATTGGCCGCGAACATCGCATAGCCATCAGTCATCACTAAATATGGTTCGAATGTCTCGCGGGCTAACCGGCCCCCGATCATGGGGATCGTCCCAATCGGATTGCACAACCGTTCGCCGTCACCTCGGAAACATTCCGCCACCGCAACGACGCACACTTCGTCCCGTGTTGCCTCGGTCACGCCCGCGCTCCAATCACTCGTTGGTATTCGGCTTCATCAGCTACATCGAGGTAGGTCTGCTTAAATGCTTCCCACAACTCGGGAGACGTAGCCGTGGCCGCGTATTCATGCTGGAACGCTTCATCCCGCCCATAATCAGGCATGCACTCGGTGAAGTGCGCTCCATGAGGAGCTTCGACCACGCCCGTCACCATTAATCGACTGATCCGCAACGTGTGGAACGAGCCTTCCGCCGCTAAGTCATCGGTTGCAACGATACGTTCGGTCGAAAGGTACGTTTTGTCGGCGGCCATGGCCATGAGATCGTCCATGTACAGGTCAGGGCCAAGGAACTGCCCATTTCCACCTTGGTCAGCCCGATTCATGTGAATGAGGGCGGCGTCAAGCGGAATCGCTGGCATGGCGACGAGATCCTCACCATCACCGCCATCGGGGCCAGGATAAGGCGATCGGACCGTCACGATCTCGGGCATCACTCGCAACAAATCGGAACCTAGGCCCGCTCGCGTCGGTAAAAATGGGACCCGCCACGCGGCCGCTTGAAGACCCAACAACATCATGCCTTCGTCGAGTTCCATCGCTTCTACCGTTCCGCTCTGTCGAGCGATGCGAAAATGGGGTTCAAGCGCAATGGTGTCGAGCGACACAAAACCGTAAATCGCTTTTCGTACTTTCCCTGCCGCGCACAACAACCCGATGTCAGGTCCGCCGTAACTGACAATCGTCAGATCAGTCAAAGACGAACGAAGAATGGCTCGCACCAACGACATGGGTTTGCGACGCGATGCCCATCCCCCGATACCGATCGTCATGCCACTGCGCAGTTCAGCGACAACATCTTCTTCAGTCATCCGCTTATCGGGGATCATTGGTCAAAATCCGCATCACGTTTAGCCACAAATGCATCGCGTGCCTCGTCACTGACTCCTGAGAGATTCAATTCGAAGGTGAACCCTTGTTCGAAGCGGTAACTGCGTTTCACATCGATGGGATCAATGCCGTTGAGGCACTCTTTTGCCGCTCGAATCACCGTCGGACTCTTTTCGGCGATCTGCACCGCTACGGCAATCGCCGCGCCCCGCAGGTTTTCGGGTTCGACCACTTCGAGAACCGATCCAAAGTGCTTCAACTCATCGGCGCTAGCAGTAGCTGAGGTATAGACCATCGCTCGCATCTTGTGCTGCGGGACCAGTCGGGCCAAGTGGGTCGCAGCGCCGAGCGCGCCGCGGTCAACTTCAGGAAGTCCAAAAGTGGCGTCGCTCGCCGCCACGATGATGTCGGCATTACCGACCAGGCCGATACCGCCGCCAAGGCAAAACCCGTTTACCGCAGCGATAACTGGAACTGCGCACTCATAAACCGCAGCGAACGCCGCATAGCAACCACGATTCGCTCCGATCAACGCTCCGTATCCCTCAGTGGCCTGCATCTCTTTTATGTCCACTCCGGCGTTGAACCCACGACCTTCGGCCCGAAGGATCAGCACCCGAACTGCTGGATCGTTCCCTAGCGTCCGCACGATGTCGGCCAACTCAAACCAGCCAGCCACGGTCAGCGCGTTTACCGGTGGGTTGTTCATCACAACTTCGGCGATCCCGTCGCTGATGGTGTGTGATATCGGCATGCGGTCCCCCATACGTTTTGAATCCGGTTGCGAATCGGCCCAAACCGTACCGCATCACCCTCATCGATATTTCCGGGTCGGGTAGCGTTATCGCCATGACAACGTCTCCCGACCCCCTTGACTTCACCAGCCGAACCGTTCTGGTCACTGGCGGCACAAAAGGGGTCGGCAGAGGGATCGCCGAAGGGTTCCTACGAGCGGGGGCAACGGTGGTGATCACTGCTCGATCGGCACCGTCCGAACCAGTCGCCGCGAATGGACGAGTAGCCACCTTCGTGGCTGCAGATCTGCGAGAGCCCGACCAAGCGGCAAGCGCGGTCAACGCGGCAGCGAACATCGGCGACGGACATCTCGATGCGGTCGTCAACAACGCAGGCGGGTCGCCGTCAGCCGACGCCGCAACCGCGTCGCCGCGCTTTTCTGAAGCGATTTTGCGGCTCAATTTGCTCGCTCCACTCCATGTCGCTCAAGCGGCAAATGCGATCATGCAGCAACAATCCGACGGTGGAGCAATCGTCAGCATCGGGAGTGTGAGTGGCATACGACCATCCCCCGGGACCGCGGTCTACGGCGCATCGAAGGCCGGACTCATCGGTCTCACCCAGTCGCTCGCGGTTGAATGGGCTCCGAAGGTTCGACTCAATGTGCTCACCGCTGGGTACATCCGCACCGAGCAGGCTCACTTGTTTTATGGCGACGAGGATGGCATGGCCCGCGTCGCCGCCACCGTTCCGATGCAACGCTTAGCGACACCTGTAGACATTTTCGATGCGTGTCTATTCCTCGTGTCACCAATGTCGAGTTACATAACCGGAGCGAACTTGGTCATACACGGGGGTGGCGAGCGGCCTGGATTCCTTGACGCAGCGGGACTCGAGTAAGTGACGTTCGCCGCGTGCCTGAGCTTCGCGGCGTCGTGAAGTGATGTTGATACCGTCGCCGGCATTTCGTGAATTTCGCGAACTGGCGCGCAAAGGTTCGGATCAAGCAGTCATCGACCGGGGGCAATCAGTACTCGATGCACTCGGTTCCGATGCGGCACAGCAGGTGTTGATCCCCGCTGCGCTGGTCCTCATTGGATCGAGCTTGTATGCCGCTGATCGGTTTGCCGATGCAGCGGCTTACCTTGAGCGCGGCCTCGCTGACCTTCCCCATTCGGCGGCGACACGCGAGATCGGTGACGGCGATCCGTACACCATCACCTATTTGGAACTATTACTTCGCCTCGGTCGTTTTCGTGATGCTTGGTCGATCGCCGAAACGGCAAGTGAACCAACTCAGTCACTTGAAGTTCGGTTGGGCGCCACCCGCGCCCAGGTAGCGGTGACCTCCGCATTCGGCGACTTCGACCGCTCGCAACAATTGCTCAATACGGCCGCCGGCATCGCCAAGCGACTTCGAAATCGGCAATCCGCAGCCATTGTCGATGGCGACCGCGCAATGGTGCTCGCCCGTCAGGGCCGGATTGTCGAAGCCGTCGCGCTTGCCGATCAGGTGCTGGTGCTACTCGGCCGCCTCGGAGCCGGACCAGTACTCGCCCAATCGTCAACCCAAGCAGTAGCGATCACCACGACGTTGGCCCGCATTGCACAACGAACTGGCGACGACATGACCGCTCAACGGATGCTGCTACTCGCGGCGGGGCCAACCGAACACACCGGACGAAGGTTCGACCGCGCGTTATTTGAACTTGCCCAAGCAACGGTCTGGAACCAAACCGGTTTCACGGAACTCGCCGAGGGTGCGGCCGACGATGCCCGCCGCACGTTTCTTTTCCTTGGTTGCGCTCCGGCTGCTGCCGAAACCCAACAATTGCGTGGCGAAATTGCTGCCTGCCGGGGTCTGACTCTCTCAGCACGACCGCTATTACAACAAGCGAGGGCCGAATATGGCGCGCTCGGGCTCAACCGCCACGTCAGCGACATTGACGCATTACTGCGCACCTGACGACGGTCCGACGCAGTCGTGCGCCATTGGATTACGAGGCGATCAACCACAACAAGCCGGTCGGCTACCGTGGCCGAATTCGGCGTGTCCATCCTCAATGGCGCGGTGTTCGACAAGGAGGCCCAGTGGCCGACAAGACCAAAGTCCCCGCGATCGAGGGATGGTTCACAACTGATCCCGAAAATCCTGCGCTCATAGGCACCCAATGCGCGAGTTGTTCAGCCATATTTTTCCCACGAGAGTCGTCTTACTGTCGCAACCCCGACTGTCAAGGTCGTGAGTTCGTCGACATCGAACTCAGCCGAACCGGAACGATTTGGTCATTCACCGACAATCGTTATCAGCCACCATCGCCGTACGTGTCGCCCGATCCGTTCGTTCCTTACACCATTGCCGCGGTCGAACTCGCAGCTGAACAGATCGTGGTACTCGGCCAAGTTGTTGCCGGTATCGACATCGAACAACTCCATGCCGGGATGCCGGTCGAACTCGTATTGGGCACATTGTATGAAGACGATGAAAACGAGTACCTGATCTGGCGTTGGAGCCCCCTCAACACATCCGCGGCAACTGAAATGGAGCGATCCTGATGGGTACCGACCACGAAGTAGCAATCCTTGGCGTCGGCATGCACCCATGGGGAAAATGGGGACGAAATTTTGTCGAATACGGCGTTGTCGCTGCCCAACAAGCCCTTGCCGATGCTGGCCTGGCATGGTCTGACATCGAGTTTGTGGCCGGGGCCGACACCATCCGAAATGGCTACCCCGGGTACATCGCGGGCGCGACGTTTAGCCAAGCCCTCGGTTGGAAAGGCAATCGCGTTGCGAGCTGTTATGCCGCGTGTGCTTCCGGTGCGCAAGCGATCAACATCGCGCGCGCCCAAATCCTGGCTGGACTCTGCGATGTTGCACTAGTCATCGGGGCCGACACGACACCAAAGGGCTTTTTTGCACCGGTCGGTGGAGATCGGCCCGATGATCCTGACTGGCTGCGCTTTCGACTACTCGGCGCGACAAATCCCACCTACTTCGGCCTCTATGCCCGACGTCGAATGGAGCAATACGGTGCGACGACCGACGACTTCGCCCGAGTCCGCGCTAAGAACAGTCGCCATGGCGCGTCAAACCCCAATGCCCGTTATCCGAAAGTGTTTTCCGAAGCCGACGTGCTCGCCTCTCCGGTCGTAGCGAATCCACTTACCTTGTTGGAAATTTGCGCAACTTCCGATGGTGCCGCCGCGATCATTTTGACCAGCAAGGAATTTGCCCGAACGCGCAGTACGAACGCGGTGAAAATTGCCGCAGTATCGACGGTGACTCCCACCTACCCCCAAACGGTTCTCGAACTTCCTGGTTTCGCCACCGACGCGGCCGTTGGATTGCAATCGCCCGATCGACCATTTCGCGATGCCATTGCATTCGCCGCCTACGAGGAAGCGGGTCTCGGGCCCGAAGACCTCGATATGGCTGAGGTCTATGACCTCTCCTCGGCGCTTGAACTCGACTGGTACGAAAACATTGGATTATGTGCCGAGGGCGAGGCCGAAGGACTGCTGCGAGACGGTGCAACGGAAATTGGCGGACGAATTCCCGTCAATCCAAGCGGCGGCTTGGCATGTTTTGGCGAGGCAATACCAGCCCAAGCATTAGCGCAGGTCTGTGAACTCACTTGGCAAATTCGTGGTCAAGCGACCGGCCGTCAGGTCGAAGGAGCGCGAGTGGGAATCACCGTAAACCAAGGTTTGTTTGGACACGGCTCCTCGGTCATTGTCACGGCCTAATGGCGCGCACCAAAGCAACGCTGTGGCGCGGCTACCGGCGGCCTATTTTGCGCGACGGCGTATTGTGGTTCGCGGTACTCCTCGGAGTTTGCGGCACCATGATTCAGTCCCCGTTTTCGGGATGGACCGGTTCAGTAAACGACTGGCTCATCTTGTTGCTGCAGTTCACAGTCACTCTGTGCGCCGCATTGATTTTGGTCGGCGTGATAGCGGCCACGGTTCGCGGCTTTGGACAAGGATGGCGAACTGCCGAGACTGATCCGTCGACAGCGACTCAAGAGACGACTCTCCCCATAGATCGCCCTGCGCATCTCGACAAAGCTGAACGACATGTTCGAGCGTTTGGTCGAGCCTTCGGAGCAGCGCGTCGCACGTACCGTGATTCAGACTGACTCACTTAGGGATGTTGGCTGCTAACTGAAATCACTTCACCAGTCATGTACGACGAGTAATCGCTGGCGAGAAACACCATGGTGTTGGCAATTTCCCATGGTTCTGCCGCACGCCCGAATGCCTCGCGTTCGGTCAATTCGTCTAGCAGCTCATCCGAGGTGACTTTGGCCAAAAAGGGATGCATCGCCAGGCTGGGTGCTACGGCATTTATCCGGATTCCGGCTGGCGCTGCTTCTACTGCCGCACAACGAGTGAGCGCCATCACACCGGCCTTGGCTGCGGCATAGTGCGCTTGTCCAGCCTGCGCTCGCCAACCCAAAACTGACGCGTTATTCACGATGACGCCCTTACCGCGCGGCACCATATGCTGCAACGCAGCGCGGGTCGCGCGAAACGTGCCAGTGAGGGTCACATCGATGACCAGACTCCATTGCTCGTCGGTCATTTCGATCAGTTCCGCCGTCCCGCCAAGGCCGGCGTTGTTGATGAGCACGTCGATGTGACCCAGTTCGGCAGTCGCGGTCGCAAAGAGGTGATCGATGTCGTCCTGAATCGTCACATTACAGATCGCGGACGCGACTGGCCGACCCGCGAGTTCGCTGAGCGTCGCCACTGCTTCGGCAAGCCGGCGCTCGTGGGAGTCGCTGACGAGGACCGTCGCACCTTCTTCAATGCACCGTCGCGCTGCGGCTGAACCGATACCGGTGCCCGCCGCTGCGGTTACCACGACTGTGCGACCTTCGAGTAAGCCATGTCCTTCGACATACGGCGGAACAGTTACAGGCACAATGATTCTCCGGTCTTGAGGTTGGTCGGTCAGCTTGCCACTCGCGGTTCAGGGGCAAGCCCGAGACCACGTTCGCCGATGATGTTGGATTGGATTTCATTTGACCCGCCGTAGATGGTGTCGGCGCGGGTGTACAGAAACAACCGCTGGGCCGCGTTCAATTCATAGGGTGCATCATCGATGATGAGGCCGTCGGTACCAAGCGCATCGAGAAATAACTCACCTAAGTCCCGATGAAGTCGAGCCCAATACAGTTTCGAGATGTAGGCGGCACCACTGAGTTCGGGACGATCGGCTTGGGTCAACATGCGTTGGCTATTCCAACGCATGATCTCAATTCTGGTCCATGCATCGGCGATCCGCTGCCGGAATTTTGGATCAGTTGATCGTCCATTCTTCTTTGCAACAGTGGTGATTTCGCTTAACTCTCGGGCAAACCCGAACTGTTGGCCAAGCGTTGATGCTCCTCGCTCAAAAGCCAACAATCCCATCGCAACTTTCCATCCATTGTTCACGCCACCCACGACCATGTCGCTCGGTGTGCGCGCACCAGAAAAGAAAACCTCGTTGAACTCCGAAGTCCCGGTGAGCTGCACGATGGGGCGAGTTTCAATGCCTTCGGCGTCCATTCGAATGAGGAGAAATGAAATGCCCTGGTGTTTCGGCGCATCACGATCAGTTCGGGCCAATACGAAACACCAGTCACTCCAATGGGCTAACGAGGTCCACACCTTCTGCCCATCGAGTACCCACTCATCGCCATCAAGCACAGCTCGAGTTTGGATGTTGGCCAAATCGGATCCGGCATCAGGTTCGGAATAACCCTGACACCACAGTTCGTGTCCCGATCGAATCGCAGGAAGGAACCGGTCCTGCTGGTGTTTGGTTCCAAAGTGGATCAACGTCGGGCCAATAAGCCCTTCACCAATGTGTCCCAGTCGACCGGGACCGCCGGCGCGCGCGTATTGCTCGAAGTAGATGACTTGCTGATCGAGCGTGAGCCCACGACCACCGAACTCACGCGGCCACCCCACGCAGGTCCAACCATCAGCGCCGAGACGCCGCTCCCAAGCCAGTCGCTCGTCAAAAAATGAGTGCTCGTCACCGGGTCCACCCCGGTCGCGTATCGACGCAAACTCTCCCTGCAACAGTTCGTCGAAATAGTCCCGCACCTCTTTGCGGAACGCTTCGGATTCGGGCGTCAATCGGAGGTCCATGGCGTCGGGATCGTACACCTGACACTTGGTCAGATCAGGAAGCGACTGATCGACTCGACGACGCACGCCGGCTTGGAACCGCCTTCGATTTCCACCGTCATGACGATCGTTGTCTGAATGCCACCGGCAACTTCTTCGACCGCAGTAAGCGTCGCGGAACCGCGAATGCGCGATCCAACCGGCACCGGAGCAGGGAAGCGCACCTTTCCAGTGCCGTAATTCACCCCCATCGATACGCCACGTACCTCAACAATTTCCGGCATAAATGCGTTGGAAAGCGACAAGGTCAAGTACCCGTGGGCGATCGTTCCCCCGAACGGCCCCGTCGCTGCTCGTTGCGGATCTACATGGATCCATTGATGATCACCAGTCGCTTCAGCGAACAGATCAATCCGATCTTGGGTGATCTCAATCCATTCACTTGTGCCAAGGTCGCGACCAACGGCATCCTTAACCTGTTCAACTCCCTCGAAGACTGTCTGTGCCATGCGAGGATGATGCCATGCAGAACGATGCAACATTCAACTTGGCCGATCGAATGTTTCGTTCGATCGAGAGCGGCGACTTCGACCAGTTAGCTGCCTGCTATTCCCCCGACATCGTCGTGTGGACCAATGTCGACGAAAAAGAGCTTGATCAAGTCGAATCGCTGCACCTTGTGCGATGGTTATGCAACAACCTTGACGACCTCCGCTATGACGTCACACGCCGTGTAGCGCTACCAGACGGGTTCATCCAGGAGCATGTACTCCGAGGCACCGCCCCCAATGGTGCAACCATCGCGATGCCGGCTTGCGTCATCGCAACAGTCACTAATGACAAGATCACCCGTATCCACGAATACCTCGACCCATCGGGCGTTGCATCACTTGCTTCCTGAGAGGATGATCCATTGACCGAATTCGAAACCTTGCTGTATGAACAAGACCAAGGCGTGGCCTGGGTAACCCTCAATCGCCCCGACGCCTACAACGCCTTTACGCCGACCATGCAACGCGAACTGGCGACATTGTGGAATGACCTCAAGACCAATGACGACGTGCATTGCATCGTTCTGACTGGGTCGGGCGAAAAAGCGTTTTGCACCGGGATCGACCGCACCAGCATCGCTACTGGCGACGGCTTTGCCTTCGACCCATTTACCTACGACGATCCCGGCCGTCAGCTCGGCCCCAAGAGCAACGGATTATGGAAACCGGTGATCGCCGCCGTAAATGGCATGGCCTGTGGCGGCGCGTTCTACTTCTTGGGCGAGGTCGAATTCGTTATCGCTGCCGACCATGCAACATTTTTTGACCCCCACGTCACCTACGGAATGGCCGCGGTTTACGAGCCGATTTTGATGTCTCGTCGCATGCCATTTGGCGAGGTTATGCGAATGAGCCTGCTTGGCAATCATGAACGGATTAGTGCTCAACGGGCCTTCGACATTGGTTTGGTCTCGCAGGTTGTACCGGCTGGCGAACTTCACGACGTGGCCGCGTGGGCGGCTCAGGCAATTGCGTCACAGCCACCACGCGCAGTGCAAGCCACAGTTCGTTCACTTTGGGCCGCACGAGACCTATCAACGCAACAGGCAATAGACCTGGGCGGCGCACTACTCAATTTGGGTATCGACCAACGCGATCTCGATGATGGGCAGGCGCAATTTTCAAGCGGCGCGCGCATCGAGTGGCGCACGCGATAACGCGCTGGAGCATCGGGATCAACCATGCTTGCATCCACTGTTCGGGAAGCCGCGCAGCGTTTCGGCGACCACCCGTGTTTCGTCGCAGCCGCCGGCTGGGCCATGTCCTATACCGACCTTGACCGCCTGAGCGATCAAGCAGCCGTTGGGTTGGCGATCCGAGGAGTTCGTTACGGCGATGTTGTTGCACTCGCATTGCCGTCGACTCCTGACTATGTAGTCGTGTATGCCGCCCTCGCCAAACTCGGAGCGATAACTGCTGGTGTGAATCCACGATCAACTGTCGCCGAACGGGCCGCTGTGCTTACGGTCGCACAACCGGTGCTGGTGGTCGCGTCAATCGAACTGGCCGAAGCGATCCCGCCAGAGTTTCCCGTCGAGATAGTAACCATCGCTACCGACTGCGATGGCCTTGTCCGCGAACTTCGTCAGCACCAACCTTCTGCACTCAATATCCTTCCCGACGATCCGGACCGACTCGTAGCCATTGTCTTCACCTCGGGAACCACCGGAACTCCGAAAGGGGCAATGTTCGGTGAACGCGAACTCGCTGCAGTCGTCGCTGCCGACATTGGCGATCGCTGGGGCGGCGGCGGAGCGATGCTGGCGGGCACTCAATTCGCCCATGTCGGATTCATGACCAAACTTCCGTGGTATCTGCGCCTTCGAACCACCACCTATTTACTGGAACGCTGGCGAGCCGCCGACGTACTCGAACTCGTCAGCTCGAAGTCCATGACCAGTATCGGAGGCGTCGCCCCTCAGCTAGCGCTCCTGTTGCGCCAACCGAACTTTGATGACTACGACCTGTCCGCAGTGTCAACCATCATTATGGGCGGAGCGCTCTCGCCTCCGGCGCTGGTCCGCGAGGCGCGCCAACGGATCGGTGCCGCGTACTCGATCCGCTATTCATCAACCGAGTCTGGCGGAGTAGGAACGGGAACCGACTTCGATGCGCCCGACGACGAGGCGCTTTTTACCGTCGGACGACCCCGACCGGGGGTTTCGATTTCAGTTCGCGGTTCTGACAATTCGGAACTAACGACCGGCGAAATCGGCGAAATCTGTTTGCAAACGCCAACACAACTTCGCGGTTACTGGCGTGACCCAGTCACCACTGCCGCAACCATCCGCGACGGATGGGTTTATTCTGGCGATCTGGGCTACCTCGATCCGTCGGGATGCCTTCACCTTGCGGGCCGAAGCAAGGAGATGTACATACGCGGCGGCTACAACGTCTATCCACTCGAAGTTGAGGCAGTGCTCGCTTCCCACCCCAACGTGCTGGAACTTGCGATCGTCCCGCGATCCGACTCGGTCATGGGGGAGATCGGTGTCGCCGTCGTCGTTGCCCGACCAGCTACTACCACACCCACCCTTGACCAACTTCGCCAATTCGGGGCTGCATACCTCTCGTCATACAAGCTTCCAGAAGCTATCCGAATCGTTGATGAGCTTCCGCTCACACCCATGCAGAAAGTTGATCGGCAACGTTTGGCCGACGCCGAAACACAGTAGGGAGTTAGTCCGATACCGAACCATACTGGGCGCGCAGCGTCGCCATTTCGGCAAACACTCTGGTTGTGTCAACCGGTTGATCCCATGGAATGCCAGCAAACTCCCGATAGGCGCGATCGACTTGAAATACCAGACGTTCGGGTTCAGTCCATAACGAATACGGGCCGAGATCAATTCGCTGAGCCGCTTCAAGGGTTGAGCGACCGCGATCGAAACTTTCGCGCGCTTCGATGAGCACGTATTGCAGATACTCGCGCTGTCCCCTGAGCCCGTCGACTGTGGCCAGCGGCCCGTGTCCGGGAACCACAACCTCTGGATGCAACGCTTCGACTCGCTTCAAAGCTTCGATCCAGTTGGCGAAGGTGCCCTCCCAACCAATTGGGGTACAGCGGTGAAAGAGGATGTCTCCAGTGAACACAACCCCATCATCGGGGAGATGAATGACAACATCGCCAGGAGTGTGGGCTGGACCTACGTAAAGCAGGTGCGCAGGTTTGCCATCCAGGTCAACAACCGCGTCACCCTCAATCAGCGTCGTCGGAGGAGTGACGACGATGTCTCGAAAATCGAAGGTCTGCAGTGCAGCCACCAGCGCAGCAAAAGGCGAATCCGGTTCGACTCCTTCGCACAGCGCAACAAAGATCGCCGGCGAAAGTTCACGCTCCATATACTGCGCACAAAGGCGATGTCCGATGATTTCGGTGCCTACCTCGGCAAATAGTTGGTTGCCCCAGCAGTGATCACCATTGTGGTGCGTATTGATCAACCGTTTCGCCGGATCGGAATTCACCGTTGCATACAGGTCGATCATCTGTTGCGTTCTCGGCAGGTCCCACATGGTGTCAACCACTAAGCCGCCGTCACGATCAATAAACCCAGAATTCGACGCACCAAGACCCGTGTCAGGTTGCAAGCACGCGTACAAATCAGACCCAATCGGAACCAGTTCCATTGCTCCCCCGTCTGCAAACGTTGGTCACGAAGGTATCGCATGCGGTGATCGGCCAGTGTCGACTACTTTTCCTGACGTACGCGAGCTTTCCGAGGGACGACACGTTGAACCCTAAGCTGGCGATCACCTCGGTACTATCCATCTTCAAGGAGAGCCAGTGCTACGACACGTCGTTTTGATGCGATTTATTCCTAACGTCACCACCGACCAGGTTGACGAACTCACCGCCGACCTCTTGACCCTTCCCGGCTCCATTGCTGAAATTAAAGCGTATTCGTGCGGAAGAAACGTTGGTGAAGCCAACAAGAATTGGCATTTTGCCGTTGTTGCCGAATTCGCCACTTCAGCAGACCACGAGGCATACCTCACCAATGAACGTCATCTCGAAGTCATTGCCACTCGGATTCACCCCATTTTGGCCGAGCGAGCTGCAGTCCAATACGAGTTCTGACCCGACATGAAAACGTCGCAATATCGGATTGCAGCAGACTCAAAAGTCGTGCTGCCTCATTTGCCATCGGGCGACACCGACGGCTTCAACGGAAACAAAACCGACGCGCTGCGCCGAATCGAAGAACAATCAGCTCGACTCTTTGATCTTCAGCAACTGTTGTACGCCGATAATTCGCGCAAAGTCCTCGTGGTGCTGCAAGGGATGGACACCTCAGGCAAGGACGGCACCATCAAGCACGTATTCAAAATGGTCAATCCATTGGGCGTCAAAGTTGCGAACTTCAAACGACCCAACGATGTCGAACTTGAACACGATTACCTCTGGCGTGTTCATCACAATGTTCCCCGCTCAGGCGAAATTACGATTTTCAACCGATCCCATTATGAAGACGTGCTCGTCGTTCGGGTGCACGATCTCGTCCCAAAGCACACGTGGGAGAGACGCTTTGCCCACATCCGCAACTTCGAATCTATGCTCGCTGACGAAGGCACCGTCATTCTCAAGTTCTTCCTGCATATCTCACGCGAAGAACAGGGCAAACGCCTCCAAGAACGGCTCGACAATCCGGCCAAACATTGGAAGTTTGAGCACGGTGACATTGAAGAGCGGCGTTATTGGGACCAATACACCACTGCCTACCAAGATGCGATCAGTCGAACCTCAACATCAGACGCACCCTGGTATGTCATCCCAGCGGACAAAAAATGGTACCGAAACCTTTTGATTTCGACCGTACTGGTCGAGACGCTCGAAAGTCTCAATCTGTCGTATCCGGCGCCGAAAACTGATCTCGCCGACATCGTCATCGAGTCGTGAGCTGACTCATCGGTTTTCTAAACCGAAACGTTTGCTGCCCGCAGCCGTGCATGGGCTCGGGCGAGCGCAGCAGTAGCTTCTGCGATTTCATGATCACTTTCGCTGGCTCCAACCGCAGCTTCGGCGCTCGCCGCCGCCGCTTCAGCTCGCGAGGCGTCAATGGTTTCCGATAGCTCGGCGAGGTCGGACAAAATCGTGACCCGGTCTTGCATGATTGAGATAAACCCGCCGTGGGCCGCAGCTCGCGAGCGGGTTCCGTCAACAGCAACGATTTCGACTACCCACGTGTCGAGCGCACCGACAAATGGCGCGTGGCCCGAAAGGAAGGCGATGTCACCACCGCCCAACGTGCGCGCCACCACCATCGACGCTTCGGTTACCAATAGCACGCGCTCAGGCGAGACAAGCTCGACCTGCAACGGCATCAGGCGTTCTTCTCAAGTTCGCGAGCCTTGGCCCGCACCGAGTCAGCGTCACCGACGTTCAAGAACGCTTGCTCCGGCATGTCATCAAGATCGCCACGCACCAACTGATCGAACGAGTCGATGGTGTCTTCAATTGAAACCGTCACACCTTCAAGGCCAGTAAAGACCTTCGCAACGTTGAACGGTTGCGACAAGAACCGCTGCACCTTGCGGGCACGGTTCACGGTGATGCGATCTTCTTCCGAAAGCTCGTCGAGACCGAGAATGGCGATGATGTCTTGCAATTCCTTATACCGCTGCAGTACTTCTTGCACCCGGCGGGCGACGTCATAGTGACGTTGCCCAACGACTTCCGGCGCCAGAATTGTTGAAGTCGAGGCGAGCGGATCGACGGCGGGATAAATTCCGAGCGACGCAATCTCTCGGGACAACTCCGTTGTCGCATCGAGATGGGTGAAGGTCGTGAACGGCGCCGGATCGGTGTAATCGTCTGCCGGCACGTACACCGCCTGCAGCGACGTGATCGACTTACCGCGAGTTGAGGTGATTCGTTCCTGAAGCTCGCCCATTTCGTCAGCAAGCGTCGGCTGATAACCCACCGCGGATGGCATACGCCCAAGCAGCGTCGACACTTCAGAACCGGCCTGCACGAATCGGAAAATGTTGTCAACAAACAACAACACGTCTTGGCCCTGAACGTCACGGAAATACTCGGCCATAGTCAGCGCCGAAAGCGCAACTCGCAAGCGCACGCCTGGCGGCTCATCCATCTGACCAAAGACCAACGCTGCCTTTTCAAGCACGCCGGTCTCTTCCATTTCGAGCAGGAGGTCGGTTCCCTCACGGGTGCGTTCGCCCACGCCGGCAAACACCGATACACCACCGTGCTGAGTAGCGACCCGGTTGATCATCTCCTGGATGACCACGGTCTTACCCACGCCCGCACCACCGAACAGTCCGATCTTGCCGCCCTGCACGTAAGGCGTAAGAAGGTCGATCACCTTGAGGCCGGTGGGAAACACCAGGGCCTTGGGCTCGAGGGTTTCAAAAGCGGGTGCCTCGCGATGGATATCCCACCGCTCCTTCACGTTTTCGAGCACCGAAACGGGCGCATTCAACGGCTCGCCGATGACATTCCAGACTTTGCCAAGCGTCACATCGCCCACCGGCACGCTGATGCCACGGCCCGTGTTCCGCACGGTCGTACCGCGGGTAAGGCCGTCAGTTGGCTTTAGCGCCACCACCCGAACGCGACTGTCGCCAATTTGCTGAGCGACTTCACCGGTCACGAGCACTTCGCTGCCATCAAGGTTAATCGTCCATTGCACCGCGTAGTTGATCTCGGGTAGCGAGCCACGTGGGAACTCGACGTCGACCACGGGTCCGGCAATCGCTACGACGCGGCCTTCCTTCAATGCCGGAGCGTCTGACGCTTGGCTCGTGGGATTCTCGGTGACGGTCATCTGGGATTCTCCTGGTGCGTTCGGATCAGTGCTGCGAGGCGAGGTGATCGGTGGGGTCAAGGTGCTCGGGAAACAGGTGCTCGGGCGTTAGGCGATCGAGCAACAGATCAACCGGGGCACCCTTGTCATCTTTGAGAGCTTCAGCACCACTAACGATTTCCATGATCTCGGTAGTGATGGAATCTTGTCGAGCCCGGTTCATGATGCGGGTCAATTTGGTCTTCAGTTCATCGGCGTTGTCGGTAGCAGCCTTCATGGCTCGCTGACGCGCCGCCTGTTCGGCCGCAGATGCATCGAGCAGTGCGGAAAGGATGCGTGCTTCGACATAGCGCGGAAGGATCGCATCGAGGATCCCCGAAGGCGACGGCTCGTATTCGAGGTCGCCGGACGGTCCAGCGCCCGAGCCAGCATCAGACTCGCCGACATCGACGACGAGTGGCAAGAAGCGACGCACGACGGCTTCTTGTGATGACGAGTTGATGTATCGGGTATAGGCGAGATCCACCGTACTGAGTTCGCCTGACTCAAAATGTTCACGGAACGATGCCGCAATCTGTCGAGCATCTTCGTAAGTCGGCTTGTCGGACATTTTCGAAAAATGGGCGTCAATCCGGTACCCACGAAAGCGGAAGTACTTCTCGCCTTTGGTCCCGATCACGATCAGTGAATAATCCTGACCCGCCGCCTCCGCCGCCTTAATTTCACGCTCGGCCATGCGAATCACGCTGGAGTTGTAGCCGCCGCAAAGACCTCGGTCCGATGTCACCACGATGATTGCGGCTTTGGTGGCATCAGGATTTTCACGCAGCAATGGGTGATTCTTTGCCGCCCCAGCACGAACCAAGTCAAGAATCATCGCCGTGATCTGCTCGCTATATGGCCGAGCCTCAGCCGCGCGGTCCTGAGCTTTCACCACTCGGGTTGCCGCGATGAGTTCCATGGCGCGCGTGATCTTCCTCGTCGACTCAACGCTTCGAATGCGACGGCGGAGAGTCCGCTCCTGACCACCGGCCACGATTAGGCCTCAGTCTCGTTACGAGCGATTTCGTCTTCGGGAAGGATCGCTTCTGCTCGACCGCCAGCGTGGGTGACCACTGCGTCACCAACTTCGATGTCATCGGCGGCGATGCCGCCAAGGGTTGCGTCGCTCGGCGAGAACTCCTCAACGAAGTCGCCAATCGCTGCTTCAAGGGCGCCATCGGCAGGCATTTTGCCCGTCTCGGTGATTCCGTCGAGGATCGCACTGTGCCGACCCCGCAGATAGTCGAGGAGGTCGGCTTCGAAACGCTTCACATCGGAAATGGGCAACGTGTCAAGGAACCCGCCGGTGCCAGCCGCGATAATCGCCACCTGCTCATTCATCGGCATCGGTGAATTCAGGTTTTGCTTCAACAACTCGGTCAAGCGATAGCCGCGATCGAGTTGCGCCGCGGAAATCTTGTCGAGTTCCGACCCGAAAGTTGCGAACGACTCGAGTTCACGGAACTGGGCCAAATCGAGCTTGAGTGTGCCTGACACCGTTTTCATTGCCTTGGTTTGGGCTGCTCCACCCACGCGAGAAACTGAAATGCCCACGTCGACTGCGGGTCGCACACCGGACTTAAACAGATCGTCTTGCAGATAGACCTGCCCATCAGTGATCGAGATCACGTTGGTCGGGATGTAGGCCGATACGTCGCCAGCCTTGGTCTCAATCACTGGCAGCGCGGTGAGCGAGCCCGCGCCGAGATCGTCGGACAGTTTCGCGGCCCGCTCGAGCAGACGGCTATGCAAATAGAACACATCGCCCGGGTAGGCCTCGCGTCCTGGTGGGCGGCGCAGCAGCAGCGACATCTGACGATACGCCTCGGCTTGTTTCGAAAGGTCGTCGTAGACGATGAGGGCAGCTTGGCCGTTATCCATCCAGTGCTGACCCATCGCACAACCGGCGTAGGGCGCCAGATACTTAAACGGCGCTGGATCGCCAGCCGAGGCCACCACGACCACGGTGTAATCAAGCGCACCATATTCACGAAGCGTGTTCACCGTTTGCGACACGGTCGAGGCTTTCTGGCCTATCGCGACATAAATGCATTTCACGTTCTGACCCTTTTGGTTCAAAATCGTGTCGATGCAAATTGTGGTCTTGCCGGTCTTGCGGTCACCAATGATGAGCTGACGCTGGCCACGACCGATTGGGGTCATAGCGTCGATTGACTTGATGCCAGTCTGCATTGGCTCGTGGACCGGCTGGCGACCGACGATGCCAGGAGCCTGCACCTCCATGCGTCGCATTTCGGCGCCAACGATGTCACCCGCGCCGTCAATCGCGTTACCGAGCGCATCAACGACCCGGCCAAGCATCGCGTCGCCGACCGGCACTGACAGAATCCGCCCGGTTGCCTTGACCGGCGCACCTTCTTGAACCTGCGCTGATGACTCAGCATCACCCAGGATCACTGCGCCGATCGACTCTTCGTCAAGGTTCAGCGCGAGGCCAAGGGTTCCGCCCTCAAATTCGAGCAGTTCGTTGACCCCAACATCGGGAAGGCCAGATACTCGAGCGATGCCATCACCAACTTCGAGTACCCGTCCGATCTGACGGAGCTCGACATCGGGATGAAAATCGGCGAGGTTCTTCGTGAGGCTCGCTGTGATGTCGCTGGTATTGATCGTAAGTTCGGCCATGAGATTCGACTTCTTCCTTGACGGGCATTCGCGGCTGGATCGGCGCACGCCAACTGGCGCCGCGGGACGACGGGCTTGGCTAGTTGGACACTCGCATGGTCTCTCGGAGTTGGCTCAGGCGATGGCGGACCGATCCGTCGATCACCGTGTCACCGATTTGGGTGATCACACCACCAAGGACCGTTGGGTCAATGATGACTTTGACTTCGACCGCACCACCGACGGCGCGACTAAGCGCATCGGTCAAGCGAGCAAGTTGGTCATCGGTCAATTCGATCGCTGAACGCACTTCGGCGACCGATCGGTCACCGCGACGGGCAATCAACTCGACAAATCGGTCAATGATCGCGGGCAGGTCTCGGGCGTGCCCGACACCAACCACCATTGAAACCAGAGCAATTGTGACCGTGGACGCCTTGCCCGCTAGGAGGTCCTCAACAATTTGCTGACGGCGAGCCGCGGGCAAGTTCTGATCAGTCAGCGCGTCGCTCAGTTCATCAGAACCTTCGATAACTCGCGCCAAACGGAACAATTCGTCAGCCACTTCGGCTGCGTTCGGTTCGTTGGTAGCAACGGACAGCAACGCCTCGGCGTAACCGGTTATCCGCTGCTCGTTTTTGGTCTGCTCGGCCACGAGCCGATCTCCTTCGAAGTTTCGTCCGCCGAGAATTCGGCGAGCGGGTTTAGTTCGTCGATCCGACCTGGTTGATGTAATTCTCGATCAGATCGACCTGCGTCTGGCGATCAAGGCTCTTGTGTACGACGGCCTCGGCAGCACCAATTGCCAGTGTGGCAACTTCGCCCCGGAGGTCAGAAATCGCTTGCGCCTTCGATGCCTCAATGTCGGCTGCGGCCCGCTGCTTCAGTTCAGCAATCTCGGCTTCGGCTCGACGATGCAGTTCTGCTTTGAGTCCGTCAGCAGTCGCCCGAGCATCTTCAATGATGCGCGTTGCTTCTGCCTTGGAGTCCGCAACCTGTGCTTGGTATTGCGCCAATAGTTCCTCGGCCTCAACCTTGGCTGAGTCAGCGCGATCAAGATCGCCACGGATACGGTCGGTGCGACCCTCCATGCCTTTCTTGATACCAGGAAGCGCGAACTTCCACATGATGACCAGCAGGATGATGAACGCCAGACCGCCATAGAACAGGTCGGTCGAGTCAGGAACGATTGGACTGGTTGCCTTAACGCAATCTTCGGCCGGTAAGCCTTTGGCTGCTTTTTCCTCGACGCATTTTCCGATCTCGGTTTGCTTCACCGTCGGGTTGATCGTCGAAGTCGTGGGAGCTGCTCCGACTGCCGACGCTGACCCGACAAGCAGACCCAGCATCAAGACACCCGAGGCAATTGCCGCTCTCGTGCGCATCGGTGGGCCTAACCCTTCAGCAAGAACGCGAGGACGAACCCGAATAGGGCGAGTGCCTCGGTGAACGCGATACCGAGGAACATGGTCGTGCGGACCGGGCCAGAAGCCTCAGGCTGACGGGCCATAGCAGTGATGGCGTTACCAACCACGATACCGATACCGATACCGGGGCCAATGGCCGCGCCACCGTAAACGATGCCGGCGCCGATGGTCTTGAGACCGGCTTCCAGTTCGCCTGCGCCTTGCTCAGCGAGTACGTGCAGCAATGGACTCTCCTTCTATTCTTTTTCGGACTTACTAGGTGGATTGGGGTGAAACGTAGAACCGAGCGGTACTCGAATCAGTGCTCGGGGTGCATCGCTAGACCGATGTAAACGGCAGCGAGAATGGTGAAGATGAATGCCTGAAGAAACGAAACCAACACCTCGAAGCCCATCAATGCGATGAGCAGACCAAACGGCAGCACACCGAATGGTTTGAGGAACACTGCCTCGGCCGTGAACATGCCAGCCGACAGCACCGCGAAACTTGCCAGCAAGAGATGGCCTGCCAGCATGTTGGCGAAAAGTCGAACGGCCAACGAAAGCGGCCGAACGAAAAGCGTCGACACGATCTCAATCGGCGTGACGAGGATGTACAACGGCCACGGCACGCCAGGCGGAAACGCCATGCCCTTCAAGTAGCCAAAAAATCCTTGGCTCTTGATGCCAACTGCGTTGAACAACACCCAAATCAAAATCGCCAACTCGGCAGGAATGGCGATGTGTGCGGTCACGGGCATCTGAAATCCGGGCAGGACCTCCCAAAAGTTCAGCACCAAAATGAAGCTGAACAAGGTGAGCATGAAAGGCGTCCAACTCAGGCCCTCTTCGCCCATGCTCTGCAAGATGATGCCCTCTTGCACAAAATCGACGGCCGATTCGGCCACGTTCTGCGCTCCGGTGGGCACAAGCTTTCGCTTCGACCCAGCGATGAGGAAGAACGCAAGAATGATCACCACCGACAAAATGATTTGGATGGTGACACGTGTGACGCCATACCAATCGCTTCCCCAGATGACTTTCCACTGGACGAGCTGGCTAACGGCGGGGAACTCGAGACCGAAGGTCACCGGTCAGGCTCCTTTTTGGGGCTTGAGGCCAGGAAAGGCCAGAGACATGGACACATAACGGGTTTCCCAAATCAGCAAGCCGAGATGGGTCACGAGGACAGTAAGCAACAGCGGAACCAGCGACGCCCATGAAGTTCCCTTGACGAGCATCACCGCCCCCACGATCAAAGCCATACGAACGATGAAGCCGCCAAGAGTGGCGGCCATCAACATGGTCGGCGAAATGCGAGCCGACCACGACAGCACTGCGGCGGTCACCATGAAATTCACCAACACGATGCCGATGCCAAATGCGCTCGACAGAGCGCCGTCGATCCCCCAGATGAGTCCACATATCAAGACCAGGATCGGAGCGACCGGCAATGCCCGGCGAACCATGTCGGTCGCGATGTCAACTTCGGGTGACCCTTCGACGTAACTCACGGGCTGATCAGCCATCAGTTGCCCCGACATCCGACGGTGCGGGCTTCCGCGCCCAAGGAGCTGCGGCATCGTGAGCTTCCATCTCACTGGAGTAACGCATCACGAGTTTCCAGATTTCGTAGCCAAACACAACGAGGCCAAAGATCAAGGTAAAGACCAAATGGAGCCCGAGCCAACGATCGACGAGGAATCCGAGAAACGCAAACAGGATTGGCGTGGCGACCATTTCGAACGCGGCAGCTAATCCATCGCCGAAACCGCTGTTGATGTCTCGAACTGCACGAAGATCCATGTCGGAACCTCCTCTCAAACTTTGCTCGGCCAAACATGATCAACCAAGCATGAACTGCTCGGTATTCACGCGCTCCTTACGACCGACGCGTCGCGTCAACTAGGGCTTGTGAAGCGGAGCGCAATCTATGTTCCCGTCCGAAGTTGGTGCAAATCATGGGCGAGCCAATAATCACGCATCTGAGCCATTTTCAAGCGGTTCATCAGGCGGTTTTATGGGCTCGTTCAAGATCGCTGCCAGCGCCGCCGAGCCATCAAACTCGTCCCGATCGTCGGCTTCATTGCGGCGCGCTTCTCGCGCTCGAGGATGGAAAAGCGTAAATAAACCAAGCCCGAGCGCGGCGATTCCGATCGGAACGATGCCATCAACCCGACCGGTATAGGCCGACGAGAGAACAAAAATCGACAACAACGCCGTCCATGCCCAAAGGATGAACACGCTGCGACGATGGCCATGACCGAGCCGCATTAGCCGATGGTGAAGATGATCTTTGTCCGCGGTTGCGAGTCCAGTCCGGGTGCGGGCTCGGCGCAAAATAGCCCAAGCCATGTCGATAATCGGCACCCCAAGAATCACCAACGGTATAAACACCGGAGCGAAAAGGAACCAGGTCGTCCCACTGAAAGGCTGATCGGTGCGACCACCGACCACCATCGTCGATGCGGCCATCAACAACCCCAAAAGCAAGGCACCCCCATCACCCATGAAGATTCGAGCGGGATGCACATTCCACGGCAAGAAACCAACGCACATACCGAGGGTGATGATCGCGATAAGCGGGCCGATGTTGCCTTCTTGCAACACCCCGGCATTGCCGAGTTGGGTCGCGTACAAAAAGAATGTGCCGGCGGCAATTGCCACGATGCCGCCCGCCAACCCGTCGAGGCCGTCGATCAAATTAATGGCATTAGTCATGCCCAGAACCCAAAGGACGCTGATCAAATACGACCAATTGGGATCAAGAATGAACGTGCCACCGAATGGCACCCGCAACAACAACATGCTGATCCCCGAAAAGACCAACACACTTGCCGAGACGACGATGCCAGAAATTTTCGCCGGCGCGGAGACTTCGCGTAGATCATCGATTGTGCCGACCACCAAAATGATGATTGCGGCAAGCACTAGACCCAATGGCTCGGTATTACCTTGAAAAATCGAGTTGAACGCATGCATCCGCCATGCCACCAACATCCCGAACAAAAAACCGACCAACATGGCAACTCCGCCAAGGGTCGGCGTGGGTCGAGTATGCACCCGACGCTCATCGGGTTTAACCACTGCGCCGATCCGCACCGAAACGTTGCGGACGAGGGGAATCCCCACGAAGGTGCTCAACGCGACGACCACGAAGACCACGCCGTACGCGGCGATCGACGGCACTATCCCCAGGCCCGGTTCTGGTCCTCGAGGGTGCGCATCGCTTCGGAGATCACGAGTACGGAGTGAACTTGGAACACAACGCCACGACCTCGTCACGGACCGCAGCGAGTTCGGAATCATCGCCGTGATTTCGTAACGCCCGCGCGATCAGCGCGGCGATCGTGACCATCTCTGGCGCGCCCATTCCCTGCGTCGTGACCGAGGAGGTACCAATCCGCACACCGCTAGTCACAAACGGACTACGCGGATCGCCGGGAATCGTATTTCGGTTCAGCGTGATTCCAGCCCGATCAAGCACCGTCTGGGCAACCTTGCCGGTGAGTTCCGCATCAAGGGGTCGAAGGTCGACAAGCATCAAATGATTGTCGGTTCCACCCGAGACCAATCGGAATCCCTCCCCTGCCAGTGCGTCAGCCAGCGATTGCGCATTCGCCACAATGTGTGCCGCATATGCCTTGAACGACGGCTGGGCCGCTTCCCGGAACGCGACCGCTTTGGCGGCAATGACGTGCTCAAGCGGACCACCCTGCAATCCAGGGAACATCGCCTTATCAATCGCCGGACCAAATTCGGCCCGACTCAAGACACAACCACCGCGTGGCCCACGCATTGTTTTGTGGGTCGTGAACGTGACGACATCGGCGTATGGGACAGGGTTCGGGTGCACACCGCCCGCGATCAACCCGGCGATGTGAGCCGCGTCGAACATCAACAGCGCGCCGACCTCGTCAGCGATTTCACGCAACACCGATGGTTCAATAATGCGCGGGTACGCGGTGGCTCCCGCAATGATCATTTTGGGTCGCTCGGACCGCGCAAGGTCGCGGATTTGGTCATAGTCAATTCGCTCGTCATTCGGCGTCACCCCGTAGGCAACAAACTCATACAGGCGCCCACTAATGTTGACCGGCGATCCGTGAGTCAAATGCCCACCCTGGTCAAGGCTCATTCCCATCACCTTGTCGCCAGGCTCAAGCAATGCGAGGTAGACCGCGACATTGGCATTTGCCCCCGAATGTGGCTGCACATTCGCGCAGTCCGCACCGAACAGTTCCTTTACGCGCTCACGCGCCAAGTCTTCGATCTCGTCGATGAAGGTATTGCCGCCGTAGTAGCGCTTGCCCGGATAGCCCTCGGAATACTTGTTGGTAAGCACCGAACCGGTCGCTTCGAGCACCGCCGGTGAGGTGAAGTTTTCCGACGCGATTAATTGCAAAGTCGTGTTTTGACGTTCGGCCTCTCGGTCGATCAAGTCAAACACTTCAGAATCTCGGTCAGTGGGCCAGGGCATGCGACGTGTACCTCGGTTCAGGTTAGGGGGGTCGACGGGACCTGTTGCCACAGTAGGTCGACCAAACGGTTGGTTAATTCGTCAAGTTCTAGAGCGGTTCGTTCGTAGTGCGCAGGACCTTGTCCGATCGGGTCGGCGACATCGTCGACCGGCGACTCGCCGAGTTGTTGGGTCGGCAGGCGACCGTAGTGAAGTCGATCGAGCCATTGACGAATGGACTCCGTTTCTCCGCGGGCACCAGCATCGGTGCCGCGCCGAACGATTTCTTTCAACGTGAAGGTGCGCGAATACACCTCGGGTCGAAGCACAACTGACTCACGAACGTGTTCGCGAGTCATCCCCAAAATGAGGTCTCCGGATCCAAGGAGCTTCTCGTTCATTCGTCGACTCGAATGGCCGGTGATGTCGATACCTCGCGCCGCCATCACATCCACGCCATCAGCGGTTGCCGGTTCCCCACTGCTGGCCATCCCGGCCGAGCTCACCACTGCATCAATGCCGCGAGCAAGCACGGTTCGACGCAAAAACGCCTCAGCCATCGGTGATCGACACGTGTTCCCGGTGCAGACAATCAAGATCTCGATGGTGCGAGTCTAACGGACCTAACTATCACCACTATGGTCGTCCGACGCGGCGAGGGCAGGGTCGCCGTGAGTGACCAACAAATGAGCTGTATCGCCGCGGCAACCAGGGAGATTGTAATGACCAACGGACTTGATCCTCGTACACCGGTACTCGTTGGCGCTGGCCAGCTCAGCCAACGCGTTGACCAGGGTGCAGAGGTTCTGGAACCGGTCGACCTGATGGTCGAAGCCTTACGCCGCGCCGAGGCCGACTCGGGAGGAACAAACGTCCTATCCCAGGCCGATTCAGTTCGAGTGTTGTGTCAACTTTCTTGGCGATATGGCGATCCCGGCGCGCTCGTTGCTGAACGAGTCGCAGCGAGTCCCCGCCAAACCCTCTACACCGTAATGGGTGGCAATTACGTGCAAAGCGTGGTCAATCTCACCGCCAGCGATATCCAGTCGGGCCGAGCTGACGTCGTCCTGATTACTGGCGGCGAAGCATGGCGGTCACGATCCGCGGCACGAAAAGTCGGTTCTGAGCCAGCGTGGACGAGCCAGGCCGATGAGGTGAAACCAACGCTCACCCTCGGGGAAGATGATCCGTTTTTATCGTCGCCGTTCGAGATCAGCAGAGGCGTCTATTTGCCCGTGCAGCTCTATCCCATGTTCGAAATGGCGATCGGTGCCGCCGCCGGTCGAACGGTCGACGAACAGCGAGCCGTAGCGGCAAGTTTGTGGTCTCGATTCAGCGAGGTCGCCGAACGCAACCCCAATGCTTGGATCCAACGTTCGTTTAGCGCCGAGGAAATCGCCACGCCGACGCCGGATAACCGAATGATCGGTTATCCGTACACCAAGCTCATGAACTCGAACAACAATGTTGAGCAAAGTGCCGCGCTCATCATGTGCTCAGTCGCCTCGGCGCAGTCGCTTGGTATCAGCGAGGACCAATGGGTTTTCCCCCATGCTGGCACCGGAGCCAAAGACCACTGGTTCGTGTCGGAGCGCGACAACCTCCATTCGTCGCCGGCGATCCGAATCGCCGGGAGCAGAGCCCTCGCGCTCGCGGCAACATCAATTGACGAACTTGCCTACGTCGACCTTTATTCGTGTTTCCCATCCGCGGTGCAGATTGCATCCAATGAACTCGGCCTCGCTCTTGACCGGCAACTGACGGTCACCGGAGGAATGAGCTTCGCGGGTGGACCGTGGAACAACTATCCAATGCACGGAATCGCCACCATGATGGGCCTGCTGCGCGATGACGCGGATGCTCTCGGCATGTGCACCGCCAATGGCGGCTACACCACGAAGCACGCCTTCGGAATATACGGTGCCCGACCCCCGCATTCGGGAGCCTTTCAAACCGATGACGTTCAACCTTTGGTCGACGCGACTCCGAAACGTCACGTCGCGGAAGACCACGTCGGTGCCGTCACCGTTGAGACCTACACCGTGATGCACGACCGCGACGGCGCCCCAGAAACCGCAATCTTCGCGTTGACTGATCCAACTGGTGGCCGGACCTGGGGTTCGTCGACCGAGACGGCGACCATGGAACAGCTAGTCAGCAACTCAGGAATGGGTATGGCAGGCCAGCTTCTCGCCGACGGCACCGTCGAGCTTGCCTAAGCGGATTCGTACTAGCGCGCAACTTTTAGGCGAGCCGCCAACGTTTCCATGACCCGGTCATTCGCCTTTGGCATCTCAACGAGCAGTTGTTTGAACGCTTGATTGTCAAAGACGATCAACTTCATATCGCTGTCGGCTACAACCGTTGCATTGCGCGGTTTGTGTTCCAACAAGGCCATCTCGCCAACCATCGAGCCTGGCCCCGACGTCGCGACGTGCTCACCCGCCACGTAAACACTCGCCTGACCGGCAAGCACGACGTAGCACTCTTGACCGACCCGGCCTTGTTCAACCAACACTGCACCAGGTTCAGCGTCGACACTGTCAGCGAGATCTGCAACCCGCGATAGCTCATCGGGCGAAAAGCCATCGAAAAATGGCACCCCGGCCAGCTTTTCTGCGCCGCCAACAGCTTTACCTCTATTACAGAACATTGATGAACCCTCCTGGGTCGTTGACCATTCAATGGTCGTGCCAGCGCTTCCACGATGGTAGAGCAGCGCCGAGTTCGCTGCTCTAACGATACGGTGAGCGAAGTCGAATCACTCGAATGGCTCGAAATGTCGAGACAGGGGAACTCATGCGTGCTGCAGTAATGCGAGGTGGGGAGCTCGTCATTGACGACCTCGCCGATCCGAAAGCTGGCTCCGGCCAAGTAGTGGTGCGCACATTGGCGTGCGGTATTTGTGGTTCCGACCTCCACACACTCACCCACGGCGATTTGATGGTCGAAATGTCTAACGAGTCAGCCCGCGGCAACACCAGCGGAATGCCCGCTATGCAAATCATGGACCTCGGCCGAGATGTCGTCATGGGTCATGAATTTTCTGCCGAAGTCATCGAACTCGGTTCCGACGTCAGCAATTGCGTAATCGGCGACATCGTGGTCTCGATGCCGGTGACATTCGACGCCAACGGGATTCACCCTGTCGGCTATTCCAATACCTATCCCGGCGGCTACGGCGAACTCATGGTGCTCAGCGACGTCTTGGCACTCAAGGTTCCCAACGGCCTTGATCCTCGACGAGCCGCGCTCACCGAACCAATGGCTGTTGGACTTCATGCAGTGAACCGCTCGCAAGTGACCGCGGCACACTCAGCAATCGTCATTGGTGCCGGGCCAGTGGGGTTAGCGGTCATCGCTGCGTTGCGAGCCTCGGGGGTCGAACTGATCATCGCCGCCGATTTTTCTGCCACGCGTCGTGCACTGGCATCCACCATGGGTGCGCATGTTGTCGTCGATCCCCACGACGAGCCCGCCATCGAAGCATGGCATCGCCTTGGGTCACGCGGCCCCGTCGTGATTTTCGAAGCGGTTGGAGTCGCCGGCATGCTTGACGAAGCGATGGCTGCTGCCCCGACCGGCGCACAGATCGTTGTGGTCGGCGTGTGCATGCAGGCTGACCTCATTCGGCCCATGATCGCGATCGGCAAAGAACTCAACTTCCAGTTCGTATTGGGCTACGACCCAATGGAATTCGCCGAATCATTGCGTCGCATCGCTGAAGGCGAAGTCGATGTGGCTCCGATGATTACCGGCTCAGTCGACATCAGCGACATTCCTCAAGCCTTCGGTCACCTCGGTGACCCCGACACGCATGCCAAGATTCTGGTCGAACCTGCACCCTGAATCGCACGAACAGCCAGCATCTGACCAGCTTGCTTGCGGACCATTCCCATTCCGTCGAACCACGAGGCATCTCTCATGGCACAAGTTCGTTGCCCTGTCTGCGGGGCCAAACATCAGACTGCCCCGCACCAATGTCGGCTCTGCGGCGCCGTCATGGATGACCAATACGGGATGCAACAGTCCTCCGTTGCGGCGCGCCCAATCGAGAAAAAGAACAAGGGCGTCGTCGGTTTTGCGTTATGGGGAATTGGCATCGTCGTCGCGATTTTGCTTGCCGCAGTTGTGTTTGGGTTCACGACTGGATCCACCAGTTTGAGCGCACTCCTTAGCCATATCCCCATGTTTGAACATCAAGGTGACGGGTGGGTCAAGGTCACCGATTCAGACGGCAACTACGCCGTCGAGATGCCGGGTACCCGCCAGCCATCAACCATCGCGTTTCCGGCAGTTCCGGCAGGCTCCATGAATGGTTGGACCGCGTCGATCGGCCCAGAAACCGACCTTTCGGTCTACTCCGGTGTCATCACGCCAAATCCCGATGAAACAAGCTTGGCCGCACTAAACCGCATCGTCGATGTGATCGTGTTCGCGAACAACATAGATGCCAAGACCGAATACCGGGCCAGTCTCGCAACCAAAGCCGACACGACTTTTCTCGGCTATCCCGCGGTGAAATTTGAAGTCAAAGGCGTCAACGTGAACGGAACTCGGGGAAGTGAAAAAGCAATCATCTTCCTCAGAGGTGACCGCCTGTACTTCCTCGCGTCGAAATCGATCTATCCCGATCAGCCGCAATTTGATCGGTTCGCCAACTCGTTCAACTTTACTGCGTAAGCAAAAACCGCAAACGTTGCACCGCGGCGCGTTAAAGCAGACGTCGTTGCGTCGCCCTAATGAATGCGAGCAATGAGTGCGCGTTGACGACCGGCGAAATCGTCGGCGATTACTACTTCATCAAAGCCTGCGGCGGTAGCGACCGCACTGAGTTCACCTGCCTGATTGGGAGCCAACTCGACGACGAGTGCTCCTGGACGAGACAGCCACCGAGGGGCATCTTCAATCACTATCGATAACGCCTCAATCCCAGTAACACCTGACACGAGCGCCACCGGCGGCTCCCACCGCGCAACTTCGTCGGGGAGGACTTCGCTTTCCGCAACATAAGGCGGATTACTAATGATGACGTCGAGCGTGCCACACAATTGCGACGGAAGCGCGGTAAACCATGAGCCCTCACCGAGTCGCACCCGCGCCGCTGGCCGTCCTAAACCAGCGAGATTCGCCCTCGTCACGTCAAGCGCCGCCGCCGAGATGTCAGTCGCCCATACTTCGGTTCGCTCTCGTTCCGCGACGATCGATAACCCAATCGCCCCCGAACCGGTACCCAAATCGGCAACCACGATGGCTCGCTCGCGCACTACCTCAGCGATTCGATCGATTTCTTTCAAGGCCCATTCCACGACCTGCTCTGTTTCAGGACGCGGAATCAGGACCCGATTGTCAACCAACAAGTCGAGGGTTCGAAATCCCCATGACCCCAACACGTACTGCAACGGTTCGCCGGCAATTCGTCGCTTCATCATCGAGTCAAAGGCCGCTACGCCGCGAACGGTGCAGTGCCGATCAAGACCGAGCACAAATTCGGCGCCTTCGAAACCCGATGCATGTTCGACAATGCGTCGCGCATCCATGTCGGTATCCGTAACGCCCGATTCGGCCAGTCGTCGTCGAGCCTCGTTCAGTAGTTCTCGCCAGGTGACGGTGCCGTTTGATTCATCGGCATTCAGGGATTCTTCGAGTTCGCTAGGCGGTCGCATTGTCATCCTGAAGTTGGCGACTGCGTTCGTCAGCGACCAACGCGTCAACAATGTCGTCGAGTTCACCGGCAAGCACCTTGTCGAGCTTGTAAATCGTGAGCCCGGGTACCCGATGATCAGTTAGTCGGTTTTCTTTGAAGTTATAGGTACGAATTTTCTCGGACCGACCGCCCCCGCCCACTTGGCCTTTTCGCGCGTCTGACAGCTCAGCTGACTGCTTGTCTTGTTCGAGTTTGAGTAAGCGAGCCCGCAACACTTGCATCGCCTTGGCACGATTTTGAATTTGGCTTTTTTCATCCTGCATGGCAACGACGACACCGGTAGGTAGGTGCGTAATCCGCACGGCCGAATCAGTTGTGTTGACCGACTGACCACCCGGACCTGACGATCGATAGACGTCGATAGTCAAGTCATTCGGATCAATCGCAACATCAACCTCCTCAGCTTCGGGCAACACCGTCACCGTTGCCGATGAGGTATGCACGCGACCTTGTGATTCAGTCACCGGAACTCGCTGCACCCGATGAGGACCACCCTCATGTTTCATTCGGGTCCAGACGCCATCTCCCTTCAGGAGGAAGGTCACTTCGCTGAACCCACCCATGTCTGACGGACTAGAACTCAGCATTTCGAGTTTCCAACCCATCCGACTGGCATAGGCGCGGTACATCTCGAAGAGGTCACGAGCAAAAAGATTCGCCTCTTCGCCACCTTCTGCGCCTCGAACTTCGACAATAACGTTCTTTTCATCATTGGGATCCCGAGGGAGCAACAGCAGTTTGATCTCGGCATCAAGTCGTTCAATCGATTCCTCGGCTTGATCGATCTCCGCTCGGAGCATCTCGCGATCTTCACCGGATGAATCAGTAAACATCTCTTTTGCCGTCGAAAGGTCAGACATTGCTTCGCGCAGCGACCGGGTTCGCGTAACGATTGCTTCAAGCTCTCGATAACGCTTAGCAACTTCGCCGTAACGCGACTGATCGCCGAGTAACGCCGGATCTGCCAACCGCGCTTCTACTTCGAAAAACTCTTGTTCCAGATCATCAAGGCGGTCAAGCACGGGTGCAGGGTACCCCCCGACCCACGATGAGTCGCCGGGGACTGCCTAGCGCCGCCATTCGTCCGGCACCGCAACGAGTTCTGCGGGCTTATGCAACGCCGCCGCCATCTCGATCGTGGCCCGGTGAAAATCGCGTTCAGGGAGCATCACTACCAAGTTGGCAGTGGGCGCGGTCGTGAGTCGAACGTCTGCGGCAGCCGGCATGAGATCAAGGTCGATCCCGGTCGAACACACCACTACAAGCTCGGTTCCATCGGGCAATACTCCAAGTGCTGCTGCAGGAACCGCATCTTTCACATTGGCTTTGCCCTCGGTGGTGTCGACGGCACGCAAGTGGTCTGCGCCCACCATCGACGGATGTTCAGTTAGGTGCCACCGAATCAATTGAGCGGCCGCTAATCGGTTCAGCGGATGGGCCTCGGCGCCAACCGCCCGGTGGCGTCGCACCGTCTCGACGACCGACGCGATCGCAGAAAGGGGCGGCATCTCACCGTGCATCATTGCGAACGCCATTCGATCGTGACGGCCCACGCCAACCTCAAGCCGCGGGCCAGCCTCGCCAACCACGACACGCGCTACCTCCAACCCCATGACCTCACCGATAACCACCCCGTGTTCTACGACCACGTCAGCACCAACCTCTAACAGCACGTCAGCCGCCGCGACCTCGTCGACCGGCGGCGAAGCAGGAGGTTCGTATGTTTGTGGTGTTGCGAGTTCGATCGATCTCCCGTCGATGCGCCACACGATCGTTGGATTCGAAAACGCAGTTGACCTCCGAGCTAATGCCCCGTCATCGTGTTCGACGAGCAAGTTCAGTTCGGTCACGCCCGCCTGTTGCGCCCACGCCATTGCTGGTCCAAGCGCCGCGTGAGGACGATCCTCGATTAATACCCACCCGGTGTCGCCGTCAACCACCGCGGCGCCGCGAAGAAAACTGGGCGCAGCGTCACGTTCCGAAATAGGCGCGAAAGCTTGCCCTCGACCGGCAATGAGCGCTCGAAGTTTTGCGCCCAACAGGGCACTTTTACGTTCAGCGTCCATAACGGTCACGGCTGCCGCGAGTGCACTGAATTGCTACCCGCATCGAATAACTCTGTTGAACCCGTCCGTGGCCGGACCGGCGAACCTCAGGCCGACTCGGTCGACTCAGTTGCTTCACCGTCGGGAGTTCCAGCGACATTGCGCCGGCCATATCGACGCTCAAACCGGTCGATACGCCCGCCAGAGTCAACGAGTTTTTGCTTGCCCGTATAGAACGGGTGGCACTCGTTGCACAGTTCTGAGGTGAGTTCCGGTGACGTTGAACGAGTGGTGAACGTGTTTCCACACGAGCATCGCACTGACGCTTCGACATAATCGGGGTGAATTTCAGACTTCATCGCGAACTCCAGAGGAAGTTGGGGGCCCCACAGTGTGGCCGGAAAGTATGCCCGACAGCAACGTCAGGCATTTTGGGGTACTTCGTCAGGCCCGAGACTGGCCCTTGGACAATGCCGTGAGGAACTGCTCGTTGGACGAACTTCCCGACAGCTTTTCGATCAGGATCGCCAGGCTTGCGCCAGGTTCCGCACCATCGTCAGCCACGGCAAGGGTGCTTCGAAGCCCCTGAATCTTTGGTAATTGATCGGCCGAAATGAGCAGTTCTTCGTGAAGCGTCGAGGTCATCGCAACATTCACCGATGGATAAACCCGATGATCGGCGAGGAAGCCATCGAGGCGCAGTTCCATGTTGCCGGTGCCTTTCACCTCGTCAAAAATCACTTCATCAAGCTTTGAACCGTTTTCGATAGTCGCGGTCGCGAGCACGGTCAACGAGCTGCCGCCGTCAATGTTTCGAGCCGAGCCGAGGAGTCGGCGAGTCGGATACATCGCGCCCGCGTCGATGACACCGGAGATCACTCGGCCAGTGGCCGGCGTCACCAAGTTGTAGGCACGAGCCAAACGCGTGATTCCATCAAGAATCACCACGACGTCCTTGCCACCTTCGACTAACCGCTTAGCTCGCTCGATCGCCAGCTCAGCGAGGCTCGTGTGTTCTTCGACTGGCCGATCGAACGTCGTGCCAATGGCTTCGCCATTTTCTATCCACGACTGCATGTCGGTGAGCTCTTCGGGTCGCGCGTCGATCAACACCACCATCAAATGGGCATCGGGATAATTCGTCTCGATCGACCGAGCGATCTGCTTGACTGCCTCGGTCTTGCCAACTCGGGGTGGCCCAACGATCAGTCCGCGCTGTCCTTTTCCAACCGGGGCGAGGAGGTCAATGATTCGGGCCGTGAGGTTGCTCGAGTCTTTCGTTGCTTCAAGGCGGAGTTGCTCGTTGGGGAACGTTGACTTGAGATCTTCAAATCGGGGTCGCTGCCGCGCGATCTCGGGATCGACACCATTGACCGAATCAATCCGGAGCATCGCCGGATTCTTTTCGTTGCGAGCCGCAGGACGAGCGGTTCCAATAATTTGGTCCCCTCGCCGAAGCGCAAACTGCCGAGCCTGCTTTACCGAAATGTAAACGTCGTCGCGACTTGAGCCGTAGCCCTTCAGCTGCAAAAACCCATAGCCGTCATCGCGCAGGTCAAGCAGGCCACTGACATCGACTGGCTCACCTTGGAAAGCTTGTTCCTGGTCGGGTCGGTCGGTGCGCTCACCACGTTCGCGACCTCGCCGACGACGGCGGCGGTTTCCGATGTCACCATCGCCTTGTCCCATCGAATCGCGATCGCCCTGATTGCCCGAGTCGGTTTGATTGCCCGAGTCGGTTTGATTCCCTGAATCGGTTTGGTTTGTTCCAACTGTCGGCGCCGACGTTTCATCTGAGCTTGCTGTTGTCGACTGGGCCGGCGGACGTTGATCGCGCCGCGGCGGCTGCTGGCGGTTTTGTGGGCGGTCACCGGATGGACGATCACTCGCGATTGGTGTGCCCGACGGGCGATTAGGCGAGGCTTGGCGATCATTAGCGGCAGATCGCGATGTTCCCGTCGCACCCGGACCCTTTGCATCACCCGTTCGAGCTGCCGCGGTCGCGGCCGATGTCTGGTCAGTAGGAGCCGCCGATGAGGCCGTGGTCGTCACACCGGCCAATTCCAAAATCATGTCAACGATGTCAGCCTTTTTGGTGCGCGAACCCGGCTTGCCACCCAATGCCGTTGCGATCGTTTGGAGTTCTTCTCGGTCTTTTCGTTCAAGTGCCGAACGTTCGAGTTGCTGTGTATCCGCGCTCACGGGTACTCCGGTTCTAGTGGTTGAGTGATCGTCTCCGCTGGCAACTGACATCGACTGAAATGGCCCTCGTGGTCATCAGTTCGCAGTTGCAGCAAGGTACGTCGGGAGAGGTCGGAATCGAACGGGAGGTGCCGCCTAGTGTCGTCACCTTCGTGAAAGCGACATCAAGCGAATCTGCACCAGGGAGAGCAGCCAGTTGAAGGTCCGTGGTCGCACGGAACACGCTGACAATGCCGCCAAAACTGCCAGGCCCACGTGGCTGGGACAGCCCCCGCATGACGACTACATGAGGATAACCGGGACCAGCGGTCAGCGGCAACCCCGGAGCGAATCGCTTTCAGGCGATTGGATGGCGATCGCGGCCTTCAGCGTCGGGTTAGCTGCTCCATCAAGGAGTGCCCCGGGACGGCAGGGAGTCCCTCCACGCCAGCTTCGGTATACCTGCCTCCGCGACCCATTTTGGCAGAATCCACCAAGAGGTATGGCACCGGATCTGACGTATGGGTCTTGAGTCGCAATGGGGTGGCATGGTCAGGCAGCAATAACATCCGCCACGGTCCGAGACGATCCAACGACGGAACGAGATCAGCCAAAATCTGTGAGTCCCAATTCTCAAGCGCACGTACCTTCTCGGCGACATCGCCGGCGTGACCAGCTTCGTCGGTTGCTTCCACATGGATGATGAATAGATCCGCGCCGTCGGCCAACGAATCGAGCGCGCACTCGCGTTGTGCGCCGTAGTTGGTGTCGTAACCCGGCGTCATTCCTTCGACATCGACCACTTCAATGTCTGTCAACACACCAAGGCCGCGCACGAGATCGACTGCGCTGCTCAACGCCGCGTCGACGCCGTAGACCGACGAAAACGATGGCATCTGCGGCTGAAAGCCTTGCCCCCAAAGCCAAATCTGATTGGCACTGAGATCAAACCGCTCGAGCACCTTGCGCGACGCATCCATCAGGCGGCGAAGTTCTGGTGCCGCCAAACCAGTAGGCAATACCACTGGCTTGTCCGAAAGGTCATGCGGCGGAACACACTCAGATTCTGACCATGACCCTGGAGCCACCATGATGTGGCGATACTCGACCCCGGGATGAAATGAAATGCCGTCGCCGCCAAGTTCAGCCTCAAGGGCCCGGACGACTTCGCTTGCCGCTTCGGTCGACGGATGCCCGCCCGAGAAATCCGCCATTTGGCCCGCAACAACTTCAACCAGGTTGCACCGGTAGGCCACTTGGTCAGGTCGAAGGCGAATTCCCAGCGCGGCAGCCTCAATCGGGGCCCGGCCGGTGTGATAAGTCGCGGGGTCATAGCCAAAAATCGACATGTTTCCTACGTCGCTGCCCGGCGCCATGCCTGCCGGGATCACTGCGGCGCGGCCAACCTCGCCTCGAGCGGCTAGAGCAGCCAGATTGGGAAGACTCGCTGCTTCAAGCGGCGTGCGACCACCGAGTTCGTCAACCGGCTCGTCGGCACAACCATCAGGAACGCACACCACATAGTTCATTGGGTGATCATGGCAGGAATTTTCGGCGACGGCATAAGGGCCCCCGGCGACAGCGCTTAGGCGATCGCCGCGTCAACTGCGGCTCGCACCAAGTCGTAATCGTTTGCCATGGTTATGTAGTGCTCGGGGCGGTCGAATAGGTCGGCGAGGCGATCCGGCAGCGGTGGACGAACACCGGTAGCAGATTCGACCGCGTCCGGGAACTTCGCCGGGTCAGCCGTAGCGAGCGTCACCATCGGTACCGCTGGGTCCAGCCGGCACGCCATTGCAGCACCAAGTCCCACCGCGCTATGGGGATCAAGCAACAAACCCAACCGTTCGTAGACGTCACGAATCACTTCCGACGTGGCCTGATCGTCGAAACTCGCGCCACTCCATTGTTCGCCAAGCGCGTCGACCACCGCGGGATCAATCGCGAATGATCCTTCGGCACGAAAGCGCATCATCAACTCCGCGATGGTCGCTCCATCTCGACCCAGAAGTTCAAACAGGAGACGTTCAAAATTGCTCGACACGCCAATATCCATTGATGGACTGAGCGTTGGAGTTACGTCGCGCATTTCCATGATCGCCGACGACAAAAATCGAATCAGAATGTCATTGGCATTGCTCGCAACTACGAATTGCGAAATCGGTACGCCCATCTGCTGGGCCCCATACCCGGCGAAAACATTGCCGAAATTGCCCGTCGGAACGGCGAACGAAACCGGCATCGCTCCCATGGTGAGCCGCGCCGATGACGTCACGAAATACACGATTTGGGCCATCACTCGGGCCCAATTGATCGAGTTGACAGCCGAGAGATTGACACGATCGCGAAACGGCTCGTCAGCAAAAAGGGCTTTGACGAGGTCCTGACAATCATCGAAGGTTCCCTCGATCGCGATGTTGTGCACATTGGGCGCATCGACTGTCGTCATTTGCCGCCGTTGCACGTCAGATACTCGCCCGGCCGGATGCAAGATCACGATCTCAATGGCATCCCGATCTCGGCACGCGTCGATCGCCGCCGATCCAGTATCACCGGATGTCGCACCCACAATGGTTACTCGCTCGCCGCGCCGAGCGAGTTCATAGTCGAACAAGCGACCAACCAACTGCAACGCAACATCTTTAAATGCCAACGTTGGGCCGTGAAACAGCTCAGCCATCCACAATCCATCGCCTAAATCCCGCAACGGAACGACATCTGGATCGTCAAAGGTTGCGTAGGACTCCGTCACCATCGTCGCAAATTCGTCAGCACCGATTGTTCCCTCGAGGAATGGCCACATCACCTCGATTGCGACATCGCTATAGCTGGCCTTTGATGCACGAAGTAACGCGTCGGGCGCCAATTTCGGCCACGACTCCGGAACGTACAGTCCCCCGTCTCGGGCCAATCCCGCCAGCAACACATCGCCGAACTCAAGGACCGGCGCCGCACCGCGAGTACTTACATAGCGCACGAACTCAACCCATCACCGGTGAAGCGGCAAGCACCCGAATCACACTTCCGACCTTGCGAACCGCATCGAGCGCCCGCAGATCCGCCAATGTCGCCTGCATGTCTCGTTCGAGCGCGCGATGCGTGATGAAGACCAGATCCGCGTCTTCGCCGGGCGATCCTTGCGACATCGTGCTAATTGATACCCCATGGGCACCGAACACACCCGCTACTGCGCTGAGCACTCCCGGTTGATCAACGACGTGGAGGTGCAGGTAGTACTCGGATTCGAGTTCTTCGAGCGGACGAATGATCGCATCACTCAACACGCCGATGCTCGCGCTTGACCCACCGCGCACATTGAGCGCCGCGTCAATGAGATCACCAAGCACCGCGCTAGCTGTTGGTGTTCCGCCTGCACCGCGTCCGTAGAACATCAACTCACCGACCGCAGCCCCGCGCACAAAAACTGCGTTGAAGCTTCCGTTGACCGACGCCAAAGGATGGCCAACCGGCATGAGCACGGGGTGCACTCGCAGCGCCAGTTCGAGTGGCCCAGTCGTCGACACTCGCTCAGCGATTCCGACCAACTTCAGTACGTAGCCATTTCGCGTCGCAAATTCGATGTCATCCGCGGTCACTCCAGAAATGCCTTCGTGGTACACGTCGGACGCAACCACGCGAGCGCCAAACGCGATACTTGCCAAGATCGCAATTTTTGCGCCGGCATCGAAGCCGTCTACGTCGGCCGATGGGTCGGCCTCCGCATACCCGAGTGTCTGGGCTTCGGCGAGAGCATCGCTATAGGTCATCGCCGACTCGGTCATCTGGGTCAGGATGTAATTCGTCGTCCCATTCACGATCCCCATGACTTGTTCGATGGGTTCGCCAAGCAAGGACTCGCGCAACGGTCGCACGAGTGGAATTCCACCAGCGACCGCGGCCTCGAAAAGAATGTCAACACCTGAAGCATCGGCGGCGGCAAAGATTTCACTTCCGTGATTCGCGAGGAGTTCTTTGTTCGCGGTCACGACGGGTTTCGACGCAGTAAGCGCATCGATAACTAACTGTCGGGCTGGGTCAACCCCACCCATGAGTTCAACCACAACATCAATCGCTGGATCATTCACCACCACCGCCGCATCCGACGTGAAGCGACCTGCCGGTAGACCAACCGAACGAGGCAAGGAGAGATCGCGCACCGCCACTCGGGTGATCTCGAATTTGAGCCCGGTACGGGCTGTGATGGCATCGGCTTGCTGCTCGAGCAGGTTTATCAACGCGACACCGACTGTTCCGCAACCAAGTAGTCCGATTCGCACCCGAGAGCCGTTCACCTGAACCAAACTAGCGCTTGCCTTGGCGGCACCGAATCGAATTGGTAATCGCTGTTGTCGGGATCATTTCCGAAGGCGCTTTGCCCACGACCGAGCAACGGGACCGACGTTCCATCGTGCCGCACTGACGAAGTCGCGCACCTGCTCATAGGTGTTGTAATCAGGCCGCCGCGCAACTTCTGCTAGTGCCCGATCAAGGTCGCGATCGCATTGCTCAAGGACGATCGAGAAATCTCGGCGCATGGGATCTCGAGCGTCATAGCCAAACGATCGATAGTGGCGAGCAAAACCAGGCCGGTAAAGCCGCGCTCGCTCATGTAATCCCGACGAGTGCGACATCGGGTTTTTGGGCCGCATTCTGATGTAATCAGGCAGCACATCAGCAAATGTTTCTCTCAGGATCCACTTCTCTTGACCATCACGCCGTTTCAAACTGATGGGCATTCGCATGGCAAGTTTGACCAGTTCGAGGTCAAGAAACGGAACCCGCACTTCCACACCTTGACCCATGCTGGTTCGATCCACACGCTGCAGTTCGGTACGGCAAAGATTGACCAACTTGTGCAAGAACAACCGCTGACGAAGCTCGTCACTCACCTGGTGATACATGTCGTAACCACCGAACAACTCATCAGAACCATCGCCGGCAAGCACGACTTTGATGCCTAGTTCATGCACTCGTCGAAAAAGTGGCACCGACACCACTGCATTGATGATGTCGCCGTATTCGGTCAGCTCTGACATCTCAATCGCGCGCCGCACATCGCGACTTCGGATATCGCCTAAGCCCAAATCGATTACTTCGTGGCGAACCCCGAGTTCGGCAGTCAATCGCCGCGCATAACGCACATCTTCGCTGTCAGGGGTACCAATCGTAAACGCGACACAATCGGGATGCATCTCCAAGACGTTGATCAGCGTGATCGAACTATCGAGGCCACCGGACAACACCACACCAACGGTCAAATCAGTATCGACCCGGACGCGGATGCTGTCTCGCAGCGCGGCACGAACCAGCGACTTGGCCTGCTCAGGATCTTCGATCGGCGATTCGCCCTCACCGAGCGACAGCAGATCGACATAGGTCTGCACCACAGGGGCCTCACCTGACCGAGCCCAACCGCAGTGTCCTGGTGGCAACTCGAACACCTGACTACCTACCGGAACAAGCGCCTTCACTTCTGATGCCAAGTGCAGCAGACCGGCATCAATTGACCAGTAAAGGGGTTTGATTCCGAGAGGATCCCGAGCGATAAAGACCCGATTCGTTGACCGCTCAACGATGGCGAATGCGAACTCACCCCGAAGGCGGTTCACTGCGGCTTGTCCCCACTGCAAGAATGATTCGAGCACAACTTCGGTGTCGCTCGTTGACCGGAACTCGCGACCCAGCGCGATCAGTTCCTCTCGCAGTTCTCGATGGTTAAAAACCTCGCCGTTGTAACACAACAACCACTTTCGATCACCTGAGAACCACGGTTGAATCGCCCGTTCACGGTCCACGATTCGCAGCCGTTGGGTGCCAGCAGCCAAACCTTCATCGACATAGAACTCTTCGACATCGCCGCGAGGTCGCAGCGCATCAAGCATCACTCGGAACCGATCAGGATCGCGGCGCGCTCCGACGATTAACGCAATGCCGCACATGATGATCAGCCGCCGAATTGTTCGTGGAACACACGTTGCAATCTGACTGACTCAGCGGGACTAATACAGACGTGCCAAGCCTGACCCTCGTCAATCACGTTCACCTCACCACGTCCTTGCATTGCCAACAACACCGTTTCTAATGCGTCGATCGCGCCAAACTGCCCGAACCAAGTCATCTCGACATCGATGGCATAGCCAACGCAATGTCCGCTCGGCAACAGCGCCGAATACCCCAGGTCGCGAAGGCGATGTTGATGTTCGACGCTTCGAGCCATACTCGTTGCCCACGGCTGTGGCGTGCCACGCGGCGCAGTTTTTGCAAAGGCAGTTGCTACTTCATTCATCAGCACAATCGCTTCAGGGCGCGTTCGTGCGAAGCGCAATCCCGCGGTTGCCGGCGCCCGAGTGGGAGCGACACGTCGAATCAAACTGTCACGAGCTCGGGAAGAAAAACGTAACGACTGCCGCCGGTAGCTGAAGTGTAATTTTCCGGCGCGACGGAGCGGGTCCAGATCAACTAACTCGGTACTCGATTGCAAGTCGATATCAGTTTCAAAAGGCTGCAGGTGCCCCCACCACAATGTGTCGATCTGCGACAGAAACAAAATGCGGACCATGGCGTTTAGATCGATCGCCGAACTTCGTAAGTTGGGCTCATAGTCGTGAACTTCGGCTCGCATTCTGGCCTTGATTGTTTCAATGCCACCCGGCAATGACGCGAGGACGCTCACGATCTCGGGATACTCAAGCGCTTCGGCGACCATCGCATCGGCTCGATCGATCCGGGTGTCGCCGTAGTCGATCGATTTGAGGAGCTCTTCGACCGCGTGCCGATACGCATCTAGGTCGGGCTCAATCGGGGTCATCGGGCGGCACGCTAGGCCCAACCCGTTCTCCATAGGAAACCGGATGCAGTATCCACAGCGCTTTGCACACCTGTGAATACGTTTCAGACAATTTCTTGTTATTTCATGCTTTTACCAGTACGTTCTCGGTGTGCCGTCGTTTTCGAACGCGATCTCGGGTCCCTGATGTCAACCGTCCCCCCATGCCGGCCCCCGACATCAGGGACCCGATCATCTCGCATCAAGCCGCATGTTCGCATCAGCGACACCGACTGCACGTCGCATCAGAACAACTCCCAGCACCGGGAGACGCGACTCGAGTCTCAGCGATGAGGGCCATTCTCGACTACGTCCTTGAACAACACATCGGTACCGGCACCCACACTGTTGTTTACCGCGCCCGTCGACTCCCGGGTGACCAACTTGTCGCAGTCAAATTTGCCGCTCCGCACCTCGCGGACGAAACGCGGCGACGGGTCGAGTCTCGCATCCGCCACGAAGCGCACTTTCTGGACAACCAGCGCAACGCCGCGGTGGTTCCATTCGTTGAACTCCTCGACGGCGGCATTGACCCTGGCCATGGCGATGCGCCCGTCACCCTGGTAACAGGTTGCGCGGACCAAGGTTCGCTTGAACGGGTCCTCGCGACCCGAGGGACATTGGCACCAACTGAAATACAACGGCTCGGGCTTGACCTAGCCGCAGGACTCGCGGCCCTACACTGCGCCGGTCTCGTACATGGCCGGTTGTCGGCTAGCAAAGTCCTGTTCGCTGGCCGCGACACGACATGGCTTGCTGGCCTCGGCTATGCCCAAGCAAATCGAAACCTCGCGACTCGCGCCGAAGATGTGTACCGACTCGGCCGCATTCTGCGTGATGCGTTGACACCGAGTCACACCGACGAACTGTTCGGGCGAATCGACGCGATCTTGACCGCGGCCACTCATCCACAAGTATCGGAGCGACCCTCGGCTGCATCCCTGCGATCACAGTTCGCGCAGCTCTCTATCGATTCGCCTCGCCTCGTTCTTTCGTCGACTGCGCCACTTGACTTACCTAGGCCGATTCCGCGACGCAATGCGAAACCCCAACCGATCGCGACAACCCAACGACGCTACGGGCGCATCGCCATTGGATTCGCATTTGGCAGTGCCGTCATCGCCGTCACCGCGACAATCGCCTTCGGCGCACAGCACGCCAAAGATTCCGGCAATCCGAGCCTAAAAACGTCAACGATTCTCACGCGAAACGCATCACCTTCGGACCCCCCTGACGCCCGCAGACCATGTGCGGGTTCCGGGACGCCAATTGCAGCCGGAGCAGTCGCCATACCTGGTGACCTCGACGGGCAAGGCTGCACAATTTCCGCGACTTGGTGGCCTGACCGAGCCGAGGTCGAACGCCCCGAGCTCGACGGCGGCCGCAGCCATTTCGCGCTTGGATTACCGGGCGATCAGTTCATCCTCGGCGATTGGAATAGTGACGGCGTCGATACTCCAGGGCTGTACCGGCCGTCGACTGGCCAAATTTTCACGTTCGACCATTGGGCTCAACCAAGTGAAACGGTCGAAGGTTCGCCGCTAGCTACCGACCGGCGGGGCGGCGTCGCCCGGGTGGTCCGCCGAACCAGCGACGATCCCGGCGCACCCGATGCCACGGCTGGCGACCAAGTTGCTATTGACCCCGGCCTCGACGATCAGACCCGAGGAACCTTCCCTGATGCTGTCGGCAGCTGACGAGCAAGGCGACTTGGGTTGGTACCACCAATGTTATAGATACACATTCGCCACGCCCACCGGTGCCGCCCAGCGCCAACGAGATAGCGCGGCAACGTATCGGGGCCGCAACTGGCAGTTCCCAACCCGCGTTGCGCGAGATCAAGCGATACAAACGTTTCCGGGCGAGCCACAAGTTCGGTCAAGTCTGCAGCTCTATACAAGTCGTCGGTTGAACAGTGCCGCGCCGAAAACGTCAGCTTCGGACTATCGAATCCTTGCACCAATACGCCGACGCCATTTCGTCGGGTGGCGCTGACCTCGCCACCGAAACGTTGTTCGATAGCGAGCCAACGGGTTCCGCCATGACCACCGTGTTCTTGCGGCACCAAATAGGAGCCCCACTGATCGCTGACCGTCGAGTCCCATCGCCCGACGGTGGCCGACGACTGTCGGTCGACATAGTTTTCGTGAGGGCCTAAGCCAAACCATGTGAGGTTCTCGAACCCGGGTACCAACGCAAAACTGACGCCGATGCGCGGCAGATCAAATAGAGCTGGCGGTACCGTAACCATCTCGTCGAAATACAATTCGCCGGACTCGTGAATGGTCACTCGCTGACGGTGACTGATGATGACATCGGGGTCGGCGCCCCAAAGTGCATGGCGCGCATCAATCTCGACCATGCCATCTGCCTTTTTCCGAACTCGGATTCCTTGAACTCGCCGCTGGAGGGAATCAAGGCCCCAGCTGCGCCACCGATCAAGGGTGCTCAGTCCGATTCCTTCGACCAGTTTGAGGCCATCGTTGTCGATCGGGGCTCGCCAGAGTTCGGCCCGCACCGGCTCGGCTAAAACCTCGGTGTCGCGCCAGCGAATCGATGCCAGCGTTCCTGCGTTTTCGTCGACTTCGACCGACAGATCGCCAACCGTCAACAAATCGCGACCCTTCCCTTGTCGACTGATCATCACTGAACCCGCTCCAGAGAGCGGTTTTGGCGCTGGGCGACTCACCTTCGCCGGAACCGCAAGTTGTTCAATGGCTACTTCGTGCCCACGTTGGGCCCACTTTGAGGCCTTGGTCAACTTGACCCGAACGGTGAGGAAACATTCTTGGCCGAATTCAATTTCTGGTACCACCAACGGCAGATCGATCGCGACTGCTGATTGCGGCGCGACACCGGGAAGCTTCAGCGTTCCATGCTGCACCCGACGTCCATCAATGCTGAGTTCCCAATTTGCTTGGTACCGCGATAGATCATTGAACCAGTGACGATTACGCACTCGGATTCGTCCGGCGCGCAACTCGCGCCGGGTGGCAGAAACCGACACTGGACGAAAAACAAACGCAACCTCCCGCATAGCCGGATGCGGAGTACCGTCAGGACCAACCAACCCATCAGCAACAAAATTGCCGTCGTTTGGTTCATCGCCGAACTGGCCGCCGTATGCCCAAAATTCGGTACCGTCCGGCTTGCGATGCGCAAGACCATGGTCTTTCCATTCCCAAATAAAACCACCCTGCAATCCATCGGTCGTTTCAAACGCTTCGGCATAATCGGCCAAGCTGCCGTTGCTATTGCCCATCGCGTGTGAGTATTCGCAAAGAATCAATGGCCGCCGCTGATCGCGCCCACGATCAGCCCATGCGACGATGGATTCGATCGATGCATACATCGGGCACACGATGTCGGTGCATGGCGCGTCAGCGTCAAGATCAAACATAATCGCACCCTCGTAGTGCAAAGGCCGGCTGGGGTCATAGCGTCGAATCCATCCGGCCATAGCATCATGAGCGGCGCCATAACCGCTTTCGTTGCCCAGCGACCACAAGATGATCGACGGATGATTTTTGTCACGCTGCACCATCCTCGAACCGCGATCAACGAAGGCTGCGAGGTATCGCGGGTCGTGACACAAACTCATATTCCAAGCGTGACTTTCAATGTTGGCTTCATCAACAACATAGAAACCAAGTTCGTCGCACAAATCGTAAAAGCGGTGGTCGTTCGGGTAATGCGCGCATCGAATCGCATTGATGTTGTGCTGCTTCATCGTGAGCAGGTCTTCACGCATATCGACGAAGGTCACGGCTTTGCCCCGAACAGGATGGTGGTCGTGGCGATTGACGCCGTGAATTTCGACCGGTTGTCCGTTCACGAGTAGTTCGCGGCCCTGTACGGAAACTGATCGAAAACCAATGCGTTGGGTCACGACTTCCTGCACCGCACCCGAGGGATCGAGCAGTGACACGACAAGGCGATACAAATTGGGGTCCTCTGCTGACCAAGGAGACACTCCGGGGATGTGAACTCGGCTATTCACGATGTGCCCGGAAAACAGGTAGGGACGAAGATCAGCCGGCACTTCGCCACCATGGCCCGCCTGTTCTCGGGCCGAAACCAGCGACCGCCCCCCCAACGTTTCCACGCGATGCTGCACCGCCCAACCGGCCTCAACTTTCGCCGAGAATCCCACTGTCGTCGTGATGTGGCAGGATCCACCTTGGTCGGAATAGTCACTCGTAACGTGAACATCAGCTAGGTGCGTGACCCCTGTCGAGTACAGATAGACACTTCGGTGGATGCCGCCCATCCACCACTGATCTTGATCTTCAATGTGGCTGGCGTCGCTCCATTTCACAACCATGAATGCGATCGTGTTGCGACCACGTCGCATGAACGCGGTGACATCAAATTCGCAGGGCAGCCGACTGTCTTTGGACATCCCGACCGCAATGCCATTGACGTACGCGTACAGAACGCTCTCGGCCGCGCCGACATGCAACACGATGCGGCGACCGTTCCATGTCGAAGGCAGCGAAAATGTTCTTCGATATAAACCAGTCGGGTTGGCGTCGGGAACTTTGGGTGGTCGACCCGAGAACGGCATGATCACATTGGTGTATTGCGGTCGGCCCCAACCTTGCATGGTCCAGCAACCCGGGACTTCAATTTGGGACCACTCAGAATCCACATCGTTAACCCCAGATTCGCGATCAGCAAAACCGACCGGAGTGTGCTCGGGGCGCTCGAGATAGCGGAAGTTCCATGTGCCGTCGAGGCTCAGAAACCACGGCGAACGCTCACGCAAGTCACCGTCAACGTTGACTTCACCGGACCGTGCCGACCTCGCATCCGGATAGGGCACCAACGGACTGCGCATTGGCACGCGATTGATCCCGGTGAGTTCTGGTTCCATCCAAGTGCGGTCGCCGACTGGTCCGATCCCGTGGGGCGCTATCGATGTCGTCATGGCTAAATGGTGCCACGTACCAGCCCGCCGGCGATTCCCCCGCATTGAAGTGGCTAATGTGCCAACACCCTTGGGCGCGAGGATCGCGCGGGGTCACCAACTCATTTTGGGGGCGCGACCATGTCTGAACCAACGAGCCAACGTTCCGCCCGACCGGCAGACATCGGATCGGTTGACGCCGTCGTGGTCGGTGCTGGGTTCGCCGGCATGTACATGCTGCATCGCCTGCGTGGCCTTGGGCTCAATGTGCGCGTGTTCGAGGCCGGTGGCGGAGTCGGAGGCACGTGGTATTGGAACCGCTACCCCGGTGCCCATTGCGATATCGACAGCCTTGAATACTCCTATCAGTTCTCCGATGAGTTACAACACGAGTGGGACTGGTCCGAACGTTATGGCGCTCAGCCGGAAATCCTCGACTACGCAAACCACGTCGCCGACCGATTCGACCTGCGTCGCGACATTCACTTCGACACCAAGGTCATGTCGGCGCAGTTCAATGAACATGACTCCCGTTGGATCGTTCGGACCGATGCCGGCGACGAGCTTTCGGCCCACTTTTTCATCATGGCGACGGGGTGTCTCTCGTCGGCTAATACCCCAGACTTGCCCGGCATGGATGCCTTCGCCGGCGAAATCTTTCACACTGGTCGTTGGCCTCACGAAGGCGTCGACTTTGCCAACAAACGCGTCGGGATAATCGGCACCGGATCTTCGGGAATTCAAGCCATCCCCATCATTGCGGAACAGGCCGGCGAACTCACTGTGTTTCAGCGCACTGCGGCCTGGGTGGTTCCCGCTGGTCAAGCCGCGACTGACCCCGAAGTGCTCGCTGCGACTCGCGCCGACTACGCCGGATTCCGCCAACGGAATAGCGAAATGATGGTTGCATTTGGATCGAAAAACCCTTCCAATGACGCGTCCGCGCTTGATGCGGATGACGACGAGCGGCAGCACCAATTCGAGATGCGCTGGAACCATGGCGGTTTGCCATTTCTGGGAGCGTTCAATGATTTGATGTTTGACCCAAATGCGAACGCGTTCGCGGCTGAATTCGTTCGCAGCAAAATTCGCGAAACCGTTCATGACCAATCAGTCGCAGAATTGCTTTGTCCCGACACTCTCATCGGATGCAAGCGCCTCTGCCTCGGCACCAATTATTACGAGACATACAACCGTCCCAACGTCAACCTCATCGATGTCAGCCAAGAACCGATAGCAGCGATTACTCCAAATGGACTTCAAGTCGGATCCGATAGCTATGACCTCGATGTCATAGTCTTTGCCACCGGGTTCGATGCAATGACCGGCGCGATCATGGCCGTCGATATTCGCGGCAGATCTGGAACGACAATCCAAGAAGCATGGGAGGCAGGACCTCGCACCTATCTTGGACTTGGCATCGTCGGATTCCCCAATATGTTCACGATTTCCGGGCCAGGAAGTCCGTCCGTTCTGACCAACATGATCGTGTCGATTGAACAGCATGTGAACTGGATTGCTGATTGCATCGGCTATGTGCGAGACCAGGGACACCGGACCATCGAAGCGAGCGCGTCGGCCCAAGATGAATGGGTCGAATGGGTGAACGCAGTCGCGAATCTCACGCTGTATCCATCGTGTAACTCGTGGTATCTCGGTGCAAATATCCCCGGCAAAACGCGGGTATTCATGCCGCTACTGGGATTTCCACCGTATGTCGAAAAGTGCAACGCGGTCGCAGCGAACAACTATGAAGGTTTCAACCTCGCCGGTTGAGCCACTCGCCGGTTGAGCCACTCGCCTGCCGGACGCCGCGTTAGTCGACTTCGCAGTTGAGAAGGTCGTCGAGTGTCTCGCGACGAACGACGAGCCGGGCTTGACCCTCGCGGACAAACACCACCGCGGGGCGAAGAATTTTGTTGTAATTCGATCCCATCGAATGACCGTAAGCACCCGTTACCGGGGTACACAACACATCACCAATCGCCAGATCGGCCGGAACCTGAGCCTCGCGTACCAAAAGATCACCAGACTCACAATGTTTGCCAACCACTCGAACGGTTCGAGGCCGATCGGCCTCAACGTCACGCGGCAAGAAGGTTTCGTACCCGCTGCCGTAAAGGACAGGGCGAGGATTGTCACTCATGCCACCGTCCACCGACACATAGGTTCGGATACCCGGCAACTCTTTGATCGTCCCAACCGTGTACAACGTGATCCCTGCGCTCGCCACGATCGCCCGTCCCGGCTCGGCGGTCACTTGCGCATCAACACCAGCTGCATCACAAGCTCGGCGAATACCGATGCCCCACTCTTCAATGGTCGGCGCACGTTCTTGTTCGACATACGCCACACCTAGGCCACCACCAACCGAAAGTTCCGCTAGGTCGTAGGTCGCGAAAAATTGAGCCAACACTTCGACTGCTTGTTCAAAGAATTTGGCTTCAAATACTTGGCTTCCGACATGTGCGTGCATACCTAGCAACTCACACGCCGGCGAGACGGCGAGCCGCGCTAAGGCAGCCGCAGCCGCACCCGAAGCCACGCCAAAGCCGAACTTTGAGTCGTCTTGGCCGGTCTGGACAAACTCGTGGGTGTGGGCCTCAACGCCAGGCGTGATCCGAGCCAGCACCCGCGGTTTTGGCAGTCCTTGTTGAACGAGAAATTCAATGCGATCAATCTCGTCGAATGAATCGACCACAATCCGTCCGATACCGTCGGCCATAGCGACCCGAAGTTCGTCGAGTGATTTGTTGTTTCCGTGCAGCACCATTCGATCGGCAGCGATTCCAGCGGAGCGTGCCACGTGATACTCGCCTTGTGTTGACACATCAAGGTTCATGCCTTCCTCGACTGCGAGCCTCGCCATGGCCCGGCACAAAAATGCTTTCGTTGCATAGTTCACGCCGAATCCAAACGCGCCCACCGCCTGGCGGCACCGCTCACGCAGGTGGGTCTCGTCATAAACGAACAAAGGTGTCCCGAATTGTTTAGCCAGCTCAATGGTGTCGCAACCTCCAACCATCAGCTGACCCTGTGGCCCCACTGACGCGGTGTCAGGAAGCAGTCGAGTCTCGATCGCGCTCACATTGACTCCGGGGCATCGACACCAAGCAGATCTAACCCGATGCCCAAGCCAATCTCAGCGGCGTGCACCAACCACAAACGGGCTTGCGTGAGCTCGAGGTCAATACCCTCCCCCATGACATGGCAGTCGTGATAAAAACCGTGCACGGCTCCGGCAAGGTCTCGCACCCAGGTTGCGATCCGGTGCGGAGCGCGATCGGTCGCGGCCGCCGCGAGTACCTCGGGCAAAAGTGACAGTTCGCGCAGCACTTCAAGTTCGCGTTCGTGGCCCAACAGCGAATGGTCGATGTCGGGAAATGGCCCCGCGTCCAGGCCGCGATCTCCGGCCACTTTCTGAATCGACCGGATTCGGGCATAGGCCATCTGCACGTAATAGACCGGATTGTCGTTTCCTTCACTCGTTACCACGTCGATGTCGAACGTCTGTGGGCTATCAATCGACTGCAGTAGGTAGGTCAATCTCGCTGGATCGGGGCCTACCTCATCAAAGACATCGGCCAGTTCGATGATGTCGCCGGTTCGTTTCGAAAGCTTCACCGGCTCGCCCCCTTTCATCAGGTTGACGAGTTGCACAATCGAAACCTCGAGTTCGTCGGGGTCATGGCCAAGAATTTGCATCGCCGCTCTCATGCGGGCGACATAGCCGTGATGATCAGCACCCCACACATTGATGAGCAGGTCAAACCCTCGCGCGAATTTGTCGCGGTGATAGGCAATATCGGGAAGCAAGTACGTGAACTCGCCATCGCTTTTAACCAACACTCGATCTTTGTCATCGCCATAATCGGTGCTGCGAAGCCACACCGCACCATCGTTGTCGTAGACGCCGCCGCGCTCGCGCAGATCGCTAAGCGTCGTCTCGATTGCCCCTGAATCAACAAGCGACGTCTCGCTGAACCAGCGATCAAACCCGACGTGCATCCGACTCAAGGTTTGGCGATGGTCCTCGATTGCTCGGGCTTCTCCCCAGGCCAAAACATCGACACCCTCGGGGATCTCAGCTGCCCATTCGACGATGTAATCACCTTGATAGCCCCCGTCTGGAAGCGCGGTTCCGTTTTGTCGCGCCGCGAGCGATGCCGCGAATAACTGCATCTGGGTACCGCGATCATTCAAGTAGTTCTCGCGGGAAACGTCGTAGCCACAACGATCAAGGACTCGCGCAAGCGAGTCGCCATACGCGGCACCGCGACCATGTCCGGCGTGAAGTGGTCCCGTCGGGTTCGCACTCACAAATTCGACCAGGACTTTTTTACCGGCACCCAGGCCAAGGCGGGCATAGTGCGCGGATCCTTCGGCGACGACTTGGTCGAGCACGTCGTGGAGCCAGGTGTCAGCGAGGCGAAAATTCACGAAGCCGGGACCAGCGATCTCGACCGATGTCACATGCAATGGCGGAGACGAACTCAGAATCTCCGCGAGCTGGCCGGCCAATTCGCGCGGGTTTCGCCCGGCGCGTTTTGCTGCTGCCAACGCAACGTTTGATGACCAATCACCGTGTTCACGCCGACCGGGACGCTCTAGGTGGATCTCATCTGGCAATGGATTGACCTCGAGCGCGGCTAATGCGGTGCGAATCGCGTTAGCAAGCTGGTCCCGAATCACCAGGATTCTCCTTTTCGGCAGGCAGGTCACCGATGACGGCGAGTCGTGATCCTATCCGGCGCCTTCGGTACCACCTGTAGCGGATTCGACTGAACCACTCCTGAGCTACGATTTGCCCCCTTGCCCTCGTAGCTCAGCGGATAGAGCACCGCCCTCCGGAGGCGGTGGCGCAGGTTCGAGTCCTGCCGAGGGCGCTTTGCTAGGCACGGTGCACGTGTCGGTCACAGGTCAGTCACTCCCGCTGCGGGCACCGTCGCAATGGGGACAACATCCGATGACCAATTTTCATATGTGAACGCTACATTTTGATTCACGGTCCCATCGTGGTGGCCTGAATGTTGAGGAGTTCGTCTTGGCCCGTCGTCAACGAGTAACCATGCGCGGGTCACTCGCTGTCGGAGTTGCTGCCATCGCGGTACTCGCCATGTCGACAGTTGAACCGGCCCTCGCCCAGACGACATCGACCACCGTTTTTTCGAACGACGCATCCAGCTCGAGTACGACGACCCCAACCACGACATCGGGGACCTTTACGCCGACGACTTCGACCGTTCCGCCAACGAGTTCAACCACGAGCTCAACCACCCGCTCAACCACGAGCTCAACGACTGCAGCTGCGGCCGGAAGTCCTGACTTCACAGCATCATCTTCGGTACCGGCAACAGTCGCGGTTGGGCAGTCGTTTCATGCGGTGGCGCCGGTGAGGGTGGTTGATTCGCGGGCGTTGCCGTATCGGGTGGGGGTGTTGTCGACGTGGTCGGGTGGTCAGACGCAGGGTGTGGCGGTGACTG